>Ga0256404_1006925_pt1 | contig 18325 bp, 16 predicted proteins | sample RumenRJG_01DNA_FD_185990 | JGI IMG/M metagenome (GOLD analysis project Ga0256404, IMG submission 185990) | Bovine rumen microbial communities from Lethbridge, Alberta, Canada - RJG_01 | ecosystem: Host-associated > Mammals > Digestive system > Stomach > Rumen | place: Canada: Alberta | collected...
AGACGGCTTTCCAAGTCCCTGGCGCTTCTTCTTAATGAGCCCAGCGTTCTTCTCCAGTTCAGATACAAGCTTGCAGGCTTTCTGGCTCCGGCAATGCATGTCCTCCATGACATCCTCAATGGTGTAGATGATGTACGCCCGGTTGAGCGAATCGAACCATCCGTTCTTTATCGATAAAGAGAGCCGGTCCAGCATCAGACCATAAAGGAGCTTCGCCTCAACAGAAATATCTTTGAACTGCTCGCTGGTGATCAGCAGCTTCGGGATCCGATAGAACTGATACTGCTCGGCATCTTCCGGTCCGTAGAAATAGTCAAACTCCATCTGCTCTCCTCCTTTCTCAAATCTTCTTTAAACGCAAAAAGGACGTTTACTCTCCGCGGAATGCAGAAAATAAACGTCCATAATCAGTTCAATATTCTATTGTCTATAAGTCCTCAAGTTTTGTGCCTACAGTGACGAGTTCAATTGCTATAGCCACCCGGACATACTTTTCGAGGCGTTTTCCGCGCTTCGACCAGTCGGTCTCACCGAAGGTGAAATGCTCGTAAAAGTGCTTAAAATAAAGGATTTCTACGAGTTCAACTTTTGTAGCAACACTATAGTCTCGATGTGCACCGTATGCCCAAACTGATCCACCGGCCGCACCTTCCTGAGCTCATACCCTCCGTCTGCCAAAATCCTGAGGTCCCTCGCAAGTGTCGCCGGATCACAACTGACATATACGACTCTTTCCGGTCTGATCTCCAAAATTGTCTCCAGGCACTTCGAGTCACATCCCTTGCGCGGAGGATCCACACAGATCACGTCGATATCCGGCTCCTTTCCCGCCGACCTACACTCCTGCACATAGGCCGGCAATACTTCTTCCGCTTTCCCCACAAAGAACTCTGCATTCTCGATCCCGTTGCGCGCCGCGTTCTGCTTCGCGTTCTCGATCGCTTCGGGAATGATCTCAACGCCGCAGACTTTTCCCGCCCTGCGCGCCATGAACAGAGAGATCGTGCCAACTCCGCAATAGAGATCCCAGACAGTCTCTTTACCAGTCAAGTGGGCATAATTCATAGCAAGACTATAAAGTTTCTGCGTCTGTTCCGGATTTACCTGGTAGAAAGAAAGCGGGGAGATTCGGAATGTGACGGCTTCCGCAGCGGGTACAAAGTTTCCGTCCTCGTAAACGTCATACACATGCAGTGTATCCTCGATCTCATCCCTTCCCCACAGTGTCCGAAGTTTCCGCCCGAGGATCACATTCGTGCGTTCTTTATTCACATTGAGAACGATCGACGTCATTCCCGGTATATTTTGAAGATGTTCCACAAGATCCGACTCGTAGGGCAGGCTGTCCCCATTCGCCACAATGCATACCATAATCTGCCCGCTGAATTTCCCGCTGCGGATCAGGATATGCCTGATCAATCCTTTGCCGGTCTCTTCATCATAGGGAGGCACTTTGTGGATCTCCATATAGGTCAGCACGCGGTCAATGATATCCTTATTGATCTCATGCCCGAGCATGCAGTCTGTCATCGGTATGATGGAGTGGGTTCTGCCGGCATAAAAACCTGCCACAATCCTTCCCGCAGAGTTCTTTCCCACCGGCACCTGCGCTTTGTTGCGGTATCTCCAGGGACCAGTCGGATTGTCCTGCATTCCCACGATCGGCTCCATTACCGCGTCGATCTCTTCCTCCGGAAAGCCGCCGATTCGGATCAGGTCCGCGCGCACCTTGTTCTGCTTATAGACAAGCTCCTGCTCATAGGAGAGCGCCTGCAGCTGGCACCCTCCGCACTGCCTCGCGACAGGGCAAAGAGGCTCCACCCTGTGGGGTGAAGCCTGTAAAATCTGGTCGAGATGCGCATAGGCATAAGACTTGTTGGCTTTCATGATGCTCGCCCGGACATGATCTCCGACCACAGCGTCCTTGATAAAGACGGTATATCCGTCCTCCAGTTTGCCGATCCCTTCGCCTCTCATTCCGATATCGATTATGCGGACCTTGATCTCCTGATCCTTCCGATACTCGGAAACTTTGTTTTTTTTCATAACTCGGTTCTCCTGATATTGGACTCCAGAAGGTTCTGGTATCCGATCCAGCCCGCGTCGCTCTGGCCCGCTGCCAGCGTCTCCTTGAAGATCTCCAGCTTCGCGTCCGTGTTGTCGGCAAAATTCAGCGCCAGCGCTTCCGCAATGGCCGGCTTCTTGGGAGATCCGTATTCAAGTTCCCCGTGATGTGCCAAAATACAGTGGCGGACCTCATTAGCGAGCAGAACAGGAAAGCCCGGGATCTCTCTGAGCTTCTCGTCGATCATCTGCACGCCGATGATGATGTGGCCGATAAACTGCCCCTCCTCCGTGTAGTCGTTGCGGGGGAATTTGGAGAGTTCTTTGGTCTTGCCGATATCGTGAAGAAGAGCCACCGCGATCAGCAGGTCTCTGTTCAGATAAGGATAATTTCTGCAGAAGAAATGGCACAGGTTCGTGACGCCGAGTGTGTGCTCCGCAAGGCCGCCGACGAAACTGTGGTGCACGCTCTTGGCCGCGGAGGACATGCGGAAGTCCTCGATAAACTCTTTATCCTCCACAAAAAATGCTTTGAGAAGCTGCCGCAGATACTCATTCCCCACACTGTCGATGTATTTTCCGATGGCACCCATCATATCGTCGATGTTCTTGTCAGAGACCGGCACGTAATCCGCCGGGTTATATTCTCCCTCCTGGCATTTGCGCGCTCTTTTGATATTGAGCTGAAGATGTCCCTGGAAAGATACCACGTCTCCGGCGATGTCCACATAGTCCAGTTCCTCGAACTCGCCGATCCCCATACTGTTGGGATCCCAGATCTTGGCGTCGATGACGCCGGTCTTGTCCTGAAGAGTCAGACTCTCGTAATTTTTGCCGTTCTTGGTGACAAGCGACATTCTCTTCTTGCACAGATAGATGTCCTTGACGCTGCTTCCCTCGTGAAGTTCCTGAATGTATCGCATTCCTGATTATTCCTCGTTTCTAAATTATGATTTTTATTATGACTTGCGCCGGCTTTATATCACTCCAGTGTGACGCTCAGTTCCATTTCCGTGTAACCCTCTCCGCTCGGACGCAGAAGGGTAATGGAAATCTCCGTTCCCGGTTCATTCTCAAGAAGAATTCGGGAGATCGTCACGCTTGAATGCACCTCCTCCTCGCCGATGTAGGTGATCACATCGCCTTTCTGGAGACCGGCGTTCATTGCCGGAGAATCGTCTGTCACTCCGCTCAGATAAACTCCGTCCGGAATATCCATTCTGGAGCGCACATCATTCGGCACATCTGTACATTGTACACCAAGATACGCTTTTTTGCCCCCCGCAGATAATTTTTCTATCACTTGTTTGGTCTCTGTTATGCCGATGGAGCAGAGAATATTAGGCATATCGGGTCTGCCGTGCACGGAGTCGATGATCCCTACCACAAGTCCTTCCGGATCGATCAGCACGCCGGACGCATTTTTGCTTCCGTAAATATCTGTTGTAAGCTGCCTGAATCCTGAATCCTGTATCGGAAGATTCGCAGCCTCTGAGGTAACCGCCCCGTAAACGAAGCTTCCGCTGTTTCCTGTAGGCCTTCCCACAGCGATCACAGGTCTGCCCAGCACCACGGAAGGCGCGGAGGATCCCAGCTCTGCCGCTCTGAGTCTTTCCTTTATTTCCGAACGCACGCCCTCCAGACTGACACTGAGCACTGCAATGCCTGATACGCTGTCATAGGAGCGGATCGATCCCTCCGCAGAGGAGCCGTCATAAAAGGTTACCTGGATAGTCTGCGCGGCGTTAATGCCCGGTGAATATACCAGGATCTGCGCTTCCGAGTCGGCTTTGGCAATTATGATCCCGGAAACCGTGCCTCTGGTCTCATAAGGATCGTTGAACCAGTCCGTATCAGACGAGATTTCTGATACGTCAACAAGATAATAGAGCGAGTCAAGTGCTACAGAGCGCAGCGCACCGTAAAGATTTCCGAAAGCTCTTGCTCCACGGTCTTTGTCACGCAGAATGCGCTCGACCTCTTCGCGGATCCTCTCCTGTTCCTCTGTCGCGGCCTTTTCCTCCTCATTGACCAGCATCTCCTCGGGCGTAAGTTCTTCGGTCTCGGTCTCCTCCGGATATGTAACACCTGTCACGGCTTCCTCCGGATACAGCATCCGGGTGAAGATCGGCTCCAAAAGCAGGAAGAACAGGCAGGCCACCGCTCCGAAAACTGCCGCCATAATGGCGATCGTCATCATCTGACGCATCATTTTCTTTCTGTTGCGGGGGCGCTTTTTGATCTCTTCCTGCAGAAATCCTATATCGGAATCCTGTTCTTTAGGATTGGAAGCGCTTTCCTTTTCCGTGGTTTGCTTTATTTCCTGCAGTTTGTCCTGCATGTTTTCTTTTAGGTCGGGATGTTCATTACTCATACTAAAGTCCTTACTGCTGTTCATATATTTTCTAAAGTATACCCCGACCGCAGGAAATTGAAAAGAACCGTCGCAGATGTGCTATACTATCCCCATGAGTAAACCTGTGGAAAAATCGATCACTAACATAAGCCGGGAGAATCACGATTTCCATGAATGATAAAGTTTTACATATTGTTGAATTCAATAAGATCATCGAAAAGCTGACAGATAATGCAAATTCCGCGCCTGCCAAGGCACTTTGCAGAGAATTAAGGCCCATGGATAACCTGGCGGATATCCGTCTTGCCCAGGAGGAGACGGACGCCGCGCTGCAGCTTCTGATCCGGAAGGGAAATGTGAATTTCGGCTCCAACAGGGATTTCGGCTATACATTTGGTGCGCTCTCCATCGGAAGCACACTGACGGCAGCGGAACTGCTCCATCTGGCTTCCTTTCTGGACAATGTAGGGCGCGTGCAGGAATACGGGACAACGGAATCCGGCGGAAGGGGAGTTTCCGCCCTCGGGAGCAATGAGCAGATCAGACCTGAAGACAACATTCTCTTTGATCTCTTCGACTGCCTCTATCCCTTAAAGAGCCTCTCCAGAGAGATCCTCCGCTGCATTCTCTCCGAAGACGAGATCGCGGACGAAGCGAGTCCGGGTCTTCGAAGAGTCCGCCGGGAGATCCGTGAAGCGAGCGGAAGGATCCACCAACAGCTCAATAAAATGGTAAATGTTACGCTGGCGCCCTACCTTCAGGACAGCGTTGTCACCATGCGCGGAAACCGCTACTGCATTCCCATCAAGTCCGAATATAAGAATCAGGTACAGGGCATTGTCCATGACCAGAGTGCCAGCGGTTCCACTCTTTTCATAGAGCCCGCTGCCATCGTCAATCTCAACAATCAGATCCGCGAACTGACGCTGCAGGAGAAGCAGGAGGCAGAGAAGGTGCTGGCTTCTCTCTCCGCGGAAGCGGCGGACAACCTCATGGCCCTCAGAGATAACGCGGCGAATATGACGAAACTGGATTTCATCTTTGCCAAGGCCAAGCTGGCGATGGAACAGAATGCCACAATGCCCCTTCTCAACAACCGAAGATACATTAAGATCAACAAGGGAAGACATCCCCTTATTGACAAGAAGAAAGTCGTGCCTATCGATCTGGAGCTCGGAGATGATTACGACCTGATCGTCATCACAGGTCCCAACACTGGCGGCAAAACTGTCACTTTAAAGACCATCGGCCTGTTTGAACTGATGGGTATGGCGGGACTTCATATTCCCGCCGGCGACCGCAGTGAGATCGCGCTCTTTAGTGAAGTGTACGCCGATATCGGCGATGAGCAGAGTATTGAGCAGAGCCTGTCCACTTTCTCCTCCCATATGACCACCATCGTAGATATTCTCAAAGATGTGGATGAGAGCAGCCTGTGCCTGTTCGACGAACTAGGTGCGGGAACCGACCCGACAGAGGGAGCTGCGCTGGCTATCTCTATTTTGAACTATCTGCATGAGCGGGGGATCCGCGCCGTAGCTACAACTCACTACAGTGAACTCAAGGTCTATGCCATGAACACGCCCGGCGTCACAAACGCCAGCTGTGAGTTCAATGTGGAGACACTGCAGCCCACATACCGGCTGCTCATAGGTGTGCCCGGCAAATCCAACGCTTTCGCGATCTCTAAGAAACTGGGACTTCCCGAAAACATCATTGAAGCGGCCCGGGAGCAGCTCAGTCAGGAGACCCAGAACATGGAAGACATCCTGGCCGATCTGGAAGAGAAACGGATCCGGATACAGAGAGAGCAGGAAGAGATCTCTGCTCTCAGAGAATCTATAGAGAAAGAACAGAAGAAGATCCGGAATAAAGAGAAGCTCATGGACGAGCGCCGGGACAAGATCCTCGAGAAAGCCAACGAGGAGGCCAGAGACATTCTGGCAGATGCCAAGAAGAAGGCTGACGCGGCGATCTCCGAGATGAGAAAGAGCGGACGCGGCGGCGATATGGCGGCCATGGAGCGGGCCAGATCTTCTCTGCGCGAGCAGGTCTCCAAGAAGAATGAGAAGCTCAGCCGCAAGCCGGAGGAGCAGGTTACAGGAAAGCTCAAGGCTTCCGATCTTCATGTGGGCGACAAGGTCCGCGTGATCTCCATGGGACTGACCGGCGTTGTGACTGCCCTTCCGGACTCCAACGGCAAGGTGTCCGTGCGCTGCGGTATCATGAATTCCAAAGTGGCGCTCAGCGACCTCAGTTTGATAGAAGAGGACGCATACGGCAATCCCGTTAAGAGCAATTCCCGAAGCAGCATGAAGAAAGCTTTCGAAAATGCCGGCGGAGCGGGCAATAAGCAGAGAAATCTTGATTTTTCCAGAAACCAGTCCATCTCCCCGGAATTAAATCTTCTGGGCATGACCACAGACGAAGCCATTAATGAGCTGGACAAATATCTCGACGACGCGAGAATGTCCCATCTCTCCAGTGTCCGCATTGTACACGGCAAGGGAACAGGAGCTCTTCGCAAAGCGGTCCACAACTACCTGCGCAGACAGAAGTGGATCAAAAAATACCGGCTCGGCGATTTCGGTGAAGGCGATGCAGGCGTCACCATCGTCGAACTGCAGTAATAACGGACGGAAATTCTATATTTTGAAACAGGGGGACAATACCTATGGCTGCTTCCAGACAGAAAATCCTGATCGTCGACGACGATTCCAATATCGCTGAGCTCATCAGTCTCTATCTGATGAAGGAATGCTACGAGACCAAGATTGTGGGAGACGGCGAAGCGGCTATTGCCGCCGTAGAGAGCTTCGAGCCCGATCTGATCCTGCTCGACCTCATGCTTCCGGGCATGGACGGCTACCAGGTCTGCCGCGAGGTCCGCTCCGGCAAGGATACGCCGATCATCATGCTCTCCGCTAAGGGCGAGATCTTCGACAAAGTTCTCGGTCTTGAGATGGGAGCCGACGATTATATGCAGAAGCCCTTCGATTCCAAGGAACTCGTGGCAAGAGTCAAGGCTGTTCTTCGCCGCTACAACAAAAAGCCGGCTGCGGAAACTGCCGGTTCCGGTGATAAGACGGTGAGTTATCCCGATCTGACGATCAATCTCACCAACTACTCCGTCACATATATGGGAGAGCAGATCGACATGCCCCCCAAGGAACTGGAACTTCTCTACTGCCTCGCCGCGAGTCCCAACCGCGTCTTTACCAGAGAGCAGCTTCTGGACCAGATCTGGGGCTATGAGTATGTGGGGGATACCCGCACAGTCGACGTGCATATCAAAAGGATCCGCGAGAAGATCCACGACCATGAAGGTTGGAAGATCTCTACGATCTGGGGCATCGGCTACAAGTTTGAGACCAATCCGAGGGCAAAATAAGGACTGAGGCGGAAGCAGGCATAATATGAGAAAAACAATCTATCTAAAGTTCATATTGGCCTATGCTCTGTTTGCTTTCTTCGGCTTTGTGACAGTGGCTACCTTTGTCTCCAGGCTGACTTACGAGTACTGCCAGAGGCAGACTTCCCGGAACATGTATCAGGAAGCCACCCGGATCGCGGACACCTATGCGGCGGATCTGTACAATTCCGAGATCTCCCTCGAGGCGGTTCAGAAACAGATGGAGGCCCTCTCCTACTTTATGGACGCGGAGATCTGGATCATCAACCCTTCAGGCCGAATGGTCGTCAATTCTGCCGACGCGCCGGATCCCGAACAGGAGATCATTGTGGAGGGCTTTGATCCCACCGTCACGCAGAAGAATTACTACACAAGAGGCACATTTTTCGACTCCTTCGACGAGGAGAAACTCAGTGTGATCGCTCCCATCATCAACAATTATAAGACGAGGGGCTATGTGATCATCCACACCGCTGCCTCCAAGATCGATGAAGACGCCAACAATATGCTGAACATCTCATATCTGATGCTCATCGTGATTCTGTTTTTGTCCATCATCATCCTGATCTTCTTCACGGAGATCGTCTACCGTCCCCTGAGAAAGATCATTGCCGCGACAGAGCAGTACGCCGCAGGAAATATGCACTACGAACTGAATGTGGAAGGCGACGATGAAATGGGCTACCTTGCGGCCTCTCTGGGCTACATGGCCAGGACCGTGGCCTCCTCCGAGGATGACCAGAAGAAGTTCATTGCCAATGTCTCCCATGACTTCCGCTCTCCCCTGACCTCCATCCGGGGCTTTTTGGAAGCCATGCAGGACGGGACGATCCCTCCCGAGATGCACCAGCACTATATCGGCGTTGTCCTTAACGAGACCGAACGTCTGACCAAGCTGACCAACAGCCTTCTGACCCTCAATAACCTCAACACAAAGGGCATGCTCCTTCAGATGACGGACTGGGACATCAACGATGTTATCCGTAAAGTAAGCGCTTCCTTCGAACAGGTCTGCCGCAGCAAGAACATCCGGATCCACCTGATCCTGTCTGGCGATGTCCTCTACGTCCATGCCGACATGGACAAAATTCAGCAGGTTCTCTACAATCTCATCGACAACGCTATCAAATTCAGCAACTACTACTCGGAGATCGAGATCGAGACCACGGAAAAGAAAGGCAAAGTCTTCGTCAGTGTCAAGGACAGCGGCATCGGAATTCCCAAAGAGGATCAGAACCAGATCTGGGAGCGCTTTTACAAGACCGACCTGTCCCGCGGCAAAGACAAAAAAGGGACAGGCCTTGGCCTGTCCATAGTCCGGGAGATCATCAGAGCTCACGGCGAAAATATCAGTCTTGTCAGTACAGAGGGTGTCGGCAGCAAGTTTACCTTCACACTCAAGAGATCGGATCTCAACGACGAGCTGGAAGAGGAGGATACCGAGTAAACCTGCCGGCTATTCACTCTTCCAGTGAAGCCTGTGCAGCTCCCCGTCCCTTTCAAGGGACATGAAATTCTGCTGCCGCAGCGCCTCATAGAGCACGATCGCAACCGAATTACTAAGATTAAGACTCCTGTATCCCTCCAGCATTGGAATGCGGATACAGGTTTCTTCATTTTCCACCAGAATTTCCTCGGGGATGCCTGCGCTCTCCTTCCCGAACATGATGTAATCATCGGGACCGAAAGACACATCCGTATAAGTCTGATGCGCCTTTGTGGTGGCATACCATATTCTGGCGCCGGGATTTCGGGCCAGAAAATCCTCGTAATCCGTGTATGTATGAACGTCCAGATCTTTCCAGTAATCCAGTCCCGAGCGGCGGATCTGCTTTTCTGTAATCTCAAACCCAAGGGGTTCGATCAGATGAAGGGACGTTCCCGTGACCACACAGGAACGCCCGATATTGCCGGTATTGCCGGGTATTTCCGGCTCATGCAGTACAATGTGCATTGTTTATCTTACTTCTTTCCGGAGTTATTCTCCCTCAGTTTCTTCACAAATTTGGAAAGTCTTCCCAGTGCCTCCCTCAGGTTCTCAATAGAATAAGCGTAGGATATTCTCAGATACCCCTCCCCGCTGTCACCGAAAGCAGTTCCGGGAACGATAGCCACTTTTTCTTCTTTGAGAAGCTGCTCGGCAAAATCCTCACTGCTCATGCCGAATTCCTTGATGCAGGGGAAAACGTAGAAAGCTCCCTGGGGCTCAAAGCACGGAAGTCCCATTCCCTCGAGCTTGTGCATGACGAAGCGGCGCCTCTGGTTGTAGGATTCGCGCATCTGGGCCACGTCGTCGTCGCCGTTGCGCAGTGCTTCGATCGCCGCGTACTGGCTGGTGGTAGGAGCGCACATGATCGCGTATTGGTGGATCTTGGTCATCTGTGCCAGGATCTCCTTCGGACCGCAGGCATAACCCATTCTCCAGCCGGTCATAGCATAGGCCTTGGAGAAGCCGTTAACAAGCACTGTTCTCTCCTTCATGCCGGGGAGAGAAGCGATCGAGACGTGACTTCCTGAATAAGTCAGTTCCCCGTAGATCTCATCAGAAAGGACATACAGGTCATTTTCGATGATAATGTCCGCGATTGCCTCCAGGTCTTCCTTCTCCATGACCGCTCCCGTTGGATTGTTGGGATAAGGAAGCACCAGGATCTTGGATCTGGGTGTGATCGCAGCCCTGAGTTCTTCGGGTTTAAGCCTGAATTCATTCTCATTTTTAAGCGGTATGATCACCGGCTTTCCATCTGCCAGAATGGTGCATGGCTCATAAGAGACATAAGAAGGCTGAGGGATCAGCACTTCATCGCCCTCATTGATCACGGCACGGAACATCAGGTCAATAGCCTCCGAACCGCCCACCGTGATCAGGATTTCACCAATGGGATCGTATGTGATACCCTGAGTCCTCTTCATATACGCCGCGATCTCCTCCCTGAGCTCCTTAAGTCCGGAGTTGGAGGTGTAGAAAGTGCGGCCCTTCTCCAGCGAGTAAATGCCCTCATCCCTGATGTGCCACGGCGTATCAAAGTCCGGTTCGCCCACGCCCAGGGAGATCGCGTCCTTCATCTCGCTGACAAGGTCAAAAAATCGACGAATGCCTGACGGCTTAAGACCAACGGTCTTCTCCGCCAGCAGTTTTTCCTGTTTACTCATTCATTTACCTCTTTCCTGAATCAATAATTTGACTATCTCCGGATAATTGTTCAGGGGGTAATGATCTCTCTCTGATCTTCATACTTCCTGGTCATGATCGTTCCGTGATCCTTATATTTCTTGAGGATAAAGTGTGTGGCTGTGCTGATCACGGTATCAAGGGTGGAAAGCTTGCTGGAGACGAATCTGGACACTTCCTTCAGAGACTTCCCTTCCAGGGTAACCAGAAGGTCGTAGCCGCCGGAGATCAGATATACGGAGTTTACTTCCGGATACTTATAGATTCTCTCTGCAATATCATCGAAACCCTTCCCTCTCTGAGGTGTGACGCGCACTTCGATAAGAGCGGTCACCTTGTCGATATCCGTCTTATCCCAGTCGATCATTGTGTGATAACCGCAGATGATCCCAGCGTCCTCCATATTCTGAAGGGCGTTGATCACATCGATCTCCTCTGTTCCAAGTACAACAGCCATCTCTCTCGTGGAGACGCGGCTGTTCTTCTCTATGATTCCAAGTACCTTTTCTTCAAGCATATTCATGGATCTTTCCTCCAAATTCTGTTCCGATACCGGATGCTTCACTGCATGATCCTGAGCAGTTCATCCGGCTGCGGAAGATCCAGGTAGCGGATCTCCTCATCGTTTCTGAGTGTTTTATCATGGTCCTTCGTGAGCTCCCCGATCCTGACGGCAGGGATCCCGCTTTCTTCGAGTTTCCCGATCAGTCTCCCGGCGTCCTTCGTCACTGCCAGAAGGCTTCCGGCGGACCTCATTTTGTAAGGATCTATATCATAATGATTGGCAAATTCAATTGTCTCCTGCAGCATGGGGATCGCAGGCGTATCTACGACAAAGCCGCACCGGGTCTTCACGGAAAGCCTCCAGAGCGCCGCGTATATGCCTCCTTCCGACAGATCTGTGAGATACTCCGCGCCTTCCCCGGCACAGATCAGCGCCTCTCTGCGAACACTCAGGTAATTCCGAAGTGCTCTCATTCGCATCAGGATCGTCTCCGGAAAGACTTGCCGAAGCTCCTCTCTATCCTCTGCCAGAATACAGCTGCCTTCCATTCCGGCCCACTTTGTCATGATGATCTGATCTGCATCCTGGATGGATCTTTCACTTCCGCATTCCATGGGAATACCTGTGCAGCTGCCGATCACGACAGGCCTGACCACTGCAGATGTAACCTCAGTGTGACCTCCCTCGATCACAAGACCTTCAGCGGCACATACCCTGCATATCTGATCCATGATCCGGCGAAGGCTCTCCTCTTCGCTCCCCGGGGGAAGCAGGATTACCGGGCGGAAACTTTCCGGCCGGATTTTCTCAGCACAAAGTGCGTTCACTGCTGCATAGACTGCCAGTTCTCCGATCTGCGAGACCTTCAGGGTCACCGGATCCGCACTCATCGTGATCCTGTCTCCTTTGCAGCCCGCTCCGGATATTCTCTTAAATACTGACCGGTCAAGAGTATTCTCGCCGGCCTTCCCGTCTCTAAGTCTCATTTATATAGTTATTTACCGTCCCTCCGGAAAATAAGTGCCTTCCGTCAGGACATTGCTGCAAGCAGCGGCGCGATCATTGCCAATACCAGAATGCCGGCAATTACACATGCCGCGATCCTCTTGGCCTTGGTATTTCTGAAATTCATTCTTTACCTCCATAAAACAACTATTCAGCACCCACGTCCCGAAAGCTTCGCATTCGGGACTATGGCGTACAGAGTCGCTGCGCGCCTTGTCCCAGGGTAATGAATTAAAGTAAATTATAAAGCGTTACAAATGTCTTTGCAAGATTGTGAAGGATTGTAGTATCATTGCTTGTATCCGGCAAAATATCGAAACCTGCCGGATACGAAAGGACTGTACATGCTATGAACAACGAACTGACACGTAAAGATATAGAAGAAATGCAGGCTGAGATCGACCGCCGCAAGCTCGTGGAGCGCCCCAAACTTCTCGAAGAAGTCAAGGAGACAAGGGCCCAGGGCGACCTCAGTGAGAATTTCGAGTATCACGTGGCCAAGAGAGCCAAAAATCAGAATGAGAGCAGGATCCGCTTTCTCGAAAGAATGATCAAGACCGCTAAGATCATCGAAGATGACACAGCAGAAAATGAGGCGGGCATCAATAAAAAGGTCACTCTCTATATTCCGGAAGATGATGTCGAAGAGGTCTACACTATTGTCAGTACTATGAGACAGAACAGCCTCAAGGGACTGATCAGCGTGGAATCACCCCTTGGAAAGGCGCTGCAGCACCACAAAACGGGCGACACAATTACAGTTAAAGTCAACGCGAACTATTCCTATCAGGCTGTTATCCGCAAAGTGGAAGATTCCGAAGAGGCAGAGTCCGCTTCCCTCAGAAATTATTAAGGCAGGTTGACTTTCATACATAAAAGCGTTACACTTTAACTTGCCAAAGTACAAGGAGGACTTACTAATGCCTATTACACAATTTTTGGAAAGAAACGCAGAACAGTGGCCCAATGATGTGGCTCTCGTGGAGCTGAATCCGGACATCAAGGTCCCGAGACTCACAACCTGGAAAGAATATGAATTGATCCAGCCCCTTCACGAAGTTGCAAGCCGCCAGGAGATCACATGGGCGGTGTTCAACGAGAAAGCCAACCGCGTGGCAAACATGCTGATCGCCCGCGGGATCGTCAAGGGCGACAAGGTCGCGATCCTGCTTATGAACTGTCTGGACTGGCTGCCGATCTATTTTGGCATCCTTAAGACCGGCGCAATCGCAGTTCCCCTCAACTTCCGTTACAGCGCTGATGAGATCGAGTACTGCGTAAAACTCGCGGAAGCGGACGTCCTGATCTTCGGCCCTGAATTCATCGGCCGTGTCGAGGAGATCGCAGACAGCATCTCCCGCAGAAGACTCCTTCTGTACGATGGACCCGGATGCCCTTCCTTTGCAGAGGATTTCGTCTCCCAGACAGCAAACTATTCCAGTATTGCTCCTGACGTAGAAGTTACTGACGAGGATTACGGCGCAATCTACTTCTCCTCCGGCACAACAGGATTCCCCAAGGCGATCCTTCACACACATGCGGGAATCATGCACGCGGCGATCATGGAGCAGAAACACCACGGACAGCAGAAAGACGACTGCTTCCTCTGCATCCCGCCCCTGTATCACACAGGTGCCAAGATGCACTGGTTCGGAAGCCTCGTCTCCGGCGGCAAGGCTGTTCTCCTCAGGGGAACCACTCCCGAGACGATCCTCAAGGCTGTCTCTGACGAGAAGTGCACAGTTGTATGGCTTCTCGTTCCGTGGGCTCAGGATATTCTGGACTCCCTCGACAACGGCAGCGTCAAAAAAGAGGATTACTGCCTGGATCAGTGGCGCCTGATGCACATCGGAGCGCAGCCCGTTCCTCCGTCAATGATCAAGCACTGGATGGATTACTTTCCCAATCACCAGTATGACACCAACTACGGTCTGTCCGAATCCCTCGGACCCGGCTGTGTCCACCTGGGTGTTGAGAACATCCACAAGGTCGGCGCCATCGGTAAGCCCGGATACATGTGGGAATGCAGGATCGTCGACGAGAACAGGAAGGACGTGGCTCCCGGCGATGTCGGAGAACTCGCTGTCAAGGGTCCCGGCGTCATGGTATGCTATTACAACAACCCTGAAGCCACCAAAGAGGTCCTGGACGACGACAGATGGCTCTACACCGGTGATATGGCGATCCAGGACGAAGACGGCTTTATTTTCCTTGTAGACCGCAAGAAAGACGTCATCATCTCCGGCGGCGAGAACCTCTATCCTGTACAGATCGAAGACTTCCTTCACACCTTCGAGCCCATCAACGACGTCGCTGTCATCGGACTTCCCGACAAGCGTCTGGGCGAGATCGCTACAGCCATTATCCAGCTCAAGGAAGGTTTCACATGCACCGAGCAGGACGTCAACGACTACTGCAAGAAGCTTCCCCGCTACAAGAGACCCCGCAAGATTATCTTCGCCGAGGTTCCCAGGAATCCCACAGGAAAGATTGAGAAACCGAAGCTGCGTGAGCAGTACGGCGCGGCGTTCCTGGTCGCTTCCGAAAATGAAGTAAAGAAGTGATCCGAACGAAACAATGATCGGCAAAAAAACCGGCACAGAGGTGATTTTCACCACTGTGCCGGTTTTTTATTATTCTTGTTTCTTTTTCTTCCTTCTGCGTCTCTTTCTTCTCCTCCTGTTATTCAGATACCTGATATAGGAGAATATGAAGATCACTACGATCAGGATTGCCGATGCGATAATGATCAGGAACAGAAGCGCGGGAACATCCAGATACATTGTTCCGTTTGCTCCGCTGTGGAAGATTCCCTTGAAGAAATACTTGATCCCGTCAATTATGTTCTTATTCTCTGAATAGTGCGCCGTTCCGTATTGTACAGGCTCCCCGGAAGCATCTCCGGTCATGCCGTTAGTTGCTCCCTCAGTGCTGTCCGTCGTCACAGATGAAAGATCTCCCGTAAAGAGAATATTCGTCTTTCCGACCGGCCAGTCTCCAACAGAATAGTGAATCGTCCCGATGACTTTGTCAATGGAGGAAGGCCCTGTAGAACCGGCCTCAGCTTCTTCTACAGATGTCTTGACCACTTCTTCAGCCCTGGTGTCGTCATATTTGACCTCAGAATTGAGACTGTCAAAGGATATCTCTTTGGGAATACATACATAACCATCTCCGGAAACTGTGAAAGGAATAGAGTTGTTGCCGTAAATATCTTTCCCCAGTCTCATAAAGCCGGGATTATTGATCGTGTATTTTTTCTCGTAATCTGTAATCTTCAGCTTCTGGAAGTTGTTAAAACCGTAGTCAAAAAGTTCTACTGTGTCATTAAACTGGTCCGGAGATTCCTCCCTGAGGATCACACAGATGAGTTTCATGCCGTTTCTCTCGGCACAGGTCACGAGAGTCTGTCTCGCCATTTCGACAAAACCTGTTTTGCCGCCGAGAATACCTTCATACTCAATTTCTCCGTTGATCAGTTTATGCTTGTTGAAGAGAGTGAATTCCTCGGGCTGTCTGTCAGACGCTGCCATGTAATAGGTAGGGGCATTCGCTATTTTGGCAAGCTCTTCGTGGGAGAAATATTCCCTGGCAATCAAAGCCATATCATAAGCACTGGTGTAATGCTCTTCGTTAAAGAGGCCATGGGCATTCGTGAAGTGCGAATCTGTACATCCCAGACTTTCGGCGCGGCTGTTCATCATATCCGGGAACTTATCAAGGGATCCTCCCATTTTCTCCGCAAGGCCTGCCGCCACTTCGTTGGCAGATGCAACCATGAGGGCGTAAAGACTCTGCTCCACAGTCAGTGCCTCGCCGGGGTCGATCCCGATACTGGAACTTCCGAATTCGATACTGAAAACGGCAGTCTCCGAAAACTCGACCATATCGTCCATCGAGAGCTTTTCATAGGCCAGAAGTCCTGTCAGAAGCTTCGTAATACTCGCCGGATAGAGATGTTCATGAATGTTCTTGGCGTAGAGCACGGTACCGGTATCCGCTTCCATCAATATAGCGCCTTCCGCACCGATCGCCGGACCCTGAGGCCATCCCTCGATACTATTACTCTGAATAGCTTCGCTCTTGCGCTCTTCCGCTTCCGCGTAATAATCTACTTCTTCTTCTGTCTCCTCCACTGCCCATACAGAAACCGGGCACATAGAGAAGATCAAAAAGCCGCAGAGTAAACTTACGAGAAATCTTTCTCCGAATCTTTTCATACTATCCTTTCCTTCCCAGTATATATTTGCAAATGGGATTTCCCTTGGCAGAAAATCTCTCTTCATATTCTGTCATGATATTTCCTTCGTTCATGACCGGATCACTGTGAAGATCGTACGTGATCTGCAGTATCTTGAAACCGCCCGCTTCCACTTCGTCCACGGCAAAATCAAACAGCGCCCTGTTGTCCGTCTTGAACTCGATCGTGCCGTCCTCTGTCAGGATCTGCGCGAATCTGCGCAGGAATTCCTTGCTGGGAAGCCTTCTCTTGGCGTGCCTGTCCTTGGGCCAGGGATCAGAGAAGTTAAGATAGATCTTTTCCACTTCTCCTTCGCCAAAATATTCACAGATCAGTTCCGCATCTCCTCTGATAAACAAAAGATTCCCGATCTGCGACTCATCCAATTTGTCCAAAGCTCTTATCAGAACACTTGAGTACTTCTCGATCCCGACATAATTGATATCAGGATTCTCCGCTGCCAGCTGATTGATAAACTTTCCTTTTCCTGTTCCTATTTCCAAATGGACCGGATGGTCGTTTCCGAATCTCTCTTTCCACTTTCCTTTGCATGACGCCGGGTCCTGCACGATCCACTGACTCTCCGCGATCGTTTCTCTTGCTCCCGGAATATTTCTAAGCCTCATCTGATACCTCTTTTGTCTGAAATATAAAATCGTCTTTCATTCTATCACATTTTTACGGGGTGCTGAATAATAATTGGTATTCTGATATAATCTCATTGAAAGAAAGGATTTCAATTTATGAGGATTCTTAAAAAACAATTTCTGTTCCCTCTCCTGATCCTGATCTTTGCGATGATGACAGCGGGCTGCGCCCAAAAGGCTCCCGCGGATGTCCGCATTGAACTCGAGACTCCTGACGGTTCGGATGTTTCATCTTCCGATACGGTGTTCCCGAGGTTTTTATCCCAAAATGAGGATTATCAGAAGGAACTGGACAAACTGAATAAGGAAGTCGATAAGATCCGAAAGGATTACAGCAAACGAACTGAAAAAGGCAAGCAGTTCATAGTCCGCACTTATGTGGGTTCTTCTGAAAGTGTTCCCCAGTGCACGATATGCTGGTACGAAGAACACTCCCTGCTCGGCGATGACTATAATCTCGAGACTCTCGCCTGCAGGAAGAGCACATGCGAGATCATCACCAGCAAAGAGGCCTTGAAATCCCTTGAGATCGACGGGATCACACTCAGCACCAATGTCGCAAGGCTCTACGGAAATCTCGGCCTTCCCGGCATTCTCAAGGAAACAGAAATGCAGGGGTTTGAGACAGATGACAGCGCGGCAGTCACCGCTATATATATGAAACTTATTACCGAGATTCCTGATCCGGCTGATCCCAATAAGGAAATCGAGGAGCAGCATTTCTACTACTATGATCTCGCGGAGAATACGCTTAGTCCCCTCTCAGATCACGGATATGAGCTTCCCTGACAGATTCGAAGACAAAAAAGAAGTCACCGCCCGGCGACTTCTTTTTTTATCCGTTCATTCAATAGAGAGAACCTTGTAATCCTGCTCTTCAACGGCTTTTCTGATCTCTTCATCCGATACTTCTCTTTCAAAAGA
>Ga0256404_1006926_pt1 | contig 18324 bp, 26 predicted proteins | sample RumenRJG_01DNA_FD_185990 | JGI IMG/M metagenome (GOLD analysis project Ga0256404, IMG submission 185990) | Bovine rumen microbial communities from Lethbridge, Alberta, Canada - RJG_01 | ecosystem: Host-associated > Mammals > Digestive system > Stomach > Rumen | place: Canada: Alberta | collected...
AGCATATAGTGTCATTTTGAGAAAACTCAATATATTTTCAAATAAACAGAAGATTTAAAAATATTTTATGCAGATTTAAGTTGAATTTTATAACCTAAACCGTTTATCAATTTTAAAGTTGTACTAATTTTAGGTTGAACTTTACCATTAAGTATATCTGACAAATTACTTCTATCCATTTTTAGTTCTTTTGCAAGTGATGTTATTGTCCCTCGACCACGTGCTTTTACAACATATTGCAAAGAGCGGATAAACGCATTTATATTACCATCTTTTGCAAATTCTTCCAAAGATGTTTCTAAGTAAACTCTTTGATAATCCTTATCCTGTAAATGTTGTTTCATTAATTCATCATGACTAATTGTATCATTCATAATTTTATCCATATCTAAATTAAATTCTTGTACAAAATCTGTCATTTTCTATTCCTTTCAACAAAATCTTTGAAATATTTATCCGCTTGATTTATCACTCTTTTTTGGTCGCTTTTATCACTTCCTGCAATAATTATTAATATAAAATTTGTAAGATCTTTATAATAAACTCTATATCCCTTTCCAATATCAAACCTTAATTCAGAGAGTAAACTGTTTTTAAGTTTCCTATGGTCTCCGTATAATCCGTCCTTTAAACGTTCTACACGATTTTCAATAATAGATTTAATTTTGTTATCCAATGAGTCAAGCCATTCATCATAAGGACAACGACCATTTTGGTTTTTGTAATAAATAATTTGTTTTAAATTTTCATTTGGAGTCATAAACATCACCCATATATATTGTAGGGCATAACCTACATAAAGTCAAGCGCTAAATTATTAATAGTTTACATAAGTATTTATGAAATTTTTAAATTGAAATTAAATTATTAAACATGAGAATCTGAATGCTTAAACCAACAATCTACAATAGTAGAAATTAAATTAAGGTATTAATATTTTTTATATAAGTAGTTAAATTTTCATCAATTAAGCGATAAGCAATAGCTGTATGTTTTTCTTCTTCAGAATACATATTTTATTATAGTGCATTAGAAATAACTCAAAAAAGTTGGTGAAGCCCGTGCTACTCATTATGTTATTAATAAATAAAAGTTCATAAGCTTTTTCACTATTAAAAAAGACAAGACAGAAAGTCTTGTCTTTTAAATGCTCCAGGCCAGACTTGAACTGGCACTGAGTTATTCGCCCAATCGGATTTTAAGTCCAATATTTGACTATTTTTTGAACATGATTCAATTGTTAAAAATGGTTTTTGTCATTATATATATTGGTTTTTAGCCATATGAAAAAAATACTATATAATTGCAAAAATTTTTCAAATTGCTGACATATGACTGACATATTATAGATGAATTTTAGAAACGATTTACAAAAAACATGAAAAACATTAAGACTTTAATTGTTTATTGGTGAACTCTTTTATTGCTTTATCAAAATCTGAAATTATTCTTTGTTTTTTGTTAAATTTTTCATATTCAGTAGTTGCTTTATCTTTAGCGGTATCCATAGAAATCTTACCTTTACAGTTATCTGGAAGAATTTTATATTCTCTAAATTCTAAGAATTTATTAACACTTTTAGCAAATTCATTCATAGTAAAAGCGTTTTCTCTTTCGATTAAATCCTCAATATAATCAAAATATCCCGAAACGGCTCTTTCAAGTCTTTTGATTTCTTTTTCCTGTAAGTAATTCTTTGCAACAGTCGTATCAGATTTTATAATTCTGCCATCAGGAGAATTTTTCCAAGTAGTTAAGCCCATGTGCTCCTTTGTGCTATCTGCACTATTATATATAATTTCTGCTGCGGTCTGTCCTGTTATTGCAAAATGAAATTTATTTTGAATTGTGGCATAAAAAGTTTGAGTAATAGGAGAATTTTTATCATAATCCCAACTACATTCTGCAAAAATATCCGTAATTTGTTGCCAAATACGTCTTTCAGATGCTCTGATTGAACGTACTCTTTCTAACAATTCTCTGAAATAATCTTTACCAAAAGTAGTTGTTCCTTGTTTAAGTCTATCGTCATTAAGGACAAAACCTTTTTGTATGTACTCTTTGAGAATCTGAGTTGCCCAAATTCTGAATTTTGTTGCTTTAGAGGAATTAACCCTATATCCTACAGAAATTATTGCATCAAGGTTATAGAAAGTATGGGTTCTGTTTACATCTCTATCACCTTCTTTTTGAACTATTTCCATTTTGGAAACAGTTGCATCTTCACTCAACTCGCCTTCTTCATAGATATTTGCTAAATGCTTTGAAATAGCAGGAACTTGCACATCAAACAACTCTGCCATTGATTTTTGGGTTAGCCAAAGAGTTTCATCTCTAACAATTGCTTGGATTGATACATTTTCATCAGGTGTGGTATATAATAAAAACTGAATTTCGTTTGTCATGGTAATATTTTTATCTCCCACAACAGTTTAGCATAAAAACAATATATACGATTTAATATTTTAGCAGGAAATAAGTAAAAAACTCTTGAATACTGAAGCATATCTAAATTTTGATGGCTCTAAAAAATAAATGTCAAAAAGTTTCAACAATAAAATTTTATGACAATAGTAATTACTATATAATGCACAAATACCAATAAATTTTAAGTATAAAATTCTATAAGTTTACTAAATAAGTATATTGTAGATATTATAATATTGGTAATGATTGGCACACAAGCAAGGTAGACTTGACAGCATATAGTGTTTATGATACACTTATTGTATGCATCTATGGTTATGGTCTCAAATTAAATTTAAAAATACCAATGTAAGTTTCTGCAAGTGCATATAATATTTAAAAGATACATAGATATTTGCAGTAAGAAATAAGGTTAAAAGATAGATATAATAAGTTAAAGGGATATATTTTAATGAGATTAATAAAAGATATTAATAACAGTATAGGTTACATTAGGATAATGCAAATAACTATAGGTAAAGAAAATCTATATAAACTTGTACATAAACTAGTAAAAGAGCAATCTATAGCTACAAATATAACAGAAGATGTCTGTACAGAAATAAGAAATAATAACTTCTCCTTAATTCGTAATGATACAGAAGTCTATAATATTGTAATGGGAATATTTGCAAGTTGTAAAAATGAACAGTTAATGAAATTACTATCTAATATTAATAATGAAAACTTACATAAATTGGTTAAAACAGCTATTATATACAATACATCAGATGAAAAATATAATATTTCTTTAAAAATAAATACAGAATTATCAAATGAATTAGTAGGTGGTTCAAAAATTCACTACGATTATGTTGAACAAATAGAGCAAAGTGAGTTTTTACTAAGATATGTTATTGTATACATAATTTATGTTGTTATAGAGAGATATGATATTGAAGTAGACTATAAACTTATAAAGTACTACTATAGCGAAACTATATTATCAGGGTTAATATTTCCTTCTATAATATCTTGTGAATTCGACACAAATGTTGAATATTCAGAATTTTGTTCACAATTTTCAAGAATTAAAAATACACCTAATAAATTAATGGTAAAAGCTAAAACTGAGTATATACCTGATTTTTGTAATTCTAAAGAATTACATTGGAAAGGTTTTGAAGATGAATCTAAAAAATCATATATTAATTCATCTACAATAGATGATAAAGGTACTTTAAGTATAAATATCTTAGATGCAAAAGCTATAACATATCGTTGTTACGAAGACCACAATTTGTCAATGCAACATAAGTGCGTGGGTATATCATCAAATAACAATGGTGCTGAAATTAGAATAACACCTATTTTAACAGACTCTCATAAGATACAAGTAACAATGATATTCAACAATAATTTGGATTTTTCAAGAATTAACTTGCATAATTTAAGTACGGCTAAAAATGAAGTACCTAGAACAAATTTGTATGATTGTTATGATAAAATTCTATCTCCATTGTATATCTTATCATACCTAATAAAGACTGTTTTTGATAGTAATATTGTGAGTATTTCAGATGAAATAAATATAGAAGAACATGCAATATTTCAGTTTTTACAGTTATATAAGCATACGCAAAGTTCTCTTGATAAAGCTATATCAGCAATAATGTTAAGTCGTTTACATTATAAGCAAATAAATAAAGCTTTGGATGAAACATATACACCTAAGAATTTCAGGCAAATTAAAGAGATAAAAGATATGATTAAGGAATATCAAAAAATCAAAAAATCTTGTAAACCTATTGATTTATTCAGAATGTTTTTACTTGAAATTACGGAGAATAGATAGCTATGTTCGGAAACATAATACTTGATATGTTAGAGTTTAAAATACCTTATTATAATGAGACTAAAACTGAAACATTAAAGAAAAAGATACAAGCAGTTTTATCAAAGCATTTTGATAATAATGCATACAAGATATCAGGCAAAACTGATATGTACATACGGTTTATCCCTTCCAGATACTATCCAGACATAATCGAGAAAAACGATATTAATGATGTAAATATGGAAACTATTTCGTTGGAAAATTTTGAATCTTTATTTGAAGAATTAGATTTACCAAGTGAAATTACAGAACAAACTGTTATTCGTGAAGCACATTTATGTAAAAATTTAATTCTACAATTTTCATTGAATGAATATTATGAAGATATCGTTAATGTTCAAAGACGTTCTACATTAAAAGTTAGACAACATCATAATGAAGGTTCTATTGAATTCTTTACAACAAAAAGGAAGATGGATATTGGTGATACAGTCGCTAACAAAAAATACATAATGTACGATAAAATGAAAAAATTTAGAGATGTTATAAACAATGATGTTGAAGAAATATTTTTGAAAGATGTACCTGATGCTTACGATAAAGCCTTACTAAAAGACTTTTATAATCCAGTTAATAATTCAATAAACATAAAAGCGAATATTAGCAGATTTGAGATTAAATATATAAAAGATAAAGTTGCAGATGTTGCTCGTGTTTTTGATAATACAGATAATATTTTATATTTATCAGATTTTATCAACTCTATTAAAGACAAGACATTATATTCAAAATTAAACAGTGTTTATGACTATGACATTATGGAAAATATCTTTCCTAACGCAAAACCGTCTAACAACACTAAAAAGCTTTATTCTTTAGTTAGAAAATTACGAAAGAAGTTTAATATTTTTGAATTTGAAAAATATTGTATATTTGATAAAGCAACAAAGAAAAAATTTCGTTATTTATGCAGTAATACAGCTCCAGAACCTACTGAGAAGATAAAGGAATTATGTAGTAAGCTACTAACCTTTAATGATTAATATGTTATAAACAAGTAATATCAAACAGGCATGAAATTGAATGCTGAAACGTTCTGAAATAAACTATTTTCAGAATAATCGTTAAAATAAGGTATAAGTTTATACCATGCAATACATAAACTCTTAATAAGGAGCCTGTAAAGCAGCTCTGTGTGAATGTTTGATTTAACTTTTATTGTGTAGAAATTAAATGCATTTAACCTCTCATAAATTCGTAAAATGATTGCTACTTTAATTATATTTTAAATTAGTTGTTATAATTAACGGAGGACTCAGATGAACAATAATAAAAGAACCGTAGTTGAGTACATCAATAAGAACAACCAAATGGTGCAAGTAGTAGTTAATACAGATAGTCTAATTGACGCTCGTAGGGAAGTTGCCAAAAGAAGTAATGTAAAGAAAATAGTTAATGCAAGACCTGCAACACCTATGGATGAAATTTAGTCATTTGGTTCTGTTTCTTCGGGTGTACAACCGACAGGTAAACCTGTTGTATGTGTTTGTAGTATTGGTTGTTGGTTAAAACCCATACGCTTGTACAATTTGCCACCAATACACTCGTATTGACCTGTTTTTCTGCTTTTATTGTATTCTGAAAGTGTTTTATAATTTTCTGATTCAGAACGACACATTTGTAATTTTGTATCAAAATCACAATCCTTGTTCCAAATAGCATCCCACCACATATTTTGGTAAGGGTTTTGATATGCTATTGCCTGTGTATTTATTAAAAGCATTATAATTAGAATAATAAATTTATTCATTACTATCTTTTCCGTCTTTGTTCTTTTTTGATATTTTTGGGGATGATATCAATTTAATTTCTTGCGTTGTATCATTAAGTTCAACATTTTTATTCGTATTATGATTTTGTAAAGTTAGTGTTGGTTTCGGTATTTTTTTTGTTCTATTTTCCTGATAACCCCACCAATATTGATTAATTAAGATTGAACCAAGAATACAATAATTTGAAAAAATTAAACTTGCACCACCACCTAATAAAACAATCATGGCAAAAATACCTGTTATTGTTCCAGCATCAAAATCGTAAGATGTAATAATACTTTGTATTAACATTATTATTACGATAGCAAAAGGTACACAAAAAATATAACCAACAATCGTTCCCACTATAACGGGGGTTTCTCCTGCTATTTTTGGTAAATTTTTCTTTTTTATATTTTTAGCAATATCTATAGACAAATTTTTAGCATTTTCATAACTTACTTTATTTTTTTCTTTGTATGCAAATATCTTTTCAATTTCATTTTTGTATTTTTCTATAAAGCTATTGCTATTTTTGCTTTTTTCTAAATCACTATAATAATAAGCAAGAAATCCAAATATTTCTTCATTGCTTAGTGCATTTGTATTCAATTTATCAATAATTATATCTATAATTTTTTTCATTTTACTTATACCTTTTTACTTAATGAGAATAACAAAAATTAATTAACTAAGTATTTATCTATATTTTATAATTTGTCATAGAGCTTTGATGTAAATTTATCTGTTGCTTCGGGTGCTATAGCATAAAACGGAATAGCTACAACACTTGTTCCCAAGATTCCTACAAACCTAGTAACTGTAACAACAAATATTGGTATGCCGAGAATTGGTGCTGACGTTTTATTTACTTCAATGGCACCTGAGCCCTTTTCTGTGGAGTGCTGTTTTATAAATGCTTTATTCTCAGCATCTTGTGTATAGAAAATTCTAAATTTCATTATTAATTTTTCTCCGCTATATTCTTTTGGTAAAGGTGGGAAAAATTTATCCTTTTTTAAAAAGATGTTATCAACATGTTGTTTAAATTTATTATCAAAGTTCTTTTCCTTTACAGGATAATAATTTTTGTATTCATAGGAAAGGATTTTACCATTTTTATCAACTAAAACAATAACAGAGGCAAACTTATTTTCTGTGGATAATCCCTGTTTCCATCTTAAAACATTCGGATGATACTTTTTAGTGATTTTATTTTCTACGGTTTTAAAGTATTTATTCCAAATGTCTGGATTTTCATAAAAGGTTTCCGAAGATAATTTTAATATTATAGCTGTATCATACAAATCAGCCATTAATGTACCGTCTTTTATTTGTTTAAATTGATTTGTGTCCGAAAAATCAAGACTTTTTAATGTTTTACCGTTGTTATCCAAAATATCTTGTTTTACTAATTTTGCTGTTTTTTCATTGGTATTTATAGATACTCTGTTTATTATGACTTTATCATCATCTTTATTATATTTTGTTGAAAAAGTTACTATATTCCCTTTGATTTCAGTTGTTGACAGGTTAATATTTATATATTTGTTTGGTGAATTATTAATTTTGAAATATTCATCAAAAGCAAAACTTGCATTACAAGTGGTCATTGCAAATACAATTATAAGAACTATTAACTTTTTAATCAGATTATTCAAATAAGTATGCATCGTTTTCCTTTGTTTCTTTTTCTACATTTATCTTTGGTGTTGGTGTTTTATTTGTTTGTGGTGATGTTTTCTTTGTGTTCTGAATTGCTGGCTGTGTGGTTTGGTTTGACGCAAAAGATGTTTTTTTGTTCATTTCCTTTTCTGCTTCGGTGTAATGATATATTTTTAAAACTTTTACAGTCGTTCCTGCTGAAGTATGCTTTATTAGCATTTTATAATCATAATCGTAGCTATCATCTTGCCTTAGATGTATTTGAGAACTTCTTAGTAAAAATGAGTCTATATCACGTCCTAAATTGTGTCCTGAAGCATCATCTAAATCACCACCAAGATACTCCCACTTGTATTTAGAATTGCCATTTAATTTGCAATATGCAATACCTGAAAATGTTTTGTTTTTTAAATTGTAATCTGAAAATTCATTATTGAGATAAGTTGCCATATCTTTTTCAAACTTTGCAGTTTGCTGTTCAGGGGTTAATTTTTGGGCAACTGTTTGAGTTTCTTGTTCAAGTCGCCTTTGTGCATTTTCTGCATTTTTTCGTTCCTGTTCCTGAATTGTATTATCAATATTATTATCATTGTTATAAGAATATTGATTTAACCTTTGGTCATTAGAAATATTTTTATCGTGGTTATTATCCGAACTTGTAATAATTGCAACGATAACACAAGCTACAATGAATAACACAATAACTGTTATTGTTATTGAACAGCCGTCAGCATTTTGAGTATAAAGATTCTGTTGATTAGAATTATTTTGTTGTTCATAAGGCTCATAATAAGTGTATTCATCATCATAATCGTTTTCAAAATTATTAGCATTATCATTATATGCATAATTATCTTCTTGATATTCTTCGGAATAATCTTCATAAGAATAATTTGAATTATAGGTGGTTTCTTCTTGTGTATAATTCTCATAATTAGTTGATTGACCACTTGAATAAGTATCATAGTATTTGCAAAGGTACTCGTATGCTTGGTTAACCATTTTTAATTTTTCGTTAGCCAATTCTTTTGCAACATCATCAGTTTGCTTATCAGGATGATATTTTGCTACAAGTTTTCTATAAGCCGATTTTATAGTGTCTAAAGAATCGGTTGCATTTACTTTCAGTATGTTTAAATATTTTTCGTATTCTGTTTTTGAGTATGATGTCATAGTTTCTTAGTTTTGTGTATTATTATTTGTTCCTATACTTAACTTTTTATTAACTGTTACTTTTTCTTTGTCTTTTGTAGTTCCAAGATGTATTATATTTTCTTTATCTTTTGTTGTACCTAGATAAATTACATCATCTTGTTTTTGTTCTATTTCTCGTGTTACTGGTATGTCTGTTTGTAAAATAAAGTATTTAGATTCATATTTATTACTGATAGAGAACTCTTCTATTGGTCGTAAAGCAGATATATACTTATTTTCTTCTAGATATTCATTAAAATTCATAATATAATTAAGTGAATTAGTATAATAAAGATACCCATATTTACCTATACCTTTAAAAATATATGGTGTAGTCCAGAAAGAAGACTCAGGTGAAGAAAGTCTACACGTCAAAATCATATCTTGGCGACTTTTTTTATTAAATGTTTCTCCCAATAATATAATCTCTTTTGTTAAATCATAATCAGGTATTAGAGATAGTAGGGGTACTTCGTGCATAGGTGGGTGTAATTCCTCTATGCTAAATCTTGCATCTTTTAATTCATCAAACAATAATTTTACTGTTGCTTCTGAATAGTACATGTATTTGTCTATTATATCTACTAATATATGTTCTTGTTCTTTAAATGTTTTGAGTTCCATGATAGCACCTCTGTAATTCTTATAAACTAATACTTTTCATATAAACCACGACATCTAGTTCTTGTTTCTTGTTCTTTTTTCTCATAATAAGATTTTGTATTTATATAATTACAAAATAAACTAACTGATATTATATTTATGATTATGTATATAAATAATATAAAATTCATAATTACCTCACGTTCTTATAGTCCACATCTTTAAAGACACTATTATAAATATCCATAAATTCTTTATACGTTTTCTTCTTAGTATGCTTTTCTTGTGGTTTATATATTGTAGGTGTATTATTAGTGCTTGTATTATTTGTATTGTCTGTATTTGTATAATATGTATGTTTGTTAAATGCCCTAAAACAAGAATCATCTCTTTCGTATGTTTGTTTGTGTTCTGTATTACTGTCTGTTCTATTAGACTGGTTTGTAGTATGTATCTTGTTTATATCTTCCCAATGTTCCAGTAAGTAATTATATGCCTCAGTACCTCTTTTAAATTTTTTTGTTGCAAGGTCTTTATTCTTGTCGTTTTTAAAAAGGTCAGGGTGATTTTTCTTAACAAACTCTCTGTATGCTGATTTAATTGCTTGTTCAGTTAGAGGTGTTGTTAAGTTAAGTATTTTCATATATTGTGTGTTATTTTCTTGACTATACATGTTTTTTCAACTTTCTTTCAAATTCTTTGTATTTTTCTTCAAATATGTTATCTATTTGTTGATGTTTTTGATTTATAAGTGTATTTAATACTGGGATTGCTATTATATGCAGAATTATTAGTAGTGTACTTAGGTTATATAATTTGTAAGATAATGTGTAAGAGAATATCAATATACTTATTGATATTATTATGACAAATATAATTTTGATTTTATCGTTATCCATATAATACTCTCCTATATATAATATTCCCTTGTATTATTCTGTTTTTGTATTGTAATTTAGCATTTTTTGAGAATATTTTTCGTATTCTTCTTTATCCAGATATTCAATTGTGTCTTCATTATTTACAACAACAAATGTTTTGATTTCTGCACTTTTAATATAATCTTTTAATGCATTAACTTTTGCGATGAAACATTGATAATATTCTTCCTGAACATAAAATGTAAAATTAGGTTCTGCTTTTGTTAAAACAAGAGATAAGCCTAATTTATAGTTATATTTATCTTGTCTTGTTAAAAATTTTAGTTTCTTTTTATCAAAATCTGTATATTTGGGATTTTTTTTAATTTCTATTGCAATAATATTAGATTCGTTTGTTTTTCGTTCATGTAAAATTATGTCAGGACGTAATTTTTTCTTTTCTATATATTCGTCAATATATAAAAGTATATATTCTTCTATATCATTATTTTCTTTTTCTTTGATTTTTTGTTGAAAATCTTTTCTACATTTATTTTTTATGTCTTCGTATTCGGTAGTATATTCTTTTGGTCTATCTATCCTTCTGTTATATTCAACATCTACGGATAAATTATTTTTTGATAATATGCTATTTAAATTCAATATATTTTCAAAATTATGAGCAATTTTGTATGATATTGCCTGTTCATGAACGTCATTATCTATTAAAGAGGAATCATTACTATATAAATTTTTTACACTTTCAAATAATGCTTCTAGTGAATATTCTACTTTTTCAAAAGTTGTATTTTCTGGCATGTTTTTCCTTTCTCATACTTCAAAGCAATAGGTATACAAAAATATTGATAATATTATTTATATCATGAAATGTTATAAATGTAGCACCTAAAATAATAATAAAGTGATGTTATTAACACTTTTTTACAAATAATTAGTTATTTATACCTGTACCATTACTTGATGGAATGTCTGCTATAATACCTTTTGCATACAAAACTAACAAAATCACAAATACTAAAAACATAACTATGGCAATATATAGAGAGGATTTATATTGACTTTCACTAAGAATATTTCTTTGCAAATTGTTTTGATTAACATCATCTTTATTAATATTGTTAGATGTTTGATTTTTTGAAAGACGTATTATATCATCTAACACTAAAACCTTGAAATTCGGTTTGTTACTTACAAAATTCCTACCTGTATCCGTTATTGTACTTGTTGTTACCATCATTACTATATCAGCATTGAAATCGTCTTTTACTCCCCACAATGCTCTTAATTCTTGAGGTGTTACTGGATGATTACTATATCTTTTACATTGGACGATATATTTCAAATTATTCTTTTGCATAATAATATCAACACCACCATCACCACTTCCTTTGGTTACTTCTGTATTATAACCGTTCTTTTCGAACACATCTGCAACTTCTTGTTCAAATTGCCAACCGCTTAAACTATACCAAAATTGAGAATCATACCAATATTTAGAATTTCTTGTATTACCAATACTCTTTAAATGTTCTATTCTAAAATACCAATAAACAAAAAATATTATAAAAGATATAGTGAATGAACTGACAAATAAACCAGGTAAAATTATTGCACTAAAAAAGAAAACTACTAAATTAAGTATTCCCAAGAAAAATAACGATATAAAAAATTGTTTCCATTGACAATATTTATCAATGTTTCTTCTAAAGTGTATGAAAAGAGCCGAATATATAAATCGTCTAAGAAAATTTGAAAGTTCACGTTCTAAATGTAGTGCCATAAAAACCTCTTTTTTATGTATTTATCGACATGTTTAAACGAATAATATCGTCTATTGTAAGTAATTCGTAATCTGGTCTTTTATCTATGAATTCCTTGCTTTTCTGACTTACACCTTCTGCTGCAACTAAAATAACTTTATCAGCATTAAATTCATCCCTTACCCCCCATAATTCTCTTACTTCCTGTGGTGTGGCTTTATGCCCTCTATACAACTTGCATTGAACAATATATTTCAAATTGTTTTTGTACATAATAATATCAACACCGCCATCACCACTTCCCTTGGTTACTTCTGTTCTATATCCTAATTGTGAAAATAATTTTGCGACACTTTTTTCAAAATCCCAACCACTTAAACTATACCAATAACTTATTTCATTACGTCTTTTTCTCTCGAATTCTTCTTGTTGTTTTCTGAGTGCTTCTTTTTGTCGTCTTTTTTCTTCCCATAATTTATTTGATTTTGTTTTATTGTAACGAGTGAATACATAATTATACATATCAAGTTTATATTTTTGTTTTGAATATATTGGAATAAGTACAATACTCAAAATTGCAAAAATAATACCTAAAACAACATTAGTTGTTTCATGAGAATTGAATACTAAAAGCAAAAAACTAATAAAGCCAAATAATAGTATAAAAATGAATTCCCTTGACATTCCCCAAATAATATATGTGTTTATATTAAAAAACGATAAATCAGGACTTGGAGATTTAAGACTAAAATTTTCACCATAAAGATAATTCCAACATTCGTCATTTGTCATTTGCTCGTGATTAAATTTTGCTAAAACCTTGTTTATTTTATCAAGGTTAGCTCTATGCTTATGACCTTTTGATATGATATCTTTTCTTGATGGAGCCATTATAGAACCCTTATTTGTAGATTTTTAGTAAGGTTTATTGATGTTATTATTGTCTATTGAATAATGTTCATTTTGATTTTTTGTATGTATTTTTGGCTTTTTGATTAAGCAATATACAAATAAAGTTATTGAACATAAACCTAAAAATACTATTGCTACCAAAACAGCATGTTCTTTTAACCACGTTAAAAAAGCACCTATTGCAAAAACAATGCAAACTATTATCATAAGACAACTGCTATCACCCTTTTTATAATAGTTTCTTATTCTATGATGTTGCATCTATTTTATCCTTAACTAAATTTCCAGCATTAAATTTTAGAATCATTCTAACATAAATAGTGATAATTACAACACTATTTACTATACAAAGTTGATGTAATTTCCGTGTTTACATTCCAAAAGTTAGTTAAAAATATATAAATGAGGGTGATATGAATAACAATCAATTCGGTAAAAAACTTAAAGAGCTTAGAAAAGCAAAAGGCTTAACCCAAGAAACTTTGGCTGAAAAAGCAGACATTGACGAAAAACATCTATCTCGAATTGAAAATGGAAAGTACTTTCCTACATATTTAACACTAACAAGATTATTAAAAGCACTTGATACTTCAATAGAAGAAACAGGGTTAGAATTAGAAAAAGTTAATTATAATAAGTCTTTAACTTATCTTAAAGCTGTGCAAATACTTAATTCTACATCAAATGAGAATGAGTTAATATGCTACTTAGAAGCACTAAAAGTTGTACAAAAGGCTTTAAAAATTAATAAAGAATGTTTCTAAATACCTATTTTTGCCATGTGTTTTACATTTAAAAACATATGCATCTACTATACAAAATTACTATAATTTAGTGTAAAACCTTTAATATTAACAAAAAGCAGATGTAAAAATATTCATTTTTGCCTTACGTTTTACTTGTCATTTTATATATACATAGAATAACTGCTTGTATTATTGTCCTGACAAGGTTTTAGGCATGATATGTTTCTCTATAATAAGTATAGGATAAAATAGGTCTAAAACCTAAAATATTTGATTGTTTTCGCTTATACATAAAGAAATTTTGTGTTATTCTCGGAAATTTTACATAAGTAAAATTAACCTATCGCAATTTGCAATTAGTACTATTATTTATTGTTAATGTTCTCAAATAAATGTAATATTTATAATTCAAATTCCATTATGCTTGCATCAATATTATCTTGCTCTATACCTATATATCTCAATGTTATAGACGGTGATGAATGATTTAATATCTTTTGCAGTAATGCAATATCGTGTGTCTTTTGATAATAATGATAACCAAAAGTTTTTCTTAAAGTGTGTGTGCCGATTTTATCTTTAATACCACATTTAGCACAGGCATTATTAAGTATTTCATAAGCCATAACCCTTGTAATAGGTTTTGAACCATTATTATGGTTTCGGCTCTTGAATAAATACTCATTAACAGGCTTATTCTTTATGTAATCATTTAATAGTTGTTGTAAGGATTGCTGAATAGGAAAACGTTTTATTTTTCCTGTCTTTTGTTCTTTGATTTCAATATGAGATTTATCTTTCACATCCAAAACAGTAAGTTTTAACAAATCGGAAATTCTTAACCCTGTATTTATACCCATAGTAAATAACAATAAATCTCTTGTACCATTTTCTTGTAAAACAGATTTAATTTCTTCAATTTTTTCTCTATTTCTGATTGGTTGTACAAAGTTCATTTTTAAACCTCTTTTTCTTCAATAAGTTAAATTTAATCTAACTTTATTACTCAATATGTTAAACTCATTAGTCTTATATATTAAACAAATTTTCTATTATGCTTGCTATAATTGCTTTTTAGGTGTTATTGTTCAATTTAACAAAATATCGATTGTGTTAAATTTAGGGGGAATATACCCCCTTAATTATTTGATTGAAAATTTAGTTGATTCAATTTGTTTAAGATAAGAATTATATACACTTTCTAATTCTTTTTTAAATCTTGTAGTATCAAATCTTTGAGATAATACAGATGTGTTTCTTACCATATAAGTACCGATTTGCATTGATTCAGTGTTGTTATCTGCAAGATATTCTTTTAAGACAGTTTCTAAATCTGAAATTTTAGATTTAACTTCTTTTTGAAGTTCTTCCAATGCTTTGATTTCTTCAATAACTTTAACTAATTTTTGTTCTGTGAAGTTGATAATTGATTGTGTAGCCATAATGTTTTCTCCTATATCGCGTAAATCTTTATATTTATATTATACACTAAAACATGTACTTTGTCAATTGTTATGTATTCTGTCCTGTAATATTTATTTACAAAACAGTTGAAAAAGTACATTAAATAGTATATTATGTATTCAGGAGATACATAAAATGGATAAAGAACAATTAGAAGAAGAACAAACATTAAGACTAAAAAGACTTATAAAGTCTAAAATGGCTGAAAAAGGATATACATTAGAAACACTTGCAAGTGCGTTAAAAGAACAATATGGTGCAAGTGAAAGCAAAGCAAATTTATCTAATAAATTACAAAGAGGTTCATTAAGGTATATTGAATTTGAACGAATAATGAACATTATGGGATTTAAGATTAAAATTGAAGAAAACTAATTGTTGTAAGCTAATATAATACCGATAGAGGGGGTAGTAAAATATTTAGGCATACTAAAACTAACATCTGACGGAAATTTTAGGATTTTTCAGGGTGTTTTGCTTTTTGAATATAATTTATACATTGTAAAACATGTGATATTTCATCTTGCGAAAATTTGTTGTTAAGTAAAGTTGTGGTTATTATGCCTTTATCAATTTCTATATCGTGTTCAAGATGCGTATTTAAAACATCTGTTGCTTCAATATTATGCTGAGGTTTATCTTTTGTGTTATTGTATAAAACTGCATATCCGTTACATATAGCTTTAAAAAATTCTGCTAAATTTATATCTAGTGTTATGCAAATTTTAAAAAGTAATTCTAATTTGGGTAATGATTTATGTGTTTCTAAATCTGATATTACAGCTGTGCTTACTTTTGATTCTTTGTATAATTCTCTGTGAGATAACCCTTTTTCTTCACGTTTTTTCCTCACTAAATCTGCAAAACTATATAAAATAGATTTCATTGCGTCATTAAGGTTGTTTTTAAAAATTTCTTTATCAGCTTCTAACATTTTTATACCTTGTTGTAATAATCATATTAGTATATACAGGTATAAGTGTCAATAAACAAAAAGTAAATCCACCATGATTGGAATTTTATATCTGATATGGAGACTTGACAAAAGCTTTTTATTATAGTAAAATTATATCAGATATAATATCACTATTGTAATATAAATATATGAATGGATTAGTTATGACAAATACTTTTACCCCCAAATTAGATAACAGTGTTGCTTTGTTTACAGATAATCAATTTTTGAATTCTATTTTAACAATTGAAGAAACTGCAAAAATATTTAAAGTGAAAGCTACAACATTAAGAACTTGGATTAATAGAAACAAAATACCTAAAGATTTATACAAGAAAATTGGAGGTACTATACGTTTTTCTCGCCGTGCAATTGAAGAATACATGAATATATAAGTAGGTTAAACATATACATGGCAGTTTTTAGAGATAAAAGATGTAATAATAAATGGAGATTTAGCTTTTCACAAGAGGGTGTTAAAAAGCAAGGTACTTGTTTTGGTTGTTTTACTAAGGCTGAAGCTGAACAGTATGAAAGAGATGTTAGAACAAAACTTAGTTTATGCCTTAGAGGTTATATAAAAGAGGAAAAACCAAAAATATCTCTTGGACAAGCATGTAATATATATTTGAACTATTCAGAGACACATAATAGAAGTTATAAAACTGATAAATCCAGAGTTACTAAAATCTTAAAAACCTTTAAATCAAGCACCCTAATCAATGATATTCAACCCTTACAAATCGAAGAATTTTTATACGATTTATTAGAAACGCACAAACCTGCAACAGCTAATCGTTATAGAGCTTGTTTTAGTGGAATATTTAAGTTAGCAGTAAACAATAAGTACATTGATTACAATCCTGTAAAAGCAGTAGCCAAATTTAAAGAAGATAATTATATTATAAGATACTTAACTGATATTGAAGAAAAAAGGTTATTTAAACAGTTACCAGATTATCTAAAGCCAATCGTTACGTGTGCCTTATGTACTGGAATGAGATGTGGTGAAATTTTAAATTTAAAATGGACAAATATAAATTTTGACTTAAATATCATAGATTTAACAGTAACAAAAAACAATTCACCGAGAAGGATTCCTATTTCTAATAGGCTATTTAAAGTTTTCAAAAAATTATATAAAGAAAATACCAATAAGAATGAGTTTGTATTTGTCAATAAAAATACGAATGATAGATACAAGGATATCTATCAAGGGTTTAAAAATACATTATCAAGAGCAAATATTGAGAACTTTAGATTTCATGATTTAAGACATACGGCTGCAACAAGAATGGTTGCAAAAAAGATGGATTTGATAGTAGTAAAAGAGATATTAGGACATAAAACAATTCAAACCACAATGAGATATGCTCATCCGTTAGAAGAATTGAAAATAAAAGCTATTAATATACTAGATAAATCAATGCATAAAGAGTAAAAACATAATTATTAGCAGTATTTTATTCATAAGGAATAATTTATAATTTTTTTTTGCCTGCTGACATATGACTGACATTGAAAAATCTGTAACCTTTTTGCATTAAAAAAGACAAGACTAAAAGCCTTGTCTTTTAATTGCTCCAGGCCAGACTTGAACTGGCACTGAGTTATTCGCCCAATCGGATTTTAAGTCCGACGCGTCTACCGATTCCGCCACTGGAGCTTGGTAGTTTTCTATTTAATTGTTTTCGCCCTTTATGGCTTCTCGGTAGACTGCGTCTACCTTACCTCTCAAAAACGATACTTAATCGTTTTCTCGGCAGAGTGCCACTGGAGCTTGGTAGTTTTCTATTTAATTGTTTTCGCCCTTTATGGCTTCTCGGTAGACTGCGTCTACCTTGCCTCTCTAAAACGATACTTAATCGTTTTCTCGGCAGAGTGCCATAAAAATCATGTCAACTGACTATGTTAAGATTATCAAAAAAAGCTTACAATGTCAACTAAATATTTTTATTTGACCGTTTCTTCTTTATCACTTTCACTTTTAGAGTCAGCTTCTTCACCCTGTTTTGATAAAAACATTTTACCGTCTTTCATATCTAAAACAATTGTATCACCTTCATGATATTTACCGGTCAAGATTTCTT
>Ga0256404_1006927_pt1 | contig 18323 bp, 21 predicted proteins | sample RumenRJG_01DNA_FD_185990 | JGI IMG/M metagenome (GOLD analysis project Ga0256404, IMG submission 185990) | Bovine rumen microbial communities from Lethbridge, Alberta, Canada - RJG_01 | ecosystem: Host-associated > Mammals > Digestive system > Stomach > Rumen | place: Canada: Alberta | collected...
GCACTTTGTCAGCATGGTCGAGAGGTTTATGACGTCTGCCTGCTAAGTAGATATGCCTGCGGGCATCGAAGGTTCGAATCCTTCTGCTGACGCTATGAAATTCCTGGATTAGTAGGAGCCTCTGATCCATAATCTTTATCTGAAGGTTTTGGTTTATCGGCTACCTGTTTTCCATACTGAGAACTTGAAGAGGCACTCTTTTTTGTTGCATCCGTGCTTTTGGTATCCTTCATGGGTGTTACATTCGAAGCTGCGGTTCTTCGCTTTGATTTATTCTTTTCTGCCTTTATATTCAGTTCGTCAATTTGATGGATTACGGTGTTAACGGTATTTCTTTCTTTTTCCGGGAATGTTTTATACAGATAAAGGCATTCGTCATCTTCTTTTCGCAAGCCAGTGGATTCTGGTTTGATATATTCGATCATCTGCATAAAATCCAAATGACAACATTTGCATATCTTCAAGGCAGATTCAATTCTGGGGAGAGATTTCCGTGTACCTCCAAACCATGCATGGACACTGGAATACGACATATCAAGCATATCAGAGAGATTTTTTATATTGATACTGTTTTTATTCATATAATCCTTGAGGTTTTTCATAAAAACCTCCATCTCATTAACATAGCTCATTGATACCTTATTCCTCCGAATCTCTAAGAATTATTTTAGACAAAGAAATAGACAGAAAAATATCGGAGCTACGTCAAACAGTATCGTTTCTACGTTATAAACAATATTTGGTTTATATTATTCTTAAATTCAGCGATATTTGTTGTGGAAAAGTTAAAGATCTTAACAGAACAAAGTGCAGCCCGTAAACCTTGTACAGGAAGAACTCGTAACAGGAACGCTTTTTACCGATCGATTGCAAGCAGGAGTCATGGATGCCTACAACCAACCAGCAGAAAACGCTCAGTCGTTTAAGGACTACAGATTGCCGATTCAGAGATATCCCTCAGGAATCATTAAGAAGCGTAGATATTTGCTTCATCTTTCTCTTTTGGGTGCATAGCCAGTACAACGAAATAGATGCATCCAATCGCCTTATCAGAAGTTGTTTCCATACCATCATTCATGTATTTCATATCAGACGAGATTTAAGTAGCGGAAAACATCTGTCCGGGTGTACGCCATGATCTTTTAGTATGCTTTTTATATTCTGAACAATGTATTTTGGAGGTAGTGCGTATAAGGGTAATGCTTCGAAGGAAAGAAGCATTTGGAAAGGATAGGAGTATTAGAGCATGGCTAAAAGAGACCATCATAGACACTTGAAGAACGGATTTCCATCAACACCAGGACAGAGATTGAAATATCACCGCGAGAACAGAGGACTTACACAACAGGCACTAGGAGATCGGGTAAATCTTTCAAAGCAGGCTATTGAGGCTTATGAAAATGGACGGCGAAAAATGTCCGTCGAAGCAATCGAATTGATTTCAAAAGAATTCGATCTTACACCGAATCATTTCATGGTTCATCAGGACTTCCTGAAAATTGTTGTACAGGACCTTCATGAAACCCTGGAACCGGAAGTACATGCACTTGTGATCAAGCATTTTGAATGTGACGAATTTGAAAAACTTCTTGTAGCACTAATCGTGGAAATGGATTCCATTATTCTAAATCGTAGCTTTTCATAAAGAACCAGCGTGGGGATTAATTCTCCACGCTGATTTTTTATCTAATTTTGAAAAAGCTTACGTTTCGTAGACTTTTGCGGCAAAACAAGCGAAAAGTCTACAGAGCGTAAGGCGACAGATGAATGGATATACCCTAAAATAAAGCATGTTAACGAAGAACAACGTTGTTTGAAGCAGGAAATGTAGAGTAGAGGGAGATTCGGACTTATGAATACGGATTTAAGGATTATCGAAGATTATCCCAGGGCGACACCAGACGAACGGGTAAATATGATATTGGATTATTATTCCAGACTGGATTATATCCTGAATTTTCTTCGTATCTATCTGGTCAACACGATTACTGAACTAAAGAGAGCAGAAGCTGAAGAAAAGAGAGGTGAGAATGTCAGAGTTCAAAATTCGCACTTCAGTGATCCCACGGCTGAAACAGCAGTGCAGCATATAGACATTGAAGAATTTCTGAATTCAAAGAGAAGCATACGTTACATGAAGCTGGACGATGAAAGTGCTTTGTTAGTCAGAGACAGGATCAATGCCTACAGGAAGATTCGAAAGGATTATCTGATGATCGGAGAACATCTGGAGGGATCCAATAATGATCGGCTAACCATGTATCATTTGTATCTTTCGAAGCAAAAGACAGTAACCGATATTGCGGACGAGCAGGGAGTAACAGAACGGGCAATCCGGAAAAGATTCAAAAATACGAGAGTAGAGATTATAGAATTAGTCAGTCAATTTATTGATTAGGAGGAAAACTGATATGACAGCACCAAGAGAAAGATTAGAGAAGAACCTCATGAACAGAAGATTTGTCCGTTATAAGGAAGGGGCAGATATGTACAGCCTGGGGCTTAGCAAATTTACTACGATGGCAAGAGAGGCAAGAGCAGTTATTAAGTGCGACAAGGTTGTGCTTGTGGACCGGATCGCTTTTGAAGAGTACCTGGAGTCGTTCAGGGAATAAAGGTAAGAAATTGTCAGAAAGTGGGATTGATTTGGTACTTGCGTAATCAGAGCGATTCGTTCATAATTGACCTATATTGATGTGCAAGAGACCGAATCAGCCCCTCTTTTATTGAAGGAGGACTTATGGCTCAACACAGAAAAGATCTGAGAGGTAGAGCTCTTCGCGACGGGGAGTTTCAGCGAAAAGACAACCAGCTGTATGTATACAGTTACGTTGACTGCATTAACAGAAGGCGATATATTTATGCGCCGGATATCGCGACTCTCAGGAAAAAAGAAGATGAAATTAAAAAGAACCAGCTGGCAGGCATAGATGCCTATTCGAATGGCAAATCAACGATCAATGATATGTTTGAACGTTATATGGCATTCAAGAAGGGCATGAGGAAAAGTACAAAGGAAAACTATCTTTATCTGTATGACAAATATGTGAAGGATACCTTTGGAAAGCGAAGGATTAACGAGATTGTTTTTTCCGACGTATTGAATTTTTACAGCTATCTGCTTTGTGAAAAGGATATCGGCGTGGGAACAGTGCAGCTCATCAATTGCTTCCTGCATCCGACATTTGATCTTGCGGTGAGAGATAACATCCTTCGGTATAATCCTTCAAATTCAGCCTGTTCAGAGGCGGTAAAGGCTTCGGGTAAAACGAGAAAGATACGGCATGCTCTGACCAAGGAAGAACAGCAGGCTTTCATGAATTACGTTTCCACGAATCCGATCTTCTGCAAATGGTGGCCTTTGTTCACAATTCTTCTTGGTACCGGGATGCGGATTGGAGAATGCCTCGGACTGACATGGAATGATCTCGACTTTGATAAAAGGACGATCAGTGTAAATCATGCCGTGGTATATTCCTCCCATCACAGAGCTGACCGCGAGATTTTGTGGATCTCCAAGCCGAAGACAGATGCCGGCATACGGATTATTCCGATGTTCGATATTGTGAGAGATGCTTTTCTTCTTCTCAGGGAACAGCAGGACATGCATCCGACACCGGAGTTTATCCTGGATGGATATTCGGATTTCATTTTCTTTAACCGTCGTGGCAATCTGATGACGAGACTTGATGTAAATTTAGTCATCAACCGGATTACAAAATATTACAATGAAGAAGAGAAACTTAAAGCTGAGGAAGAAGGAAGGGAGGCTTTAATCATTCCACACTTCACCTGCCATTATTTCAGACATACATTCGCGACCAGGCTTTGTGAGATGGAGAACAATCTGAAGGTTATTCAGTCCGTCATGGGACATAAGAAGATTGAAACCACCATGAATATTTATGCAGAGTGTACAGAGCAGAAGAAGATGGAGTCATTTGATAATTTGTCTGCAAAGATGAATATGCTGTTTTAAGAGGCTGAAAAATTTATCTCCGTTTATCCGGACCTCTCTGTTACAGCAAATTTACAGCAAATTAGCTTTTATAATAACGAATAATAGGCAAAAACAGGTTCATATCGCAGGGTTGATATAAACCGAAATAAACGATAATAAATCATACCAGGGAATAGATTTTTTCCGAAAAACGAGCAGAACTTCAAGGGTAATTTCCCGTTCTGGCTGAATCCTTATCAGGTAGCGCTGGTTCCAATCCGCGAGGAGCATAACGAGTACGCACACAAAGTTGAGGAGCTTCTTCTGAAGGCCGGTGTTCGTGTCGAGGCGGATTACTCCGACAAGAACATGAAGACGAAGATCAAGACCTTCAAGAATTTCAAGGACCCGTACATCCTCGTGCTTGGTGACAATGAAGCCGCTAACAACACGGTTTCCGTGAATGTCCGCGGTTCCAACAAGCAGATCCAGAACGTACCGCTTGACAAGTTCATCGAGCTCTGCAAGAAGCAGAACGAAGAGCACAACCTCGAGCTTTGTGAGGAGATGTAATTCGTCTGAGACAGAGCGTTATTTTATAAAGAGTCGTATCTACGCAAAATGTAGATGCGGCTCTTTTTGATTAATAGCATCGAAAAAATTACACCACAGGTTAAATGACAGCCGTATATCTGCATGATACATTATTATCATCATATTTCGGAAAGAAAGAAGGATGATGAAAATGAGAAAACTGGCTTCGATACAGAGAATTTGGGATATTACGCCGATTGAAGGAGCGGATAAAATCGAAACAGCGCATGTACTTGGGTGGACCTGTGTGACGGGGAAGGGAGATTTTCAAAAAGGAGATCTTTGTGTCTATTTTGAAATCGATTCTTTTCTGCCATGTAATGTACATTTTGAGTTTCTGCGTTCGAAATCTTATAAAAAGAGCAATATTCTTGGAGAAGGCATGTATCTTAAGACCATGAAATTCCGTGGACAATACAGTCAGGGATTAGTCATGCCGTTGTCAGCATTTCCGGAGATTGAAACGGAAGGTAAGGCAGTGGATGAGTACTTGGCTATCGATGAAAGCAGTCAGCAATAGGTACCTAGCCAAAAAAGCGAAGAAGGAATGAAAAGAAAATTTGCTAAAACTGAAAAGTGAAATGCCTACGCTGATTTTTCTCTAAGAAAAAGAACGTGTGAAGAAATCTGATAATCTCCGGAATAATGCCTATATTTTTCATCGAGATGTGAAGTATTATTCTGGACAACATAATGAGATTTTTCCGGCACAATCAGCTCGTCCATACTTTTTTCTAAAATCTGGCTTAACATATAGAAGTTGTCAAGGGTAGGTAAACTGAGACCATATCGCCATTTATAAATTGCCTGCAACGTAAGTCCCAAAATATCAGCGATCTCCTGATTAGAGTAGCCTTTTTCATCTATCAGTTCTCCGATTTTCCATCCGGTGGCTTTCTGGTCGATGCTGTATACGGGAATGGATTTTTTTACCATAAGCTTTCCCTCATAAAAACGCCGCATAACGACATTACATACATAAATAATGTTAATATGATACATTATAACGCATTATTAATGGATGAACAAGGCTAAACTAAGTCAAAGAAAGGAAAAAGATGAACAAAAATTCTTATCTTTGTAATCTGATAGCAGCCAATGATAATTGGCGATCTATTCTGACTGAAAAGAAAATATTGGTAAAAGAAGATGAAAACGGCTTTGCTATTTTTAACTACAGTATCGAGGCCGACTTTTCTGATCCTGTAGTAAGAGAAGCGCGTGGAAGAAGACGGAGAACATAACATTAAAGGTGTTAAATGTCCGGCACGGTATCCACTCCGTACTTTGGATGAGTGCTTAACCCAGCGATTAGTCTAAACAAAAATGGTTCTGGCGACGTGAAATATGAAGGCTTTGTCGTAGTGGATCAATATTATCATCGTGTCAAGATCAAAGCACCAGAGTATGTAGCAAAGCATCATGCAATTACGGGTGTAGATCTTTCAAAACGCCGTATACTTGATATATTATGCAATCATCCTGAATTAGAAAAGGAGATTGAAGAAAATCTGCCGGAAAGCAGAGTATATTTTGCATATTACAAGTTCAAAATGGAGGAGGTCAGAGCTAGTCTTGTAAAGTGTTGTCTGTATGCAAAGGATTTGTACGAAGAATACGACCACAATAGAGACGCGGTATATCGTGAAATTGGGAAAAATTTATATTCTCGAGAAGCGATGAAGTTTCTTACTTCTAGTTTGCAAGTATGGGACTATGCGGAATCGGTATTCATTTCGTATCGGAAGATGTATTTAAAACCTTATGCTTTTGACAAAATAGATGAGTATAGAGCAAGGTTCTGTTGATCGACTGCACTATCATTGAGAATGGAAGAAGATTGTATTCATCAAGAGTATCTGGAATTTCATCTTTTAACGTATCATAAAGAATCGAAGAGACCTGCTTTTCTTCAGTGGGAAAAGCATAAGAAATCAAAAGACACCATTGTGTTAATGATTTTCCGAGAGACGATTATGATTATTTGGAATCCGTGGCATGGATGTAAAAAGCTGAGTCCGGGATGCATGCACTGCTATGTCTATCGTAGGGATGAGAGCATCGGGAAGGATGCAAGCGTTGTTTCAAAAACCGGAGAGTTTGATCTTCCTCTTCGGAGGAATCGACAAAAGGAGTATAAGCTTCAACCGGAAGATGGAACTGTATTCTGCTGCATGACATCAGATTTCTTTTTGAAAGAAGTAGATGACTGGCGAGAAGAATGCTGGGATATCATCCGTGAGAGGAAGGATCTGTCTTTCTATATTATTACGAAGCGGATCGATCGGTTTAAGGAGTGTGTTCCTGCAGACTGGGGTAACGGATGGGAGAACGTTACGATCTGTAGCACCTGCGAAAACCAGGACAGAGCGGACTATAGAATCCCGATTCTTCTTAATGCTCCGATCCGGCATCGTGAGATTATCTCGGAGCCGATGCTGGAAGAAATTCATATTGAAAAATATCTCGAAAGCGGGCTGATCACGCATGTAACCTGTGGTGGTGAGTCGGGGAATGATGCAAGACCTTGCCATGATGAATGGGTACGTTCGCTACGCGAACAGTGTTTCAATGCAGGAGTGTCATTTACGTTCAAACAGACAGGGGCGAATTTTGTGAAGGACGGGAAGCTTTATCATATTGAGAGACGACTGCAGATGGAGCAGGCGAGGAAATCTGGATATAGCTTTGCATTATAGTAAAAAAGCAGGATCCCTGGTAAAAAGAATTCTGCTTCTGAAAATATGATCCGAAGGCCTGGACGCGGGTGCACTGAAATTCATAAGTATGTTTATCCTCCCGAATCTTCGTAATATGCGGGCGAAGGTGAAGTTGGCTGTTTAGCTCTTTGATTCCCTGATCTGTAAATTCTACGACTATGGTGCGCAGGTAGTCTCCGACGAACTGCACACCTTTTTCTGTAATATCTTTATCGATAGCCAGGCGTTCTTCTGATGAAAATGCACCGGAGACGTTTGGCTTTTCTACTACTTTGTCGATTCTGCTTAATCGATAGGTATAGATTCTTCCATCGAGAGGCGGTGTGTCAGGACTTAAGTTCTTCGTGATGACATAGGTATACATGGAGAGCGGATCCGTGCCAATATTCTCGAGAACCGTCTTCGTGAAAAGGACTATACCTTCGACTATGAGAAGCAGCCATCGAAGGCACTTTTCAAGTATAGAGCTGCGTTCGACAGAAATGATGCCGACCGGTATGAAGCCTTCATCAATAAGGTTTCTTCCAGCGAGGCACATATGAACACCGGGACCCTGATGCCCTATGACATCATTGCACCGATCGCCAATGCCTCCATCGGACGCGCGGCTGAAATATCTGAAACCGAAAGAAAAACTCTGAATACGACCTGGAATGCACAGGAGAATTTCGCCGGTGATGAAAATGCCCTTGTCGTTGTGGACGGTTCCGGCTCCATGTACTGGGATGTGACGCCAATGCCGGCTTCCGTTGCGCGGTCACTTGCCATTTACTTTGCGGAGCGCAATAAAGGTATTTTTAAAAATCATTTCATCACCTTCTCGACAAATCCAAGACTTGTTGAGATCAAAGGCAGGGACATCGTAGATAAGGTGCAGTACTGCGAGACCTTTAATGAGTGTTCAAATACAGACATTATGCCGGCGACTATGCAGACTAGTATCTTGATAGCGGAGATTACGAAGATTATGACGATGCATATGAAGCGGCATATGAAGATTTTGAGAACTACGAGGATTATTAAAGAAAATGACTAAAAATATGTATCACATAGGCTAAAGAATAAAGATTTGATATTTCGTAATTTAATTAAATTACATATTGACTCGCTAAAAACGAAATGCTATTTTATATATGTAATTTAACTAAATTACAAAAATGGAGACGACAAAATGAAAGAAACAACGTTGAACGATATCATGCATTTCACGCTTGGCAAAAATCCGACTCGTCTCAAAGAAAGCGATGTTAATCTTTATACACCAAAAGATTTTGACCAGGATCTCCTTGACCGAGATTCCAAAGATAGTAGAGAAGTATGTATTATCAACCTGATCCGGTCGAAGGCAGCACCGATGTCTGATGCAAACAGAGAGAAAATATTAACATCGAATTTCCTGAGATGCGAACTGGATGCATCTTTGATTGACGGATGGTATTTCTGCTATCAGTTTAATGACGGCAATGCCTTATCTCAGCAGATTGCCATGGTGAATCAGGGAACGACACTGAGCGTGAAAAAACTGAATCTGAAAACGATCGGTGATCTGAAGATCAAGCTGCCCGAGATGGAAAAGCAAAGATGGATTGGCAACATATACCGTCAGTTCCTGCTCCAGGCGGATCTCCTTCAGAAGCAGGTCGAGAGCATGAAGCAATTAACAATCACAGTATTGAGAAAGATCGATGAGGATAACTAACCATGGCAGATGAAAGGAAAGAATTACTGACAGTTTTATGGAGTGGCGCAGATGTTTTACGCGGGAAAATGGATGCTAATGAATACAAGGATTACCTGCTCGGTCTTGTATTCTACAAGTATCTTTCAGATGCCTATCTTGCCAAAGCCTATGATTTCCTGAATGACGAGGCACCGGATTCCATGGATGATGCGCAGGAAGCTTATGAAGATGCGATGAAGGAAAAAGATGCAAAGGACCTTTTGAAAGAACTGAAGGAGACACTGCATTATACGATCGAACCGGATATGACTTATCAGAGCATCCTGCACGACGCACAGAACAACCGTTTCAATCGTGAGAAGCTGCAGGCAGCCTTCAATCGCATCCAGGAGTCAGATACACTGTTCGATGGCTTGTTTGCGGACGTTGATCTTTATTCGAAAAAGCTCGGTACAGCAGATCAGAAGCAGAGCGATACCTTAGCAGAGCTTATCAAGGTGCTCGGTAATGCTGACATCCTGCACGCAAAAGGTGATGTTCTCGGCAATGCCTACGAATACCTCATCGGTCAGTTTGCTTCTGAAACCGGTAAGAAAGCCGGAGAATTCTATACACCGCACGGACCAGCGCAGATTCTCTGCCGCATCGCGATGCTTGGTCAGGAGGATAAGAAAGGTCTTCAGGTATACGATCCCTGTATGGGTTCTGGTTCGCTCCTTCTTTCCTGCAAAAATTATTCGAGTGAACCTGACTATATCAAGTACTACGGTCAGGAACTGATGCCGTCCACCTACAACCTCGCAAGAATGAATATGTTTCTTCATGGTATCGTCCCGGAAAATCAACATCTTCGTAATGGCGATACCCTGGATGCAGACTGGCCGACCGATGAAGAAACACAGTTTGATTGTGTCGTCATGAATCCGCCGTATTCTGCACATTGGAGCGCCGCAGATGGATTTAAACAGGATGAACGTTTTATGGATTATGGAGGAAACTTAGCACCGAAATCAAAGGCGGATTATGCCTTCCTGCTTCATGGATTTTACCATTTGAAGCCGACAGGAACGATGGCAATCGTACTTCCGCACGGCGTGCTGTTCCGTGGAGGCTCTGAAGGAGCCATTAGAGAAACTCTGCTTCGAAATGGTTCAATCTACGCGGTGATCGGCCTTCCATCCAATATGTTTTACAACACCTCCATCCCGACCTGCATCATCGTGCTGAAAAAGCATAGAGACGGCAGAGATGTCCTGTTCATCGATGCCTCCGATCTCTGCGAAAAGCAGAAGAAGCAGAATGTCATGAATCCGGAGCATATCGATAAAGTTGTCGAATTCTACATGGATCGGAAGACCATCGAGAAGCGTTCATACCTTGCTTCCTTCGAAGATATCGAAAAGAATGATTTCAACTTGAACATTCCGCGTTATGTAGATACAAGCGAAGAGGAAGAGGAAATCGATCTCAAAGCACTGACACAAGACATCCGTAAAATCGACATAGCGCTGAAGGAAGGAAATAAAACGCTCCTTAACATGCTGTCCGAGCTTACCTGCAGTGATCAGGAAACGAAGGAAGCGTTAGATGATTTTATGGATATTCTCAGAAATGAGGTGTGACCATGGCGAATACACCGAATATAAGATTCAAAGGATTTACGGATGATTGGGAACAGCACGAGTTGTGTGATATCTACGGGAAAATAAGGAATGCATTTGTAGGAACTGCGTCACCTTATTATGTTGAAAATGGCCATTTTTATCTTGAATCGAATAATGTTAAGGATGGCCATATAAACCATAATAATGAAGTTTTCATCAATGATGAATTTTATGAGAAGCAAAGAGATAACTGGCTTCATACTGGAGATATTGTGATGGTTCAATCCGGACATGTTGGCCATAGTGCCGTAATTCCTGAAGAACTGAACAATACAGCTGCTCATGCGTTAATAATAATTTCAAATCCACAGACTGAGATTGATCCATATTTCTTAAATGCAGAATTTCAGACTCCCTTGAAGAAAAAGAATATTGATATCATAACTAAGGGCAATACAATCAAACATATTCTTGCATCAGATATGAAAGAATTTGAGGTCAGTCTCCCGAACATAAGAGAGCAAAGAGATATTTCAGCTTTTTTTAGGATACTAGATAAAATTCTTATCATTCATCAGCGTAGGCTTGAAGATTTAAAGAATTTCAAAAAAGTCATGCTTCAAAAAATGTTTCCTTCGGACGGAGAAAGTATACCTGAAATCCGTTTTTTTGGATTTAGTGATGCTTGGGAACAGCGTAAGTTGGGAGAAGTTGCTCAGATTACAATGGGACAATCACCTGACGGATCTACATATAGTGATACCCCAAGTGATTATATACTCGTGCAGGGAAATGCAGATTTGAAAGATGGATGGGTATCTCCAAGAATATGGACTACTCAGAAAACGAAAACAGCAGCTGCAGGCGATTTAATTATGAGCGTAAGAGCTCCAGCAGGAGCCATGGGCAAAACTGCTTATGACGTAGTACTTGGCAGAGGTGTTGCTGGTATAAAAGGGAACGAATTTATTTATCAAACACTTGTTAAAATGGACTCGAATGGCTATTGGAACCGACTCGCTGCTGGTTCAACATTTGAATCTGTTAATTCAGATGCGGTAAACAACGCTGAAATCATGATTCCACAAGATATGGCGGAACAAGATCGTATTGGCGATTATTTCAAACAGTTAGATTCACTTATCACCCTTCATCAGCATAAGTATGAGAACCTCCTAAAAATGAAGAAATACTTGTTGCAGCAGATGTTTTGTTAATTGTTTGATACACTTCTAGATAATAGCGTCGGCTGTTGCCACATGATGAAATGAGGTATACAAATGCCATCTGAAATATATACTGAAAATTTCTTCAAAGCGAAAAGAACCATTGCCTTTTTTTATGATATTTGGCATAGGACTTTGGGACCGAATGGAGATTACTGGCTGGGAAATAATCTTGATCAAATGATTCTTTCCTTTGTGACATACAAGAGGGTTTGCGATGTCATCGCGGTAGATCCGGAACGGTTCGCTATACGGCCCAGATGGACTTGGGATAAATATAGACGTTGCCGTGATCCGTTAAAAAGAATCAATGAAAACGTATTTGGCTTAAACTATGATAATTTCAAGAAACTTGCGTATGGCTGCTCTATCATCCCGCCATTTCCGTATTTCAGCGAGGAAGACGAAGGAAGCATTAGAGAAGTCCTGAAAAAATGGATAAAAGAAGTTGATTCCTTCGATTTTGCTACGCTTAATGATGTAGAATGGAGTCAGTTGAGTTTTATGATGCGGGCTAACATTAGACCTGATTTGCTGGTGAAGTATTGACCGATAAACGGAGGACATGACATGGCGGAACTGGAATCGGTAATCGAAAAACGCCTGATCGAACAGCTTTGTAATGGAGATTCCCAGTGGACGTATCGATCGGATATTACGACCGAAGAGGCCCTCTGGGGTAATTTCAAATATATTCTCGAGCAGAATAACAAAGCGAAGCTCGATGATCAGCCATTGTCTGAGACGGAGTTCGCGAAGATCAAGAATGACCTTTCGCATGCTTCCTTCTATGACGCTGCGCGCTGGCTGGTCGGCGAGAATGGCAAGGTGTATGTCCATGTCCTCCGTGGCAGTACGCAGCTTCATCTCGTTGTACTAGACAATGAGCAGATTGCCGGCGGCACCAGCGTTTATGAGGTAATCAACCAGTACCAGGCGTTTAAGGATGAAGAAGAGGACAGTCAGAATAGACGATTTGATGTTACGCTTCTCATCAATGGTATCCCGCTGATTCACATTGAGCTCAAGAATAAAGACCATTCCTACATGGAGGGTTATCGGCAGATCAAGAAGTATGTCGCGGAAGGTAAGTTCCACGGCCTCTTTTCAAACGTCCAGCTTTTCGTCGTTAGCAATGTCGTCGACACAAAGTATTTTGCTCCTGCGAGAGATACAGAATTTAATAAAAAGTTTTTGTTTGGATGGCTCGATAAAAACAATGAACCGGTGGTGGATTATCTTGCGTTCGCGAAGGAGGTTCTGCGGATTCCGGAAGCACACGAAATGGTGGCAAAATATACGGTTCTTGATAATGAAAGCAAGAAGCTCATCATTTTGCGCCCGTATCAGATTCATGCCATTCAGGCGATCCGGGCGGCGTCCAAGCAGGGAGAGTCCGGCTTCGTATGGCATACGACAGGCTCCGGTAAGACCATGACTTCGTACAAGGCGACTCGAAATCTCATCATGGATATCCCGTCTATCGATAAGGCAATTTTCCTCATTGACCGGAAAGCACTCGACCAGGCAACCCGAAACGATTTTCAGTCCTATGCTCTGAATGACACGATTGATGTGGATGACACGGACAATGTTTCCATCCTGATCAAACGTCTGATGGATGGCTCCCGTAAGATGATCGTCACGACCCGGCAGAAGATGCAGATCCTCATCACGAAGCGGCTTAAGGAAGGTACGAAGCAGTACGATGCAATCAAGAACCTCCGCGTTGCCTTCGTCGTGGATGAATGCCATCGTGCCGTGACACCGCAGACGAAGCGGGACCTGGAGGCATTTTTCCAGAGATCGCTATGGTACGGGTTTACCGGAACACCGATCTTCCCGGAGAACAGCTATGAACAGAAGGGCGATTTGCCACAGACGACGGAGCAGCTGTATGGGAAGTGCCTGCACAGCTATACGATCAAGGAAGCGATTCATGATGAAGCGGTTCTCGGTTTTATGGTGGAATGCTTAGGGCCGAAGGGTTTAAGCCAGGAAGAAGCAGAGCAGCTCTATGGAACTGAGCAGCATATGCGGAGTGTGCTGGATGTCATCCTTAATAAATCCTATACAAAGTTCGGGCTGCAGAAGGGCAGAGGCAAAACCTATGAAGCGATTCTGACGGTGGATTCCATCGAACAGGCACAGAGATACTATGACCTTTTGAAGAAGGTGGTTGCCGGTGAAGATGAACTGAAGATCTGCGACGCGGTGAAAAAGGCTCTGCCGGATTTCCCGAAGTTTGCCATCACATATTCGATATCCGAAAATGATGAAGCATCGAAGGTGAATCAGGACAAGATGAAGGAGTCATTAAAAGACTACAATGCGATGTTCGGGACGCACTATTCGATGGAAAACATCGGAACGTACAATGACAATCTCAATGACCGGCTGACGAGAAAGAAGAATATTTATCTCGACCGAAATGAGCAGCTGGATCTTGTTATCGTCGTCGATCGTCTGTTGACCGGTTTCAATGCGCCTAGCCTGTCGACGATTTTTATGGATCGTCCGCCGATGGCACCGCAGAACATCATTCAGGCATTTTCCAGAACAAACAGACTGTTTGATGCGGATAAGCAGTATGGGCAGGTCGTTACGTTCCAGTATCCTGTTGAATTTAAGAAAGCGATTGATGATGCGCTGCTTCTTTATTCGAGAGGCGGCACCGGCAATCCTGTATCGGAAGATTTTAACACGGTGAAGGAGCATTTTACAGTATCTGTTAAAGCGATCCGCGCACTTGCAAAGACACCGAAGGATATCGAAGCATTATCGAAGAAGCAGAAAAAGGCGTTTGTACACCTGTTCCAGGATCTCGATAAGTCGTTTGCCCATCTGAAAGCATTCTCTACCTATGACCCGGTAATGCTTGAAGAGACGCAGTTTTCACAGAACGAATACGAGGACTACGCTGCGATGTATAAGAATGTCGTGGAAGAGCTGAAAGGTGATGACGGTGACGACGGTGACGATCTGGATGGTGGAGACGACCCGATCATAGCGGACTATGATCTCATTGCATACAGTAAGATCAAGATCGATTACGAATATATCGTGCAGCTTCTACAGGGCTTTGTGGATTACCTCGGAAAGAAGGAAGACTTCAGCGAAGCGGAATTCGAAAAGAAGATCAAGTACCTTCGGGATATGATCGGAGAGTTCGAAAAGGACAACCCGAAGCTTGGCGCGCTCCTCATGAGAGTACTGGATCAGATTCAGGCGAATAAGGAGCTCTATGCCGGCTCTGATATCTCTGTGATCATCAACCGGATGCGGTATGCTGCGGCTGATTCAGAGATCCGGAAGTTTTCCGAGAAATGGTTCGTGCCGTTCGATGACGTGAGATATGAAGCTTACAACTATCGGAATGGTGAACTGCCGAATGAAAGTGTTCTCAAAGAGAATGCAAATTATTCTGCATATAAAGCAGCGAAGAAGGATTCGGCGGTTCCTAAATTTAAGTTCAGAAAAGAACTGATTGATGATTTCAAAAATGATCTGATGACAGAGATTGGTCCGCTGTTCTGATCCAAATAGATATATACTCCGAGTAGAATGAGAATCTCTTAAAGAGAACTTACAATGGGAAAAGAGGCAATGAGGTTTCTGATAAACGATTATATACGAGGAAAGTTTAATTATGAAAATTGAATATATCAGAAAAACTGGATTTGTTATTCTAGTTACACTGTATGATTGATTTGCTCTAGTGCTGCACGGAATGAAATGACGGCGGCTCGGGCAAGAATATTCTTTGTGGATGTGGTAATCTTGGCATTTGCTATGATTGCAAGGATAAAGTTCAGTTGGATGATTTGCCAAAGGAAATAAAAACTGCCCAGCGAGCTGTCACTGAGCAAATGATTTGCCCAGATTGTGGAGGAAGGCTTGTTCAATGAAACGGAAGATACGGTCCTATTTGGGGTTGTAGTAACTATCCAAGGTGTAAATATACGCGACGACTGTGAGGAATAATCAAGCCATGAATGTTGAAAAGATTTACTTTGATATGGACTGGTCTTAGGAATATATTTGATGATGGAGAATTAAACGAGGAAGTGGTTATTTCCAAAATGGAAATAACCACTCAACATGGTGCTATAGAAGGGAAAACCCAGACTAAGGAATCTAATTTTTATAACCTTGATGCGATAATTTCGGTTGGATATCGAGTCAATTCTAAAAAAGCCACACAAGTCAGACAGCGGCTGAAATTGTCTATAGTAAAGCCGATCATACGAAAGAACATATGGGCCTTACAACCTGGAAGAATGCCCCCGACGGTAGGATTTTAAAATCTGATGTAGGCATTGCAAAAAACTATCTGAGTGAGAAACAGATCAGACAGCTTGAGAGAGCTGTTACAGGATATTTTGATTACATTGAGGATATGATTGAACGCGAAAACGTTTTTACAATGGAAGAGTTCGAGAAAAGCGTAAATGCCTTTTTGGAATTCCGCCAATATAAAATACTGCCGGACAATGGCAAAGTATCGCACAAACAGGCGTTGGATAAGGCGTTTAGTGAATATGATATTTTTAATCGGACACAACCAATAGAATCTGATTTTGATAAGATCTTAAAAAAGTTTGAAGAGGATGACAAAACAGAAAAGTAAACTACGAAATAACAATGTAACTTTGATAAAACCACAGAGCTTGAGATGGTGAACTACGGGGACTGCATGACCTCGATGCATGGAATGCGTGTACCGTCCTTATGAATCAGATGGTAGAAGCAGCTTCCAACGCCCGGTTTCACGGACAAACGCCTGCCAAGCTCGACGAAGGAACCCCAGTCTTCCTTTGCCATAATCTTGACATAGATGCTGCCGACTAGATCATAGAATTCATCCTCTTCATAGCCAAGCATCTTGATGATGTGGTCTCTACGTCGTCCGGATGGATCAATGTACGGAAGGACCTTCCGGTCAGTTTCATGAATTCCTGCATGTCCTCGCAGCCAAACAGCTTCAGGCAGTTGTCATTGGCATAAAGAATTTCCTCTGTCTCGTCATAGCGGTAAATGAGCACAGAAGCCGGTTCTCCGGTGGCAAGATCTGTAAAGGAAAGTCCCATGCCTTCACGGGAATCCTCCTTCATGAGTTCATTGTAGAGCGCGATATGATGGTGCGGGTCAAGCTTTGCGTGGTAAAGAGCCATGTCTGCCTTATCATATAGTTCCTGCGTATCCTGCCCCATGTCCGGATAGACGGCGATACCGCCGGAAATATAGTAGCTGTAATCCCTAAAAGGTCAATTATACTAAGACAATAAAGCAAAATACTTTTGTGGTCTAAAGGCTATGACATCGGGTGAGTGCGTGCCAGTGGCACGCGTGCTACGAACCGACCGAGGCGGCAGCCGAGATGTCGCTCCGAAAATCAGGGTTCGAGTCTCTACAGAAGTGCTATCCGTAGCAATTACGGAAATAAATGGGATCTCATCCCGGAAAGGACAGGAAAATGCTTTCAACATTTGGTTTAAGTTTACGAAATTACATGAATAACAGTTATGAACTGTCAGAGCATGAAGAGCTTAGACGGTATTTTTTGGTATGTCCTTTTATCGGGGAGTATATCGTTGAGCATGGCAACAGGCCATGGTAAATGATGTAAAGCAGTGCGACCGCTGATCCGATAAGGACCGGCGGTTAATTTTTTTGGAGGAAAATATGGCAACTATCCCATTTATAGATACGACAGCAACCGGTCAGAACATAGACTTTCTTCGAAAGAAAGCCGGGATGACCGTAAAGGATATGCAGACAGCATTCGGGTTCGCAACACCACAGGCAGTTTACAAGTGGATTCATGGAACAACAATGCCTACAGTAGACAACCTCATCGCGCTTGCATTCCTTTTTGACGTGAAGATCGATGATATTATTGTCACAAAAACAGAGGGAAGAATCTCTGCATGATGTACGGCCTCTTTTTTCGTGGTAAGATGTAGACAAGATATAATGAATGGCAAAAGGTCGTCAGTTGAGGTAGAGAGGTTACGTGATGAGTACATTTGTAGAAAAGGTGGAGTGAATCAAATGGCAACAGAATCCTGGAAGGAAGCTTATCGGGAATTGATAGAAACCATTGTGGCCATGGGCTATCCGGAGGAATTTGGAAAGGCGATTGCAAAGAACCTGGGCGCAGAGCGTGCCATGCGGAGAATGACATCGTATCTTTCTCAGGCAAAACCACAGAGCGCGGAGGAAATTGCCGATGAGATGCTTTCTATCCGTAGCGATATCGACCGTTGGAAACAGAAGAAAATGAACGAAGAAGCAAATGCGCATTATAATCAGCTTCGATGGGAAGGTCTTTGGGACACAGATGAAGAAGAATAAAGCTAGATATGTATACTTGATGGAGGCATTTGATCGGCTTGGATATCGGTTCTGCCCGGAGAGGTCTACGGATAGAGAGTTTGTATTTATAAAGTGATCGAGCAGGACAGTACAGTATCAGAATAAATGATCAGTTTAGAGTCTGTTTTTACTGGAATGATGGAAATGTGATCATTGAAGATATATGTGACTATCATTAAG
>Ga0256404_1006929_pt1 | contig 18313 bp, 16 predicted proteins | sample RumenRJG_01DNA_FD_185990 | JGI IMG/M metagenome (GOLD analysis project Ga0256404, IMG submission 185990) | Bovine rumen microbial communities from Lethbridge, Alberta, Canada - RJG_01 | ecosystem: Host-associated > Mammals > Digestive system > Stomach > Rumen | place: Canada: Alberta | collected...
TGATTTCCAAAGTTTCCCTCTCCAGCAGGCCGGTTCCTCCTTCTTACAACAAAGGTAGGGAATCGAACCTTACTAAGCAAAAAATCCTGTCTTTTTTTCTTAGACGCTGCAAACTTAGAGTGATTTCTGTGTGAGATTAAAGTTTTTCTGTGTGAGACAAACAGACTCTGATTGCATCGTACTTAGACTCTACGTAAATGTTAAGTAGGCTCTGATTACATTCCAATTAGACTCTACTTACCATGCAATTAGACTCTACTTCATCACAAAAAAACTATGTTTCTGAATACAGACCCCGCCCCAAGGCCAGGCTCTTAGTGGTAATCATACCTCTCACTTCTCACCTCTCACTTCTCAGTTTTAATCTAAAAATCCCTCTAATGGAAGAATAACCGACTATAACCGACCATAACCGACATTCCCAAAATGAAATGTTGTAACTTTGCACTGTCAAAATGAGGAAGGGCGCTCAGATGACACGACAAACAAACAGCCCTTGCAAGTTTTATATGATTTTTTACAGACTGATTCAGAACATGAACGACAACATGGTCGCAGCATTCAAGAAGTGGTATGCACGTCCTGTGATGACTGGCACCGTTGACCTCGACTACATCGCCGAGCGCATCCAGCGGAACTCCACTGCCAAGAAGTCGGATGCCAAGGCAGTGCTCACCGAGATGGTGGAGGTAATCACCGACTGCCTGCAGAACTCCCAGCGAGTGAAGATCGACGGCTTCGGATGCTTCAAGGTGGGCATCAGCTCGAAGGGATCTGAGACCGAGGACAAGTACAGCACCGGAGAGCACATCCGCGGCCTGCGCATCATCTTCCAGCCCGAGGTGACCACCGATGCCTCTTCCCACAAGCGCATTAAGAAGATGCTCCAAGGCGCACAGCTCGTCAACATCAAGAACATCACCCCGAAGGGTGCCGAGGAAGACAGCGGTGACGAAGGTGACGAAGGCGGCAACGGTGGCGGCGAGAATAACGGCTAGCCCGTTATTCGAGGAGTGAGGAGTGAGGAGTCTTTTCGAGGAGTGTGGAGTGTGGAGTGTGGAGTGAGATATGCTTTCAAGAACAAGTGACTTTGTATATGAATACTTTATCTCAGTACTATTCTCACTCCTCACTCCTCACTCCTCACTCCACACTCCACACTCCTCGAAAAGACTCCACACTCCTCGAAACAAATGTAATCATAAAGTTCAAAGATCTGGAAGGGAGGTGTTGCATAAATGAAGAAACAGATTCTTAAATCCGTCTTGCAGATGATCGTTGCAGCCCTCACCGCGCTGATCACGTCAATGGGTGTCGCAAGCTGCATGTAAGCAAAGGGGTGGGAGCAAATCCCGCCCCTCCTTTTTTGTATCAACCATCTAACGAATCCGACATTTTATCGTGACAGTCTAAGGCTGTCACACTAAAGGGGTGGCATCATCCGAAAAGGACAGTTTTAGGTGTCATCTTCGTGTTACCAAATCCAGTATTAATCCAACAAAAAGAACATTTATCAAAAAACAAACAAAGATAGTTGATCAAATACCTTAATATGAGTAATAATAATGACCCCTTAATAACATAGAACAAAGATGAATGACCCGATATACAAGAAAATAAAATAGAGGAACAAAAGTTCCTCTAAGTGGATTGGCTCAGGAGTTGAACCTTGGCAATATGCAGCCTTTCGGGTGCCTCGCTACCGATGCGATCATCAATCCACTGCAAAGATAGAAATAAAAATACAAACTACCAAATATTTAACAAAAAAAGTGAGCAGTCAAATAATGACCCCTTAATAACATATGCATTGAATGCTGAAGATCTGTTGGTGAGTATCAACGAGCAAGGAAGAGGGTGTGTCAAAAAGAGTTGCTAATCGCCCTTTGGGCGAGAAATCATACAAAATCAAAACAAATCTAACACATTAAATATTGAAACACAGAGTGATAGATTTTGTTAAGATTTGGAAGATTTCTGCGCGAAGCGCATTCCCCCAATTATGACACACCCCCTTTTTGATTTCAGGCTTCCATCCAAGAGAAACAGTTCTTTCAAATAGACCACACTCTGGTAACATCATGGTGTTACCAAATCGGGTGTCAATCCTACAAAATAAACTTTTTCCTGTGACAGTCCAGGACTGTCATTTTTGGAGAGCATATTATTCGAAAAGGACATCAGGAATAAGGGGATAACTATATGCCGCATTAGAAAATTTAGATTCTATCTTTCAGATAATCGTTAAGGCTCTCATAAATCATGATACTCTTCTTGAAATTCTGTCAATCCTTTGTAAGTAACTGATACACAGTATGGTTTTATTAGCAAAATAGGCATAAGAAACAAACTGGAAACAAAAATTTGAGAAACCCTAAAATGAAAACATCGGCTTAACAAATCTTAACGTGAATAACATAGGCAATTTTCCGATTTTGGCATTTGGAGATTGCGTTGAAAATGTAGTAAAGGATCATCAGATAGAAATCATCTGAGCTTGCTCTTTTATGGATTGGAAGAAGAAAATTAAAAGAAAAATGAGCGCTTTATGTGGCATTCTACCAAAAATCCGAGAAATTATACGGGTGCTTGTAACTTTCATTTGAAATTAGTCATTATTTTCATGGAATTTTTATACCTTTGTATCAAATTATAATCAATTATAGTCGTATGGCGAATTTGAACAGAATAAAAGTTGTGCTTGTTGAAAAGGGCAAGACAGGCAAGTGGCTCGCAGAAGAAGTCGGCAAAACACCTTGTACTGTTAGCAAGTGGTGCAGCAATAGCATTCAACCAGACTTGCAAACATTGGATAAGATAGCTAAGCTCCTTGACGTTGACGTGAAGGACTTATTAAACTCAACAGAAAAATAAAAAAGCAAAATATTGTGGCAAAGAAAACTAAAGTTGTCAAAGAGAAGTCTATTGAAGACCGCATTTGGGAAAGTGCGAATAAACTTCGTGGTAACCTTACCGCATCCGAATATCAGAATGTGGTGCTGGGGCTGGTCTTCCTAAAATATATCAGCGATTGTTTCGAGAAGCGTTACAACGAACTCGTAGAGGAAGGTGACGGCTTCGAAGAAGACCGCGACGAATATACGGCAGAACATGTGTTTTGGGTGCCACAAGATGCTCGTTGGCAGGTGATAGCCAGCAAGGCACATAGTCCCGAGATTGGGCAAGTTATTGACCATGCCCTTGAAGAGATTGGCAAAGAGAATCCCCGTCTGAAGAAGGTGATGCCCAACAACTACTCTCGTCCTGAGATTGACAAGATACGATTGGGTGAGGTGGTTGAAATCTTCGACAATATGGATATGCATGCACAAGGTGAAGGTCTCGACCTCTTCGGTCGCGTGTATGAATACTGCCTGCAGAACTTTGCAGCTGAAACCCAACAGTCAGGTGGTGAATTCTACACGCCCTCCTGCATCGTCCGCACGATAGTAGAAGTACTTCAGCCATTTGAAGGCCGTGTCTATGACCCTGCCTGTGGCTCTGGTGGTATGTTTGTGCAGAGCGCCAAGTTCGTTCAGCAGCATCAGGGTAATCTCCGCAATGTTACCATCTATGGCCAGGAGTTTAATGCCAATACTTGGAAGATGGCGCACATGAACCTTGCCATTCGTGGCTTGGAAGCTGACCTGGGCGACAGTTGGGGCGACTCTTTTGGCGACGATAAACATGCCACCAAGAAGTTCGACTTCATCATGGCCAATCCTCCATTCAATATGAGTGAATGGGGTGCAAGCCGTTTGGCAGATGATGTACGCTGGAAGTATGGCGTTCCTCCAGAAGGCAATGCGAACTACGCCTGGATTCAGCACATGATACACCACCTCTCGCCTACAGGACGCATCGGCCTTGTGCTTGCCAACGGTTCATTGACCACAACAACGGGTGGCGAAGGCGATATTCGCAGACGGCTGATTGAGGCAGACCTTGTGGAAGGTATTATTGCGATGCCTAACCAGTTGTTCTACAACGTGTCTATCCCCGTCTGTGTCTGGTTCTTTAATCGCAAGAAAAAGAATCCGGGCAAGGTGCTCTTTATCGATGCAAGAGAAATGGGAATGATGGTTGACCGAACCCATCGCGAACTCAGCGATGATCTTGTTCGTTACGATACCGTCAAGAAGGAAGACAAACCTTGGGCAAACCTCCCTGCTGAGGAATGTGATGTTCAACGTATTGCAGCCACTTTCCGTGCTTACGAAAACGGAACCCTTGAAGATGTAAAAGGTTTCTGCAAGGTGGCTACCATCGAGGAGATCGGCAAACAGGACTGGGTGCTCACCCCAGGCCGCTATGTCGGCATTGCAGATGAGGAAGAAGATGCAGAACCCTTCGAGGAAAAGATGGCGCGACTCACCAATGAACTCGGCGACCTCTTTGCAGAGAGTCATCGCCTTGAGGCAGGCATCCGTGAGAAACTCGCTGGGATCGGATTTAACGTGAAATAAAGGCTGATTATGTATATACCACCATTTACAGTTAGTGCTGAGGCCATCAACCTGATCGCTGAGATTTCAGCTCAGATAGAGCGCTATGCTATCCGTTTGGAACAGGAAGACGGCCTGCGGTTGCGAAAAGCCAATCGTATTAAGACCATCCATTCGTCGCTTGCCATAGAAGGTAACACTTTGAGCGAGGACGAAGTGCGTGACATTATAGATGGAAAGAGCGTTGTGGCTCCCATCCGTCAGATTCAGGAGGTGAAGAATGCCATCCAGACCTACGAGATGTATCCCACACTCGATGCGTTTAAGGAAAAGGATCTTCTGAGAGCACATAGTGTCATGATGCAGGCGCTGGTGGACGATGCTGGTCGATACCGACGTGGAGGCGTTGGCGTATATGGTGAAAAGGGATTGGTACACTTAGCGCCTCCTGCTGACCGGGTGCCTATGCTGATGAAGGATCTCTTTGACTGGCTGAAACATTCGAAGGATCATCTGCTGATTCGCAGTTGTGTGTTCCACTACGAGTTTGAGTTCATCCATCCGTTCATTGAAGGTAATGGCAGAACAGGTCGCTTGTGGCAGTCGCTGATACTGGGCAAGCTGCACCCGCTGTTTGAGCATCTGCCTGTGGAGAATATGGTTTATAGTAATCAGCAGCAATACTACGATGCCATTACTGCCAGTAGTAAAGCTGGGCAGTCAGGACCCTTTATCGACTTTATGCTGGGCGAAATTTATAAGACGCTGAAAGCCCATCAGGGTGCGCCGTTTCAGAATAAAGTTCCTAATAAAGCTCCTAATAAAGTTCCTAATAAACTCAAGAAAGAATTTCCGGATATATCCGATGCTACATGGGACGTATACAGGATATTGAAATCCAGTCGTTCGGCATCATCAGAAGAAATCGGTGCAGCATTAGGCATTAGCAGTCGTATGGTTCGCAAGCATATTGCCTCTCTGCGTGAGGCTGGTATCATAGTCCGTATAGGCAGCAACAAAACAGGTCATTGGGAAATAGTCAGAAAGGAGGAAGGAGTATGAATGAATTAACAAATAAGTTCAGGAAAGCCGACGAGAAAAACCGTTTGCTGTCAGCATACAGACCTCTGCCGCCCGAAACGCTGAAATCGTTGCGTGAATACTACCGTGTGGGACTGACCTATACGAGTAATGCCCTTGAAGGCAACAGTCTGACAGAGTCAGAAACCAAGGTTGTGATAGAAAACGCAGACCTATTAATGGCGGGGAGGTTCGAAGAGCTCCGTCAATTATTGAGAAAGAATGATACTGTAAATGATACTGTAAATGATACTGTAAAAGTTGGTGCGCCCCAGCTTTCAAAGACTGAGCAGACTGTCTTGGATGCGATAAGTTCATATCCCGATTACTCTTACGAGAAGTTAGCTGCACAGTGTAACCTCTCTCGTCCTACTATCGCCCGTACCATCAAAACCCTCCAAAACCGTGAGTTCATCCGCCGCATTGGCTCTGACAAAACAGGTCATTGGGAAGTTATCAGAAAGGAGGAAGGAGTATGAGTGAGTGGAAAGAAGTGAAATTAGGCGATATATGTACTGAATTGAGTGACGGATTACATAAAGCACCATTATTTGTTGAAGGAGGTGACTATATATTCGTCAATGCTAAAAATCTTTGTGATGGTGTGATTGTTGACAATGACCCAACAAAAAAAACTACACATGAAGAATACCTAAAATATTCAAAGCCTTTGAATGAGAATACAATATTATTTTCAATCGATGGGACTATTGGAAATATTGCTCGATACAAAGGGGAAAAATGTGTGCTTGGCAAAGGTGCATGTTACATCAATCCAAATCCTGTTCTTGTAGATTCATCATATATCTATTTTCAGTTACAAAGTCCTCACTTCAATTCGTATTTGAATTGCATGTCTACAGGATCTACAATCAAGCATATTTCCTTGAAGACAATGCGTAATTATGAATTTACGCTTCCCCCTTTGTCAGAGCAACGTTCAATAGCCTCTATCCTCTCAGCCCTCGATGACAAAATCGCTGTGAATCGTCGTATCTGTGAGAACTTAGAGGCTCAGGCTCAGGCTCTTTTCAAGCATTGGTTTATTGACTTTGCCCCATTTAAAAATGGTAAATTCGTAGAGTCAGAACTTGGAATGATTCCTGAAGGATGGAGAGTGAGTACACTAACTGAAATAGCAGAATATTTGAATGGTCTTGCTATGCAAAAATACCCACCCATATCTGATAATGATGCGATCCCAGTCTTAAAAATCAGAGAATTGGGCCAATCGCAATGTGATAACAATAGTGATAAATGCTCAAAACAAATTAAACCAGAATACATCATCAAAAATGGAGATGTGGTTTTCTCTTGGTCTGGTACTCTAATGGTTGATATTTGGTGTGGTGGTATTTGTGGCCTTAATCAGCATCTGTTCAAAGTAACATCTGATACCTATCCGAAATGGTTCTATCTAATGTGGACGAAATATCACCTAGCAGAGTTTATTCGAATTGCTAAGGATAAGGCTGTTACTATGGGACATATCAAAAGAGGTGATTTGGAAAAAGCCTTAGTCGCGATTCCAGATAGTGATACTCTTGTAAAGATGTCAGAAGTGATGAGAAATATTATTGATAAAATAATAAATGCTCGATTGGAATCCTCTCACCTCGCCTCCCTTCGCGACACCCTTCTTCCTAAGTTGATGTCAGGAGAATTGAAAGTAAATAATTAACATTTAACAATTTAACATTATGAAAAAAGAAGATTTTCGGGTATATATGTTTTTTGCCCTCATAATATATTTTTTTAATTTCAACAAGGTGAATGACACGGTTGACGACATTTGGGGCTGGGCTACAAAACGCAACTATAAAGTAGAAGTAAACAATTCGAGCATAGATGTCTATATGCGTGCTCCAACAATTGGCTTTGCAGGAATTAATGAGGTGAGTTTCGATGGATTCAAAGTGGAAGATGTTGAGAAAAAGTTGTTCAAAAAAATACGCCTTCAGGAAAAATACAAAGTTTATGACATATTTGTCCATGTGGAATATTCTGATCAATACGGTAATTACCATTATGGAAAACCAGTAAAAGTGAGTAGGCTGTCCGTTTCGGAAGTAAAGAAATACAAGGATTACTACCATTTCCGAGGACGGTCAAACATTAGTGCAGCATATTAGTTACTTCACTATAGCAAGAGTGGGATAAAGAAGAAAAATAGCATCATTATGTCAGTATTCACGGAAGATACATACGAACAGGCGCTGATAGAGTTGTTTCAGAGCCTTGAAGGTAAGCAGTACCGCTATTTGTACGGTCCTGATATAGTGCGTAATTACTCCAACCCGTTATTACATGATGTGTTGCAGGAGTCCTTGCAGCGCATCAACCCAACGCTGCCCACGTCGGCTATTGATGAAGCCATCAAGAAGCTGCATCAGATAGAGGACTCGTCGCTCTATGAGTGCAATTTCAAGTTCACGCAGATGCTGCAGTATGGCATTGAGGTGACGTTCAGCGAGACGAACGACAACCCCTGGGTGGCTCGCGAAGACCTGGCCTACTATGGGCGTGAGAATGAGCGCGTGGAAATGCAACAGGGACAGAAGACAAGAATCGTAAGACTGATAGACTTTGAGCATCCTGACGAAAACGACTTCCTGGTGGTGAACCAATTCACCATGCAGGAACTCGACACCAAACGACCTGACATCGTGGTATTCGTGAACGGGCTGCCACTGGTGGTCATCGAACTGAAATCACCCAGCAGGGAAGAGACGGATGCAAGCGAAGCCTATCTGCAGCTGCGTAACTATCAGAAGTTCATCCCCTCGCTATTCATCTATAATGCCTTCAACGTGATGAGTGATATGGCACTCACCAAGATTGGTACCATCACCGCCAAGGAAGACCGCTACATGGAGTGGAAACAGCCAACAGGAGAAGTGGCTGATTATGATACAGCCTTTAAGTCGGTATTCACGCCGAGGGTGCTGCTGAACCTCCTGAAGAACTACATGCTCTTCGATGTGCGCGAGGGCAGCTATGCCAAGATACTGGCAGGCTATCATCAGTATTATGCGGTGGAGAAAGCAGCCCTAAAGACTGAGGAAGCAGTAAAGGGTGACGGAAAGATTGGTGTGTTCTGGCATACACAAGGTTCAGGAAAGAGTCTGTCGATGGTATTCTTAGCGCACCATCCCAAGGTGCAAGCCATGAATCCTACAATAGTGGTTATTACTGACCGTAATGACCTTGACGAACAGTTGTATGGACAGTTCTCACGCACAGTTGACTTCCTTCGTCAGCGTGCTGTACAGTGTACAAGCCGTAATGCAGAGAATGATGACACTTCGCTGAAAGCCATGCTGAAGAACCGCAATTCGGGTGGCATCATCTTTACCACCATGCAGAAGTTTGATGATTGGGATGGGCCACTCTCAGACCGCCAGAACATCATCGTGATGACGGATGAGGCACATCGCGGACAGTATGGTATGGAAGAGAAAGTGGATACTGAGGGAAATGTGCATATCGGTGCTGCTAGAAAGATCCGTAATTCATTGCCACATGCTTCATATATTGGCTTCACTGGTACTCCAATCTCAGACAAAGACCGAGATACAAGAGAAATCTTCGGTGACGATATTGATGTCTATGATATGACTCAGGCAGTCAATGATGGTGCAACTCGACCTGTATATTACGAGAGCCGAGTTATCAAGCTCAAACTCAACGATGAAGTTCTTGCACAGATTGATGCAGAATATGACAAATTGAGGGAAGAAGGAGCATCAGAAACTGACCTTGAAGAGAATAAAAAGGAAATGTCTCACATGGATGCCCTTCTTGGCAATGATGTCACAATCAATGACCTTGTAACAGACATTATCACTCATTATGAGGATAACCGTCAGCACATTTGTTGTGGTAAGGCTATGATTGTGGCTTACTCCCGTCCGATAGCGATGAAGATATACAAGCGCATCCTGGAACTCCGTCCTGACTGGACAGAAAAGGTGAAGGTGGTGATGACTGGTGGCAATCAGGATCCTGAGGAATGGGCAGACATCATTGGCAGTAAAGCCTACAAGAAAGAACTTGCCAAGAAGTTCAAGGATGAGAACGACCCCATGAAGATTGCCATTGTTGTTGATATGTGGTTGACAGGCTTTGATGTTCCATCGTTAGCTACGATGTACGTCTATAAGCCAATGAAAGACCACAATCTAATGCAAGCAATCGCCCGTGTGAACCGAGTATTCCCAGAGAAAGCAGGTGGTCTGATTGTTGATTATGTTGGTATCGCAGCGGCTTTGAAAGATGCCATGAAGCGTTATACCAAGCGTGACCAAGACAACTACGGCAATAACGACATCAAAGAAAAGGCATACTCAGAGTTCAAGGAAAAACTTGAAATCTGCCGTGACCTCCTTCATGGATATGATTACAGCAAGTTGCTCTCTGAGCGAACATTGGCTGCACTCGGCAAAGAAAGCAAGTCCTCTTTGCCCTCGTTGGCACAATGTTTCCATCATGGAAGCCCTGCTGAACGTGCTCAACTGATTAAGGGAGCTGTCAATTTCATGATTGCACCTAACAAGGCTGATGACTGTAAGAACTTCATTAAGAATGCATCTTTGCTACGTCAGGCTGTGACATTGTGCCGTTCGTTACTTGTCGAAGAAGAACGTTTTGAGGTCAGCTTCATGGAATCGGTTCGCATCTTGATCATTCGACTCCAGAGTCCTGGAAAGGTAACAAAGAAGGAAATCAACCAGCGTATTGCATCTCTCATTGAACAAAGTGTGCAGAGTGATGGTGTGGTTAATCTTTTTGACGAACAGACAGAGTTCTCCCTTTTCGATGAAAAATTCATGGAAGAAGTCAAGAAGATGAAGGAAAAGAACCTTGCTGCAAAGTTGCTGGAAGACTTACTTCGTGGACGTGTTCGAACCATGATTCGTTCAAACCTTGTCACTGGCGAGCTGTTCAGCAACAGATTCAGTGAGACGCTTAACCGTTATGTCAATGGCTTAATCACTAATGAAGAGGTCATACAAGAACTGCTAAAACTGGCTCAGGAAATGATGGATGAAGAACAGCAGGGCAATGACCTTGGCTTATCAAATGAAGAGAAAGCCTTCTATGATGCCTTGACTCGTCCACAGGCTGTAAAGGATTTCTATTCTAATGACCAATTGGTTGCACTTACAAAGGAGCTAACAGACATGCTTAGAAAGAACCGCACTATCGACTGGAATCGCAGAGAAGCAGAACGTGCTAATATGCGTCGTTTAGTTAAGAGATTATTGAAACAATATAAGTACCCACCTGAAGAAGCAGAAGATGCGATGAACATAGTTCTTAAGCAGTGCGAACAGTGGTCAGAGAATCAAGATGTTGCATAATTTATGATTATAAGGCATGGAGTTAAAAAATTCTACAAAAGAGAAAATAATATACGAGCAAAAGAAAGTAGGCTTCTTGCTTTAATAGCAATCGTTGAGATGAAGCCTTCAAATACTTTTGTATCCTGTTTGTATTCCTCTCAAAATCGTTCCAATATGTTTAATCACCAGAAAGAGTATAGCACAGTGCTTGCAACTTTCAATGTATATTTGTAATTTTGCACTGGTAATATGTATAGTAATAAAGATACGTTTTGGTTTTGGAGGCTCTCAGCGGAGAGCCTTTTTTTGTCCCTTCTTGGAATCATGGAGCAATTTACCAATTTACCAATTTACCTTTTTACACTTTTACCTTTTTACCTTTTTAGTTTTCATATTTCTCTTCTAACCCCGTGCTATTGCCTCCTTGGATAATGTTTAATTGATCCCAAATGGGATACTTCTTGTTTTTCTTGTTTGTAGAAATTCTCTGCTCTGCTTTCGGGAGATCTGAAGCAACTGTAGTTAATTCACAATTTCCTCTAATGCACCTGTCTCTGAATCAATAATAAACCCACGAACCACAATGTCTTTTGGAACGAGCGGGTGGGTCTTGATGGTCTCAACGGTCTTGCGGACAGACTCTGGGGTGTCCTTGAATCCCTCCAACCAATGATGCAAATCAATACCGCACTTCTGGATGGTGTCAAGTGTTTCATCTGTCACGCCACGGGCTAACATCTCGTGATGGAAATGGTGAAAACTCATGTGACAGGCACCGCAATGGGAATGTGCAACAACCATGATCTCCTCCACCCCTAACTCATAGATAGCGACGATCAGACTGCGCATGGCAGAATCGAAAGCTGATATCACCAAGCCCCCGGCATTCTTGATAATCTTTGCATCACCATTCTTGAGTCCAAGGGCCGCGGGGAGCAGCTCGATTAGTCTGGTATCCATACATGAAAGCACTGCTAACTTCTTGTCTGGATACTTGTCAGTAAGATACTTCTCGTAGCCTTTTGATTCTACGAAAGTCTTGTTATATGCAATAATCTGGTCTATCATCATCACAAAACTTTTTAAATACTTTATACAAGAAGACGACTCCTTCTGCTTCAACAGCAAGGGCAATGCCTTACAAGAATAGTCTTTCCGCGACAAAGATACAAATAATCCGCGAAACTATTGCAAGTCTCGCGGAAAATCTGTGTATATCATCCTTATTGATATTCGCCTGTGACGACGGCAGCGATGACACTGATGGGATTATACTATTCCCTTAGGCTTGTTCGCGTTTCGTCACGAAGAAAGAGAGCAGCATGGACAATGCAAGAACCCCAAAGATGACTGCCAGACTGACGGGGGTAGGCACCTCTATATGAGGAATGTTCAGGTTCAGGCCCACGAGTGCGCCCAGGCTGTTGATATACTCATTCATGGCCAGCAGCATCTTGACGCCAACGAAAATCAGGATGACACCCAGCCCGTACTTCAGATACTTGAAGTATTTGGCCACGGCAGCTAAGGCAAAGTAGAGGGCGCGCAGACCGAGAATGGCAAAGATGTTGGAGGTGAGCACGATGAACGGGTCGCGGCTGACGCTGAACACGGCGGGAATGCTATCGACGGCAAAGGCGACATCGGTGGTTTCGATGACCAGCAGGGCCACGAACAACGGGGTGGCCATGCGCCGTCCGTATTCCTTGATGAAGAAACGGTCGCCGTGCATGCGGTCGGTCACGGGATAGAGCTTGCGGAACCACCGTACGATGATGTTCTGTGAGGGGTCCGACTGCTCATTGTCGTCGTGGGCAAACATCTTGCCACCCGTATAGAGCAGGAACAGGCCGAAGAGTCCTAACACCCACTCGAAGCGCTCCACCATCGCAGCACCGGCAAAGATGAAGATGCTGCGCAGCACCAAGGCACCGAAGATGCCCCAGAAGAGCACCTCGTGCTGATACTTGCGCTCGATGCCGAAGAAGGAGAACAGCATGAGAAACACAAACAGGTTGTCCATCGACAGCGACTTCTCTATCAGGTAGCCTGCTAAGAATTCCAGCGCCATCTCGTGAGAGTCGCCGGGATAGAAGAAATAGATGCCTGCGCAGAACAACAGGGAGACACCTATCCACACGGCGGTCATCTTGAGTGCCTCGCCAACTTTCACCTCATGCTGCCCTTTCTTGCCGAACATCTTCAGGTCGGCCACCAGCATGATCAACACTAATACATAGAAAACAATCCAGACCCAAAGGGGCAATACCATTAAATTCATGGGTGCAAAATTACATATAATATGTGGTAATGGCACTCATGCTATGATTACGTTTTGGTTACATTTCTGCTCCTGTCCTCCAAGTAGCACACGCGATAGACCCGTGCGAGGTTAATAATTCTATGTCAGCTTTGGCTATTTCAGTGTGTTATAGCTCGCTCATGCCTTATCAAGCGTGAGCGAGCTCTAACAATGTTCCTCGTGCTGTTGACACTGCTACAGCAGCAGGGCGATGGCCTCTACATCCTTGCCCTTATAGAATCGGGGCTCGGAGATGGGGTTGTAGCGGAAATCTCCGAATTGGAACAACTGCAGGGCGCAGAACTGATGGTCGTCGCTCAGGCAGAGCTCCAGACGGTAGTTGCCGTTGGCACCAGCCACGGGCTTGCCTTTCTCTTGGATGTCGGCAGCCATCTTATCGAGAGGCATGTCTAAAAGACGCGCCACGCGCCCACCCTCCGTGGGGGTGTACTCCAGGATAATGGCCTTGACAAGACTCTGCGTAGGTGTATAGATGGCCTTGGTTGAAAACAGTGATTTCTTAATCTCAATATGTGAATATGTGGAGAGGGCAGCAGCCATCTCCATGTTTTTAATACTTGACATGATATAAAATAATTAAAAAATAAGAAGTTTAAAACTATAAAACGAAATAATATTTTTCAATTATTTTATCTTCAACGAATGATGTGCCTCAGAGCAATGACATAATAATCGCTTGAGGCTGACGTGCAGAAGGGAGCCGTTTCCACACGGCATCTGCTGTCGTAGTAGGAATAAAGGGGTTTGACGATATGCCGCCGGATGACAGAACAGCCAAACGGCGTGTTGGTTCTTTCTGTTTTTGAACCTTGGGTGGGGAGGACACGCTGAGGGCGGGAACTGCAGATGCGATAAATCTGTGAGGCATCTGTGAGCGTAGCTTCCTGATGGTGCTGGTGCTGCGGAGCTACAACGGATGACTCCTCATGATGATAGGATTCTTCAACGGATACATCGCTACTGCTCTGCCAGTTGAACATAACTGTCAGGAACATGGCACAAAGGGCCGTTAAAATCCTTGTCGTTAACAGAACTTGTCTCATTCCCGCTGCAAAGTTACGAAAAAACGAGAGCAGAACAAAACAATTTTTTGTTTTTTATGCCGAGTGCATTGTAACTTCGGCAAAGTCAGAGTTACGAAAAAACGAGAGCAGAACAAAACAAATTTTTGTTTTTTATGCCGAGTGCATTGTAACTTCGACAAAGTCAGAGTTACGAAAAAAGAGCAGCACCCGATTGGATGTTGCTCTTATGGGTTAAATTACTACCGCCGTTCCACTGGTGGCTACCATCAGCATGGAGCTGTTGGCTCCGATGGTCTCATAGTCGATATCGATGCCAACGATGGCATTGGCTCCAAGTTCCTCTGCGCGTTGCATCATTTCCTGAATGGAGGTGTCCTTGGCTTCTCGGAGTACCTTCTCGTAACTGCCAGAACGTCCTCCAACGAAATCGCGGATGCCTGCCATGAAGTCACGTAACACATTGGCTCCAATAATTGTCTCACCTGTCACAATACCCTTGTACTCACGGATGGTGTGACCTTCAATCTGTGGGGTTGTTGATAGTATCATAATCGTTTTCTTTTAAAGGTTTGTGCTTGTTAGACGTATGAGAATTGCCAAAAGTTGCAGCATCCGATAGTTTCCGTTTATTCTGTTTATTCCGTTGTCTCTCTTCTCCGCTATGAATGACCGTTGGTTCTCAGGCACTCAGGCTGATAGCCAGCAGCGCCGTGAGCATTATTACAATCTTTTTCATACGTTATCTTTGTTTGTTGAATATCAGTTTCATGGTCTCGGGGTCGAGGGGCTTCATGGTGGGCAGCTTCAGACTCTTCACCATGTGCATGGTGCCCTGTTTGTACTTCTGGAAGTGCTCGGTCTTGATGTGACTCTGATAGGCTTCCTCGGAGGCATAGATTTCGAGGATGCGAATCTGCGTGGAGTCCTCGGCGCTCTGCATGGGGAAGAGGCAGATGACACCTGGCTCGCGCTCCACACTCAGACGATCCACCTCGTTGGCATACTTCAGGTATTCCTCCAGATGCTCTGGATAGACTTCGATTTCGGCTAATCGCACGATCATCGTATCTTGTGCTGCTGCCGTCATGGAGAGCACAAGAGTAAATAACATAAGATATATTCTCTTTTTCATCTTTCACACTTTGTCAATCTTTTCATCATTCAAATACTTTGCTGCAAAATTACGAAGAATATGCTAAAAAACAATTACCTTAATTACTGATTTTCCGACATATTTTACGGAAACGCATACTCTGGTAACTATAATTAACGGTAGTCATAATAGGGAGCATGAGCCATCTTAATGTGCAGATTCTCACTTCCGCCATATTTTCCTGACCGTCCCATCGCTGAAACGGACGATGTTCAAGCCTGGCTGCAACGAGCCACGCATGATTCCACTTGCAGACCAAATGGCCTGCTGGTTGTACCCACAAGCCGAAGGTGAAGCTATTGCAGTAGGGACATAGCCCAGCTCTCGGTCGAGCCAGGCAATACGGGCTGCGGCAAAGTTCCTGACGTATGCCACCTCCTCGGCATAAGTCGTGGCATCTAAGTAATAATTCTGATAGATTACTTCTCCCCAGCGCGGCCAAGCCCTGTGATCACGGTCGGCTGCACCGCTTGCCGTCAGCAGCGTGGCAAGTGAATCGACAACGGCGGGCACGTCGGCATATTTCCCCTCGCGATAGAGAGCATATCGGGCTTTCAGCTCAGAGACATACGAAGGGTCTTGCATCAGACGGTCGAACCAGAATGGCATCTTGGTGCCCAGTCCTGCATCGTTGTTCTTGTAGGTCCAGATGTCGGTCATGTAGCCGGTATGGATGTTCTCGAAGTCGGGCAGTCCCCATGCCAGATCGAAGTCCCAAAGAGTCATCTTGAAGTGTGGATCCACGCTGTCGCGATGTTTGTAGAGATAGGTGCTCAGACGGTAGCCGTCGATGTTGTTGGCAATCTCCGTCGATAGCTGGTAGTCGATAAACGAGCTGACGTCGATATGCTGCCTGTAGCCCCTGTCGGCATCCATGAAGTCATCTGAAGCCAGCGCATCCTCGAAGTCATCGAAACGACTGTCAATGTAAGCCCGCTGTTCCTCCGTGATGTCGTCATAGGAAGGGTCTGTGTATTGCATCCAGACGGTCTTGTCGGTGAATACCTCTCCGGCAGAGTTCGTGGGGTGATACTTACTGGCATGTGTCAGCGGTTCGTCGTTGCGGTCGATGCAGACGATATAGCCACCCGTCAGTTTGTCACCGCTCTGTCCGGGGTTCTTTATGTCGAGCCGTTCGTCACCAATGCGCACGCGCTCCGTCAGACAGTGCACGCCATAATAGATGCCGTCGAGAATCAGTTCGCAGAAACGAGTCTTCGGCACAAATTCAAAATAGCCTTCGGCCAATGAGAGCGAGAGCGTGTTGCGAATCAGCGAACGGTCATTATAGGGTGCCAGCAGGCACCAGTCGTTGTCGCTGCCCATGCCCAGAAGTGGCTCCTTGCGTTTCTTGCCGTTGTTCTCGTAGCTATCGGTAAGGAGCTTGATGGAATATGGTTTCTTGGCTGAATACGTGAACGAAGAGTTTCCACGATACTTGATGCCGATGTGGCCTTCGTAGTCTGTCGGCTGATCGGGGTGTGCTATCGTGTCGCCGTAATTCATGCCGTCGGGGTTGTTCACGATTTTCATATAGGCAGAGGCACTATTCTCTCTGTCTATCTCGTGCCCCAGGGTGTTGATGAACACAATGGGCAGATTAGTCTGCCCGATGCAGATGTCCTTCACTTGGGGCGGATAGTTCTGTGCCATGGCGATACATCCCAGCACCAGAAAAAACAACGAACAAAACCTTCTCTTCATTTTCCACATAGCTTTCTATTCGGATTTCATTAATTTCCGTTGCAAAAGTACGAAAAAAAACTTTCTGGCTGTCCTGCTTCATCATTTTTTTTGATGAGCCTCGTTTTTTCTCGGTTTCACCCTATAACGAAAAAGTGGGAGAAAGTTTCTGTACTTCCTCCCACTTTTCGTGTATATGGCTTACTCCATCGAGTGTTCCCAACCACCACGGGTATCATTAAATATGTGAGTTGTAAAAAAATCCTTTATTTGTTTGGAAGTTAGAATATTTGTTGTATCTTTGCAAAAAAGTAATGACGATTACTGTAATAATGAATACTATTCTGGGATATGAGGTTTTACGATAGAGAAAAAGAACAACAGGTGCTTGGCGAAGTGCTTCACAGAAGCAAGATCGAAGCAAAGATGACAGTACTGATGGGACGCAGGCGCATCGGTAAGACTGAGCTCTCGCTGAGATGCGGCGGCGAGACAGTGTTGTATTTCTTCGTGGGCAAGAAAGCGGAGACGTTGTTGTGCCAGGACTATGTACGCGAGATACGAGAGAAGCTGAATGCTCCGATACTTGGTACACCAAACACTTTCTCCGAGGTGTTCAGGTTCGTGCTTCAGCTATCAGAGAACCGCCCGTTCACATTGGTTATCGACGAGTTTCAGAATTTCCTGAAGATAAATCCTGCAATCTTCAGCGATATTCAGCGCGACTGGGACTTACATAAACGAAGCAGTCACTTGAACCTTATTATCAGCGGTTCAGTGTTCACGCTGATGACCAAGATATTCGAAGACAAGGAAGAACCTCTGTTCGGGCGTGCCGATGAGAAGATGGTGCTTGAACCATTTACCACGGATGTGCTAAAACAAATTCTTAAAGACTTCAACCCAGACTACACACCAGAAGATTTGCTGGCGTTGTATAGCATCACGGGTGGTGTGCCTTGGTATGTCACACTGTTGCTCGATAAGGGCAGGGCCAACAAGGATGCGATGTTAGCTGCATTGACTGAGGAGAACTCTCCATTTATCAATGAGGGAAAGAACATTCTGATTGAGGAGTTCGGCACCGACTACGTGACCTACTTCTCTATCCTGACCTGCATTGCCAGCGGCATGAAGACTCGTTCAGAGATTGAGAACGAACTTGGAAACAACAACATTGGTCCTTATTTGGTTAAGTTGGAGGACTATTATAAAGTTATCACTAAGTCACTTCCCATCTTTGCCAAGGAAAACAGCAA
>Ga0256404_1006930_pt1 | contig 18311 bp, 15 predicted proteins | sample RumenRJG_01DNA_FD_185990 | JGI IMG/M metagenome (GOLD analysis project Ga0256404, IMG submission 185990) | Bovine rumen microbial communities from Lethbridge, Alberta, Canada - RJG_01 | ecosystem: Host-associated > Mammals > Digestive system > Stomach > Rumen | place: Canada: Alberta | collected...
CAAGCGGGGGAAGGGGAATACACAAGTTATTTACTTGTTTTAGATAAAATCCCTTTTGTGCTGTCCCTTTCGCGTTTAGTTCCATGTAGTTTCTGATAAAGTATGAATCAAGTACATATTTTAAGTAATAATTATATATCAGTGTAGTTATTACTGATACACTACGTTGAAAACAAATATTTGAGCCACCTTCATATACACAACTACGACCTAAAGTTCCAACAATCGTAAAAAATATATCTCCTTTTGTTGCTTTAGTTCTCAAGTCTTCTTTTTTGAAAGTTTCTTCATCCAAATACCGGACACGTTCAAAATTGATAGTATCATTATTAATATTTTGTGCTGATAGCATCAAATATTTGCTTTCACAACCTATCCCCGCAGGTGGATTATGGTCACCATCTATAATTTTTGTGCAAATAGATTGCAACCGCACCCACTCCCAGCTTTCGGGAAGGTCAAATGGCTTTTCGTCGTCGGTGATGGCGGGCAGGGGCTTGGTCTTCTTGATTTTCTTTTCCTTGATGAGCCTTGCTTTCTCGGCGCGGATTTCTTGCAGGAGTTCTTTCGATGTGCCCTCTTCGTCTCTTTGCGGCACGAGCTTTCCCTCGATGGCGCGCTGGAGGATGCTGTTTCTGAGGTCTTGTGCGTTCATGCGTTTTCCTCCAGCTTGGCCGTGATGCGGGCGAGGATGGTGTCGATCTTCTCGTTCAGGGACTGGCGCTGCTCTTGGTATTTCTGGATGAGGTCGAGGGGCTCGAGGATTTCCTCCTCCTCATGCGGGAGGCCGCAGAGGTCGAGGTTGTAGCCGCCGGCGGCGATTTCCTCAGCCGTGTAGCATTTCGCCTTCGGGAATCCGTCTTCGATGATTTCCTGACGGTCATCCCACCATTCCTTGACAGGCGCGAAATGCTCGAGGCGCATGGGCTTCGTCTTGCTGAAGTGCTTGTAGCCCTCGGGCATGTCGAGGCGGTAGAACCAGGTCTTTTCGGTCGGGTGTGTGCGGTCGAAGAAGAGGATATTCGTCGTGATGCTCGTGTACGGTGCGAATACGCTGCCGGGCAGGCGGATGATCGTGTGCAGGTCGCATTCCGCCATGAGCTTCTTCTTGATATTGACTTTCGTATTGTCCGTACCGAAGAGGAATCCGTCGGGCAGGACGACAGCCGCACGGCCGCCCTCTTTGAGCCGGTAGAGGATGACGCTCATGAAGAGATCGGCGGTCTCGCTGTCGGCGAGGTCGTCAGGGAAGTGGCTCATGACGTCTTTCTTCTCGCTGCCGCCGTACGGAGGATTCATGAGGATCTTGTCGAACTTGTCCTTTTCGGTGTAGTCGAGGACGTCGTGGAGCAGGCTGTTGCCATGGTCGATGTTCGGGTTGTCGATATCGTGGAGCAGGAGATTCGTGATGGCGAGCATATAGGGGAACTGCTTTTTCTCGATGCCGTAGACGGAGTTGTTCCAGAGGGCGCGGTCGTCAGGCGTCCGGACCTGCTTCTCGAGCTCGCGCAGCCAGCTGACGAGGAAGCCGCCCGTGCCGCAGGCGAAGTCCGCCATTTTCTCGCCGAGGCGCGGCTCGATGCGGTCAGCCATGAAGTCCGTGACGGCACGCGGCGTGTAGAATTCGCCGGCCCGGCCGGCCGACTGGAGTTCCTTCAGGATTGTCTCGTAGATGTCGCCGAGGGCGTGCAGGTTCTCGTAGCTCTCGAGGTCGATATCGTCGATGACGTTGATGACCTGGCGCAGCAGCACGCCGTCTTTCATGTACTGGTTCGTCTCCTCGAACATCGTCCGGACGATGCGCTTCTTCCTCGGCATGCCGGGCGTGATGGGGAGATCTTTGAGCGTGTCGAAGAGGTCGTTGACGAAATCTAACAGCTCCTTGCCCGTCAGCACCGTGCCCTTGCCGTCATCGTGCGCCCAGTTCTGCCAGCGGTATTGCTCAGGGATGACGGACTGGTAGTCGTCCTCGTCCATCTCCCAGTCTTCTTCCTTGGCATCGTAGACCTTGAGGAAAAGCGCCCAGATGATCTGCTCGATGCGCTGGGCATCGCCATTGATACCGGGGTCGCTCCTCATGATGTCCTGGAGTCTTTTGACGAGTCCGCCTAGATTTGTTGCCATATCGTATTAACCTGCCTTGTAGAGTTCTTGTTCGAGGGCACGCACCGCTTCCTCGTAGCCTTTCTTGCCGTTGAAAAGCTTGGCGATGCGCCCCGGTTTGCCGAATTTCTGGAAGTCCTTCATGCGGAGCACATCGGTCTTCTCGATGTCCTTGATGCCGAGATCCTTGTAGCTGTCGAGCAACGTCTCGAGGACGGCGCGGGCATCGCCGCTGTACCGGCTCAGGAAGTCGCGTTTCCGCACACCCTCGGCGCGCTCGCGGCGCGTCAGAGGTTTCTGGTCGTAGGCGACATGACAGATGAAATCGAAGTCGTCAACGTCGGCCATATTCATCGTCTGCTTGAGCTTGTCGAGATCGATGCCGCGCTCCGCAAGAGCATCGGCGATGGCCTGTTTCTTCGCCGCAGCGTTCCACTCGTGGATGAAGGCGTGAAGGTCCCCGAACTGGCCGAGGATATTCTCCTTCGTATAGTCGATGATGTTCTCCTGCTGCAGGAGCTTGCCGCCGGTATCATAGACGGAGACGGTCTCCTGCACGGTATAGACCTGGCAGCCGTCGGCGCGCACATAGGGCTTGCTGGCCGGCTTGCCACCGCCCTTGCCGCCGCCCTTCCTGCCACCTCGCGGCTCGCCGCCTCCCTCCCCGGTGCTGTAGCCGGGGTCCTCGATGAGGGGGCCGTCCCAGTCCGGATCGGCGAAGAGGCGCGTGACGCCGCGGAAGTCCATAATGACGAAGCTGCGCTTGCCGTCTTCATAGCGCAGACGCGTCCCGCGACCGATGATCTGCTTGAACATGGTCATCGAGGCGATGTTCTCGTCGAGGACGATGAGCTTGACCATCTTGCAATCGACACCGGTCGACAGGAGCTGCGAGGTCGTCGCGATGACCGGCGTCGGCGAGGAGACAGAGATGAAATAGCCGAGCTGGCTTTTGCCATAGGGGTCGCTGCCCGTGATGCGCACGACATAGTTCGGGTATTTCTTCATCATGTCGGCGTTCTGCTGCGCGAGAGCATGGCGCATGCGCTCCGCCGCAGGCTCGTCGGCGCAGAAGACGATGGTCTTCGCCATGCGGTCGGTATGCCGGAGATAGTCCGTGATGCGCGCGGCGACTTCGCGGATGCGGTCCTCGAGGACGATATGATAGTCGTAGTCTGTATTGTTATAGATGCGATCCTCGATCTCCTGACCGAAGAAATCGCGCTGTCCCTTGCGCGGCCGCCAGCCGTCGCCGATATTCGTCTGTACATTGATGACGCGGAACGGCGCGAGGAAGCCGTCATCGATGCCCTGCCGCAGGCTGTAGGTGTAGACCGGCTCGCCGAAATAGTCGATGTTGGAGACGTACGCCGTCTCCTTCGGCGTGGCGGTCATGCCGATCTGAGTGGCCGAGCGGAAGTAGTCGAGAATCTTGCGCCAGCGGCTGTCGGCCTTTGCGGAGCCGCGGTGGCACTCGTCGACGACGACGAGGTCGAAGAAATCAGGATCGAAGAGCTCGCGGAAACGCTCCTCGTCATCCTCGCCGAAAAGCTGCTGGTAGAGGGAGAAATAGACCTCGTAAGCCGTGATGGTCGTGCGGTCGTCGGCGGCATAGCTGACCTTGTGGATGACATTCGTCAGCGGACGGAAATCCTGCTGGATGGACTGGTCGACCAGGATATTGCGGTCGGCGAGGTAGAGGATCTTGCGCTTCAGTCCCGCCTGACGCAGGCGGTAGATGATCTGGAACGCCGTGTAGGTCTTGCCGGTGCCGGTCGCCATGACGAGCAGCAGACGCTGCTGGCCGCGAGCGATCGCGTCGAGCGTGCGGTCGACAGCGACACGCTGATAGTAGCGCGGCGCATATGTGCTCTCTGACAGATAGAATGGCTGCTCGATGACCTTGATCTGCTTCTCCGTCAGATGGCCTTCCTGCCGGAGCTTCGCCATGAGCTCCTCCGGCGTCGGGAATGCATCGAGCGGCAGCTCGCGCTCGATGCCGGTCAGGAAATCATATTCGACAAAGGCATCGCCGTTCGAGCTGTAGGCAAACTGGATATCCATCATCTCCGCATACGTCTTCGCCTGCTGCAAACCGAAAGAAGCAGTATGCGTATTATCCTTCGCCTCGACGATGGCCAGCGGATAGCCCGAGGGCGTATACAGAACGTAGTCGGCAAACTTCGGTCGCTCCCGCGACTCCATGTTTCCCTTGATATTGACACGCCCCGCCGTGATGGGCAGCTCCATGCGGATGTCTGTCGGCCGCCAGACGCGCTCCAGTGCCGGTGTGATGTAGCGATGCTTGATATCCTCTTCGGATAATGATGCTTTATCGGTTCCCATGGGATCACCTCTCGGTCCTGCCGTTGCTTTCTTATTGTATTATTATATCATGTTATAGGAAATAGATGTATTAAATCACCTTTTTTCAGATCTGGCTGCCCAATCTTTTGTCGACATCGCGGTAGAAATCGCCAAATATCCGCCGCAGCGCATTGGCATAGCGCTCCGGATCATAGGCCTCGTAGCTGTGGGAAAAGACCACCGTCCCCGTCCGGCGATCGACGACCTGCAAATCAGCCGCAGCACTGTACCAGAAAGTGTAGCAGCCCGCATAGTCTGTGATCTCCGTCTTATAATACTTCCGCTTCCCCGTATGCTCGTCCCCCTTGGAATCCCTCCATTTGAAGGTCTCCGTGTGATCCAGGTAGATACTCGTCGAAGCCGTCGGAGGATTCCATGTCTGACCTCGGTCATAGTTCGTCAGTGTGCCGCGCACGTAGTATCTGCCCCCACCGGGCGCAAAATCGGGGCGCAGGTTCTTCAATGTGTCTTCGGCCTCATCCTTGTATGCATAGTATATGGTCTTGATGGAGAATTCATTGTTCGAGGCTGAGGCCGGCAGACGCAGATTGGTGAAACCGATTGTCGGAGCTCCAGCCGGAGCCTGGCTTGACGCATCATCCTTCAGGCGTTTCCAGTCGCCCGTAAAATTCTTGAATATCTGATTGAATGCGTGGTCATAGTCGACGTTATAGCAGCGATAATAATCAATCAGAGTCATCGTCTTCCTCTGGCTTGCCGTATCATAGAGCGTGAAATCCATATCCACCATGCATAGGGTATTCGTCATCCTGGGGATGAGGTGATCTGCTGTCCATACATGCTTCCCTAATCCACTGCGGTCGCCCTTAGGTCCGTCCTCTTCATCATAGTACGAGGTCATGGTGACACGGGTCCATGTAGCCGGAGACACATCTTCCCTCATCTTGACAAAGCGGATATGAGGCAGCAGGAATCCTTCGGCCCCTGTCAGATCGTAGACATCCCTGGCCCGTTCCTGCTCGCTGGGATAGTGCTGCAATAGCCGGTTCAGTCCCTCTTTCGGGCGCAAGATGTGATTCTTCTCCAGCTCTTTGTCCGCCATCTGCGCATCACTCCGGGAGCGGAAACGCAGAAAATTCGTCTTGTGTATGCGTTTATTCACGCGTTTGTTGAACATATCGTTCAGGTCGGTCAGATCATCGGGGTCGCCATCATGGCTTCCTGGCCGGCTGATCGGGAAGACCAGTATCTTCCTGAATTTCGTAACGGGCACGAAATCCTTGCTCTCTGCCGCCGTGATATTCTTCCCCTCGTCCATCCAGATATTGCCATGTGCCGCCACTGGCGCTGCATGGTAAAGCATCCCCGCCAGCAGCGCCCCGGTCATCAGGCTCATCGTCAGCTTGCGCAAAATCCCTCATCCTTTACTCGTTATATTTCCACCTGTCTACATTGCCTGCAGCAGATCAGCCGCCAGATTTCTCACCGCGTCGCTGACAGCCTGCTCCACCACGTCATCGAGACCGCTGTCGGCCCGATGCACGACCGCATGATACGATAACTCGCTCTTGCGACGCGAGTCCGCCGTAGCCGTGAATACCACCATCCCGGTTTTCCTGTCGATGACCCGCAGGCTGAGCTCGACATAGACCGTCTTGTCCTTGCCGGAGAGCATAAGTACTCCGCTCTGTGCCTTGACATTGCTGAGCATGGTCACGAAGCCCTGCAGCTCATAGTCAGCCTGGAGGCGCTCCCCGGGGCTGGCACTGCCGGTGTCCAGTTCCGCGCGATGCTGTTCCGCTATCTGTTGTGCCTGCGTCGCCTGATCAATCAATACCAGCTTCGGACAGTCAACGATGTCAGCATAGAATTCCTCCCGCGCCACGTCCTGGACACCGCGTATCATATCCTCGCTGATATCGGTGGAAGTGATACTGCTCTTGGCCAGGCGGCTCGAGAAGCTCACCACAGCTGTCGCCCGGTCCGCCGCCTCACCGTATGACGGGCCAAAGGGCGCCCCTCCGCTCAACAATACTCCGCCTAGCAGGAGGAACCCTGCCAGCAACAGGACCCCGCCGATGTTCCTGGCGCTCATGACGCACCGCCCCGCAGCGCTGGCAATCCCTGCTTCATCAGGTCATCAGCCAGCTTCTTGGCCTGCGCATCCATCACCACATTCACAAGCACATCGATATCCATACCCTTGCCGCCCTGGCCCAGGCCGAAATTCACCAGCTGGGCGGTCTTCTTTATCTCACTGGTACCCTCATATACGCGTCCGGACCGGGCATCCCAGATATAGTAGTCAAGCTGGGTCATCAGCTTCTTGCCGCGCGTATCCTTGTCCGTATGCGAGGCGAATATGCTGTGCTTCAGGCGGACATCGACATCCCGTATGTTGACGAACAACAGCATTTGCGCCCCTCGCGCTGCCGCTATGCGCTCTGCTTCCGCCTGGCATTTGCTCCCCAGCCTGTAGGGAACATTGGATTTCTGCCAGTTCTCTATCCGGGCCTCATCATGGAAATACGCCCGCCCGAGTGTCTGATCGGCATAATGGGCCAGCTTCGGAGCAGCATAACCGCGATCAAAGGTATGACCGTGAATGATCGCATCCATGTGTATCTCGGATAACGCGGCCTGGTCGCCCGCTGTACCGATGGCATCATGGCGGCCGGATTCGTTCGTCACATCGAGAGCGGCGCTGATGCTCAGGCCCTTCTGACGCAGCTGATCGGCTATCTTATCCGCCAGCGTCGCCTGATAATCGGGCTTCAGCTCACTCTCACCATAGCTCTGCACCTCGGCCAGATATATCTGGGAGCCACTGTGGTTCGCGAACAGCCCGGCAGCCTCGCCGCTCACGCATCCCGACACCAGCAGCAGGCTGATGCCGAATACGCTCCATAGCCATCTCCATCTGATTACACCGTGCATGCCAATCACCTCATTTCTTCGTGGTGGCTGTCCGACCATCGATACGCGCCATCAGACCGCGCGGCCCGTTCACTGCATCGTCTACGGCTCCCTCTATGGCGCAGAGCACCTGCTCCTTGTCAACCTCATCCGTACCGATACGTACCAGGCCCAGTGGTGCCTTTACCAGATGATTGACCTGCCGGTTGCGGCCTATGGCCGACGTGACAATAGCTCCCGTCTCTACGTCCACGATGCGCAGGCTGACACTGGCATGCACGCCGGCCCGCTTCGTACCTGCTCCCACGACCGTCGTCTCGCTGCGTCTGGTAGTCACCCCCAGCACAGTGCCGAATACCAGGTACTGCGCGCCCTGTATGCTGCCCGAGCCTACCTGCAGAGCCAGATCGCCGCCGCTGGCCAGGGCCCGGTTGCGCTCAGCCTCTATCTCCTGCAGGCGTGTGCGGTCCAGCAATACGAACCGGCCCGTATCCTGCAGATGCTGCACCGCGAAATCATCGACCACCTGCAGTTCGTCACGACTCCACCCCTGTTCGGGTGAGAGCAGGCCATTGAGATTGAAAGCCGGAACCCCGAGCGTCGCATGACCAGAGGCCAGTCCCGGGCGCTCGCCGACATCGATGCTGGCGCGAACCCGCCAGAGGCCACCGGCCTGAGAGCGCTGCAGTATCTTCACATTCTTTGCGAAGCCCTGCGACCGCGCCCATATGTTGTCGCTGGTCACGGCACCATTCTGTACGACCGTCTCCGATTTGATTGCACTGCCCATGACCTCCTCGATAGCCGCCCGCTTCGCGTCGCGCAGAGCCAGGATTTCCGAGGCTCCTACGCCGTCTGCCGTGACCACCTGCGCGGCCGCCATTCCCGCCATGCCGGTGAGCATCGCTCCCAGCACACATCCCATCAGACAAATTCTTTTCAACATTTCTTTCCCAACTCCACTCCTGCACGATTAAATTCAACTATGCATTATACTCTAAATCGTCTGTTTTGTGAATGATTGTTGCAGGATTACTGCTTGTTTTATCAGGTTATGCAAAAATCCCCGGACGGAGCAGCTTATTACTGCCCCGTCCGGGGAATGCGTCAGTGTATAACGAAATGATTTACTGCAGGTACTTCTGGAAGAACGCCGTTATCTCGTCGAACGGGATTTTCTCCATGTTGTCGTAAAGGTCGGTATGGACGGCTCCTGGGACAATCAGCAGTTCCTTGTTATCGCCCTTGAGCTTCTTGAACGCTGTCTCGCTGAAATAGCGCGAATGGGCTTTCTCACCGTGAATGACAAGCACCGAACTCTCGATCTCGCTGGCGTAGGTGAGCAGCGGCATGTTCATGAGCTTCAGCAGCCATTCCCTGACCGCCGACAGCCAGCACCGTTCCCAGAGCGGACATCAAAAGCAAATGACGCCAGAATTTCTTTGTCTTCATAGTGATATACTCCTCGCTGAACATCACCACAGCCCAAGTAGACATCACCAGCAACGAAGTCCTCCATATGCGCGAACTGGTCGAGCGTCTTGGCCTCCAGTGTCGTCATCTCTTCCGCACGCGCCTTGCAGATGCAGCTCCTCGGCTGCCCGCGTGATGTTCTGATGCCGCGCCACGGCCAGAAAATATTTCAGCACACGAAGCTCCATGCATACACCCCCGTATCCGCTTTTCAAAATTCAGATAAATTATGTTCTCTCATGAACAATCCACATTCCCTTTTTCTGCGAACCTTCCCGTGTAACCACGCCTTTGTTACGAAGCGCATTCAGTGCATAGCGAACGCCACTCTTAGACAAGCCGCTCAAAGATGCCATTTCATTCAAGGTAATGCTGTTATTTTTCTGGATAAGAACCAGCAGTTTCTTTTCCGTATCACTCAATTTAATTTCTGTGTCAGTTTCTGTGCTGGTGTCGCTGTTTTTTGTGCCAGTCCCTATCGTTTCTGTGCCAGTTTCTATGTCAGTATTTATCTTTTCTGTGCTAGTGCTTTGCCTTTCTGTGTCAGTATGGGACTCCCTATCACCCTGATTCCGGTACAGATATTTGATTGTTGCCTAGTTCAGATTGGCAAATACTGTCAATCTTTCCCTCAGGCATTCTCCTTGATGCATGCGAGGAACGCCTGCCCATAGCGCGCCAGTTTTGTCTCGCCCACGCCGCTGACCTCGAGGAATTCGTCCTCGTTCGTCGGCCTGACCTCGCACATGCTGCGCAGCGTCGCGTTCGAGAATACAACATAAGGCGGTACGCCAGCCTCATCAGCAAGCTGCTTGCGCAGACTGCGCAGGGCCTCGAACAACGTCGAGCTCGTCGTCTCGTCCTCTACCTTCTTCACCGTCGGCGGCACGGCCTGGAACACCTTGGCCTCGCCACGCAATACAGGTATCGCGAGAGGGGCCAGATGGACGACCGGATATTTATCCGCAGTCAATGTCAGATAGTCCGTCGCGATGAAGCGACGAATCATATCCTTGATCTGCTCCTGAGACTGGCCGCGATAAAGTCCATACGTCGACAGCTCATCAAAGTGCAGCTCGCGGACGCGCTGAGTATTCGCACCGCAGAGCACCTGCGCGATGAGCGACACGCCGAAGCGCTCATGCATGCGATAGACGCACGAGAATACCTTCTGCGCATCGATGGTGACATCGATATTATCAAACCCCGAATTGCAGTTGCCGCAGTTATCGCAGTGATGGGAATCCGCATAGCCGTCGAGCCCGCCGCCGAAATAGCCGACGAGGTACTCGCGCAGGCAGCCTGGCGTGTGGCAGTAATCGACCATCTTCTGCAGGCAGGCGAGCTGATGCGCCTTGCGCTCCGGATCCTCCGTCGAGACATCGATGAGGTATTTCTGCGTGATGTCGTCCTGCGGCGAATACAGCAATATGCACGAGCTCGGCTCGCCGTCGCGCCCGGCCCTGCCGGCCTCCTGATAGTACGACTCGATATTCTTCGGCATATTGTAGTGTATGACATAGCGCACATTCGATTTATCGATGCCCATGCCGAAAGCGTTCGTAGCGATGATTGCCGCCACATTATCATTGACGAAATCATCCTGAGCCTTGGCCCGCTCCTTATCGGAAAGGCCGGCATGGTAGCGGGCTACCGATAATCTCTTGCGCTTGAACTGGCTGTACAGGGAATCCGCTTCCTTGCGCGTCGCGACATAGATGATGCCAGACTCATCGGTATGCTGCTTCAGATAGCGCTCGACGAAGCGCTTCTTATTCTCGCCCCGGCGCACCTCGTAGTACAGGTTCGGCCGGTCGAAGCCCGATACATGGATATCCGGCCGCGCGAGCGCCAGCAGGCTGATGATATCGCGCTGGACGGCAGGCGTAGCCGTCGCCGTAAAGGCCCCGACGAGCGGCCGCTGCGGCAGGCTCGCGATAAATGGCGCAATCTCGCGATAGCTCGGCCGGAAATCATGGCCCCACTGCGATATGCAGTGCGCCTCATCGACGGCGACCATAGACACCGGCACCTGCCCGATGACCGACTGGAAATAGCCCGCCGACAGCCGTTCCGGCGCTATGTAGACGATGCGGCAGCGTCCCGACCGGATCGCCTCCATCCGCGCACGGCTCTCATCGAGCGTCAGCGTGCTGTTGATAAATGTCGCCGCAATTCCCGCATCAGCGAGCTGATCGACCTGATCCTTCATGAGCGAGATGAGTGGCGAGATGACGATGGTCAGCCCCGGGAATATGAGGGCCGGTATCTGGAAACAGATTGATTTACCAGCTCCGGTCGGCATGACAGCCAATGTATCATGCCCCGCGAGCAGGCTCTTTATGACCGGTGCCTGTGCCGGACGGAATTCCTTGTATCCATAATATTTGCGCAGCAGGCTCAGCGCCTCACCATAGTACGAATCAATTGACATGCGTAATCCTCCTGATGATACTATTCTAGCACAAACCAGCCACCTCTCGCAGGGAAAATAAGCCATCAGGATTCAGCCAGACAAAAAAATACCGCAGCCAACTGTTGACTGCGGTTATGACAAACAAATACAGGGGCTCTGATTCAGCCGAGAGCATCGACAAGCTTCTTGCCTATTTCCTCACAGGCGGCCAGGTCTTTATCTCACGCCTGTATATCGACATTATTACCAAGATTCGGGTCGACTGCTATATTGTCCAGCAAATCAGCAGTCACCTCGGTCGTGTCGTCCATCGCCATCTTCAGGACGGCGACGCCCATGTCCTGAGCTGTCTGGTTCTGATGCATGTTGACCGACATAGCGGCGATACTCATATCCATATCCATATATATCCCTCCCTGATCATCATCGGGTACGTTTAGTGCTCCCTGTGATATCCATCTATCCTTACACTTACATCATCGTATGTTCCAGCTGTTTTGTTAAGTCCGTTCCTGAGTCCGGTGCTTACTCGGCCAGCTTCTGCTGCATGATTTCGCGGGCCTTCGCGAGCTGCGTGTCCTCGACGGTGCCATCCTGAGGCAGATCTACCTCCACGTCCGGCTCGATGCCGATGCCATCGATGCAGCGGCCGCTCGGCGTGTAGTATTTCGCTATCGTTAGCTTCAGACCCTCGCCCTGAGTCAGCGGGATGACGGACTGCACCGAGCCCTTGCCATACGACTTCGTTCCAACGAGGGTAGCTGCACCAGTGTCTTGCAATGCGCCGGCCAATATCTCCGCGGCACTGGCACTATTGCCGTCGATCAGCACGACAATCGGATATTTCGTCTCTGCGAGTTCCGAATCATACTCCCGCTGGCTGCCATCGCGCTCCTTGACCGACACGATCGGTCCCTGAGGCACGATGAGCTTTCCAATCTTGACGACGCTCTTCAGCAGGCCGCCCGGATTGCCGCGCAGGTCGATGATGAGGCCGCGCATGTCCTGATCCTCGAGTTTCTGCAGTTCCTCGGTAAAGAGTTCGTCCGTATTCTCAGCGAACATCGAGATGCGCATATAGCCGACTCCGTTATCGAGCATGCTCCCCTTTACAGTAGGCACATGGATGACATCGCGCTGCAGCGTCACATCCATCTGCTCGCCTGCCCGCAGTATCGTCAGCTGCACCTCGGTACCGACCTCGCCGCGTATCTGCATGACTACGTCAGATGCTGACTGGCCAGCGACCTCGTTGCCATCGACGGCCACGATCTCATCGCCTACCTGCAGGCCGGCCTTCTGGCCCGGCGTATCGTCGAGCACTGATATGACGGTCACCTTGTCGTCCTTGAATCCCATGGTCACGCCGATGCCGCCGAATGCTGCATCATTGTACTCTTTCAGCCGCTCGAAATCCTCAGCATCGAGGAAATTGGAGTGCGGGTCGCCCAACGACTTCACCATGCCGTCGATGGCGCCATCCATGAGCTTGTTCACATCGACTTCGTCGACATAGGAGCGCTCGATATAGCGCTGCACGAGGAAGAACCGCCCCAGAGCGTAGCCGGTATCGCGCCGCACGCCCAGAAGCATGCATATAGCGACGACTGTCAGTATGACGCTGACGATGACGGTAGCTATTATGATTCCGGCGAGGGATTTTTTCTTTAGTATCATCTTTATGCCTTCATATCAATATCTACTTACATGTAACCATACGGGCTGACCGGCTCGCCATTCTGGCGCACCTCGAAATGGCAATGCGGACCCGTCGAGTTACCGGTCGAACCGCAGTAGGCGATGACCTGCCCCTGGCTGACGCTCTGGCCGACGCTGACTGCCAGCGACTGGTTATGGCCATAGAGCGTCGTTATACCGCTGCCATGATTGATGATGACCGCATTGCCATAGCCGGATATCCAGCCGGCATAGGTCACGGTGCCACCCTGAGCCGCCCGGATCGGTTGGCCATAGTCACCACCGATATCGATGCCGCTGTGGAATTTCTGCGTGCCCGTGATCGGGTGGACACGCCAGCCGAATTCCGAGGTAACCGGCCCCGATATCGGCCAGATCATGCCGCCAGTGCCACCGCCGGATACCGTTCCCGAATACTGCGCGCTGCCCTGGATCATGCGCGTCACCTGACGCGATGCCGCCATCATCTCATCGTACATGCGGTCATAATAGGCCTTGTCGGTCTTGAGCTTGTCAAGCAGGGCCTGACGCTTCTTGACCTTTTCCTCACGCTGCTCGCGGGCCGCCCGCGTCTTCTTCTCCTGCTCGGCCTTCTGGACGCGGTCCTTTTCGAGGTCCGCCTGCTTCGACTCGATCTCGCTCTTCTCGCTGAGCACGGTCTGTACGAGGTCGTAGTCCTGCTTGATGACGCGCTTCAAGAGGTCCATGCGCGTCATGAAATCGCTGAAATCCTTCGCCCCGAACAGCACATCGAGGTACGATATCTGCCCATTGATATAGATATCGCGCACGCGCTTCCCGAGCCGGTCGCTCTGCTTGTCGTAGTCTTTATCAAGCTCGTCCAGCTGGCGCTGATTCTCCGCCATGCGGCTCTCGGTCTCAGCGAGCTCAGCCTTGCTAGCCTCATGCTCCGCGATCGCGGCCTCGGCTTCCTCGTCGAGCACGCGTTTCTCCTCGGATATCGTAGCGATGCGCTCCTGCGTGTCAGCACCTTTCTGCCGATACTCCGCCGCCCGATTCTCGTAATCGGAGCGCTCATCCGCCTGTACAGATGGCAGCCAAGTGGCCGGCAGCAGCGAGCTGCCCGCGAGCCAGCCAGCCAGCACCAGCGCGGAACCTTTATATATACTGCGCATCGCCCTCAGACCTCCAAGAACCGCTTCAGCGAGATGGTCGAACCGATCGCGCCGATCACCATGCCTGCCAGCAGCAGGGCCACCGTTATATAGTTCATGAACGGATACTGCGGCATGAGTGGGAAAAACGCCAGCGTATCATAGATCTTCGCAGCCATAGCCGCATAGAAACTGCGCAGCGCCACGGCTGCGATGATCCCGCCGATGAAGCCCATGACGATGCCCTCGAGCATGAACGGCCAGCGTATGAACCAGTCCGTAGCACCGACGTATTTCATGATGGCGATCTCACGCCGCCGCGCGAACACGGTCAGGCGTATGGTATTCGATATGATGAACAGTGTCGCGCCGGCGAGCAGCACCATGAGCGCGAGGCCGAATATGCGCATGAGCCGCGTGATGTCGAACAGATGCTGCACGACGTCCTGGCCGTATTTGGCCTCTTCGACGCCATCCATCTTGCTGATGGCTGCGGCCGCTGTCTCGACCATGTCCGGCGACTTCACCGTCACCTCATAGGACTCCGGCAGCGGATTCTTGTCACCGAGCGCATCGAGCAGATATTTCTGGTCGCCCAGGCGCTCGGCCAGACGTTTCTTCGCCTCGTCGCGGCTCACGTACTTCACGCTCTCGATGCCCTGCATCTTCTCTATGTCCTGCCCGATGCCCACGCGGTCTACCTGCTTGATGTCTTCCTGCAGGTAGACACTGATCTGCACCTGAGACTCCAGCATGGAGGCCATGCGGTTCACATTGAGCACGAGTATCAGGAACACGCCGAGCACGAAAAGCGATACGGCTACAGTGCCGATGGAGGCGAATGTCATCCAGTTGTTGCGTTTCAGCGACCGGAATACCTCCTGCACAAAATACTCTATCGTATCAAACCGCATAGCCGTATACCCCCTTGGCCTCGTCGCGCACGACGTGGCCATCCTCGATGGCTATGACGCGTTTTTTCATGCGGTCGACGATTGTCTTGTCGTGCGTGGCCATGATGATCGTGGTCCCCGATTTATTGATGCGCTGGAAGATATCCATGATATCCCAGCTCGTATCCGGGTCCAGATTGCCCGTCGGCTCATCGGCGATGACGAGCGCCGGACTGTTCACGATCGCCCGCGCGATCGCCACGCGCTGCTGCTCACCGCCCGAGAGCTGCGAGGGAAAGCAGCGGTACTTATCGCGCAGCCCGACGACATCGAGCACGCTGTTCACGCTGCGCTGTATGAGGCGCCGCGGCGCCTCTATGACCTGCATCGCGAAAGCCACATTCTCATAGACAGTCTTGTCCGGCAGCAGCCGGTAGTCCTGGAACACGACGCCGAGGCCGCGGCGCAGGTACGGGACATCACGCCGTACCATGTGCACGACATCGTGGCCGTTGACGATGAGCTCGCCCGCCGAAGGCAGTTCCTCCCGAAGCAGCATCTTTATAAAAGTCGACTTGCCAGCCCCACTCGGCCCGACGAGGAAGACGAACTCTCCTTTTTCAATATCGATATTGACATGATCGAGCGCTATGGTGCCATTGTCATCATAGATTTTCGATATATTCCGCATATGTATCATATACTACCAGTTCCTTTTCCGCTTGAAACATACCCTTTCATTGTACCACGAAAACAGGCTCTATCGCAAATACCAGCAAAGGCAGCCAGCCCTCGCGGCCAGCTGCCTCTGTCATGTCATCAATGTGCAATTATACCTGCGACCATGTCTCTCAGCCCTCTATGAGCCCGAATGCCAGCTCGGCGTTGCGGCTGGCGCGGGTGCGCAGGTCGGCCAGCAGCGAGGCGTTGCGCTCGCGGAAGCCTTTGCGGTCATTCCATTTGCGCCGCAGCTCCACCATGAGCTCATGCGCCTCGACATCCTTCAGATTGCCCACGGGCTGCTCGCCGATGGAATCGAGGAAACGGTCGATCTTCGGATCATACGATATGCCAATCATCGGCACCCCCATGACACCGGCAAATATAAGCGCATGGAGCCGGACACCGAGCATGAGATCCATATTGCCGACAAGCGAAAGGAACTCGCTCGTGTTGTACTCATCGCGCAGTACGGTGCAAAGGCCGCTGTCACGCTCCTGCATGAGCGCCGCGACTGATTCGGCAGCATGGACATCCTCAGGGTACTGCATCGGCAGGAAAACCACCCGTGCGCCCTGCTCCCTGATCACGGTATCGGCCACCTCGGCCAGCACCTGCTTGTAATGCGTCCAGCCACACCAGTCGCGCACCGATATACCGAGCACCGGCCGGGCGCCGTCAGCGTGATAATGAGCCAGTATCGCCCGGCCCGCCTCCCGGCCGGTCGGATGAATGCCCAGCACCGGATCGGCAGTACATTCGATATGCGGACGCGTGATGCCGAGGCGGGCCAGCTCATCGAGCGAGCCCTTGTCACGCACCGTTATGAGATTGACGCGATTGACGATGAACCGCATGACATGCTCAGCCAGGCTGCCGATGATGGGGCCTATGCCTTGAGCGTAGAGCATCACTTTTGTCCCCGCCAGATGCGCCATGGCTATGATGAACAGATAATAGTACAGCGAGCGCCGGCTCGTAACATTCTGCAACAGGCTGCCGCCCCCCGAGATCAGGAGGTCGGCCTGGCGCAGGGCGCTCCATATAGCCGGCATATCCAGCCAGCCGACTGCCCGCACTCCATGACATTCCGCTGTCTGCTGCGGACTGCTGGATATGACCGTAACCTGTAGTTTTGCGTCGAGGTCACCGAGTACCTGCAGCATCGCCGCCAGCATAGCCTCATCGCCAGCATTGGACGAGCCGTAGTATCCCGATATGACGATTCTACTCATCAGTCCGCTCTACTCTCCTTACTATACAATCTTCCACTTTGCCTTCCCCCTTGGGGAAGGTGGCTGTCAGCGCAGCTGACAGACGAAAGAGGTCCACCACTTTGCCTTCCCCTATGGGGAAGGTGGCTGTCAAGACCTTTTACTTATCCGCGAACTTTGCTTTGGCCCGGGCCAGCAGTGCCTGCCAGCACTCTACCAGCACCATAGCCACCGCACCTATGCCAGCACCGAGGATGATTCCGCCGATGCCGCGCGCGAACGACATGAATACCGGCGTGCGCATGTGGGCAAACGTCTCGACCATGGATCCCTGGCCTATGGTAGCCACGAGCACGAGGGCGAACAGCACCATCGTCGGCCATTTACGGACAAAGGCCAGGGCAGCCAGCATGAAAGCCGGATGGCCGATCAGCAGTTCCTTCGTCCGCGGGCGCGCATAGAACACCTGCTCGAGGAACGCGCGGAAATTGAGCTCGGTCTGCGATACCGGCATACCGGAGGTATGACCGCTGCGCGCTACGAACACGACACCGGCCGCCAGTACGACAAAGAAGCCGAGCAGGGCCTTGACCGTGACTTTGGTATTCAGTATCTCGCGCAGCTGAGCCATGACGCCCTGCCCCTCATCGAAGCGGCCGTCGAATACATCAAAGCGCTGCAGGAAAGCGATGCCGACCAGCACCAGCGGCAGCACGAATGTCAGTTTTATGCCACGGAATATGCGGAACTCAAGCAGGTACTCAGTGTCGGCCAGCGAGCCGGACAGATAGGCAGCGCCCACGTAAGAGAGTGCTCCTGTTACGAACAGGGCCAGCGCTGCCGTGACAATGACGCGCGGCAGAGCGATATGACGGAAATCCTTATCGCGCAATGCCCGGATGCGGTCCAGCTGCCATATCATCGCCAGCGCTGGGAACACGTTCGCACTCGCAAGTGCCGCCGCGACGCGTATCTTCGTGCCATTGCCCATCAGCACCGGCACTGCCGCCAGCGCACCGAACAGGACGAGCAGCAGCAACTGATATTTGCGATTCGCATTGAGACGCGGTATGACGAGCGACAGGTAAAGGACGCCGGCAGCCGCTACGCCGAACACGATGAGGGCGCGCAGACCTTTGGCCGGGTAGTAGGCCGCGAACGTACCTGCCGGTCCTATCGTATAGCCATGCGCCACGAGCTTGTCGTGCGTATCACGGAAATATTTCATATTCGTCTCGAGCAGGCTCATGCCCGGCGAGGGCTTGTCGTATATGCGCAGCAGGTCGATGCGTATGTTGCGCTCCTCATCGGTATTCGACCAGCGCTCGACCGCCGCATCGATCTTGAGCTTCGGCTGCTCGTTCTTCGGGATGGCATAGAGACGGGCCACATGATCGTAGCCCAGACCTTTGGCAATCTCCTCCATGCCCGTCTG
>Ga0256404_1006936_pt1 | contig 18291 bp, 14 predicted proteins | sample RumenRJG_01DNA_FD_185990 | JGI IMG/M metagenome (GOLD analysis project Ga0256404, IMG submission 185990) | Bovine rumen microbial communities from Lethbridge, Alberta, Canada - RJG_01 | ecosystem: Host-associated > Mammals > Digestive system > Stomach > Rumen | place: Canada: Alberta | collected...
TTCTGGAGGTCCTCGGTCTTCTTGCGGCCGGGTTTGGGCATGTATCTCCAGATGCCTTTCTCGGCGAGTCCGTCGATGATGTCCTCGTAGGTCACGTATGATTTCTCCAGGGAGAATTCGCCGATGATAGCCATGGCGGTGATCAGCTCCATATCCTGTTTCTCCGGGTCGAAGGTGACAACCTTGACGGGTTCCTCGGTGGTCAGAACGGCCCCTACGGGCCTTCCGCTGCGGTAGAAGTGTCTACGTATGTCCGCCTCGTTCAGAGCCTTTTCTTTGGGCTTTACGGTGAAGGCGGTGAGGACGGAGTACTGCATGCACAGGAGCATGGCCGCGGCGGAGTATTCCGGGGTTCCGGAGGATATGTTGACGTAGATGTCCGTGAAATCGTCCTCGTCGACCCTGACGATTGTGAGCAGTTCCCTCAGGACCTTCCTGTAATCGGAGGTGTCCAATTCGTGGTCGATGATGCGGATGTTTGGGAGTTTTTCCCGGAGCTGTTTTATCGTTTCGTCATAGAATTCTTCGTAGATGGGAGAATCTTCGGTATCGTCCTTCAGGATGTGGATGCGTTCCGCCTTGTAGAATACGGCGGGATCCACGATCATGGGTACATCAAGAGATAGGCAGGTGATCAACACGCGGTCCTTCCTGCCGGAAAACCGGGGAACATCCTGAAGCATGTTAGGTGCGACTTCACAGGCGCAGCAGCGATTGGACGGATATGCGAGTTCCTCTGTGGGGACGATTACGATCTCTCTCATCGTTCCGGTATCGGATAAAGGGGTTTTAAATTGTGGTTTTTCAGGGTCGGTTTACAGTAACACTCCTTCTTTCTCCGCTTTCCTGAATGCCCTTTGGTCCCTCTTGAATTCCTTCACGATCTCCGGGGGAGTGTCCTTCCTGATGCCTATCATCACGGGGAATGAGGGATTGGAGTAATCCCATTCGACGTAATCGAACCATACGGGTCTGGGCATAGTCATTGCTCTGCCTCCATGATCTCGAGAAGCTCAATCAGGCGTGAGTTCCTGCCGACGGTCTCAGCTATCTCTCCGACATTGTCATTATTCGAATCGGTCTCCGTCATCGCCGCTGTTTCTTTTTCTTCGAAGTAGCCTGCGATGAAGAGTAAGCGCTGGCGTCTGTCGGCCGGAAGATCGGATACAGCCTCTTTGAGGACTTCTGCATCGCGAATATGGGACAGGAGACTGTAGCGCACATAATCCCGGGGCAATGTGCCCGGAGGACATTTCGATTCTGCTTCGTCCGCCATGTTGAAGATGAGTTCCGATAAGCGCAGCGAGAAATTGTACGCTGCATCATTCATACGGCCTTTATCATTATCGGCTTGTGTCTGAGTCATGATTGAAGATTGGATCAGGAGGATTTGTAGTGGAGGATGTTAGTGAAGTTACCTCTCCCAAAATTGTATACATAACCTTTGATGATATGTATCGTGCCGTTTTTGATAATTAGGAGTTCTGTACGTCTGCGAATATTTTAATCAATATTCCTGCGGTGCGAACTTTGACAACACAGTTACTCTGAATCTCTAAACATTCATTGAAAAGTTTGGGGGTGGCAGGTTTGCAGTATATTTTGAATCTATGCGGACCTTTTTGAAGATAGACTTTTGCTTTAGATTTTTCTTCGATTCTGATTGGGGGCTCTCCGTCAATAGATATGAGGTAGTATCCATATCCCCAGTCGAAGTATTTCGGAACTTTGATGGTTACTTCGCAAAGTGTGTATTTTTCGACATCTTCCTTTTCGAAGATTCCGAGGGATTCGGATTCGGCTTTCGAAGCTTTATCAAGATAGTACGACTTCATCTCAGGGTTAGAGACTTCAAGCGTGGCTTGCAGGTACCAGCAATCTGGATAGGAAGTGCCAGTTTGCAGAACATGTTCCGATTGCTCCTTGGCACCGGAATAATCGTTTTTCATGAGGAATATCTTGGCTTTTTCGAGAGAACCTTTCACTGACTCTATGTCTACCTGATTTACTGTAATCATCGACGTTTTGTCGTTGACTATAGCGTTGCCGCAGTACATACAGAAACCCTTGGAAAGATTTTCATCGAATTGGATCTGGCCTCCGCAGTTCGGGCATTTCAGGGTAATAAGTCCCATACCTTGAGTATCAAGATTTTTCGATATAATGATTGGCTGGCAACTAATCAATGGGAAGACTTCGATGTTAACTGCATAATCCAAAAATACATCAGTGTCTATTCAGCGTTAATGTCTATCATAGCCCTGAAATGCCCCAACTGTGGGGGAAATCTCGAGTTCGAAGATTCTCGCGAATTCGGTTTCTGCCAGTTCTGCGGAACCAAGGTGATGATCAGGGAAGAAATCAACAAGACTGTGAATAATACGGTCAACAACTTCAACAGTACAACCATTATTTCCAACGATCATAATGAACAGCACAAGAAAATGCTGGCTGCCGCTCAGAAAGCCCTGAACGAAGAGAATTATACAACAGCCAAGAAAATAGCGGAAACTGTTGTTGCACAGGATTTGACTGTCGCAGATGCTTACCGTATAATCCTTCTGAGTGTAGCTCTGAAGGATTTCAAACAGTATGGGTTTGTTACAGTCGATTCCAACCCCGAAATCGAGGATAATTTCGAGAAATACCACTTATACTCTGACGATCCACGTACTCAGACCGAAATCTTGACTGACGCGGGAATTGTTTTCGACGAAGAGCCCGAAAAAGAACCGGAACCTGAGGAAATAACACCTTATGACGAATTGGTATCGAATGCAAAAGCAGGGGTGGCCCTCATCAACTCCCTCCTTTATAAGACACGTATAGACATGGAGCAGATGGAACAAGTAAAAACCGCATCTATTTTGTTAATGAAATGGCCCTCATTACTTACCGATTTGGGCATCCGTTTGAAGGATGTGACACCGTTCTTTGATGATTTCCATTATGAAAGAAAAGGAAAACCAGTCAGTTTTTATTCAGATTGGGAAGAAATCAAGGAATATCCAAAGGATTATGCATTATTCCATGATATTTGTGGAAAGGATGCTGAATTGAATTTGAGTGTTATTGATGAGTTCAAATCGAAATATACCTTTGCAGTAGAATCCAAATATCCTCTTTCGGGATTTGGCAAGATTACCAACAAGTCGAATCGTGAACATGCTTTGGGAAAAATCGATACGATTATCCGTCATTTGCAAGAAATACTTCTTAGCCGTCAAAAACTCAAAGAAAACTATGATGTGGAGTGATTTTAGTCAATCTTTATCTTTAATCATCAGTTTTTATTTTGATTATTGGATTATCGATCAACAAAACTTTGGATTCTAGCATTTCTCTTGCGGACGAAATTGAGATTCCGAGATATCCATGATAGATAATCTTCAGGATTCTGAGGGAAGGGATCCTTATCGAAAAGATCGGTATCGAGCCATAAACTTACTTCAGAGTAATTTTTAGAAACACAATCCTGCAGGAAGAAGAATTCTACATAACCCCTGAAGTCCACGAAAAGATCGAAGAAGTTGCTGTCCTGTTCGAGACACCAGGATATGGGGCTTTCCTCCCCGGTATAGTATCTCCTTATGCATTCGAGTGTCAGGTCCCAACGGTCTGCGATGTATTTGTTTGTTCCTTTGATCTGATTAATGCTGTTCCTGTGTCTAGGGAAGATGATGGAACCGCTGATTGTGTAAGCCTTGTGTTCGAAGTTTTCTATCATTTCGCGATAGTTATCCACATTCGATTCGACGGATTCGAGAAGTTTCCTGCATCTTTCGTACCTAAAACTAACGGCTATGCTGTCGCTGCTGAATCTCATGCCGTTCCATTGCAGATACCCCGAAGGGTCATCCACTAGGACCATGTGTTCACCGTTGGGGAGTTTCCTGCTCCAGAGAATCTTGTGGTATTCACGGAGAGTGGGACTGAAGGTATCAGGATCAAGCTTGCCTAGACCGAGACCGTTGCGTCTGCTCCAGAAATCATCCCAGTACCCAGGAGTGTCTGAGGTAAAGTCAAAATCGACATCCAGACATTTCATTTAATTGGGTATAACACGCAATGTACAAAACCTATGTTATAAAGCATGGGATATGAGGACATTATGAAGCTAGCTACTTTGGAGGTTTATGAAAAAAGCGAGCTTTAGTTCATCAGTAGGGCGCAGGGGCTACTGAGCGAGATGGAAAAAATGCACCTTTCTGAGAAGTGGTAAGATAATCTATGTGTACAGAACTGTATGTCTACTGATCTAATGAGTTCGGAGATAATGTAGAATAGGCAATTGGTGGTGGTTGAAGGAAGTATGGATTCTAGAATCCATACTGATATACAAAAAACCGTCACCAAGATTTCTTTGAAAATATCTGACCGATTAAGCACTTAGGAATGTTTTCTTTGGGGAATTTTGGACAGGCATCTAGCACACCCTCTCCAAATTCAAATGATTCGCCGATATTGAGTCTTACTAAATTTGTGCAACCACTGAATGCACTAGTGCCTACGGCTTGTATTTTTCCATTGGAAGAAACCGATTCGATTTGGACGCATTGAAAAAATGCGTAAGGCGCTATCTTGGTTATTTCGATAGGAAGCACAACATCTCCTTTTTGTTTAACTGAACAAGCCAAAAGTGTCTTTCCATCTCCGCTTACTATGAGATTATCTTTGATTTTGGGCGGATTCACCCCTTCAAAGATTATCCTTTTCAATTTGACACAGTTTTGAAAAATATCGCTTCCTTCGAAGGAAGAACCGTCTTTAAAGGTGATCTGAGTTAAAGAGGAGCACCCTTTGAAGACAGAAATTCCATGCACTTTGACGGCAGCAGGTATATCTATCGACTTAATGTGGGAGCATCCTGCAAATACATATGCTTCTAATAAACATGGGCTATCCGAGAAATGGATTTCTTCTAGAGAAACACAATTCGCGAATGCACCGTAAGATATTTTTTCAATTGTTGGCGGGATGACAATTGTCCGAATCTTCTTATTGTCTTTACATGCCTCAAGCCCAATTTTAGTTACAGTATAGTATTTGCCCCGATCGTAAACAAATCTGTGGATAGTTGGATGTTCACAAGTCTTTGCAAAAGCTGAAACGGTAGCGTTACCGTTCTCTATTTTATACTTCACCCCATCGGTGAATGAGGAAGATATGTTTACCGAATCCTTTTCTTTTTCTTCAAATAATAGCACATTTTCCTCCAAAGATTTGGTGCCGATACGTGAATCTATAGATTTCAGGCATTCAATCTTCACCCACGTTTCATCTTGCGGTTTTAAGATTCCGTAAACGGGGAAGCCATCATTTTCTTGGAGTTTTTTTATTTCATTTTTTAATTCAGACACATCGGCTTCTTTCGAAACATATTTCGCTAGATGTATCTTGAGATTTAGCAGCTCTATTCTTTTCAGTATATCCTCGGTCTGCATCGTACAATGAAAGGTTTGACGATAATATAGAATTCTGTATAATGTACTGCAAACTCATAAAGACGATGATTATTTTTCCGTTGCAATTTTACAATGAATAACTCAAATTTATCTACTGTACTTATCGCAACTTCTCATATTAATTCGGAGGTTTTTCGTGGTGCTAGGGGTTATTTCATCATTTGTCAATCTTGACCAATCTTACTTATGGAACGAAAAAAAGCCGTGTTAGGTGGGCGAGAGGATGTACAATGGTGTGAAATGTAACTGATGAGATTAACCTTGAAGACATCTAGATTCTAACGAATGGACATAGTCCCTAGATATTGACGTGAAGAATCTCTGCCGGTGTCTCCGCAAAAAACCGTTCTCAAAAGCAGTAGTTATACGATTCAGGTTACCTAATTTGATTTGATTTATAGCAGGCATATATAGTATGATATTATTCTAAATATAGAATAAAATGATATCAGAATCAATATGGACAGTACAGGAAGCTGCAGCGGTATGGGGTATTTCTGACAGAAGGGTTTTAAAATATTGTGAAGAGGGGCGCATTCCGGGAGCGGTTCGTAAAAATAAGATGTGGGTGATTCCGGCAAATTCCGAAAAACCCTCTGATAACAGATTCCGTAATGATTTTGTTCTAGATAACTCAGCAAGACCTTTCATCAAATGGGCAGGTGGAAAAGGTCAGTTACTCGAGTCTCTTCGCCAGGCTTATCCTCGTGAACTCGGAAAAGAGATAGTAAAGTACGCAGAACCCTTCATCGGTGGGGGGGCCGTCCTGTTTGATATACTTAACAAATATGACGGTATCGAGGAGGCATACATCAGCGATATTAATACTGAATTGATTATTACATATAGAGCAATACGCGATAATGTCGATGAACTGATAGAAATACTGGACAATTATCAGAAAAGACATCTGGCTTTAGATTTGGATGGTAGAAAGGAATACTTCCTTGAGAATCGCAGCAAGTACAATGAACAAATTACTTCGGCAAAACCGGATGCTATGGCCGTGGCATCTTTGTTTATCTATCTGAACAAAACATGTTTCAATGGCCTGTATCGTGTAAATTCTAAGGGACTATTCAACGTGCCATCGGGAGTTTACAAAAACCCGATGATATGTGATTCAGTCAATCTTAGAAATGTTTCAGAGAAATTACAGAAAGTAAGAATCGAGAATAAGGCCTACGCAGACTCTTGGGATTTCATTGATGAAAACACATTCGTCTATTTCGATCCTCCCTATCGTCCCTTAACTGAATCGTCGAGTTTTACCTCGTACACTGAGTTTTGTTTCAATGATAACGATCAGAGAGCACTGGGAGAGTATGTCCGCAAATTAAGTGATAAAGGTGTAAGGGTTGCGGTAAGTAATTCAGATCCCAAAAATATCAACCCCGAGGACAACTTCTTTGACGATCTCTATAGTTTCGCAACCATTCACCGCTTATGGGCTAATCGTATGATTAATTCGAAAGGTACTGGTCGCGGTAAAATAAGTGAAATACTAGTTACCAACTATGAACTTCCCTCACCGGGGGAAATTACTCTAGGCGATTTCCATTGAAGAATTCAATCGAACTATTCTTAAACTTTTTACCACTTTTTGGTTTTTCAAACACGAAGATGTGCTCGTGCATGGTGAGTAGGAATTCAGCACCTGCATATTTGGCAAGATACCTGTCGCTCTCACAGTTCCATTCTCTTTTGATGATATCTTCCTTAAGAACGAACCCTTCTGAAAGGAAATCGATGAGCAAGTGTGTAGATATTGGAACGAAATGACAGGAAGAATGGGTATCACCTATCATCACTGCGCAGAATCCCCCGTCCTTCAAAACACGATACATCTCTCTGATGACCTTTCTGAATTCTTCAAAGAACACCCCGTAGTCGGTCAGTGCTGATAAATCTCCTTGGACCAATGGTGCATAATGAATGATGTTGGCATAGGGAGGGTGGGTTGCTATGAAATCAATCGAGCTATTTTTAATAAGATTTAGGTTGCGAGCGTCCCCGTGATACACTTTGTGTTTAGTATTATCCTCAGGCATTTTGAATTTCAACCTATCCAAAATAATAGCGGTAGCATCTGGGTTGATATCAACAGATATGGAATTTCTTCCAAGAAGTTTACATTCTACAGAGGTTGTTCCGCCCCCCGCCATCGGATCCAATACAGTATCGCCGGGTTTAGAATATATCTTGATAAGATTCCTTGCGACCTGTGGGGGCCAGTTACCGCGGTATTGTGGCGTGTGCGTAGCCCAGTCTCCTCTTTTTGGGAAACTCCAGACCGTTGTTTTCTCTTCTTTGTCTTCTACCGGCTCCAAGATAATCTTGGAAGTCTTTTTGTGTTCTCTCCATGTTTTGATTTTTTTGTTCTCGATTGTGACTGGCTCAGACATTGCTTTGGTCATCATCCTCATTTTTGGATAGTTAATTTCCAATCCGAGATATTTCCACATCCCCAATGTAGTTTTGAAGCCAAAACCTGGGAGTTTGACAATATCATAAAAATCTGCCAGCTTCAAAACTTCCAAATTATAATATCCTGCCCTTACCAGCACCTCTTCTTTCTTAGGTCCGATACGAGGTATGTTGAAAACGAGCTTCGACACATCGGATGTAATACAGTAGCACATAAAAACAATTACGAAGTTATGGGGGATATGGAATTGAGGGATTACGTTGCATGGCGCAAGACGTTCAGACGTTCTATTGCAAATTATGAATACTATACTGATTTCGATAAAGTCATTGAAAATACCAACAAGTATAAGATCGAACTCAACATATTGAACTCCCTTATTGGTTCTGATGATATTGAATCGGAATTCCTGGAACTGTTACGCGATTATCCCAAGATTCTGAATGTAATCCCTATTCTGCTGGCTAAACGTGAAAATGAGATATTCGCGATGGATGATGAAGGCTCATTTTGTTACGATTTCAAGAAAGCTAACCAATCACCTGAACAATATGCCGATTTCATGAAAAAGACGGGATTATTTGATTTGATTTCAAAACAACATGTAAACAACCTTTATGACTACGTGCTGGGCATAGAAACAGGGTTAGACTCCAATGCTCGCAAAAACCGTGGGGGACATCTCATGGAAAAATTGGTCGAGGAGTACATCAAGAAAACGGGTTTTGAATATAACAAAGAAATGCGCGATTCCGAAATACTGAAAAAGTATGGAGTAGATCTTTCCAATCTCACCAATAATGGAGACGTCACCAAGAGATTTGATTTTGTCATAAAAACAAAAAACTATGTATACGGGATAGAGACGAACTTCTACAATTCAAGTGGATCCAAATTAAATGAAACTGCCAGAAGTTACAAAATGCTGGCAATGGAAGCAAAAGATCATCCCAAATTCAGATTTGTTTGGATTACGGATGGGGATGGATGGAAAGATGCAGAAAAGAATCTAAAAGAAACATTTGATGTATTGGAGCGGATGTATAATATTCAAGATCTAGAAAATGGAGTTTTGAAACAATTAGAATAAACAAACTACGTTAATTGTCATAAAGGTGGGACAAATGGTCAACCATTCTTCTGTAAAATATGTTACTAATCTAAGAGACATAGATGAGTTGCAAAAAGAGTATAAAGTACGTGACAAGGACACCATCGAAATCGAAATACCTGCAGATATCACCACACGTGAAGCAGTGGAGAAAAAATATGGTGCAGACAATACTAATTATGTAAAGACCCGCAACGTCTTCAAATGCAAAACGGATAAAGAAGAATGGAAAAAGTTTGAGGATAAGGTTTGGAGAATATTGTACAAAATGGGTTTCTCTATTCTTAACGAAGGAGAATGCAAGGTTGCTGAGGATGAACATTTCAATAATTCCAAACAAATTGATGTTTTTGCAAAAATTGAAAACATTGTTTGCATAATTGAATGTAAGGATTCCAGCAATTCAACAAAGCCTGTAAAAGAATATTTGAACGAGTTTGCGGGAATAAAGAGCAATTGTTCTGCTTTTATCAAAAAACATTTTGCTGGTGAAAAAGTATACCTCCGTTGGATTTTCGCAACCAGTTTCCCGAATTATGAAAAAGGTGCTGAAGAATTGGCTAAACAGCATGGCATTTGGATCATTAACAATTGGGACTACTACGAGAAGTTGATAGAGGTCTTAGGAGACGCGGCCAGGTATCAATTCCTGGCAAATCTAATGAACAACAGGGAGATACCTAATCTTGCACCAACAGTATACGCTCTTGGTGGAACAATGGCTCATCTGCCATTCTATCTATTTTCAATAACTCCGGATGAATTGATGAAACTTTCATTCGTTCCGCATTCCAGTGCAGAATCGGGGGCAAATATCGAACTATATCAACGTCTTGTAAAGCCAGGTCGTTTTAATGAAATACAAAGTTACATTAAAAATTCAGCCACAAATGTTAATGGGATAACTGTAAATGGATTATTTCCGACAAACATTGTTGTCAATTTCAGGACTAAGAAACCAATCTTGTTCGAACAAATCAAATGTGATAAGGAGCCAAAACCTGGACTTCTACATTTACCAAATACCTATGGTTCTGCCGAAATTATAGACGGTCAGCACAGATTATTTTCCTATGCAAGACTTGAACAAGCAAAGACTGAAACAATACCTGTAATAGCGTTCAATAATCTTTCTGCCACACAGAGAGCGGATATATTCTACAATATTAACGGAAAACAAGTAACAGTGAGTAAAAACTTAATCAACCAGATTTTATGCATTCAAGATTGGAAGTCAAATGATGAAAAAGACAAATTTTATGCACTTCCCTTGAAAATCATAATGGATTTGAACGAGGATTCTGACTCCCCTTTTTATCGTAAGATTAAAATGGAGGGAGGAAACCTCAAGGGTACTGTTTCGATGACCTATGCAGAAGTCAGCGATAATTTCAGAAAGCTGCAGTTTTTCTCTAAAGATAAGCCTAAAAGAAAATCAAATGCTTCTCCTCATTACGAGTTACTATTCTACAAAACTATGGAAGAAACATTGGTTCAAACAAAGAAACTACTCAATACATACTTCACATACTTCATTGAACATTCAAGCAAGATGAAAACTGACTGGGACAGCGGAGATAAATCATATTTCGATACTAATGGTGTTATTGTCCCTCTGTTAAGGATTCTGAAAGATATTTTGAAATACATATTTGCTCAAGAGGATCTGAAAGATAGAGTCAATGTCCCTATGAATGAATACATGGGTAGGTTGCAGGAATTTCAAAACATAATATGCAATTATTTCGACAATATGTCAGAAGAGGAACTGTCTTATTTTAGATTGGCTCCTGGTGGACAGGGTTACTCCATTAGACACGACTTACTTGTTGAAGCGATTAATAAAGAAAAGAATGACTTTATGAAGGAGCGGGTCGAAGAGCTTAAAAAACGTCGTGAAGAAGCTATAGCTCAACCCTCTGAAGATATTTTAGACTATATTAACAAATTTGAAAACATGATGCGGTTCATTTTTACTCGGATTTTGATGGAGCATTATGGAGATACTTGGTTTACAATTGCAGTTCCAGAAAATGTTAGCATGGAATCATTGAGAAACAATCTTAGGAGTAGCATTCAAGGATTCGATAATATGTTAAAAGGTTGTTATTTAGTTGATTTGAAAACAATACTATATTATGGCAAAAATTATGATTTATTGGAATCATTTGTAGATTTTGAGCATAACTCATCTATCAAAAAAAGTGAACGTGCCAATTGGATTGTGGAATTTAGTAATTACAGGAACGATTTAGTTCATTCTAAAGTTAAAAAAGGGTCGGATGAGTACATCAAGAGGGTAGAATTCATAAAGAATAAATGTGATTTATTAACACCACTTTTTGATGAATATATTAAAAAGAATAATCTGGATGATAAGTGGATTGAATTTGAAAATCTGGGTTCCAAATCATAAAAGATTGTTCACAATCGAATCTATTATTTGGTATTGCTTGTAAAACCAACCAATCATATCCTAGCACCACTTATCTATGCCAGATATGGTGGATTGACTTCGGAGAAACTGGCATTAATTGCAAAGTGCTAACGATGGTCATGAGGGAATCAGGAATTATTATACAGACTTGCTTAATTAACATGTAAGGGCCTTCAGAATTTCTTCGCCATACAGATCATTCCTGGCCTCTGGCAGCACGGACATGCCCCTGCGAATTCGAATCCCAATCTGTCGCAGGTGACGAAGTTCCTACCTCCGGAATCAATTGAATTCACGGTGATTCCGTAAGATCCCTTGTTGGCAGCCATCGCCGAAACGGATCTGATGAGCCTCTCCTCGGTATCTTCCGGAGCTCCTTCGACCGCATGTAAAAGAATAACCCTGAACTCCGATCCTGTCTTATAGACCGCAATCCCCACAGCTTTTCCATCATCCCTTGCAATGACGGAATCAGCATCGTCATAAGGTCCGCCGTAAGAGATTCCTTCTGAATCGCAATGCTTCCTGTAATCCTCCAGAAGCTCCCTTTTCAGTTCGGGATTATTCTCTCCGCCGACGATGCTTACCATGATATTCCACGGAAATTACTTGAGCATTTAATACATTTCTTGAAGTCGAAACGGGTATATGTTCAGGCAATGCCCGACAGGATCTGCTAATGTCAGAGCTGGGATAACTTGCAAACCTGGACTGGGTCAATCCGCACAGACATCGCACACATTCTTGAGCCAATTATCGAAGTGCTTGCACTCAGAACGAATCTGATCGAGAGTGATATGCTCTAACAGTTTTCTCGTATGGATCATCTTCGATTTCGTGTATTTCGGTATTATCGCATCCAATCTTTTGGAAGGTAAGGTATTGACATCAGTGTTGATCAACTCCGGTCCATTCGCCTTTTGGACGATCTTCCTAATGATCGCGGGCGATTTCTTCCCATATGATTGGAATGCTTCAGGGTTACAGTATAGGAAAGCTTCGAATTCATGCAATTCGAAATTCATTATCAAGTTAGGCAGACCGATATCCTTCTCGATTGCATGCTCCCGGGCAGTTACAGAATCATAAATCGTCCCCGAGGTATCATATTCAAATGGCAGACCGAACACCGGAGAATAATCTATCAATGTGGTGACGTGTTCGTTGGGGTGTTCATTACAGATGTTCGTCAGTTCACGTTTGACCTGATTGTATTGAGCAATCCCGCCTCTATTCCCTCCGATTCCTCTGGCGGCCATAATGGTCTGAACGACGATACCGCGGTAGCCCAGAAACGGAACGAGGATCTTATCCACGAATATCTTCTCAGTATGCCCCTCACAATAGATGTAGAGCCTGCTCATGGTTGGCCTCCGAATACATTCATTTTCCATACTGTGCTCAGTTCATATTCTCTGAGCCATTCTTTCAGCCTTTCGGAAGAAAGACGAGAATAGACGGAACCGTCAGAGGTCAATTCGGTAACAATCACATCATCCGCATCGAAATTATCAAGAAGTTCGGTGGACTGTGTGGAGATTATGAGCTGTTTTTCGGAAGAAACCATGTGCACAAGTTCCGCAAAGACTGCGATTGCATGGGGGTGTAGACCCAATTCCGGTTCATCTAGGATAATCGTGGTAGGCTGCAGGGTAGAGGGTTGCAGTAGCAGTGTAGCTAAACATATGAATCTGAGTGTCCCGTCAGATAGTTGATTGACGCCGAAAACCTCGTCCTGTCCGACCTGCTTCCACCTGAGACGGACAATCTCCGCATTTTCTGCATTGGGTTCCAATATGAAATCGTCAAAATACGGCGCCACCATTTTCACTACGTCAACAATGTCCTTGTAAGATTCTGGGTAGGATTGCTTTAGCATATAGAGAAAAGGTGCTAGATTAGATGCATCGTGGTGTAAGGATACTGTGTCGGATAGCATCCCGACTTGTTTCATCCCTGCGGTAGGAGTGGTATCATGAAAATGGTATACCCTCCACTTTTTTGCAGCCAGTACGGGTTTAACATAAGGTTCGATGTTATTGGGGACACCATTTTCGAACTCGGACTCATATCCGAACGGGGTTCTCGGAACATTCCAATGTCCCCCACTCCACCCATAAAATTCGTGTTTGAAAACTAGATTGCCTGCATCGTTGGGGACTAGTTTGAAACCGTAGGAATTATAATTGAAGAAAAACTCCATTTCTATATACTTAGTGGTTTTCAGCCCGCCATATACAAGAGCGGGCAAACCAGCTTTTCCTACTACTTCCTGCAGTTTCTTATCGATAATGTTCTGCAAGAAATATAATGCAGAGATAAAGTTGGATTTGCCGGACCCGTTGGGACCGATCAGGATATTGATGTCGTGCAATTCAATAGTGGAGTCCTTGATGGATTTGTAACCATGAATCTTCACACTACTAAGTTTGACATCTTCCATGTTATATGTCCCCGCGGTAAATCAATCGAGTACTGCTGCAACTGACTATAGGTAATCAAAGTCACCTATGATATAATCTTCTATTACTGTGCTCTCGTTTCAGGTGTAGTTACCACGATACACGGGTTGATTTTTATAAACTTATAATTAATTAAGCAAATTACATTATTATTACAATTAATAATGCTATGTCGAATAACTGAAATATCATCAATCTTTCCTTGATTTATGGAGGCCGATGTCATCATAATCGGAAGCGGACCCGCAGGTTCTTCCGCCGCATACCGTCTCCGCGATTCCGGCCTCAGAGTGGTTCTAATCGAGCGTCTCTCCGACAGTCAATTCGAAAGATATCACAGGATCTGCGGGGCAGGAGTATCCTCCCATTCCCTCAAAGGCCTCGATATCCAAGAAGAAGAGATCCTCAACGACGTCCACACCCTTCGCGTAAGATTCCCCGGAGACCATTTTGTCAATCTCAAGATCAAAGGACACATCATCGACCGTCCCGCCCTTCTATTACGTTTAAGACGCGAAGCAATGGAAAAAGGAGTCCAATTCATCAGAGATTCCGTGATCTCCATCGAGGAAGACCAAGGATATCTCCTGAAACTGAAGAATTCCGAAGACATCCGTACCAAATACCTCATCGGTGCCGACGGAGCTTATTCCGTAGTAAGGAAACATCTCTTCAAAACCACTCCTCAGATCATGCTGAAGGTCGAAGAATATCATTCCGATAACAAAACAGAGGAAGGAATCCTCGATTTCGTAATGTCAGTGAGATACGCACACTTCTACCAATGGTATTTCCCTTACAGGGACGGAAGATGCACCGGAGCCATCAACGGATACGCAGAGAAGGAAGAGAACTCCGTACGCGGTGCAAGGACCATCCCTCTCGGTTGGGTTCCCGAGATCGTCAAAGGAAACGCCTTTCTGATCGGGGATGCCGCAGGCATGCCCAATCCCATGACCGCCGGAGGTCTCCGTGCCGCATTCCTTTCTGCAGAAGCAGCCGTCAGAGCGATTATTAAAAACAACCCACAATCTTATCAAAAGTGGTGGGAGCATTCGAAGATGTCCGACCGCAGATTCTCCAAGGCTCAGAAAGCTTTCGAGGAAATGTCCGACGAGGATTTCGCGGAGTTCGCGAGGTACTTCACCATGAAAGGGATCTGGAGGAACGGCTTCATCTCCTTCCTTCATCACCCGAAGCTATTGTGGCTCTATCTCGGATGCCTCATGAGTTACCGTCACGGATGGTAAGAATTTTCGGGGCGTTTTTTGCTCTGTAAGTTAATGTATAATTAATTAAGTTAATTGCTTTATAATTACAATTAATTATACACTACATTAATGGTGCTAATTATAACAGATTTTTGGCTGTTTTTTTGAAAGCTTTTTCATCATCGTCATGAACATTCTTTGGATCTCTCTCGACGTGTCCGATTTTCCTCTTGGTGCATTACTCTCTTTCAAAGAAGTCGATTTTTCTCGATTTCGAGTCGAAATTTTTTGCACGGAAACGGCCCTAAAATCGAATAACTCTATTCAACACTAGTAGCAATACGTTTTAGACTCAAAATCGATTTAAACGGCGTTTCTATGCAAATATCGGAAGATCGGATTTTTGGCTTGTTTTTGCCATGTTTCCGGAATCTTTTCTTTCTGTATTGTGTTAAAAAATAAGTTAATAACGTTTTTTGCTTAATTTATATCAGATATGAAATGCGATGTAATGATAAGGAGTAAAACCCCATTTTTGCACTCTGTTTTTGATGTCATTTTCATATGTGCAATAAATTAATTGAGTTAAGTATTATACTTAATTAATATCAATTACCATCATTACAATCAAAAACACAGTGCAAACATCAAAAAACAATCGATTTTTGATTTACAATGCATTTTTACCCCAAAAACATACCCAAAAAATTCAGTTTCAAAAGTTTCAGCCTCATACGAGATCAATTTCCGGGGGAATTTTTGTCGGTATTCGGGGAACCGTCGTTGACGGGTTTTGTATATTCTTTTCTGAAAAGTATACATTTTTACATCAATTTTCCCCTGTTTCCTCATTTTTGTCCCAAAATCGATGCAATTCCTATGGATTCACGCAATCTTTCCATATATATTATTAATTAACTAAATAACTTAACTTTCACAATTAATTGCGAATCAGATTCAGTGGCAAAAATACTCTACGAGTACTCTCGTAAATGAGCGATCGGGGCAGCGCTCCTTGATCATAGAACAAAACCATCTCCCAAGAGGAAATCATTGACCAGGTTTAATCTCTTGATTCCATTGTTGCTGAGGGTAAGTGGATCCATGGAAATGATGTACTTGGGAAAACCATCCCTCATAGCTAGCAATGGTTCCTCTTCACGTTTGACGACCTCGGAGTCCGGCATCAGATATGCTACCTGAACATACGCCTTCCTCATCCCGTCAGAAACCACGAAATCGATCTCGGCTTTACCTTTCCTTCCGACCAGTACCGAATATCCCCTCGATATGAGTTCGTTGTAGACGACGTTCTCTATCAGCATGCCATAGTCCAACTTGTCCTTCTTGCTCGAAACAAAAGTATGAAGAGCCAAATCAGCAAGATAGCTCTTGTAGTGGATCTTCAGGACCTTCTTACCCATAACATCATCCATCATACATTTCGAGGCAATGTTGCTGGAGAATATCTCATTAAGATATTTTCTGACTGTATCCTTCTTGGTGGGGGAATCCTGTTTCGAAACAAAGTCGGTTATTGAGTCTATACTGATCTCCTGACTAGGTATTGATGAAATGAAAGCTATCAATCTTTCGAGAAGTTCCCTGTTTCTTACATTTCCCCTTTTAAGGATGTCTTTCTTGATGATCTCCTCTAGAATGGCGAAAACGTATCTCTCCTGTGAAGATACGGCGGGATAATCAAATCTTTTAGGCATCCCTCCGTAAATGAGGTAATCGGTGAAATCAGATTGGACGTTAATAGTGATATTGTTTTGTCTGCGATACTCTTCGACCTCCGAGAATGAGAACGGCAGGATTCTGAACTCGATGTACCTGCCGGTCAATTTGGTTGTGAGTTCGCTGGAAAGCAGATATGAGTTACTTCCGGTAATGAATACCGAAATGTCTTTTTTGCGATAGGACTCCACAACAGTTTCGAATCCCTCTACATTCTGGACCTCGTCAATGAAAAGGTACTTTTTCTTCTCACTGCCGGAGAAAGACTCTTCGATAACGCTGCGAAGCAGTTCGGGTGTCGTTATATTTTCGTAGATGTCCTCATCCAGATCCAAATAGACTATCGAAACATCTCCGGAATTGCGAGCATCATCAGCAATCTGTTTCATAATCGTGGATTTCCCGCATCTCCTTATTCCTGAAAGGACCTTTATAATGCACCCGTCGTGTATGAACGGTTCGATTACTGCAAGGTATTTGGTACGCTTTAATTCTATCATGACACAATAGTCGAGTAAGGGCTCCCCCTCACGGGGGAGTCCTCCTCTTGGAACCGTACGTGAGAGTTTCCCCTCATACGGCTCGAGCCGACAATAACCCTGTTTTACTGGGCGGTTCACATGGCGAAACTCTTATCCCTGTATCCGCGTTCATACTTCCTGGACTTCTGACGTTCCATGAAATATTCCCTGTCGATGTAGGGATTCATCGAGTTGCGGACCTTCACGTGGCGCTTCTTCTTCATATCCGACGGTCTGAACAACACGTTCTTTTCGGTACAGAATACCCATTTCCTGTTCTCTTTGCGATGCCAATACCTTTCTGCTATCCATTCCTTGCCCTTATCGCCATGTTTGCGCATGGCCCATCTGAAGAGGGTCTTGAACAGGTAAGCGTCCAGATAATGCATCGTCTTGATTGCCATCGATGACCTGTGATAATTGCACCACCCGCGGAGTTTCGGGTTCAGGATTTGGATAATTTCATCCTGGCTCATCGCTTTCCCATGACCCAGCACGACATCCTTTACGGATGCCTTTATCGAATCGAGGGACTTGTCCGATGGCCTTATGATGAGTATCTTCCTGCCCTGGTTCCGATGTTTCCTGAAATTCCATCCCAGGAAATCGAACCCGTTTTCGATATGGGTAACGAGCGTCTTTTCCTGGGATAACTCCAGTCCGCGTTCAGCCAGGAACGGTATGAGAAGGTCTCTGACCTTCTCTGCCGTTTCGGGAGAGTCGACGGTGACAACAAAGTCATCGGCGAATCTCGTCAGATTCGCTCTTGGGAATATGGATTTTACCAGTTTTTCCATACCGTTCAGGACCATGTTCGCTAGAATCGGCGATATGACCCCTCCCTGCGGACTCCCTGTTTCGGTGGGGAATAGCTGGTTTCCGAACACATACCCTGCTTTGATGAACTCCTTCAGGA
>Ga0256404_1006937_pt1 | contig 18291 bp, 19 predicted proteins | sample RumenRJG_01DNA_FD_185990 | JGI IMG/M metagenome (GOLD analysis project Ga0256404, IMG submission 185990) | Bovine rumen microbial communities from Lethbridge, Alberta, Canada - RJG_01 | ecosystem: Host-associated > Mammals > Digestive system > Stomach > Rumen | place: Canada: Alberta | collected...
CGATGTTCACGCGGTCGCGGACGCCGTTCTCTTGGAGGACGCGGCCGAGCAGCTCCTCGCTTCCCGGGTAGATGTAGGCGGTGTCGAAGTAGTTGACGCCCAGCTCGATGGCGCGCATGATCTGTCGCTCCGCCGCGGGGTAGTCGATGGCGCCACCGGGACCGGCCGCGCGCTTGAAGCGCATGCACCCAAAGCCAAGGAGCGAGAGCGGCTCTCCGTGTCTGTCGTTGCGATACTGCATACGAGGCCTCCCGTCGACGTGGCGCGCGGGCCCCGGACGGCGGCTCGCTATGGGAAGTATAGCGGGCGATGTGAGAAGTGCGCGCGGAGCCGGCCGCGGCGCGCGCGGAGGGGTACACTCCTCCACATGAGACCAACGAACGGGAGGCACGCCATGCCGAAGAGCATTCTGATCAAGGACACCACGCGCGAGGAGCGCATCGAGATCGTGAGGCGGGGGCTGGACTGGTGCGGCGACGGCTCGTGCGAGCAGTGCTCCGGCTGCAGCATGGGCGTGGGGTCGATCGACGCCATGTACCTGCCCTACATCGAGGGCGAGCTCGAGCTGGCAGAGGTGAACATGCGCCACGCCGCCGACCACTACACGCTGGCGTAGCACGCTGTTTGGCGAGCGCGCGGGCACGACAATCGCACGGTCGCATCGATCGCGCAGCCAGCCGGCACACGGCTACTGCTTGAGGCAGAGGATGTCGAGCGGCTCGAGGGCGAACGGCAGCACCGTGCGGTAGCGCTCCATCGCGCGCGAGAGGTCTGCCGCGGGCACCCAGGTCTGGAGCTCGGCGTCGAAGCGCTCGAGCGCGCCCAGGCGGTACTCGCGGATGGGCTCGCGCGGAGAGAGCACCTGCAGGACGGAGCCGGCCGCGGCCTTGTTGCGGCAGAGCACCTCCGTCATGTAGCGCGGCCCCGAGCCAGCGTCGGCCGAAAGTGCCACGCTCTTCTCGACCGTGGCCACCATCAGGCGGTCGCGCTGGTACTCCACGCGGCCGGGGTTCTGCGTGGGGTTGCCATAGAAGAAGCCCGTGGAGTACGGGCGGTGGCTCACGGCGTCCAGCTCGCCCACCCAGGCGGAGGCGGGCTCGCCATCGAGCACGTGGCGGTAGGCGTTCGTGACGCACGCCGTGTAGTAGGCGCCCTTCGCGCGGCCCTCGATCTTGACGGCGGCGACGCCCGCGTCCGCAAGATCGTCCAGGTGGTCGAGCATGGCGAGGTCGTTGGAGCTCAGGATGTAGCTCCAGGAGTCGTCCTGCTCCACGGGCATGCGGCGCACGTCCGGGCGCGACTCTTCCACCAGGGTCCAGCCCCAGCGGCACGGCTGGGTGCACGCGCCGAAGCTCGCGCCGCGCTCGCAGCCGACGAGCTCGCTCGACAGCAGGCAGCGGCCGCTCACGGCCATGCACATGGAGCCGTGGGCGAAGACCTCCAGCTCCAGCGACGAGAACCCGTCCGCGTCCAGGCGTCGGCGCAGGTCCGCGACCTCGCGCACGCTCATCTCGCGCGCAAGGACGACGCGGCGTGCGCCCAGGCGGGCGTACTCCTCTGCCGCGAGCGCGTTCATGACGGAGGCCTGCGTGGACACGTGCAGCTCCACGTGCGGTGCGTACCTGCGCACAAGCGCCATGGCACCCAGGTCCGCCACGATGGCGGCGTCCACCCCAATCTGGTCCACGAAGCGCAGGTAGTCTGGCAGGGCGTCAATGTCGCAATCGCGCATGAGCGTGTTCAGCGTGAGGTGGACGGCAACGCCGGACGCGTGTGCCAGGCGGACGGCCCGCTCAAGCTGGTCGCGATCGAAGTTCTTGCTGCGGGCGCGCATGCCCCAGCTGCGGCCGGCCAGGTAGACCTCGTCCGCGCCAAAGTGCATGGCCTGGCGCAGCTGCTCTGGGCCGCCGGCCGGCGCGAGCAGGCGCATGGGGCGACGTCTCGCCGGTGCGGCAGCGGATGCGGACATGTTATTGGCGCTGGTCATGATGGGTGTGCTCCCGAGTGTGCGATGGGTTGCGTGCGTTGGGTGCGGCCTGCACAGTCTAGCGCATGGCGGCGGCCGCGGCGCCGCGCCGGGCGTGGCCACACGGACTATACTCGTGCCCGTGGACAGGCGCGCGCCGCGCGGGGCGCGCAGACAGGTGCAAGGGAGCGAAGGTGGCGGCACGACACGCGGCACAGGGTCGCAACAACGCAAAGGCAGACGCACGCAAGGATCACGCCCGTCACGCGGGACACCTGGCGCAGGACGCTCTGGGCGAGAAGAACGACCGCCGCCGTCGCGCCCATCGCGGGCGCGCGGTTGCCGTGGCCGCGGCGATCGCCGTGGGCGTGGCCGCGGGTGCCGTGATGGCGATGCCGCAGCTGCGGGGGCAGATCTTCTCGCCCGCGGGCGACGGCGGCGCCGACGCGAGCACCTCTGCCACAGACTCGCGGCGCGGCGATGCGGGCACCTCCGGCGAGAAGGCCGGCACCACGAAGGGTGGTGGCTCAGACGCAAGCGCATCTGACGGCGGCGCATCTGACACGGGCGCGTCCGGCGAGGCGAAGGCCGCGCCAAAGGAGGACGCGACGGCGCTCGACACCGGCGCGGACGCGAAGGTGACCACGTTCGCCACGAGGAGCGGCATCAGCGTGACGGCGCCGGCGGGCTTTGAGTCCACGCCCACGTGCGGGCATCTGGAAGACGCGGTGGCCGCGTTCACCGCGAGGGGCTACCACCTGGGCTTTGCCATGGTGGACCTGAAGACGGGGCGCGGCGCGTCGTACAACGCCAGCCAGAAGTTCTATCCCGCGAGCAGCATAAAGGCCGTGTACGTAACCGCGGTCCTGGAGTCCACGCACGGCGGCGCCGCGTCGAGCTCGGACGCCATCACCAAGTGCCTGGTCGACTCTGACAACGACGCGTTCCGCACGCTGCTGAAGACGTACGGATACAACGTGTATGGCAGCTGGCTGCAGAGCCGCGCGCCCGAGGCGGCGCAGGAGGCGTACGGCTACAACTACCCGCACATATCTGCCGCGGGCATGCTGAACTGCTGGCGCGAGGTGTACCGCTTTGGCACGTCCGGCGAGCCCGGCGCCAGCCTCCTGTCCGGCTGCCTTGCGCGCACGAACCACTCCGCGTGGGGTGCGCTCTTGCGCGACCGCTTTACGGTGTGGTCCAAGCCGGGCTGGTACCCCGCAAACGAGGGCCTGGCCTCCACGGCGACGGCCGACAACGGCATCGTGTTTTCAGACTGCGGCGACTACGCGGTCGCGGTGCTTTCCGACGCGCCCTCGGACTTCGACTCGCTGCTGCCGGTGCTGGACGCGCTGAACGCCGCACACGGCAAGATGTGCGGCGGCAGCTCCGCCCTGCGGCAGACATCCGCAACCACGGTGGGCTAGCGCACGCCGCCCGTGCCGGTCGAGAAGGACCGCCCCCTGCCCGGCACCGCGCCGGAACCTAGCCGTCCAGCGCCTCGCCGCGCAGGATGCCCAGCCCGTGCGCGATGGGACCGATCACGGCGGACACGTTCTCGACCGCGGCCTTGGGACTGCCGGGCAGGTTCACCACCAGCGTGCGCCCCACGATGCCCGCGACCTCGCGCGAGAGGCAGGCCTTTGGCGTGATCGCAAGCGACGCGGCCCGCATGGCCTCCGGGATGCCCGGCGCCATGCGCTCGCACACGGCGGCCGTGGCCTCCGGCGTCACGTCGCGCGGCGAGAAGCCCGTGCCCCCGGTGGTGAGCACCAGCGCCACCCCGCGCGCGGCCGCGTCGCGCAGCTCCGCCTCTATCTGCTCGCGCTCGTCCGGCACCAGGCGCGTCGCCACCACGCGGTAGCCGTGGCGCTCCGCCAGCTCCACGAGCGCAGGCCCGCTCGAATCCGGCCGCTCGCCCCGGTACGAGCGGTCGCTCACGGTAATGACCTCTACCGAGAAGGACTCGCCACCGTGGCCGTCGCCCCCGCGGGACGCGGCGTCCGCCTTGGCCGCAGCGGTGCCCTCGGCCGTGGCGGCGCCCTCGGCCGCCGCGCCCCCGTCCAGCGCGAGCTCAAACAGCACGGTGCTCGCGTCGCCAATGTCCTCGTAGTGTACGGGCATCACGCACGCCGCGGAAAGCCCGCACCTCTTGTACAGCGCGATGGCGCCGGTGTTCTGCTCCAGCGTGTCCAGGTGGAGCGTCCGCTTGCCCGCCTGCGCGGCCACGCGCGCGGCCGCGGCCACCATCTGGCTGCCCACGCCACGCCCGCGGACCGCGGGGTCCACCACCAGCAGGTGCAGCACCGCCACCTCGTCCGGCGCGGCCGGCACCTGCCACGGCACCTTCGCGTAGATGGGGTCCTCCCCCTCAGTCACCACCATGCCGGCAACGAGGGCACCGTCCTGCTCGCCCACGTACAACTCGCCCGCGGCAAGGCGTCCCTCGAGGTCCGACCGCGCGGGATACACGCCCATGTGCCAGTCCGGCCCCATGTCGCCCGGAACCCGCCGCGCGCACGACGCGGCGTACAGTCCCCACAGCGGCTCCAGGTCCCCCGCAGTCGCCTTCCTGACCTCAAGTGCCATCCCGGCCCCCCTTCGCTCGCGGGCCGCACGGCGGCGGCCAGCGTCATGCTTATCTTCACGGCCGACGCACACCCCGTGCCGCCGCACTTCTCGCCCATCATGCTACGCCGCCTGCGGCCGCGCGCAAAGGCCAGAAGCCGCAGGTCGTACCAAGGACCCCCCCCCGCTATCGAGCGTAGCGGTACCGTTCCCCTTTTTGCTATTCTACGTTCACTTGTATTGCACGCCGAATTTGCGGAGGTGCCCATGAAGTACTCGGAGCTCGTCGAGGGCAGCGCGACCAAGACCGAGAAGCAGGAGTTTCTCACCAGCGGGGAGATGACGGCCATCACGATCCGCATCCCCAAGAACCTCAAGGAGGCTGCCGCCGAGCACGCGGCGCTCAAGGGCATCAGCTTCAGCGCCTTCGCGCGCATGTGCATGATCGACAACCTCGCGCGCGAGGATTAGGGGGCGATTGCGTGTCTCTTGACCTCGAAAAGCTGCAGAGCTACCGCGAGGGTAACCGCCTGGAGTTCAAGAAGGCAAAGGGCGGGCTACCCCGGAGCTTCTGGGAGACCTACTCTGCCTTTGCCAACACCGACGGCGGACTCATCGTCCTTGGGGCAGACGAGGGTGCGGACGGCAGCCTCGTCCCCTTGGGCATCTCCAACGTCGAGGCAATACTCAAGGACCTGTGGAACGGCCTGAACAACCCAGAGCGCGCGAGTGCAAACGTCCTAATGGATAGCGACGTCTCCGTGCAGGAATGCGAAGGGCTCCGACTGCTCCTTGTTCACGTGCCGCGCGCCAGCCGCTACCTGCGCCCCGTCTTCGTGAACAACAACCCCAAGACCGGAACGTTCCGTCGCAACGGCGAGGGCGACTATCACGTGACGAACGACGCGTACCTCTCTTTGGTGCGCGACAGCATGACTGACTCAATCGACACCGCGCTTCTGGACGAGGGCTTCTCGCTCGAGGACCTGAACGGCGACACGATACGCGCGTACAGGAGCATCTTCAAGGAGACCCGGCCGGGCCACCCATGGATCGAGCTGCCCGACGTCGCGTTCCTTGTGAGAATCGGCGCAGCAAGGCGCTCCGGAAAGGACCATGAGATCCATCCGACGCGGGCGGGGCTGCTCATGTTTGGCGACGCATGGCGCATCGTGAACGAGTTTCCGAACTACTTCCTCGATTGTCGGCAGGAGATCGACGGAAACCGCTGGAACAACCGCGTGGTGTCTAACAGCGGGGACTGGTCGGGCAACGTCTTCGACTTCTGGTTCAAGGCGTACCCGATGCTCTCCGAGGGGCTGCCCGTCCCCTTTAGGCTCGCGCCCAGCATGCAGCGTATCGATGACACGCCGCAGCACCGAGCCGTTCGAGAAGTTCTCACGAACGCGCTCGTACACGCCGACTACTTCGGGCGTACCGGTGTGGTGCTCGTGAGAAAGCCGGACCGCATCATCGCATCCAACCCAGGCACGCTCAGGATCGCGCTAGACGAGGTGGAGGCGGGTGGCGTGTCAGACCCTCGCAACGAGACGCTGCTCTCTATGTTCAGCCTGCTCAACATTGGCGAGCGGGCGGGCAGCGGATACGACACGCTGCGCGAGGGCACATACAGCGCCGGCAAGCCCGACCCCCTGCTCGAAGAGCTTTGGGAGCCGGACCGGGTGCGCCTGACCCTAGAGCTTGAGACAAGCGGCCTGACCGATTTCCGCCTGCCAGGCATGGGCGGAGAGACCTCCCCTCTCGTGACGGAAATCAAGCCGCCAAGGGGTGACCAAGTCGGCGACCCAGTGACCAAGACGAGTGACCAAGTCAACAGCAATACCGACCTAGTTACCGACCCAGTCGGCAGCAATACCGACCTAGTTACCGACCCAGTCGGCAGCAATACCGACCTAGTTACCGACCAAGTCGGCAGCCAGGTGTCGCACAGCACAAGCAATCCAGTTCAGGAGCTTATTGCAGTCCTGGGAAATCGGGAGATGTCTATCTCGGAACTAATGCATGAACTCGGGTTGAAGCACCGACCGAGCTTTAGAGAGCGTTACCTCGACCCCGCTCTCGAGATGGGACTCATCGAGCGGACCATACCTGGCAAGCCTACCAGCAGCAAGCAGAGGTACCGGAGGGTAAAGCGCTAACGGAGTCGATCTAGACAGGAAGCTCCACGATGCTCGCTCGGGGCTCGTGGAGCACAATGACCCTGCGGCGGCCACCATCGCAACTACCGGCTGCGTTATGCGTCAAACCGATAGCGCGCACCACAAACCATGCAAGGCCGTTATTCTGACCCCCCATGCTACGATTCTTGCATCTCTTTCAGAAAGGACGGCCCCACATGACTCTTGAAGACACCCCATCACGCTCGGTCGCGTCGCGGCTCACGCGTCGCTCCTTCCTGCAGGGTGGTGCCATGGTCGCGGCACTGCTTGGAGCGGGCGCCCTTGGCGGCTGCGGGTCCAGGCGCGCGGGCGAAGCAGGCGGCTCCTCCGCAAAGTCGCTCACGTACGCGCTGAACGAGGACCCGCAGGCTCTTGACCCGGCGCGCGTGAACGACTTTGGCTCGCTCGAGCTCTGTGCCAACCTCTACGAGGGGCTCTTTAGGTTCAAGGGCCAGACCGCAGAGCCGGAGCCGTGCCTCGCAGAGAGCTACGACGTGTCGGACGACGGCCTCACCTACACGTTCCACCTGCGCAAGGGCGTCAAGTTCCACGACGGCTCCGACTTTGACGCAGACGCCGTCGTCACGAACTTCGAGCGACAGATGAACGGCAAGGGCGCCGAGGACATGGGCTATGCCGAGATGGTCTTCGGCACGGACCAGACGGGCACCGGCGTGAAGTCCGTCACCGCGAAGGACTCCCACACCGTCGTGGCCGTGCTGCGGGCGGCGTGCACGCCGTTCGTGCGCAACCTCGCCATGGCGCTGGGAACGCCGATCGTCTCGCCCAAGGCGCTGGCCGCCCACGACGGAAACCTCTCCAACAACCCCTGCGGCACGGGGCCGTACAAGCTCAAGAGCCGCGAGAAGGGCTCGACGGTCGTGCTCGAGGCGTTTGGGGACTACTGGGACAAGGACAACGCCCCGAAGACGAAGCAGGTGGTCTTCAAGGTCATGCCGGAGTCCGCGGCGCGCGTGACGGCCCTTGGCAACGGCGAGGTGGACGTCATCACGGCGATCGAGAAGAACGCTGCCCCGACGGTGAAGACGAACGGCGGGACCGTGAAGGCCATCGACGGCCTGAACACCAGCTACATGGTCTTCAACACCGCGAGCAAGAAGCTGTCGACCCCGGAGCTCCGTCGCGCCATCTGCCAGGCGATCGACGTGGACGAGCTGGTGCAGGCGCTGTACGGCAAGTATGCGACCGTCGCACACTCCCTCATGCCCCAGTTCCTGGCGCCGTACGACAAGGCGGTCTCGTACCCCAAGTACGACCCGGATGCCGCAAAGAGCACGCTCGCCGCCGCAGGCGTGAGCGAGTTGGTGTGCATGACGTACTCCACGGCCATGCAATACAACCCCGCCGGCGGCACCGCGGTGGCGGAGTCCGTGCAGGGCTACCTGTCGAAGGTGGGCGTGAAGCTGACCGTGAACGCCTACGACTGGACGACGTTCCGCAGCAAGCGCCAGGAGGAGTACTTCGACCTCATCTTCGCGGGCTGGGCAGGCGACAACGGCGACCCCGACAACTTCATGAGCCTGTTCGCGAGCGGCAGCAACGTCCAGATGTCCGCCTACGACGACGCCGAGTACCGCGCGCTTGTGGCCCGCGGCCTCGCCACGCCGGACGGCTCCGCACGCGATGACATCTACCTGCAGCTCGAGAAGAAGCTCTCGCAGGACCTGCCCGTGCTGCCCATCTCCCACGCGAAGACGGTCTGCGGCTACGCCCCCGGCGTGCGCGGCTTCACCATGCACCCCACGGGCTGGAGCAAGCTCGCGGGCGTGAGCAAGAGCTCCTAGCGAGCCACCCCACCGCATACGCAGCGGCCCTTCTTACCCGGCAATGCGCTGGGCGAGAAGGGCCATGGTTACCGGCTGTTACGCAAACTGGCCGTTACGCAAACGGGCAGTGCGGGAACGTGCACGGGTCGCAGCCCAGGCAGAGCCCGCCCTCGCCCATGGCCACGAAGTCGCGCTTCTCGAGCGGCACGCCCGCGACCAGGCGCGGCAGCGCGAGGTCGAACACGGTCGCCTTGCTGTACATGACGCACCCGGGCAACCCCACCACGGGTACGGGGCGCGCGTCCTTCTCGCCCGTGGCGCCCGCAGCGGCCGTGCCGTCCGCAGCCGGGTCGAAGTAGCCCACCAGCAGCATGGCGCCCGGCAGCACCGGCGCGCCGTACGTGACGATGCGCGCGCCCGCGCGCTTGATGGCGCCGGGCGTGTTGTCGTCCGGGTCGACGCTCATGCCGCCCGTGCACAGCACCATGTCGACGCCGGCGGCGCGGGCCTCGGCGATGGCGGCCACCACGTCGTCCATGTCGTCCCCCGGCGCGGCGCGCCACGTCACGCTAACGCCAAAGCGCGCGAGCTTGCGCTCCACCACGGGGGTGAAGCGGTCCTCGATGAGTCCGCTCTTGACCTCGGAGCCCGTGGCGATCACGGCGGCGGTGCGCATGACGTACGGCGCCACGCGCATGAGCGGCCCGCGCGCGGCGACGTCCGCCGCGGCCTCCGCCTGCGCCACGACCGCCCCGTCGATCACGAGCGGGATCACGCGGGTGCCGGCGAGGGCGTCGCCCGCGCGCACGCCAAAGTTGCCGCGGCGCGTGGCCACCATCGCCTGGTCCACGGAGTTCACGGCCGCAAGGCGCTCGGAATCCACCAGGAACACGCCGTCGTGCGCGGCGTTTATGGTGATCTTGCCCTCGCGCGGCTCGCCCGCGGCCACGCAGCCCTCTCCCAGGCAGAGCGCCGCCATGCGGTCCGCCGCCTCGTCCTCGTGCAGCCAGCCCGGGCGCTTCTGCCACACGTACAGGTGCGCCTTGCCCATGCTCAAAAGAACCGGCACGTCCTCGGCCGTCACCACGTGCCCCTTGTGGAAGCGCGCGCCCTTGTAGCGTGGTAGTTCGTTTCCGTCTGCATCCGTGCCGCCAGGCAGGATCTGCGTCATGTCGTGGCACAGCACGTGTCCCACGGCGTCCTTTGTTGCCACCAGCCTCATTCCGGACTCGCTCACGCAAGCTCACCTTCCCCCATCACGCGCACCACGTCACCGGCGCGCACGCTGCCGCCGCGCACCACCACGCAGAATATGCCGTCCGTCGGCATGACGCACATGCCCGTGATGCGGCGTATCTCGCAGTCGTTGTGGCACTTCTTGCCAATCTGCGTCACCACCAGGCGGCACTCCCCCACCGCGAGCACGCTCCCCACGGGAAGCTCGCGCAAGACGAGGCCCTCCGTCAGGATGTTCTCCGCAAAGTCGCCAGCCGCAAGCTCGAGCCCGCGCTCGCGCATGCGGTCCACGCTCTCGTTGGGAAGCAGGCTCACCTGCCGGTGCCACGCGCCGGCGTGGGCGTCGCCCACGATGCCCACGCCCACGCGCAGCTCAAGCTCGTCCACCGTATGCTTGCGCGTGCCCTTGTGCTCGCTCACGCTCGTGGCAAGCACGCGCCCCACGAGCCCCTCGCCGCCCTGCGGCCCAACGCCGCCGTGCAGACCCTCGCTACCCTGCATTAGCCTTCCTCCCGAACGAAGTGCCCCGACTTTCCGCCGTCCTTCTCCATAAGACGCACGCGGTCTATCACCATGTCGCGCTGGTGCGCCTTGCACATGTCGTAAATGGTGAGGCCCGCGACGGACGCCGCCGTGAGCGCCTCCATCTCTACCCCGGTCTCGCCGCAGCAGCGGCACGTTGCCGTGATCGCGATGCCGTCCTCCTCAAGCGAGAAGGACACGTCCACGCCCGTAAGCTGCACGGGGTGGCACATGGGCACCAGCTCCCACGTGCGCTTGGCCGCCATGATGCCGGCGACCTGCGCCACGGCGAGCACGTCGCCCTTCCTCACCCCGCCCGTGCGCACGAGCTCCAGGGTGTCCGGCCTCATGAGGACCTTGCCGGCCGCCGTCGCGGTGCGCTGGGTCTTGGGCTTTTGGGACACGTCCACCATGCGGGCGCGACCCTGCTCGTTGAAGTGCGTGAACGCCATGCTCAGCCTCCTATCTGGCTCATGGCACGCGGCGTCTGGCTCGCGTGCCCCATGTCCATGTGGTGCCTGCCGGGCTTTGCCGCGATGCCGCGCGCGATGGCCTGCACCAGGTCCTTTCCGGAAAGCCCGCGGAGGTCCACCTCTGCCGCAGAGTGCAGGCACGGCTTGAGCCTGCCGTCCGCCGTGACGCGTATGCGGTTGCACTGCCCGCAGAACCGGTGCGTCATGGGCCGGATTAGGCCCACGGTGCCGCGCCAGCCCGGCGCGCAAAAGAGCTCTGCCACGCCCTGGGTCGCACTGGCCACGGGCTCAAGCTCCGGCACGGCCGCAAGCACGGCGTCCGCCGGAAGAAAACGCTCGCGCGGCCACGCGGCGCACTCGCCCATGGGCATGAGCTCGATAAACCGCACGGAGAGCTCGCGCGTGCGCGCGAGCTCCGCAAGCGGGCGCAGCTCGTCCTGGTTGATGCCGCCCAGCAGCACGCAGTTGACCTTTGTGCCGGAAAAGCCCGCCTCGCGCGCGGCCGCAAGGCCGGCGAGCGCGTCTTCCAGCGTGCCCACGCGCGTGATCTTGCGGTAGCGCTCGGCATCCAGCGTGTCCAAGCTCACGTTCAGCCGCGTGAGGCCGGCTGCGCGCAGCTCCGCCGCCACGGGCGCGAGCAGCGTTGCGTTGGTGGTCATGTCGACCTCGTCCACGCCGGGGACGGACGCCACCATGCGCACCAGCTCCACTATGTTGCGGCGCACCAGGGGCTCGCCGCCCGTCAGGCGCACCTTGCGCACGCCCAGGCTCGCGGCCGCGACCACGATCTGGCGCATCTGCTCGAACGAGAGTATGTCCTCGTGGCGCAGGCGCGGCACGCCGCACGCCGGCATGCAGTACACGCAGCGGCAGTTGCAGAGGTCCGTCACGCTCAGCCGCAGGTAGGTGACGTCGCGTCCAAACGTGTCATGCATGGGCGCACTCTCCTTCCGAAATTCCCTCGCACAGCGGCATCACGCAGTCCGGCGCGATGCCGAGCGTCACGTGGGTGGCGCCGCCAAGCGCGGCCCACGCGTCCTTCTCGCACTCGTAGCGCAGCGGCGCGCCACCGGGCGTCCGCGCCATCACGATGGTGCTGAACGTGCCGTCTATCACGCGCTCCACCACGCACGGGATGCGGTTGGCGCCGGGCGCCGGGCGTGGGGGCCGTGCCCTTCTCGCCCGTGGGCGCCGGGACCGCCGGCGCGGGCTCCGTGGGCACCGCCGTCAGGTAGTGCGCGCGGATGCCGGCGTGCGTCACGCGCGGGCCCGGCGCGTCTGCGCACGCAAGCGTCACGCCCCAGTCGTCGCAGGCCAGCAGGTGGTCGCCGGCCACGCGGGCGCGGCTCACGTTCTTGCAGCCGCTTATGAGCGCCGCGGCCACGGTGCGCGGGCGCGCAAACAGCTCGTGCACGCTCGTGAGCGGCTCGCCCTGGCCGCGGTCGATCACGCACACGTCCTGCGCCAGGCGGTGCACCTCGTCGCGGTCGTGCGTCACCAGCACGGCTCCGCCCGGGAAGGTGCGGAGGTCGTCCGCAAGGTCCAGCTCCAGCTGCCAGCGCAGGTAGCCGTCGAGCGCGCTGAACGGCTCGTCCAGAAGGATGAGCTCCGGGTCGCTCGCCAGGATGCGCGCCATCGCGACGCGCTGCCGCTGCCCGCCAGAGAGCTGCGCCGGCCGCAGGCACTCCGCCCCGTCCAGCCGCATGGCGCGAAGCTCGCGTCGCGCACGCTCGCGCCGCTCCGCGCGGCCGCCCTCGCGCACGCCGGCCATCACGTTGTGCAGCACGTCCATGGTGGGAAACAGCGCGCTGTCCTGAAACAGGTAGCCCACGCGGCGGCTCTGCGGCGGCAGGTCCACGCCGGCCTCGCTGTCAAACAGCGTGCGGCCGTTCAGCACGATGCGCCCCTCGTCCGGCCGCATGACGCCGGCGATGCACTTGAGCGTGACGGACTTGCCGCAGCCGGACGGCCCCAGAAGCGCCACCACCCTGTCCGCTCGCTCCACGTCAAAGCTCACGTCCAGCGTGAACGCGGCCAGGCGCTTGCGTATGCGCACGCTCAGGCTCATCGCGCGTCGCCTTCCGCCGCGCCGCGCGCGGGCGAGAAGGACGCGGCCCCGCGCCCGCCGGCCGTGCGTCCCTGCACCACGTTAAGCGCCACCAGCACGACGCAGCTGATCGCAAGGTTCACGAGCACCCACGCGAGCGCGCCGGCGTTGTCGCCCGTGCGCCACAGCTGGTACACCGTGGTGGATACCGTCGCGGTGGAGCCGGGCATGTAGCCGCACACCATGGACGTGGCGCCGTATTCGCCCAGCGCCCGCGCGAACGCGAGCACCGCGCCCGCCACGATGCCCTGCCGGCAGCACGGCATCTTGACGCGCCAGAACACCCACTCGTTCGAGCGGCCGAGCGTGCGGGCCGCGTCCGCCAGCGTCTGGTCGAACGATTCGAACGCGCCGCGCGCGGACGCGGCCTTCGCGTGCAAAAAGTCCAGAAACGCGGACGCGAGCTTGGGCTCCGGCGCCGCCTTCAGCGCGGCCACCGGGTACGTCACGCTGCCGCACATGGCCTCCGTCGCGTCGTCCACCTGCGAAAGCCGCTCCGCCCTCGCGTCCGTCGCGTACACCACGCCGCAGTCCACGCTCGCCTCGCGCACCTGGGCCGCGACCTCCTTCACGTTGCTGCCGTAGCTTATGCAGCCCGCCTGCGCAAGCGCAGACTCGTCCAGGCCAAAGTGTGCCAGGATCCTCTGCGTGTACTGGCCCACCGGCACGTCCGCGTTGCCCATGGCCATGAGCACCTGGTGCGCGGCGAGCGCCTTCGCCAGGCCGTCGAAGCTCTGCACGTGCTTGGGGTTGCTGTCCGGCACGCAGAGCACCACCTTGTTCTGCAGCAGGTCAGTGCGGGTGGCGTGATCGACCACGCCGGCACCCTCCTGGCCGTCGAGCCCACCGTCCAGCTGGTCCATCTGCTTTTCCGCAGCGGAGAAGAACACGTCCGCCTTTGCCCCCTCCGCGATCTGGGTGCAGAGGGTGCCGGATGAGTCGAAGTTGAACTCTACCGTCACGCCCGTGTGCTTGCGCTCGAACATGCGCCCGATCTGCTGCAGCGCCTCCGTAAGCGACGCCGCGGCAAACACGGTGAGCGTGCGCCTCTTTGCGCCCGCCGCCGCCGTGCCGGGTTCGCTCGCGGACGAGTCCGCCCCGTCGCCCGCGCCTCCGCACGCGACGAGCGCCGCCGTCGCCACCAGGGCGGCCGCACCGCCCACAAACTGGCGCCGGGTAAGGCCGCCGCCCTTCTCGCTTACGTAGTGCATGTGTCCTCCTTGGTGTGGTGCCTGCCAATGCGCCGTGGCGCACAAGGTGCCCATGTGGTGCCTGTGGGCGATTGCCCGGCTGGTGGTCGGGCTGGTATAACAAATTATATTGCTGCCAAACTAATTTTTTGTGTTGGTGCGAGACGAATCGGCGTGCGGCCGCTGCTCTGGCGGACGCAGCTCCGCGCGACAGCGGATCATCTGCGCCGCGATGGAGACGGCGATCTCCTCCGGGGTCACGGCGAGGATGTCCTCGCCAATGGGCAGGTGCACGGAATCGAGCCACGCCGCGTCCACGCCGCGCTCGCGCAGAGTCTTGCGCGCAAACGCCGCCTTGCCGCGGCTGCCGATGCAGCCCACGTACGCGGGACGCGCGTCCGCCACCTGCTGCAGCACGTCGATGTCCCACGCGTGGCCGTGCGTCGTCACCACCACGTAGTCCGAGCCGCCTACGCTAATGCCCATGCCCGCAAGGTCACGCAGGTCGCCGCAGACCACGCTCCGCCGCGGGAAAGTCTGCCGGCACGGCCACGCCCGGGCGGTCGTCTGCCACCACCACGCGAAACCCCACGTTCGCGAGGACGCCCGTCAGCGCGCGGCCCACGTGGCCGCCGCCAAACACGTAGCACACGGGGTCCGGGCCGGCGGGCTCCACGTACGTGCGGGACGCCTCGTCCCACGTGGCCGCCTGGCCGGCAAGGGCGCGCGCCTCCGCAGAGCCCGCCGCAAGCGCCGACGCGTCGAGAAGATCCACGACCACGCTCGCGGGCTCGCTCCAGTCCTCGCGGAGCACAAAGCGCTCGCCCGCCTCGAGCCTGCCCAGCAGGTCCTCAAGGAGCGCCGCGCGCTCCGGCTGCCACGCGGCCACGCCCACCAGGGCGTCTCCGCCGCATGCCATGCCGGTCTTCTCGTGCGTCATCCACTCCAGGCTCGCCAGCGCGCGGCCGGCAAGCACGTCGTGGCAGCGCTCCTGCATCTGCTGCTCTATCCGGCCGCCGCCCACGGTGCCGAGCCACGTGCCGTCCCGCAGGAGCGCCATCCGCGCCGTCGCGTGGCGCGGCATGGAGCCGCAGGTGGCAAGCACCGTTGCCAGCGCAAACGGGCGCCCGGCGGAAAGCTCGGCCAGAAGCCGGCGCACCAGCGCCTGGTCGCGCAGGGTGTCGTGCGAGTCTTGCATGTCCTTCTCCTTTGGGGCGCCCGCGCGCGGGCGGGGCGCCTTCGTTGGGTTTGGCGTCCAGGGCCGCTAGCCCGCAAGCCTGTGCGAGAAGTGCAGCAGCGCCTCCAGCACGCCGCCGCCGATCGCGCGCGCCTTGTCTGAGCACGTGTTGCAGTGGCCCGGCGCACAGCGCGGGTCGATGTCGCCGGACTTCATGCCGCGCGTCACGGGGCAGCCCTCCTGCAGAAGCCCGCGGAGCACGCCCGGAATCGTGGCCAGAAGCGGCTCGCCCGCGACGGTTGCCACCAGGTCGCCCTTCTTCACCACGTCGCCGATCTTCAGCACCGGCTCGAACGCGCCGTCCGCCGGCGCGTGCAGCACGCGCTCGCGCGCGTAGCCGCCGATGTTCCCCGGCACGCCGGTGTTGGGGATGGGAGACCCGTCGTATATCACGCGCCCCAGGTAGTGACCGCGCTTCGTCTCTATCGCGGCGTGGCAGTCGCAGCCGGCCGCCGTGCCGGCCCTAAATCCCGGCCCCACGCCAATCACCACGGGCGCCATGTCGCGCGTGGTGCCAAGGTTGCGCTTTGCGATGATCGCGTCCACCACGCACTCCGGGTGCAGCCGCGCTATCGAGGCACCGTCCGGGTCCACGAGGACGGCAATCGTTCCCGCGGCAGCAACGGTAGCCGCCTCGTCCGCGTCCGCGCACAGCACGCCGTGCACGTCCTCCACCGTGGCCTCGCCCAGGCGGATGGCCTCGCTAAAGCTCACGGTGCGTCGCACGGCCGTGGGCACGGCCACGTCCAGCATCACCACGTCCGCGCCGCTGCGGTGCAGCCTCACGGCAATGCCAGAGGCAAGGTCTCCCGCGCCGCGTATCACTACCAGCATCGATCCTCCAAGCAAAAGGCGCGCCGGAGGCCCGGCCCGCCACCGTTTCCCGACAGCCCACACGCGGACTGCCCACGATAGGGCCGTGACTTTTTGGGCGGCGACGCCGCCGGGGTGCCGTGCCAGTCACCCAACGCTCCGCCCAGTATAGCGGAGCGTCGCATGGCGCATAAATATTTGTTTGGATTGCAGAACTTATTTTTTGCGAGCGGTCCCCCGGCGCCGCAGGCGGCATGCCACGCAAACCGCGGCGCCGCGGGCGAGAAGAACCGCGCGCCGGGCTAGAGGTCTATCTCGTACCTTCCACCCACAAAGTAGTCGCGGCCTATGCACACGGGCTTCTCGTCCGCGCCCACGTAGTCCGCCACGCTGTAGATGAGCGGGTCTCCCGCGCTCACCTCCAGCAGCTGCGCCTGCTCCGTCGTGGCCTTCACGGCGTTGATGGTCCATGCAGTATGGTGGTCCGGCCGGCGCCCCAGCATGCGCTCGATCGCGTCGAACATGGACGCGTCCTCCAGCGGCTCCGTCAGCAGGTCCGGCGCCCAGTCGTACGGCAGGATCACGCGCTCGTCGCACACGGGCAGGCCGTCCGCAGACCTCACGCGGCGCACCAAAAGCATGAGCGCGCCTTCTGCCAGCCCAAAGAACTCCAGCTCGTCAGGCCTGCCAGGCGTAATCTGGCGGTCTATCACGCGCGCGCCCGGACGCGCGCCTATCTCCTGGCACATGCGCGTAAAGGTGCTGATGTCCCGCGTGCGAGACAGCTGCCGGCTGATGTGTCGCGTGCCCACGAACGTGCCACGCCCCTGCATCTTCACCAGGAAGCCGTCCGAGCACAGGTCCTCTATCGCGCGGCGCACAGTGATGCGGCTCACACCGTAGCTCTGGCTCAGCTCCGCCTCGGAGGGGATCCTGTCGCCGTTCTTGTACGTGCCACCTTTGATGGCGGCTTTCAGGTCGTCGTATATCTGCTGGTAGAGAGGCGTCGCCGTAGTGCCCATGTCTTGCCCTTCGCACGGCGCCCCTTTGTGCGCCACGTGTCGTCCCTTTCGTGTCATACGTATGATACCGCTTTGCCGCCCACGGGCCCCAGCGCCAGCGGCGCCACCTCGCGCAGCGACCCCACCACTACGTCCGCCTCGCCCTGGTCCAGGCTCACGCCAGGCCGCGGCGTAAGCGCGCACACCAGCGCGCCGGACGCCTTGCCCGCACGGATGCCAATGGGAGAGTCCTCCACCACCACGCAGTCCTTCGCGCTAACGCCCAGGCGTCCCATCGCGGTGAGGTAGATCTCCGGGTCCGGCTTGAACGCGCTGCACTCCTGCCCGCTTATGGCAAGGCTCACGTACGGCCCCGTCCCCGTCGCCTCCATGAACTCGCGTATGAGCTCCGGGTACGAGGACGAGCAGATCGCGCACCTCACGCCGCCCTCGCGCAGGTCGCGCATCACGGGCACCGCGTCGGGGTTCGCCACCTTGCGCCACGGCGTCGGGTGCGCGTCGGAGTATGCGCGGTACCCGTCGTGCAACACGCGGCGCAGACCCGCGTCGCCTGGCACCAGCGTCTCCCAGATCGCCCGGTCGTTGCTCCCGCTGAAGTCCGGCACCGCGTCAAAGCGAAACCCCTTCCCCACCAGGTAGTCCACGCGGCGCTGGTTGTAGAACTGCTCCGTGAACGCCAGCACCCCGTCCATGTCAAACAGCACGGCCCTCGCCATGCCACCACCCCCACGGCCCGCAACGCGGGCGAGAAGAACGTGCGCACGCACCCGTGCGCGCCTACAAAAAAGCGGGCCGCCCGCGATGGACGGCCCGCGACGTGCGCCTAGAGACTAGTACTGCAGCTTCCACATGTAGCGGCGCATGGTGAGCGGGTGCTGCCTTGCCTCGGAGATCTTCTCTGCGTACACGCGCATGACGGCGGTGTGCACGAAGGGGTTGAAGTACGTGGCGACCTTCGAGCCCACCACGCCGGACAGGCCGTAGTCCTTCGCGTCGATGACGGCGACCTTCGCGTCGAAGCGCTGCAGGAACGTGAGCGCACGGGCGTCCATCGGACGGGTGGCGCCGTCGTTCATGAACAGCAGGTACGGCTTGTCCTTCTCGGTCAGCTCGAACGGGCCGTGGAAGTACTCGCCGGTGTGGTAGGCGGCGGAGTCGATCCACTGCATCTCGGAAAACAGGAACATGGA
>Ga0256404_1006938_pt1 | contig 18290 bp, 23 predicted proteins | sample RumenRJG_01DNA_FD_185990 | JGI IMG/M metagenome (GOLD analysis project Ga0256404, IMG submission 185990) | Bovine rumen microbial communities from Lethbridge, Alberta, Canada - RJG_01 | ecosystem: Host-associated > Mammals > Digestive system > Stomach > Rumen | place: Canada: Alberta | collected...
AATGATTGTCAGCAGCACTATATATCCTTTGAAGAATGTAGGATATATGTCCAGAATGCCAGCCGTATCATCTTTGCCCGCGCGGGCGAGTATATCAAGCAAGTCCATGATCGGACTCAGCGCAAAACACACATAACTTATTGCCACTGTATATAGCGGTCGTTTTGTCCAGAATGAGAGCGCAGCAGCTCCAAGTGAAGCAGTGCATAGCACAAAATCAATTATCAGCATTTAGATTCCTCGTTATTTATATCTGTTTTTCGGATTTGTTCTGTTGTATACGAGCCATCCTATGATGGCACTGTTGGTTACCATATATGCCAGGAAGCCTTTGTTGATAGCGTCCTTCTCTAGGGATGTTTTGGCTTTGTAGTACTTGCTGAAGGTTCTGATAAATACTATCAGCAGTACCAGTATCACTGCCATAATGATGAGTAATATAAAACTGAATAGTCCTGAATCAGACATCATGCCGCCCTTTCTGCTCTCTTTTACCAATAGCCTTCCGTTATTAATCTTTCGATTATAGCAACGCCTGCTGTTGTTATCATGTTCGATATTATGATCGTCAGCTGCAGCTTCTTCTTATCCTGCACTTTGCTTTTCAGCACATTGTAAACAATCGGCATCTCTACAAGCAATGTAAGCAGCAGAAACACTCCGCTTACAATATAATGCGGACCGGAATCAAGAATGTGTTCGAACGTCCCATACCAGGAAAGATCTGCCTCCAGAAACGCATACGGAAGAAGAAATGATGCTGCATTTGCCACCATAACTATCCCTAATACTTTGAATGCATGACCGGTCCTGGGTATGAGCCAGATGCTCAGCCATTCTATCAGGATCGTTCCCATTGCGACCCACGGCAGTATATCAAAGGGTCTTTTCTCGGATATCCATACCCATGATGAGTCTGCGAAAGCATTCACCGGAAATAGCACCATAAGTGCCATTATCATGATCGATATTCTCAATGCAGGTTTGCTCTTTTCCATTCCAAAGTCACCTTTTCAGTAAAACCAGCGGCTTGGTATCAGGTACAGATATGGAGCTGTGAAGAGCGTCAGCCTGAGTGCCGCACGTTTAGCCTGCTCCGGTTCCAGCTCAGTCTTTCCAAGAATTCTTTTGTCCAGCTTGTAGATGCAGACAGCAGAAAGCGCGATACCGGCAGCTATGATCAGAAAAGACAGTACATTTGTGAAAGGATCGAACATGATCCCATCGCCTGCCTTTTCAATAAATGTTGCGCCATCATCGCCGAATCCGAGCAATAGCTCCGAAATGAAAAACAGTGCGATTGCTCCGACAAAATCTCCCAGGAACCCCGCAAGGCATATCTTCCATGTATTCTTTCTGCAAAACATGCCCTTATCAGGCATATCACCAAGGCTCCATCTCAGCACGATCCTGTCGATCATATAATTCGCCGGGATCAGTATCAGCCACAGGTATGACGGAAAGAATACCAGCAACCAGATCGGGAACAGGACGTTGTAGAGCACCTTTTCGTTATCTCTATCCATTCAGCGGTCCTCTCCAGACACGGTTCTTTGCCTTATGATCTGCCATCTTAATATCTAATTCAGCTTTGCTTTTGCTGCTGACAGCAGCGTCTCCCGCAAAGCATGACTTGATCCATTTTATCAGTCTTTTCCACATTATCACTTACCTGCCTTTTTCATATAAGTCTCAATAATGCTTACAAAATCATTCAGGAAGTTGTCTTCACTCCAGTGATTGATCTTCAGGAACATCGCCTGACTGCCGCCGGATGAGGTAGCAATGACCCTGACACCTTCGCTGATCTCAAGAAGAACTATATTGAGGCTCACCCTGTTTTCTCCCAGAACAGCATATCTTTCATATGTGCCTATCAAGTACTTAACGCCATCTGCGGTTCCGGATATCTCTTCTTCAAGAGATAAAGTCGCGCCGAGATTAGGTCCGTTATGATATATATATTTCCTCAGCTGTTCCAGACTGCCGGGTACAGTAGTTATATACTTTGCCATGTTCCGCTCCTCCAACAACTAGTTGCTAAGTTCTGATAAAAAGGTTTTCACCGTGTCTGCATACATTTCCGGCTCTGTCAGAATCGACATCGCGTGCCCTGCTCCCGGGATGATACATAACTTGCTGATCCCCTTTGTTCTATTTGACATGTCTTCAGAGTTCTTTGGCAGGATCAGATCATCATCAGCACCATGTATGAAAAGGATCGGGATCGTGTTTTCATCAAGCGAGTCTATCGGGCGCATGTCCTTGATGGCGTAATGGTATCGTATCCTGCTGCCGATATCTGCGAGGTCTATTAAGATATCCGGCGAGCCGTTTTTCAGCACACTTTCAATATCTGAGAAACCGCAGTCCGCGACCGCGAAATCCACTTCCGGTTTGTACTTCAGACAAGTGATCGTTGTAGCTACGCCAAGTGACTCTCCGTGCAAACCCAGCACCTTGAGTTTCGGGTATCTTTCACGCGTATCCCTGATCAGACAGTCAAGATCCTCTCCCTCTCTGATGCCATATGTTGTGAATGTCGCCTCGTTTTCGCCATGACCTCTGAGATCATATATTATGCAGTTGAATCCGAGTTTCAGATACATCGGCACGTATTTCAGAGCGCCCATGCGGTTATCCGTGTAGCCGTGCGAGATGATGACATAATCATCAGTTGGCTCCGGATTCTCAAGCAGCTCTGCATGGATCACATATCCGTCGCTCGTCTCCATAGTGTAATCAGTCTTCTTAAGTTCTTCATAGAAAGAAGTATCATAGTGATCCGTCTGCCATGCAAAAGCTTCTTCTATAGTTTGCCTGTTTCCTGTCATAAGAAACGTTGGCAGCCAAACGATAAATAACGCCAGTATAACAAGTAGTATTATGATGATTATTATGATCAGTTTTCTCTTCATAGTTACTGTCTGCCGCCTATCTTTTCAGCTCACCGATCTGTTTATCATTCTCATAAACTGCAGGTGCCGGTTCGCCTTCTTCCACTGTGTAATCTGAGCGTTCTGAAAGCATCTCTATAAGATCTGCTTTATCATTGAGCTTTGTCACCTTGAACGGATCTCCAAAAGCCAGTTTTTCTATGAATACATACTTCGTATCTGCGTCAGCTATATCCTGACAGTCGATCAGGATACCGGTATGACCTACATATGCTTCATCCTTATCGTAAGTCTTAAAGACGATGCTGATAATCGAACACTTTTCGTTGTTGAAAACTATGCCATGTTTCTTCCAGTTGTCAGGCAGCGCATCAGCAAACCCGCCACCTGAATAAGGAGTCTCCCCGAACATTGTAGTAAAGAGTTTCTCCTTATCACGGAGCATGCTGTACTCCTCCTTGTTGTCGATCGCGTCTATGTCAAACATCAGATAGTCGCCATCGTACTTATCATTTACACTGTCATAGCTGATGGAATCGCCTGCAAGTAGCATGACAGTCATACGGCAGTCCGCGTCTGAAAAGCCGCTCTCTCCGGTGTTTTCATTGATGTTCGATGTATCTGTCACCCATTCTTCGAATACATCTGAATTGGAGAGACCCGCACTCTTCAGGATACCTTCGATCTCTGTAACATTGTCCGCCGTAATATCTTTGGTACTATAGTGGTCTGCGTTTTTCTCAGCGTAACTATTGATCAAATCGAACAATTCTTCAGTGGTAGTCCATCTTCCTCTGTATGGCTGCTCAACATAGTACTGATCATCCTGTCTATAGACATACAGACTCCTGTCCTCATCCTGATTCACTGTATGGAAGTTAACGATGACATATGGTACTTCCTGCGGATTGTCGTTGACTGATTCCCTCCATTTTTTACAGGTCGTCCTTATCAGCTCTGTGATCGTATCTTTATCTTCGCCATCAATACTTACGATCTTAGAAACAGTGCATGAGTCGTCAGAAAACTGCAATTCAATACTGTCTATCCTGTCTGTTTCAGGCAGATCGACCTTCTTATCACTGGAAGCAGTACAGCAGGCAAAAGCTAAAACAAGAGATATCAATAATACAAGGAAACCGGCTTTCTTCTGATTATCCATCGGTCAAACAACTATCCTTCCTTTATTTCTATTGTCATGTCGCCAAACCTCTCTTTGATATCTATTATACTACTTCATTCGTTTTTCAAAGCGGAAATCCAGCCCCGTTCCGCCGGTTCCTCCATCTTCAGGCCAGCCTTCCTCACGATCCTCACCGCTATAACGCTCCGGCTCCGGATGGAAAGGATTGAAGAACTCCACAATGTGAAATCCGCACTTATTGACATAGAAATGTATATTTCTGGTCTCGAAATATGGTGTAAGTGTTTCCCAGACTTCAACTTCCGGATGCAGTCTTTCTATCTCGCACCACGCGGCATAGCCGATTCCTTTGCTGTGTGCTTCAGGCAAAGTGAACAGCAGATCCAGTTCTCCCCGCGTACCATCTATATGGATCACCACGCCCCCTGCCTTTTCGCCTTCACAGATGATCCGGTATGCCTCGCCCTTATCTATACTGTCCTCTATAGTTCTGCGTGATATGATCTCGCCCTCTTCCTCAAACTGATCATTGCGCATGCCGAATTCCTCTACGGATCCATATTTGAATGCCCATTGATTGTCCCTGACGAACTGATCTCTGTCGTCTTCCTGCAAAGGGATCAGCTTCACTTGTGTTTTCTTCATTGCTCCACCTCCTGTCCGGTGCCGGAACAAAAAATCCCGGCGATGTTACACGTACATCTTACCGGGCTCACCCGACACCTTATCTGATAGGCGGCCTGCGGACTTCTGTCCACGATCCCCTGTGCTACGGCACACTATCCTCCGGTGACCAGCTTTATTCGTGATATGGATGCATTATACGTTTATTCCGTATTTAATACAAGCTGCTTTTGAGGTGGTTACTCGCATCTTTTGCTATATATATTCATCCTTTTGCTCGTTATCTATATCCATAGAACTGATCACTATTTCCCCGCAACCGAGTGGATCATCACCATTCTGCACTTCCACGTTATACATTTTGCCTTCTATAACGACAAATGCCTCATAATACCTTCCCACATATTCATCGGTTGCATCTGTCGCAGCCACTATCTCATCAATGCAGTCAGGCAATGGTCCGTGCTCATCTGAAAAATCAACAAGGTCATTCTTATGCTTCTCTTTGAACTCTTGAATCAATTCAGGATCATAGTCACCATACTCCCATATCGTTATCTCTGTCATGTCATCTATGCATTTGTATGACTTCGCGCTGATCCTTTCTTTGCCATCATCACCGATCGTAACACCTATATCATCATTATCATGTGTAAAGCGTTCATCCGGCATGGTATATGTCAGATTGCCTATATGGTCACTAAGAAGTATATGTGTATTACGAGGCGCGATATTCATCACAATAACAGTCGCCACAACTATTATCAGCGCCAACAACAGGCACGCCACTATCCTGATAGTCCTGTTTGCCCTGCGATTGCGAATCGCCATCTGCTCATTGATCCTGGAGAGCTGCTCTATTATCGCATCCTGATCATGACTTTCGACAGGCTTTTCTCCCAGCAATTCTGAGACTGACACTTCGAAAATCTCGGCCATATCAGATAAAAGTGCAGCATCCGGAACTGAAAGGCCCTTCTCCCATTTTGATATAGTCTGCCTTGTCACATGCAGCCTGATCGCCAATTCTTCCTGTGTAAATCCTTTATTCTTCCTGATAGTCCTAATGTTCTCATTTAGCATAGCCGCCACCCCAGTATGTTCTGATTTTCTGCTTTTATAGTAGGTCTACAGTCATCCTAAAGCAAGCAACGCAGATTAACATCTGTGGATTATAGTATAAACATCCGCAAGCGGAAATAGTTGCAGGCTATTTTCATAATAGAACACTGAAAAATATGATTATTTAGGTTCGTTTAAAGATTCTGCGGTATCATGTCATTGTCAAACAGAGATAACAACTTTTCTTCATAATACTCCATACAAATACCTATGACGTTTCAGCCATGAAGGATATATCGAGTCCTTCATGGCTGTTGTCATAGAGGAGAATTAATATGGCATTACTTCTTTATTCATCTGGGATGCTCATATCTGGCTGCTCCCATTTGCCGTGATCTGTTACGATGCCGGATTTGCATCAGGAAATCGTTGCAGTCCTTCCCCGTTGCAGGAGGTTCATTTCTTATCACATACCTGTCCTGCAGCTGCTCTGCGATGGATCTTGCGGCACTCCTGCCGGCATAATCATTATCGAGATGCAGAGCAATCGTCTTCACTTCGGGATGATTCTGAAGAGCATTATCCAGTGCTGCCGGAATCTTTATTCCCGGTCTGTTCGGACTCGGAGCGTATACTCCGCCAAGAGATACCATAGGTTCTGCTTGCCAGTTTCCCGTCTGCATCTTCATTACAGTTGCGTATGAAAGCAGATCGATAGCACTTTCAAATGCATGGATAGTGCTTCCGGCTTGATTTATTCTGAATGCATACCTCTTGTCCGATCCGGCAGCATCGCCCATGATCCTTTCGCCGTTTGTTGCCCGGTAGCATGCATAGGCAGCTTTGCCGGCCTCATCATAGCCAACGAAAATGCAGTTGTGATATGGCAGGGACTCATAAAGCAGACCTTCATTGATGCAGTCTTTGATGATTTCACGATCTATTCCCCGGCTGCTCAGATAGCGTATCACTTCAAGATTCGTCTCGCACTTTTCCGGCAAGAGCAGCTTTCTTTCTGTACTGCTGTTATCCCGATTGAAAATCCTGGGAGTTTCAAACTGAAAATCTTTGGAATCGTCAGTCAGGATATCCATCGCTTTTATGAACGGAAGCCCTTTGACTTTGGTCAGATAATCCAGCGCTGAATAGCCGCCGAAGCCCCTGCTCCACCAATACCACTTGCCATCAGCAGTTACCTTTAATGAGTCGTGTTCGCGTAAACACCAGGTATTTCCACGTACATGCACAAGCTCTGTCGGTTCATATGTCTGAAGATATGTCATCAGGTCTATCAACCGTGCCTGCTTTATCTGTTCTTCGGTATAGTATGGCATGATCATCACCTCGCTTCTTCGCGGAAAGCACGGTTCTGCTCACGCCGGATCTGTTTTTCGAGAGATCTATCGATGCCGGTTATCATTTCATCGGCAAAAGATCTGATCCTTTCCAAAGAATCTTTCAGTTCCTTGACTTCTTTTCCGCTTGCCCACGAAGCCAGATACGGATAGGAGTAACTGGAAGAGTCGATGGAATAAGCTCCGGCTACAACACTGGCTATAGCTTCAGCTTCAAATGTTAATGTTGACATTTGAGGCTTTATGCCCATTTTTCCATAATGCTTATGTTTCGTTTTCCTGTTCATATTCTCCACCTTTCATATTCAAATGATGAGCATTATTGATTACGCTTTTATCACTATCACTTACTTTTGTTGTTCAGAAAGGAGCGTAATCAATATGCAAAACTATTTGGAACTTGTTACTGCTGTAATACAGCAAATGAAAAAGCCAGACAGCCCATGTCGAAATATCCAGGGTCACCAAGCCTGTTATTTGAGTTTCTTCAAATACATGCTGATGAATGACATACCGTTTTCTATGGAGGCGGCTGTTGAATGGCTTGAGTTAATGAAACCTGAATGGTCAGATGCGGTATATGCGTCCAACAGAAAGATAATGTATCGTTTGGAGCATTACTTGCTGTTTGGCAACATCAAAGCCCCGTTTTGCATGACAGAAGAATTTTTCTTGTGCCGCAGTGGAATGTCTGAAAGCTTTTTTCGACTGGCATATGAGCTTGAAGAATACTATTCCGTAGAGAAAAACCCAGGATATTACTGGAACTACTCCGTTTCCTTCAAGGAATTCTTCAAAATAGCAACATCAATGGGAGTTACTGAGCCGGAGGCTATAACGATTGATGTAATCATTGAGTATTGGGATAAATATTGTGTTTCATTGGAATCAGATTTGCGCCGTCAGAATTCTGTAAGTGCTATGACAGTACTAATGAAGTATTTGCACAAAAGAGGCGATGTTCCACGTTGCTACAGTCTTGCTCTGTTCAACGGTAATGCTGAGACTCTAAAATCTATGAAGATTGCATCTACAGAAGATGTATTTCAACCGAGTTCGTCAATCGAGGTTAAAATGGATGCATTTCTTGAAGTCCTGGGAAATTGGAAATACAAAGATTCATCTCTGAATGTATATAGGAATGACTTTATGTGGTACTTCATGTTTCTCGAAATAAACCATATACAGCATTCAGAAGAGTCAATGGCATACTGGGAATCTGTTTCCTTTGATGATCCAAAGCACACAAATTCAAGATATTCTCTCAGTGATAGAAGACATCATGCGGTGCGGTTGTTTGATTCTTTCCTCAAAGATGGCATGAGGAGTAACCGTGCATACAAACCTGCTTTACAGTCCGATTCCCTTCCTGACTGGAGCCGCAATATACTGGCTGGATTCGTAAACAGTCGTCGGCTTGATGGTATGGCAGAGAAAACACTGGTTATGTGCCGCACGGCCGGCTGTAATTTTTTCTCTTACCTTGAGAAGACCGGTGTTACGTCACCGGAAGAAATAATCCCTGAGGTAGTTCAAAGCTTTCACAACCAGGATATTCATTCAACGCCGGAAGCAAAAAATGCGTATAGCATAAAACTTCGCCAGCTTCTTAGATATATGGCAGATGAAGATCTGGTTCCATCGACATTAGCATATGCGATCCCAACAACATGTGCCCCAAGGAGAACGATCGTTAGTGTTCTTAGCGATGAAGCCGTAGATAAGATTTACGAATTCAGAGAAAATGCATCTTCGCCTCTTGAACTACGGGACATAGCAATGGTCATGCTTGGGTTAAGAATGGGAATCCGCGGCATAGATATTCTCCATTTACAGATACACGACTTCAACTGGAAATGCCAAACAGTATCCTTTGTTCAAAGAAAAACCGGAACAGCGATAACATTGCCGGTTCCTACAGATGTTGGGAATTCCGTTTACAAATACATAATGCAGGGAAGACCACAATCTGCCGATGCTGGTAATGGATACATCTTTATCCGCCATCAGGCACCATATGTTCCGTTCAGTGATGGAACGGCCACATGTAAAGGCGCGCTAAAGAGAGTGCTTGGATCCTACGGAATAGAGTTGCCTGCCGGGCAGGGATTTCATATGACAAGAAAGACCTTTGCAACTCGAATGCTTCGTGCGAATAACAAAGTCGATGATATATCCAATGCTCTCGGGCATGTACGTCAGGCGACTGCTGAAGTATATCTGGAGCGCGATGAGGATAAAATGAGACTGTGTCCGCTTGAATTTGGAGGTGTACTGTAATCATGACTAATAATTTTGAAAGTAAATTTGCCCCATACATTGTCGGCCTGATAGAGCAAAAGAGAGCAAATGGATTTACATACGAATCAGGTGAAAGGCTGCTTAAGCGATTCGATACCTTCTGTGTTATGCACTTCCCATCACTGGATACAGTGACCTTCGAACTGGCAGCCGAATGGGCTTCATCGAGTCCGGGACAAAGTGATGCATACCGCAACAGTAAGGTAGGCATTGTGAAAAGTCTGAGCATATACATGCTGTCACTCGGGCTGGAGGCGTATGTGCCGAATACACTTACTGTGAAAGCATACAGGCCGGTTCTCTATATCCCTACAAAAGAAGAAGTGAAAGCATTGCTTGCTGAGATGGAAATCCCAACATCTCATAGTAAAACGCAGCTCCGTATAAATAAGGAATGCAAGATATTATTCCTTCTCTACTATTGCTGCGGATTAAGGCTCTCCGAAGGAAGACTGCTTAAGCGCGAAAATGTAGATGTTGACAACGGTATACTCACAATAATTGGATCTAAGGGTCAGAAAGATCGACTAGTATATCTTCCTCCAGACGGGATAGACATATTACAAGAATACAAAGCCTACATAGAAGCAGCTTTCCCGGATAGTCCATGGATGTTTCCAGGTGGCGGGGAAAACGGTGACAAACCTATATCCTGCACCGGAGTTGAATCCTGCTTTAATCGTTATTGGAGAAAGCTTCCTGTTGCAAAAACTCTTGAAAAGCAGCCCACACCACATTGCCTTCGTCATGCTTTTGTTGTAGACCGTTTCAACGAATGGATGCTCAAGGGAGTCGATACCAATAAGATGCTTCCATATCTTAGTCGCTACCTTGGTCACAAAAGCCCTGATGAAACATTTTACTACTATCATCTTGCGAGAAAGGCTTTTGATGTGATCCGTCAAAAGGATACAGTTTCTAAGCGCGTTATTCCGGAGGTAAGCCCATATGAAGAGTAAACATACACAGACTCCGTTAAACCAATTATTTTTTTCGAAAACCTGGGATTTTCTTAATGTCTACCTTGTTGATCAGGCCGGAAGGAGTCCGGCAACAGCAGACTCTTACAGGGATTCTTTGACCATATTCAAGGAATATCTCATCCATCATGCGAACCAATCCATGGGCACATTCCGTTTTTCGGATTGCACGAAAGAATGCATATACAGCTTCCGTAATTATCTGCTTGAAAATGGCATTCAGCCTTCCAGCGTGAACGTGAGAGTTGCTGCAATACGAAAATATCTGGCATATGCAGCCGATATGGATATTTCTATCCAGTCCGTAGCTCTTGCTGTAGGGCAGATTTCTCCATGTAAAACGATCAAAAAAGAGAAGCCTGTACTATCTGAAGAAGCTCTTGCGGCAATTCTCTCTGCTCCACCAAATTCCAAATTCGGAATACGGGATAAGACTATATTGATCATCCTTTACGATACTGCTGTCAGAGTCAGTGAATTGGTCAGCATTCGCTTGTGCGATATCTCCATTGAGTCGAAGTATCCGAGCATCTTTATTACGGGCAAAGGCAATAAGGAAAGAAGGATTCAGCTCACAGACAAGGCTGTAGAGCATCTGAGAGAATACCTACGGGTATTCCATCAGAACTCGCCTATTGAAGCATATTTATTTTCAACAACAATAAAAGGCAAAACTGATCGCATGTCTGTAGGCAATGTGCAGCGCATAATTAAGAAGTACGCAGCATGTGTTAGGGCTGCTGGGATAGATGTGCCTGACTCTGTATATTGCCATATGTTCCGCAGAACCAGAGCTACCAACCTTTACCAGGACGGTATAGCCATAGAACTTGTCTCTACATTGATGGGGCATGCAAAAACTGACACAACAAAAAGCTATTACGCAAAACCTTCCCTGGAACAATTGCGCAATGCAATGGAATCTGTACCAGTACCTGTAACAACGGCAGAAGTTCCTTTGTGGAATGGCAATGAAGATGAAATGGCAAGGCTTTGCGGTCTGAGATAAATTCATCTCGTACATCAGCAGAAGAGCATTTAAGAGGGATTCTCAATCCTAATAATGCTCTTCTTTTCATTACAAAACAGCAGTAAAAGAAAGGAAACCCAATGATCACAGAAAAACATAAGCATTATGGAAAAATGGGCATAAAGCTTCCGTCTCCATGTGTCTTCTGTCGAGAGGAAAGTCCTTGTCGCGGCCTTCCTTTGAGTGATATGTGGCGTGGCTTATCTCGTGGATCAGGGTCTTGATTGTTTGAGCTTCGCTCATTCTTGTCTTGATCGCTATCCTTTTTTCAGCATCGTTGTAGTAACCTTTGGCTCCTCCTTCGATGTCTTCAAAGGTGATCGGTACCGGGCTTATACTCACAAGCGCCTTATAGAATCGCTCATACTCTTTGACATCGCCTGTCAGCTCATGGATATCCAGTGAAGGTAGTTCCCTGCCCTCTGTCTGCGAGACATCCCATACATATGCGATCTTGAAGCCGACTCGCTCTATTGTTTTCTTCTTTTCTGATCCTGTTCCGCTGCTGTCGGCATCGGGATCGTCCATGTCATCGATCTCAACCTTATACTTACAGGGAGCCAGGATCTTGATTCCCTTCTCGCCTTTCTTTACCTGCCTGCCGAACTTCTTCTGCCAGTCTACGTAGCCTGCCACACAGGTCGAGCCCGGAGCCTGCAATGCGATGAGCAGGCAGTTATTCAGAGAATAATTGTGAAATCGTGAAAAGGTTCTTATGACCGTCTGAAAAGATTCGCTGTTATAGCATTCGACAACACCTTTCTCCAGTTCTTCGGTCAGTTCCTTTATTCGTTCCTTCTGAGATTTCCTGTCAGGACTTCTGTTTCTGTTGTAACTCATATATCTCACCATCCTTTGCTGCATAAAAAAACTGCAGACGTATTTGCCTGCAGCAATGTATTCAGCTTGTGATGTTTATGAGTTATTCCGGCACTATTATTTCCGGATTCATGACCAGAATGCAGTTACAGTCCCATATATCCAGGCTGTCTCTGAAGGCACCGCAGTTGGTCAGTTCGACTGCGTCGATGCCATTCCGAACCAGTTCCTCAAAGTCGATGTAGCAGGGATTTGGGGAGTACAGCTGCATCAGCTGCTCCTCGGACGGTATCTTTCCCGGCTCTACTGTTTCCATCCACGACAGATCCTTAGGCTTCCACGGCTTTGTTTTCGGAATGGTCTCCAGCTGCTCCGGATCTTCAAGTATGAGAATGTCGCTGTCAGCGGAAACAGCGAATCTGAAAAACTGCTTAAGCGATTGAACAGAATACCGGTTTTCTCTGCACCATGCGCTCCAACCAAAAGGGTCATTTTCGCGGCTTGCCCACAGACCGGTGCCTTCCATCGGTTTAGTGTTCCATGTGCTGTTTCTAATCGGAGAAAACAGTTCTGGATCAAATGCATCTGCTCCATAGTGTATGTAGACTGTCATTCCCGCACCTCGAAAAGCATTGTCTTTCATGTCAGGATACAATAACTTTTACTTCTATCGCGGAGGACTACTTGTAATGGGTACCACTTGCGGTGGATACCTTACAAAGATTCGCTGTGAGAGTAAAGATGAATATGGAATATAAAAAACGGCAAGGTTGCAGTTTTTTGTATTTGTATAATTGCCGTTATACCTGCCAGTGTCTACTCAGAAATCTGCGTATGTGAAATCGGTGCTTCCGAACATGCTACCGAAAAGAGAGAATAAATACAGAACAGCCATAAGGCTGAAGTAAATCAAGGTGTATTTTACCGATATATAGCTGTTGATCCTGCTAAGCAGTAGTTTGACTCGTTTGATCATCATTTTGACCCTTTCTGATTATCAGTGCAGAAGTTGTATATTTCTCTGTCTATAAGAGCCCATCCTTTGTTCCACGGGTGTGTCACGTCTTTCGTTATAAACGGTTCATATTCATATACTGTCAGGTCCGCTGCTTCTGCGCCATATTCCTCAGCAAGCTTCAGTATCCTGTCTGTCGTATCTCTGCGCTGCTGCTTTCCTGTTCCTATGTAGTCAAACCATTTCCCGTTTACCGGCATGATTATGAGCTTCGCCTGCAGGCCTGTCTGGCTGCACACTTCAAGAAAAGCCTTTAAGTCATCAAACTCAGGTGAGTCAACACATATCCTGTCCGGATGCGCGTTTTTATCAGCTTCATATGTCTTGCTGAACTTGCGGTTCCAGGATTTGTCTGAGATGTCAAAAGGGTTATCCGATGCCTTCAGGCTTTCCTCTTCCGCCTGGCTGACCATCAGGTCGAATGCTTCGTTACTGATCGTATCCAGTGAAATCTTAAGATCGTTCTTCTTGCTGATCCTCTTGACTGCCATGGCAACTGAGACACGGTCTCTGTCAAAAGCGAACAGCCTCTCGGCTTTGAACAGCACGCTACTGATAATACTTTTTCTGCCATCAACCAGATATCTGTTTATGATCCTTACCTTCGTTTTGAATTTGTTGTTATCTGCCAGGAGTTTTTCACTTCTCTCCGCAACATATTTTTTCGTTTCGCTTTCAATATCCGGATTCTGCATGAACTGAATATATTCAGACTCTGAAAACCGGAGTCCGTAGTTGACAGGGTTCACACCATCCTTCTTGAACCATGTAGGCGATACCAGCAGTATCACTTTTCTGCTTTCGAGCTTTTTTTCCAGAGAGCCCGCTGCAATACTGTGAAAAAGGATCTGATTGCACGGTCCTCCTATGAGCATCAGATCGGCATCTTCAGTTCTGAGCGCATTTCTCGGATGATACTTAGATCCCCTGCCATGTCTGAATTCGGAAGACCCCATGACCAGCACCGTATCTGAATCGATGTTTTCTGACAATGCAGAATAAGACAGATCCTTGTATGGGTTGAACCAGAACCCAAACCTGCCATTATCTACTCTCAGTGACAGCCCGCTTGTGACCATATGAGCTGATAACACAAATACGACCATAAGTGCTGCAGCAGCGATGAATGCTCTTATCTTCCTCATATTTCCTGCCGGATCAGGCTTATGCCAGCCGCTTTTCGACTACAGCGATGATCCTGTTAGGAGTCGCCATTTCTTCCCGTGTCAGTTCTGAAGGTGACATTTTGAGGCCAAATTCATCCTCGATCTTCAAAAGCAGTTCTATATAGTCAAGAGAATCAATCAGTCCTTCTTCAAGCAGGTCGATATCAGGGTCTTCCCTGACGATCTCATCTCCACATAATTCTTCTATCATTACCAGTAATTTTTCTCTCATTTTGTGTTCTCCTTTATATCAGACCATGGCTGCGCAGCAGGAAGGCTACACCTCTGGTGAATCTTCCCGAAAAGATAAAGAATCCAACAAGTACCAAATGTAACGTTACAAACCATGACGCTGCAATGAACCATTTGTCCTTTTTGTGCTTTTTATAGAAAGCCGACTTCTTGCGTATGATCTCAAACAGCACAAGCAGCACTCCGTGATACAGGCCATAGAGAATGTAATATCCTGTAAGTCCGTGCCAGCAGCCCATGATGAGCATGTTTATCATGAGCGCTATGGAAGCTATCGTCAGCTTATCTTTGACCTTACCGCTCCGTATAAGATCCATCGTTATCCTTGAGAAAACATAGTCTCTCAACCAGTGTGAAAGAGTTATATGCCATCTGTTCCAGAATTCCTGGATATCTTTACTGAGAAAAGGCTTGTTGAAGTTGTCAGGAACCTTTACGCCAAGCAGATATCCCGTCCCCACCGCCATCAGGCTGTATCCCGCAAAGTCAAAGAACAGATAAAAGCCATATGTATACATATATATGGCTGCTGAGATCAGCGTGTGATCCATCCCGAATTTCTTCATGAGCAGATAGAAGACCGAAGCGATCGCCAGCTTATACACCATGCCGAGAAGGATCTTGAGCAATCCATTTCCTGCCATCTCAAGGTATTCTTCCCTTGGGATCGTCCGCCTGATATCCTCCTCAAACCGGCGGCTTCTGTCTATAGGTCCTGACAGCAGCGTCGGAAAGAAAAGCATCAGATATATGTATTCATCAGGTTTCAACTCTTTGATTATTCCGTCGCTTATCTCAATGATTATCTGAGCCGCCTTGAATGTCATATATGAGATGCCGATAATCGCCAGTATCCCCGCATTTCCATTCATTGCAATAAGGATCTTGTGCAAGGTCAGCGGCAGTATGCAAAACCCAAGAAACGCAGGATAAGCAAACCGTGACCCGTGCTCTCCCGTCGTGATCCTGAGAAAGATCTGCGCAAGGATATACTCATACCATACAAAGCAAAGCATGTACAGCAAAGCCTGTGGTTTATCTTTCATTGTCATGACAACGAAGAATACTGTGGCAGCCATGCCGTAATGCTTCAGTGGTTTCTCACAGTAACCCAATATGAAAGCCGGAACCAGGATGACAGCGAGGCTGATGAAGAATATGTTCTCTCCGTACAGCTGCATCTATGCCATCTCCCTTAGTCTTTTCCTGTCAAGTTTTCCGTTGTTCGTGACAGGCAGTTCATCAAGGAATATGACCCTTTTAGGAACCATATATGATGGCATTTTTTCTCTCAATGCAGTACGGATGACTTTGCGTCCGAAATAGTCATCCGTGATCAGATCTCCGTCCCGGATAACAAATGCCGTAAGGCTCTCCACCCTCCCATCACGGATCCTTTGCGCTACAGCACCTCGTTTGACGCCGTATACTGTTACAAGATTCGCTTCAATATCCTCTATTTCTATCCTGTACCCGTGGAGTTTTATCTGGTTGTCAATTCTGCCGTCGCAGTACAGATTGCCATCCTCATCAAAGTGACCCTTATCACCTGTCCTGTATGCGCGGGACCCGCCTGAATAGGTGGCTTGGCGGGCTCCCGCGCTTTCACAGGCGCTGAGAGGGTCCATGAAGAAAAAGGTTTTTGATGTAAGCATAGGTTCTTTATAGTATCCCGGACTCACGGTGTCACCAATAATGATGATTTCTGAAGTTTCGGGATTCAGTTCGATCCTTGTTCCCGGTCTGGCCTTTCCTACAGGCAAAGGCTCATTGCCTGCTGTCATTTCTTCTGTTATCTGTATTTCAGTGACACATACAGTTGACTCTGTCGGTCCGTATGTATTTATAACCTTCGAATCCGGGAATCTTTTGATCAGCCTTTTAGCTGTTTCACATGGCAGAACTTCTCCGCAAAATAGAAATGCTTTTACTTCCGGCAGAAAAGCCGCATCAAAGCGTTCCTCTGCGAGACAGATGTCTGCAAACGACGGAGTCGAGACCCAGTAGTTTATTCCCTGTCCTGACAGATAATCCATAAGTCTGTAACTGTCTTTCTGCAACAGCCTGTCTACAGACACGACTGTACCTCCTGTCGCAAGACTCAGATACAGATCCATCACTGAAAGATCAAATGAATATGGGGCCTGATTCATGAAGACGGCTCGCTCTTCAATGCCGCCTGCAAGAGACATCGCCCAATCCAGATAGTTATTAAGATCATTTACTGTTATTCTGACTCCTTTAGGCTTTCCTGTAGTTCCCGAGGTGAAGATGATATAGAAATCATTCTCATCCGAGCATGGGCTCAGCGCAGTCGTTATCTTTCCGCTTTTTGTAAGTTCCCTGATAGTTTCATACCCTATGAGCCATCTGCTGCCTGTAAACATTTCGCGTTTTTCTATTTCAGATGCTGCAGATGTCTTTTCCGCCATGATCACCAGCGGCTTCCCTATCTTCTCGGAAATCTGAGCGATCCTTTGCGCAGGTGTGTTAATATCGATCGGACAGTATGCTCTGCCGCTCCTGACACATGCAATGAAACAGACTATCATCATAGGGTCCTTGTGACCGTAAACTATGACAGGATCTCTGCTGTCACACATAAGGTTTTCTATCTCTGAAGCAAGCCTGCCGGATCTCTCCCACAGTTCTCCATATGATATCTCACCATTCCTTGACCTGAAAGCCGTTCTTTCGCTTTGGGCGGTTGCATATTCTTCAATCTTTCTCAATATATCCATATTGTTTTTGTCCTGTATCTTTTTTATCCGTGCTTATTTATCGGCAAGAGAAATATTCTCTACAGAGCTGCTGTCATTTTCAGTAATAAACTTTGATACTAGAGAAACTTATTTCCATGTTTTGAGTTCACCTATGTAATCGCCATTCACGTATATATATGGGCTGGCTTCTCCTTCGCTGCCATAGTATTCTTCCCTGCCTGCCAGTAACTTGAAGAGCTGATCTGTATCGCTTACAAGTATTGCCTGATACGGCTGCTCGAACGCCAGCTTCTCTACGTAAAGATAAATATCCTCAGCTTGCTTTATGAGTACTCCCGTGTGACCTGTAAATGTTTGATTGAAATCGGGATCATATATAACAATACTGACAAGTGAGGTATTCTCATTGCTGATCCTGAAGCCGTAATCGCTCCACATGTTGCCGAATACTTCAGAAGGATCTTCATTTTCGCCGGGCGTCCTGTCGCCGAACAGCGTCGTGAACAAATCGAGATCCTTTCGGATCACCTCATATCTGTCTGCATTTTCCCGGAAGTCTTGTAGTTGCTGTAATAATTTACGATTTTGGCGGCTCGTTCCTCAAATGCCTTTTTGTCAGCCACTGTCCACCAGTCCTCAAGGTCGCCGTTCTCATTATATTTACTTCCAAGATCATCAAAGGCGTGCGTGATCTCATGCCCGATAATATCTCCGATCCTCACTTTCAATATATTTCAGTGATGCCTGATAAAGTAAGGATACTGTTTTCTCACGTTGCCTTCTTACATGAACAAGCCACGAAGTTGCAACAATCCTGCCACAGATTTTCCCATCTTCATATGATAATAACAAACTCAGTCCTGTTATCCCGGGCGGCTGCACTTATCTCACCGCCATGCAGATTGACATATTCCTGCGCCAG
>Ga0256404_1006940_pt1 | contig 18283 bp, 25 predicted proteins | sample RumenRJG_01DNA_FD_185990 | JGI IMG/M metagenome (GOLD analysis project Ga0256404, IMG submission 185990) | Bovine rumen microbial communities from Lethbridge, Alberta, Canada - RJG_01 | ecosystem: Host-associated > Mammals > Digestive system > Stomach > Rumen | place: Canada: Alberta | collected...
GGAATCGTTCCCTGTAAAAGTTGTTGTCTGTGTTTGCGTTGGTGTTTGAGTTTGAGTCTGCTGCGGGACTCCGGTTTGCGCTGCGAACTGATTATAATTCATCGCCAATTCCGGAGGAAACATTATATCGTTTGAATAATCCGTTGTTGGTGTATATCCGTTGAATGTTGTTGACGGAAACAAATTTCCTGTATTGAAGTTATTCATTCCATTAAATTGCGTTGCGCCAAAATTCGTAGCCGCAGGTGTTTGAGCCGGTGCAAATGTTTGTTGATAGCCTGAAGCTAATCCCGCTTGATAATTCCCGTAATTTAATCCCGTATTTAATGCCATAGTAATAACCTTTCTACAAAAATAACTAAACCCTTACTCTTATATAAAGTTTTTATCTCTCAAAAAATTGACTGATAATATCGTAAATATTAATATTTCTTAATATTTTTCTTATTCTTTTAATAAATAATAAATTTGAGTTAAAATTTATCTATGAAAAATTATGCAATTATACTTGCTTCAGGTTCAGGAACAAGATGCCAAAATAGCCTGCCGAAGCAATTCTTAAAAATTGGGGATAAAACCATTTTAGAGCATACTTTAGATATTTTCGAAACAAATAGTAATATCGACGGGATAGTTTTGGTTATTCCCGCGCAATATAGACAAATAGCCATCGAACTTATGCAAAATTACAAAAAAATAATAAAAATTATTGATGGCGGAAAAACTCGTAAAGAGAGTTCATATATCGGAATTAATTCTATCAAAGAAGATAATTGTAATGTCTTGATACATGATTGCGCAAGACCATTGCTCACTCAAGAGGTTTTAAATGACTGCATTGAAGCCTTAGATAATTATGATGCAATTGTTACTGCTGTCCCTTCTTCAGATACTGTTATAGAAGTCGAAAACGGGGAAGTTAAAAATATTCCTGATAGAGCCAAACTTATGCGTGTCCAGACACCTCAATGTTTTAAACTGTCACTAATAAAAAAAGCTCATGAACTTTCAAAAGATGATAACAATTTTACAGATGATTGCGGACTTGTCCTAAAAAGTAAGCTGGCAAAAGTACACATTATTAAAGGGGATATTAATAATATAAAAATTACTTATCCGCAGGATATCAAATTTGCAGAACTGCTAAAAAGTAATTAATGACGATGCCCTTCAAGAGCTTTTACGATAAGAACCATTCTTTCCAGACCACTTGAGTGAACGATATCGTGATATGCCGCTTTTACTTCATCCATTGTGTTATAAAATACAGGAAAACTTATAATATTTTTCTTTGATTCAGAGTTGGATGTCCTTATTAAGAGTCTCGGATTTGTACTGTCTTTTAACACTTTTTTCGGTTTAAAGGGAACCGTATATATTTTGTTTGTCCCTGCATACGCCAATTTATAACCGTCAGCATCAACCATCAAATCCCAATAGTTATGTTTTGATAACTCATTTTTTATAACATCAAGCTTTTCTATGACATTTGGAGAATCTTTTTTAATAAATTGCATACCTTCCGTACCTTTGATTTTCAGTGCTCCAAATGAAGGTGTTGTTTTATATGGGGTGAAATTTATTGTTTGCATTTTTTTCCTTTTTTTATTATTAAAATCGGTAAATATTTTTTTTGCCTATTAATTATAACTATTTACTAAAGGATTATTTATATTAGAATAGAATAGTAGCAGTACAAAAAAGAAAGGATGATTATGTTAACAATGAGTTCAAGTTTGACAGTAAAATTCAGCGGAATAGACTTTAGTAAATATTCCTCACACATTAATGAATTTGTAAACGAATTTTCATCTCGCGCAAATAAGTCGGGACAATTTTTAAACTGGGTAAATTTACCATCGGAACAATTAAAAAGAGTAGACGAAATCTATTCATTAGCTTCAAAATTAAAAAGTGCAACTGGAGCATCGAGATTAAGCATATTGGGTATCGGCGGATCAAAACACACAGTTGAACATATGCTATCAATAAACGGCTTAAACGTAAACAGAACAGATATTGAATTTTATTCAGATATAGATTCTTCAAGTTTTTCAAGATTTTTGTACAGATTAGGTAATGATGTAACAAGTTCAAATTACCTTATCGCATCAAAATCAGGTTCAACATTTGAAACAAAAGACGGAATGTTGAGAATATGGAATATGCTTATTGAAGCTTATAAATCACAAGGCAAATCTGAAGAAGAAGCAAAATCTTTGGCAAATAAACATTTTATAGCAGTAACAGACGGCAATTCCGAAAAATCTGAATTGAGAAGAACATCTGATGCTAACGGTTGGCTGGGCAAATTATACATTCATGATGATGTTGGCGGAAGATTTTCAGCATTTGATGACCACGCATTATTTGCTTTAGCATACGCAGGAATGTCTAAAGAAGATATGATAACAATGCTAAAAGCAGCGCAAAGCGTATCCTCTGAATCATTATCATCAGAATGGGATTCAAATATCGCTTTGCAAGAAGGAATCTTCTGGGCTGATGCGAAATCAAAAGGTATAGATGCTTCAGTTCATCAATATATGGGCGCAATTTTTGAAAATACAGTATATTGGCACGCTCAAATGCAAAATGAATCAGTAAAAGACACTTTAAAACAGGTTGCTAAAGTTCCGGATGCAATGCATCACTCTGCAGAAGCACACTTTAATCCGGATAATAAACTTGTATTTGCATTAACAGTTCCGTCAGATAACGGTGTTTGCCGTGAAAATTCAGACAGTTATATTGATGCTTTGTCAAAATCATATTCCGTTACAGGAAGCTTTTTCCTTGAAACTGTTGAAACAAAAGGAATGGGTTTGACTCCTGAAAGTGCAGGCAGATTAACACAATTAAGAGCCTTTGCAACGGTATATCAAGAAATCGTAACAAGAATAATGAACGGACAATCATTCCCTGAAGTATTGGACAGCGTTCTTCAACCGCACGTTGAATTCTATAAAAAGAATTTAAAAGGCGGAGTGGTTGTACCGGGCAGAATTTCACATTAATATTAATAACAAAATTAATAAAATACAAAAAGCACCTTATTAATATAAGGTGCTTTTTGTATGCATAAGGCTAAAACCATGGTAAATAGGGCTTTTTACCGCGACACAATTGTATATACTTAACATATCTTAACAATTAAAAGCCTTGCTATACAAGCGTTTTAGAGATTGTATTAAGAAATATTAAGAACAAAAGGAGCAAAAATTAAAGTTTTGAAAAACATGTGCCGACATGATGGATACATAGGAAAAAGCAAAAAAGAAAGGACAGTCAAAGATGGGAATGAGCGCATCGCAAGCTAGATTTTTAAGTTTGACGGCTCGCAAGACAAACGTTGAATATGAAGGTCAACAGATCAACCAACAAAGAACAGCGTTGTCAAATGAGTCATCAAATTACTACAGTCAATTGGCATCAATGACTGTACCGACCCCACCGGTAAGTGCGGATTATATGAAATTAACGTATACCTTCAAAAACGGTAATGAAGCAAATACGATAACTTCATTGATTGCAACGGCAACTACCAAGGACGATGGTGTCTATATGCTAAATTATGTTCAGAAAATTCCTGATAATACAATGGTAGTATACGGCACAACTCAATTAACAAAGCTTTTGAAACCTAATGCACAGGAAGGCTCAAAGAATCATGAAGATTATGATTTTTATTTGAGAGAAGTACATTTACAAGCATCTTATGATTATGATGATGCCGCAAACGCAGATTATGCTGATATAAGAACTCATTTAATCGCTGCAGGTATTAATGAAGCAGATGTAAACAAAATGTCTGATACTGAATTGCGTAATAAAGCTAAAGTAGAGGCTCAATACAGAGCATTAGCTGTTGAACGCTATAGTCAGGATGATTGGTATGTAAGATATCAAAAGGACTCTAACGGAGCATACGAGCCAATATATTATAACGCAAAAGAATTAGGTAATGCAGATTTTAATGAAGAAACTGCTCAAACATTGAGCGGAATGAAAGCTTATATCTTTGGTGAAACTACAAGAACAAAAGAAATCAAAAATGCCAGAGCGATGGTAGAACAAGACTCATCCGGCAGATACATAAGCATTTCTATTTTAGACGAAGATAATAATCCTGTAAAATATGAGTTAACTACAACTACTCAAAATGATGAAGCAGCTTATAATGATGCTATGAATCAGTATTATTACGATAAAGCTAGATATGATAAGCAAGTTCAAGAAGTAAACTCAAAAATTGAAATTATACAAATTCAGGATAAAAATTTAGAATTAAAATTAAAACAATTGGATACAGAAGAAAACGCGATTGCAACAGAAATGGATGCAGTTAAGAAGGTTATATCCAAAAACGTTGAAAGTTCATTCAAGACATTTAACGCATAATAAGGGATATTGCGCGTACAAAAAGTGATGAAAAATTGTTAAAACGGTCAAGCGTTAAAACAATAGGTTCATTACGAGCCTTCGGGCAAAGTGATAATACAAAAAAATAAGGACAACATGTAAAACAAAGACAAGCAAAAATTATAAATAAAAAAGCGATAAGAATTAAGATTACTTAATTGTTATGTACCTTATCGATTTTAAAGAAAGACTTTTCCTTTCCCTTTTTCCTATTGATTTTCCAACGACTTGCACAAAAACAGGTCGTTTTTTTTAGCCCGAGCAGAGCCACGAACGAAGTGAGAATTCGAAAATTATGGAAGAATGAATATTCTTCCTAATTTGAGATGGTGGCGTTTACCGCGAGGGCGTAAAAGATTTTGCGTTAGAGTAAAGTCGCACCTGAATTAAATTCAGGTGCGCGGAACTCGTCAGTTGCAAGGGCAAAACGAATGACAGCGCAGCGAAATGAGTACTTGCCCGCAGCTCAGCAAAATCCAAGACAAGCCCGAACTCAAGCAATGAACGAAGTGAGAGTTCGATTTTTCAACCGTTAAAGCTCCATTTGTAAAGTTATGTAACAAATATATACTTTTTATATAAAATTACGCAATTTTTGAAAATCAAAATTGTTTATATAAGAGTAACGAGGTATAATTAAATCGATGGATGAGAAAACTGGACAAAACTTTGAAGTAATTGAAACAAGAGTGAGAGAAAAAGAAGTTATTGATAATCCGAGAGTTTCTCACCAGACAAATCCTATCGCGCAAAAGTTGCTGGACTTTAGCTTGTCTAACAAAACCCGCAAATTTTCGGTGCGTGATTTGTTCAGAAGATAGACTTAGTAACACGGTTTTATGAGGATCGATACGTACATAAATTTGTGCGGTTTGCGAAAAGTCGAAACGATTGTACTTCGTTACTTCTTTTTGGGGAAATTTTTTATCTGTATCTGATCGGGAAAGCTAAAAGTTTATTGATATATAAAACAATTGTTTTATAATAATTTTATGTATGAGATTAAAAAACAAATATACCTTGAATTTACCAAAAATCAAAAGTCATCATTATGCAGTTATTTACGAGCTTATGTAAAGCAAAGATTAAATTTATCGGCAGAAGAAATTTTTGAATCTTTTAAAGCCGATGAAAAGTATTATTTAGAATTAAATTGTTCGAGATTTGAATTTTTAGCAGAGATTATTGATGACGAAGCTTTTTACAGTGATTCATTAAAATATATAAACGAATGTAAAAAGTATTATGAGTATAAAGAAAAGCAGCGTCCGATAATAGAAGCTAATAAAGCTTACGAAAAGAAAAAGCGAGAATTTTTAAGGGAAGTTAAAATGTCAAAAGAGCCTCCTACCAAAAAGCAATTGTATTATTATGAGCGCTTATGCAAAAAATACGGACTCAAGAAACGAGAATTGGAATCAAAATTAGAAGCTCGGAATGAAATTGATAAGATAATTTCTGAACATTCACAGGAACATCACATAGAAAGCGTTGAAGGATAATTATTATGAATATACCTGAAATAGTAAAGATTTTAACAGATGCGGGAATCGAAGAAAACGAAGCCAATATTGAAGTAAAGCTTTTAATAGAACATTTTGCAGGTTATGGTATTGCTGATATTATTATGGGTAAAAAATTAACCGAAGAAAATTTAAAAATCGTTGAGGCAAAAGCTCGTTTAAGAGCAAAAACAAGACAGCCGATACAGTATATAATCGGACACGCGCATTTTATGGGTGAGAAATTTATTGTAAATGAAAATGTTTTAATCCCGCGTGATGAAACAGAAATTTTAGTGCGCAAAGCTGTTGAGATAATTGAAAAATACGGTTTTAAATCAGTATTGGATATGTGTACGGGATCCGGAATTATCGCATGTATGATAGCAAAATTAACTGCATCTACTGTAATAGGTTCTGATATTTCAACAGAAGCTATAGAAGTTGCTTTTAAAAATATGGAAAATTTAGGGTTATTTAATCGTGCACTATTCCGAAAATCCGATTTATTTTCAAAAATAAGAGAGGACGAAAAATTTGATATGATTGTCTCGAATCCTCCTTATATTCCTTATTCTCAAAAATCAACAATTCAAAAGGAAGTAACTTTTGAACCTGATATAGCTTTATATACAAGTGATTCTGACGGATTGGAATTTTATAAAAGAATTATTTCAGAAGCGCCTGTATATTTGAATAATGGCGGTTTTTTGATGTTTGAACTTGGTATAAATGAAAGTATAATAGTTGCAGAGTTGATGAAAGAGCACGGATTTGTGTCAATTCAGGTTGTAAAAGATTTAGCAAATATTGATAGAGTTATTTTGGGCAGACTAAATTAATGATGTTAAAATATGTAATTCTATGCCAAAAATAATTTGACAATTAAAAACGGCTTATGTAATATATTGTTATAAAAATGTGAAAGGGATAAAGGGAAAGACCATGCCTCAAAACGGAGTATATGATTTACTTAAGATGCTTGATATAGCATTAGATACGGGTTATAACATTTTTAAATATTCCATTGTGAACAAAAAGGAAATGGAAGATTTGATTGATAGAATATATTCTGCATTACCTGTCGAAGTGCAGGAAGCTCGTGTATTTTTAAAACGCAAAGAAGAACTTCAAGCTGAAGCTCAAGCAAAAGCAGATAAAATTATAGCGGATGCTCAAGCAAAAGCGGAGAAAATGCTGTCGCAATCTGACCAATTGAAAGCTATTGAACGCGAAGGTATAAGAATTAAAAACGAAGTTGTTACTGATTGTGAAAATATTAAACATACTGCACTTCAAGATTCTGAAAAAATCAGACTTGATGCAACAGATGAAGCGATGAAGATAAGAGAAGGCGCAGAATTGTATGCACAAAGAGTGTTGACAAGTCTCGAAGGTAATTTGACTCAATTACAACAAAGCGTAAAAGAATGTCAAATCTATATGGAGCAAATCAAGACTGATTCTGCAAACAAATATGCAACAGCAGCAATGCAATCGTCACAAAATTCTCGCGATTGGGTTCAAGACAGAGATATGAAAAAAGTTTAAGTCATTCAAAAAAGAATAACCTCGGATTTTCCGAGGTTATTCTTTTTTGATGTCTATTCTGGTTTTGTATTATTGAATATTTCTTTTAATTTTGGATTTAGCTTTGTTTGATATTTTTCTTCATTCAAGGAATCGGCTTTTTGGCAGCATCTGGTGATAAAATCGATAGGGCTTTTGAAGAATTTTTCAATAAAACCTTGTTTTAAAACACATAAACCGGAGTTATTTACATCTGTTTTATCTGAAATATAAGCTGTTAAATATGAAGATTCGTCTCTTATATCAATGTTAAAAGGATTATTTCTTTGATTCTCTACAAGTTTTTCTAAACGCTCAATACTTTTTTCATCTGTAAGCGTTTTTGCCAATATTTTTTGTGCTTCGGGCCTTATATGCATAGCCATACCAAAGTTCGGACTTGAATTGTGATTTATTTGCATGATATTCTCCTTTTTTTTTGTAGGAAAACTTATAAAATATTTTTTTGCTATCAGGTAATAAATATTTACAAAAGGTTTGATTTTTTTTATGTTTGATATATTATAACAGAGTAAGCCGAATTAATGAAGAATGTGAGGAGACCACATTCTTTTTTAAAGGTTAAAAAAGTATATAAAAAAAGGAATAAAAAATGGGTATCAAAGGAAAAGTAGACAAAATGGTAGTTCTTGCTTGTGAAGATTGCAAAGAAAGAAACTACACTACAACAAAAAACAAAAAAACACTTAAGGAAAGAATGGAATTAAGCAAATATTGTCCTAAGTGCAAAAAACACACGACACATAAGGAAACGAAATAACGGAAGACCGGAAGACAAGATGTCAAGAGGTCAAGCTTAAATAGCCTGCCCTCCTGTCTTCTAAACTTCCTGCCCTCTGTCATGCGTCCTTAGTTCAGTTGGTAGAACGTCGGTCTCCAAAACCGGATGTCGAGGGTTCGAGTCCTTCAGGGCGCGATTTATAAACAACATAAAGGATAAGATTATGAATCAAAATCAAACAGTAGAATCAATAAAAGCATATTTCAAAGGTGTTAAAGCTGAATGGGGCAAAGTTAGCTGGCCTGAAAGAAAACAGGTTGCAGCTGAAACCATGTCGGTAATCTTTATTGTGTTTGTTTTTACTGTTGCAATTTATATAATGGATTTATTATTCAAGTTTGTGCTTGGATTTATAAAATAAGGTTTTACCAAAATTAAAAAGGTGGCTTATGACTAAAAAAGAAAAAACTATGGAAGAACAGCTAAACGAAGACATCGCAGCAGAAAAAGCGTTGGAACAAGAAGCAGAAGAAGCTGAAAAAGCTAAAAAGAATCAAAAAAGATGGTATATAGTCCATACTTATTCAGGATACGAAAACAAAGTAAAAGTAAATCTTGAAAAGCGTGTTGAATATATGAATATGGGCGACAAAATCTTTAGAGTTGAAGTTCCTCAAAAAACTGTCGTACAAGTAAAAAGTGGGAAAAAACAAGAAAAAGAAGAAAAGATTTTCCCCGGATATGTTCTTGTTGAAATGATTATGGATGAAGACAGCTGGTATGTTGTAAGACACACATCAGGAGTCACAAAATTTGTCGGCTCTGTCAAAAAACCAATCCCTGTTCGTGAAAGCGAAATTAAAAGAATATTACACAGAACTTCATCTCAAGTTGAAAAAGTTGAACTTGATGTTAAAGTCGGTGATAAAATCAGAATTGTATCAGGTCCGTTTGCAGACTTTGATGCAGATATTATTGAAGTTTACCCTGATAAGTCTAAACTTCGTGCAAACGTTTCAATCTTCGGCCGTGAAACGCCTGTTGAATTGGAATACAATCAGATAAACAAATTATAAAGTTGTTGAAAAGTTGAAGGGTTGAACAGTTGATAGGTTTGTTTCAGTCCTTCGAAAAATAAAATAACATGTGCGAAGCACCGAAATAACCATTCAACTGTTCAGCAATAAACCATTCAACTATAAGGTACACATAAACTGTGGAAGGGACTCACAAAGCCCCGCTATTACCACAAAAGGAGAAAACAATGGCTAAAAAAGTAGTAGGAAAAATCAAGCTTCAAATTGAAGCCGGCAAAGCAAATCCGTCACCTCCGGTTGGTCCTGCATTAGGGCAACATGGTGTAAACATTATGGATTTTTGTAAGCAATTCAATGCTAAAACACAAGACAAAGCAGGATATATTATCCCTGTTATTATTGATGTTTATGAAGACAGAAGTTTTACTTTTGTTATCAAATCACCTCCGGCACCTGTATTGATTAAGAAAGCATTAAACCTTCCAAAAGGTTCAGCTGTTCCTAACAAGGACAAAGTCGGTGAAATAACAAGAGCGCAATTAGAAGAAATTGCAAAAACGAAAATGGACGACCTTAACGCAACTACAATGGATGCTGCAGTTAAAATGATTGCAGGTTCTTGCAGAGCTATGGGCGTTACGGTAAAAGATTAGTACAAATTCAATAATGTCATCCTGAACTTGTTTCAGGATCTCACATAGAACATTGTTGAATGCATATTATAAGGAGATGCTGAAATAAATTCGGCATGACATTTAAAAAGTAAAGTTGCATGGAAGGACGATGAGTCCGTTACTACCACGAAAGGAAAAATTAAAATGTCAAAATTAACTAAAAAACAACAAAAAACTCAACAGTTGATGGAAGGTTTTACTCAACCTTCAACCGCTGTTGATGCAATAAAGAAATTACAAGAAATTTCAAAAGAAGTTTCTAAGTTTAATGAAACCGTTGAATGCCACATGAGATTAGGTATTGACGTTCGTCAAGCTGATCAGCAAATTCGTTCAACAGTTGTATTACCTGCAGGGTTAGGTAAGACAGTCAGAGTCTGCGTTATTGCAAAAGGTGCTAAAGCTTCTGAAGCAACTGATGCTGGCGCAGATTTTGCAGGAGCTGAAGAAATTATTGATAAAATTTCTGACGGCTGGTTTGAATTTGATACATTGATTGCAACACCTGATTGTATGGGTATGCTGGGTAAATTAGGTAGAGTATTAGGTCCAAAAGGCTTGATGCCAAACCCTAAAACAGGTACTGTTACAATGGACATTGCTAAAGCTGTTAAAGATGCTAAAGCAGGTAAAGTTGAGTATAGAGCAGATAAACAAGGTATGATTCACTGCCCTATCGGTAAAATCCAGTTTGCTGAAGAAGATTTGGTTAAGAACTATGCGACACTGGCTGATGCTGTTTTGAAATCAAAACCGTCTTCTGCAAAAGGTGCTTATGTAAAATCAATTTACTTATCAACAACGATGGGACCTGGAATTAAATTAGATCCAAAAACCTTTGCTGCTGAAGTAAAAGAATTAGTATAAGGAAAGATAAGAAAAAATCCCTTGAGTAATCTCAAGGGATTTTTTTTGTTTCTTTTAGAAATTACATTTTGAATATTCATTAAAATATCCGAATTGGTCTTTTATGTATTTGTACGGTAATATATCAGGCAGGCATTTTAACAGGTTTTCATCTGCTATCTTTTCTATTTCTTTATTTTTGGACAATTCGGAATCAAAAGATTTTAAAGTTGCAGAACCGTAGTCTGTCAGTACTTTTTTTTCATATTTGAATTTTGTAGGATTTTTTCTGTCGAATAAAAATCTTTGAGTATATTTGCCAGAGTCAATATCCATAAGAATAATTGGTTTATTTGCGCCGTATATTGGTTTAAATGTTGATATTGCTCCTCGTTTGCCCTCAATGCTAAATTTTAGTGCTGATTCATCCAATTCACCTTTTCGAATTTTAGTCCATATATCTTCGATATAGTCGCTCAAGCCGCGAAACAGTTTTATTGCTTTTTTTGATATAATGTCATCACAAAAATCAACGTTGCTGTTTTTTACTTCTCGGATAATGTTACTTTTTGCGTAGTATCCGCCAAAGTTTTGATTGTAATTTTGAATATTAGATATCTGCATGTTGTAAACTCCTTTTGCGGTTTAAAAATCCAAACAAAAAATTTTTGACCACTTTAGAGAATAAATATTAAGTTTTATAACGCAAAAAGCCCTAAACTATTAAAGTTTAGGGCTTTTCACAATATTTTTATATTTTAAGCTTCTGCATTAGCGTCTTTATTTTTGTTTATTAAATCTTGAATTTTTGATTTAATTTCTTCACCTTTTTTTTGAAGTTCTGAAAGAGCATCATCTGCTTTAGTTTGAATTTGTTTAGCTGTTTCGTCTGCGCGTTTTGCTAAATCTTGAGCCGAATCTGCAAGCATTTTTCTTGTTTCTTCACCTGATTTTGGTGCTAATAAAATACCTGCTATTGCTCCTATGGCGCCGCCTACAACAAAGCCTGCGATAAATTTTCCTGCTGACATGATTAGTTCTCCTTTTTTGTTACTTACATATTATAATTTCCGGTTAAAAACTTTTTTATACCTTAATTGCTTATTTTTTCTTTGAAAAAATTGTATAAACAGCCATAAATCCCTTTAGAAATCCTGATACAACATTACCGGATAAGAGTTTTGTCTTGTTTAATACGTTTTCTATACCTAATTTAACATTTCCGACACCTTCACCGGTATTTTGAACTATGTCATTAAATGATTTAATAGCTCTGTTTAATTCATTTAGTGTTGGTTTCAATTCTGAATTGACTAATAATGTTGTATCATTCAAATTTCGTACCAATTTTGCGGAATCGTATATCAACTTTGCTAAAAATCCGCCAATTACCAATACAACAACACCTAATGAGATATATAAAAATGTTAACCCTTGATTAAGAATAGTTTGAGAAAGTTCAATATCCATTATGCTCTATTCCTTTCTTAATAATCAAATTCACTCTCATTATTAGAGCTTTCAGAATCTTCAAGAGCTTTTGCTTTTCTCATTTTATTTGATTTTAATGAATTAGTCAATTTTCTCATTTGACGTTCTAATTTATACTTCATTAAATCAACTGATTCCAATGCTTGTTTTTTAGCATCTACAATTTGCGGAGCGTGTTTTTCATATAATTCACAAGCCGCATCTTTAATTTCTTTTCTTGATTCTTCGCCGGATTTTGGTGCAAATAATACTCCACCTATAATTCCTCCGACAACTCCTGCTATAATACCTAATGAAAAGGCAAATGCATCATTCTTTTTGCACATAGTAGTAAACCTCGTTTCTTAAATAACATAATTATTTTATCATATTTTTGATAAGATTTCAATAGTGACTCTAAACTTTAGCACTATTAAAGGCTTTGCGCAGTGCTATGACAAAATCTTTTAATGATAATACGAGTTCTACGGTTGTTAATGCACGTTTTGCGTTGTAGTTCAACAATAAAAAGCAAATTCCGGTTAATATATTTTTAAGCAATACAATTTTATATTCTTCTTTTTTCTTTTTAAGTTTTATTTGAATTTGAGTTATAGAAAGCAGAATTTTATTAATTTCTATTCTGATAGAAGTAATTTCCTTCTTTATTTGAGGCTTTGCCGAGAGTATTTGTTCATTGGCTGTACAAATTTTAGCATCTGCATTTTTGATGATTTGAATAATCTTAAATGCAACAATCAATTCTGCTATAAAAACTATTACAAAAAATAATACAAACATTAATTACCTTTGTTTCATATTTATAATATAATAATAACAGATATTTTCAATACATTCAAAAGGAGTATTTTGGTGAGCTTGTATCTAAATGACTTTGTTATACTTATGTTATATATACTTGCTTTGGAGCTTGTTGCTTTTGGCTTTTTATTTATAATGAAACAACTCAAAATAATATTAAAAGTTTCAAAAGATAAAAATGGCAGCATTACAGACGGAATAAGATTTGTAATATCTTTAATTATGGCAAAATTTGTATATGTTGCAATAAAACTTTTATCAAAATCATCTGGAACATCTTTTGTCGGAATGGTTGTATTAAAGATATGTCCTAATTTTCTTCGCTATTGTAATAACTATGTGTACGAAACAATAACCGTAACCGGTACTAACGGAAAAACTACCACTTCAGGTATTTTAGCTCATATTTTAGATAAGAATAATGACAATGTTATCCACAATCTCAAGGGTGCAAATATGCTCACAGGGATTGCAAATGCATTTGCTCTCAATTTAAAACCGCCAAAAGTTTTTGAATATGCCGTCATAGAATCAGATGAAGCATATTTGACCAAATTATATGACTATTACTGTGCTGATTATCTTGTAGTGACTAATCTTTTCCGTGATCAGTTAGACAGATACGGGGAACTGGCGACAACTGCAAGTTTTATTCAAAACGCAATCGATAAAAATAAAGAATTAACTTTGATATTGAATGCTGATGACCCTCTTGTTGCGAATTTTGGTAAAAATAGGGAAGCAATTTATTATGGTTTTGAAGATGTTGAATTTATCTCTGACAAACATAATTCATCTTCTCTGGCGCCAAGTGAAGTATTTAATTGTGTTTGTGGCGAGGAACTAAAATACGGCAAACAATTTTTTGCACAAGAAGGACATTATTATTGCGATAAGTGCTCATACAAGCGTCCTGAACCGAACATAAAAGCTTATGCAAAAGTGTATGATAATTATACCGATTTGAGTGTAGCTTTTGGGAACAATAATTATGAATTCAGGGTTAATTTAGTCGGGTTATACAATGCCTATAATGCTTTAGGCGCGATTTCGGCAGCACTTGTAAACGAAATTCCTTATAAAAAAATAAAAGAAGCCGTAGAATCATACACATCGATTTTCGGGCGAACGGAAAGGCGCGTGATAAACGGGCATAATACTTTGATTCAACTCATAAAAAATCCGACAGGCGCAAGTGAAGTTTTAAAAACAGTTGATTTAAATTCAAATATAATAGTGGCGATAAACGATAATTATGCTGACGGCAGAGATATTTCGTGGCTTTGGGATAGTGATTTTGAAAGATTAAAAGATGCAAAAAATCTTGTTATAACTTCCGGTATCAGAGCAAAAGATATGGCGGTACGCTTAAAATATGCGGGCATACCGCAAGAGAAAATAATTGTGGAAGAAAACATAAAACGAGCAATCGAATTAGCTTCCAAAGCAGAAAATAATGGAGAAAGCATTACAATTTTACCATCATATACGGCATTATTAGAAATTACAAAAATGAAATTTTAAGGAGAAATAAATGATATTAGGTGTAAATATAGATCATGTTGCGACATTAAGAAATGCAAGAGGCGGAGTTGAACCGAGCGTATTGGATGCGGCGCGAATTTGCGAAAAATGCGGTGCTTCTTCAATCACTACTCATCTGCGTGAAGACAGACGTCATATAAAAGATGAAGATGTGGATGCTATTTCAAAATTTATAAAAACAGATTTGAATTTAGAAATGGCAGTGACAGATGAAATGCTTGATATAGCGTTAAAATTAAAGCCTCATTCTGTTTGTCTTGTTCCTGAAAAAAGGCAGGAGGTTACAACAGAAGGCGGATTGGATGTTGCAGGTCAGCAGGATAAAATGAACGAATTTGTCGGGAAACTTGTAAATGCAGGAATTATTGTAAGTATGTTCATTGACCCTGATAAAAAACAAGTAGAAGCTTCCAAAAAATGCGGGGCGCAATTTATTGAAATGCATACAGGTTCTTATGCAAACGCATTTGGTACAGACAAAGAAGAAGAAGAATTTTTAAAACTGAAAACTGCAGCAAAATATGCACAAGAATTGGGTTTGAAAGTTAATGCAGGACACGGTTTGAACTATACAAACGTAAAAAGAATGCACGAAATAGAAGGACTTTATGAACTAAATATCGGGCATAGTATTATTTCAAGAGCAATATTTGTTGGGTTAGAACAAGCAGTTATTGAAATGCGCGATTTAATAAAATAAAAGGATAAATTTATGACAAAGTCAAAAGAAGAAATTGTAAAAGAAATGCAAGCCGTTGCTGAGCAAATGGTAAAGGATGATTTGGAAGAAAATCCTGATTTGGCGAACGAATATTTTGAATGTAATTGCTGCGGGCAGACCAAAAGTCTTGCCGGTTCTATTCAATATGATAAGTATAGGCTTTGCAACGATTGTGTATTGCTGGCAGAAACAGGATTTGCTCTGCATAAGTTTGATAATATTCAATCGCTGATTGATGCTATGGAAGACAATCGGCTTGAAGAATTTTGCGAATATATAAAAAATGAAGAAGCAAAAACAAATTTTGATAACAATTAGTCTTATTGCAAAAAAGCATATACTATGCTAGAATAAGGCATGTAAAATATAGTGTATCTGTGGAAGAAAGGGTTTATATATGGCTAAAGTTTTGGTTACTATGCCTGATGAATTTTTAAACAAAGTTGACGGGTTGGCTGATTCAGAAAATTGTTCAAGAAGTGAACTTATTCGTGAAGCTTTAAAAAATTATATGCGCAGATTGTCAAAATCTCAAATTGAAAATGCTTCTGCAAATGCCGAAATTTTAGACGACATTTTAAGCTAAATTATTTATTAAATTCTTTCATCAAATTATCAATCCATTTAATCAGAGTTGATATATCATACGGTTTTGGCAGGTACAAGTCCGCACCTGTATTGAGTATGAGTTCTTTGTCGTGAATAATTGAGGTTACAATGATTTTTGTATTCCTAAAGTCTTCCGATTGTTTTAATTTATAGCATAAATTCAAACCGTTTTTCTTTTCCAAATCGCCTGCGTCAACAATTATTAGTGCCGGTATGTCTGATTTCTTTGGAACTCTGTATTGATTCATTATGACAGTCTGAAACCCTTGAAGTTTTAATATTGTATTCAATAATGTGCAAAGTGCTTCATCTGTTTCATATATAAAAATTTTATTATTGTATGCAGGCGTAATAACAGAATCTTTACCCGTAATTTGTGGTCTGTCGATTATATAATTGGATTTATCAGGCAAATCCGCAAGGTCATGTAACTGCTCTAGTGCAGAAATAACTTGAGCATAATCTCTGTATGATTTAGCTTCATTTGTTATGACACTAATGGTAAAGTGGACAAAATCGGCGCGTTTGCCTGCAAATTCATCTCCTTGTAAAATTATATAAGCTCTGGATAAGTCATTTTCTGCATAAAACTTATTTACAACTGAATCAAACGCAAAGGTTAAAAATTTTGCAATTCCTTCAGCCTTTAACGGATCTGTAATGACAAAAAATACATTTTCCTTTAATTGTCCGACATAATCTTGCTCGGATAGTGAAGCTTTTATTATTGCGGAATATGTTTGTAGCAATTTGTCAGATGCCAATTCGGTATATGCCTGTTTGTATTCATCAAAATTTTCAATACTTATGTATAGCATAGCCCATTTCGACTCCTGCGATATTGCTCTTTTTATGGCGCGCAGCGTATAATTTTTTGTAGGCAAAAACTGTTTTGTATCAAGATTTGATTCAAATTCACGCCGCAAATGTGCTTGCATTCTTACCTGAAACTCTTTTGAGTTGACGGGTTCAGATAGAAAATCATCCGCACCTGAATTTAGAACTTTAATTCTGTCGTTAAAATCTGCGGATTTAGACAGTGCAACAATTACAGGGCGCATATTGTAGGTTAGTGCCCGCACCTGCTTGCAAAAATCCGACAAATCATCATCAAAACTATCTGAAATTATTATCAAATCAGGCTCACAATCTTTTATTATCTTTATTGAAGTAAGCATATCACGAGATACTAACACCTGATTTGTATCCGTTTCCAATAGTTTTTTATATTTGGTTGAAAGTTCCAATCTTCTGTCAATGATAAGTGTTACCGACCGCATTTTATCCTCGTTTGTTCTTCTATATCTTTTATGGGCATTTCTATTGTAAAAGTGATTTTACTCAAATCCTCTGAATTATTTAAAGGTTCTGATTTAACAAATATTTTCCCATCCATTTTTTCAATTAAATTTTTGGTTATATATAACCCAAGACCGCTGCCTTGTACTTTTCGTGTCAGTGGATTATCTATTCTGGCAAATTTAGTAAAAATTTTATCATAATCTTTTTCTTTAATGCCAATTCCTGTATTAGAAATATTTATTTTTATAATTTTGTTGTCCTGTTTTACATCTATTTCTGTTGTTGAGTTGTCAGGTGAATATTTTGCGCTGTTTTCGATTAGATTTACTAAAACCTGCATAAATTTATCTTTATCCGCAAATATTTTCGGCGTATTAGGTTCAATATTTATTTCAAATTTTTGAGATTGATATTGATTTTTAACTAAAGTGACGACCTGCGAGATTAACGGTTTAAGCTCAAATTCGCTAAAAACGGTTAAATTTGAGCCGGATTTTAATTTCGTAACGGCAAGCATATTTTCAACAAGATGAATAAGCCTTTGCGATTGCTCTTCCATAATTTTGATAAACTTCTTTTTATTCTCATCATCAAGTTTGTCCCAGGAAGATAGTAAAGTTTGAGAAAACCCGCGAATTGATGTTAGCGGTGTTCGCAATTCGTGGCTGACTGTTGATATAAAATCTTCGTAATCCTGTTCAATGTTGTTCATAATTTTATTATATCAAATTTTTTATCGAGTTCAATAAATGAGTGCTAAAATTATTTGATAGTAAGCATTACAATAGTTAATATTCTGCAAGGAAAAGGCGAGAGCTTGCCGTCTCTCGCCAATATAGAACTTTTGTAAATTATATTTTTTCAACCTCTGCACGCATTGTTGTGCGGGTGGTATGCTCAAGATGTGCTTTTTGGGGGTAAATATTATTCACGATAGTAGTGATGTTTGCAAATTTTTGTCTTTGGGTTGGCGAAAGTTGTTTTAAGACTTTTTTAGCACCGACATTTTTCATCTCCGTAGG
>Ga0256404_1006942_pt1 | contig 18281 bp, 15 predicted proteins | sample RumenRJG_01DNA_FD_185990 | JGI IMG/M metagenome (GOLD analysis project Ga0256404, IMG submission 185990) | Bovine rumen microbial communities from Lethbridge, Alberta, Canada - RJG_01 | ecosystem: Host-associated > Mammals > Digestive system > Stomach > Rumen | place: Canada: Alberta | collected...
ACCCGTGAACAGTAACCTTTTCTGTATTTCTGTATCTGATTTCGGCTTCAAGCGTATGTTTTTGCCCGGGTTCATTTTATAAATGTGCCTCAGCGCCGGTCTGCTCGTAGACTGGCGTGCAGGTGAGGTGCATGCCAAGTTTGCGGAAGACGGCGGCGTCAACTTCCGATACGATAACAGAAGAATGAACTTCGCATCCCTGCAGTCGGGGAAGCTGATCGATGGCCTTTTTGGCATTGCTGTTGGAAGCAGCACTGATGGAGAGGGCAATCAGCATCTCGTCTGTGTGAAGCCTTGGATTGCGGCTGCCCAGATAGCTTGTTTTCAGAGTCTGGATCGGTACGATGGATTCTTTTGAAATCAGCTTCGTATCGTGATCGATGCCGGCACAAATCTTCAGCGCATTCATCAGGCATGCGGCAGCCGCACCGAAAAGGTCCGAAGTTTTCCCCGTGACAATGCGGCCGTGCGATGTATCTTCCGGAAGATCGTGCCGTGAAACACGGGAAGGCAGGACCATTCCCCGGTGAAGTTCAATCGCAGCCGCCGGTGCTTTGGTTTCCTCTGCCCGGTTCTCCGACGCCGGTACAACGGGGCGGTCCTCCGGCCGGATTCCTGCCTGTTTCAAAAGCAGCTGCTGCCGGTACAATTCACGGGCGGAGCATTCTCCCTTCGTGACCTTGACGGCGCTTTCATAATAACGCCGGATGATTTCCTGCTCTGCAGCCTTGCGGCACACCTCGTCATCAGAGATAGCAAAACCCACCATGTTTACGCCCATATCCGTTGGGGACTGGTATGGGCAGGTTCCGTAAATACCCTCGAAAATCTGCTGCAGTACCGGAAATATCTCAACATCACGGTTGTAGTTAATCGCTGTTTTTCCGTAGGCTTCGAGATGGAAAGGATCAATCATGTTGACATCGTCCAGGTCGGCAGTCGCCGCCTCATAGGCAATGTTGACCGGGTGCTTCAGCGGCAGGTTCCATACAGGAAACGTTTCGAACTTTGCATAGCCGGCACGCACACCGCGCTTATGTTCCTGATAAAGCTGGGAAAGGCAGGTCGCCATTTTTCCGGACCCCGGTCCCGGTGCTGTCACGACAATGAGGTCGCGGGTGGTTTCAATATAGTCATTTTTTCCGTAACCTTCATCCGACAGGATCAGAGGAACATTGGACGGATAACCTTCAATGACATAGTGCAGCCAGGAACGGATTCCCAGTGAGTTCAGCCGCTCCCGAAAATTATCAGCTGCAATCTGGCCCGTATACTTTGTGATCACGATGCCGCTTACGTAGAATCCGCGTTCTTCCAGTGCTTTTTTCAGACGAAGAACATCGTCATCATAAGTGATGCCCAGATCTGAGCGGACTTTATTATGCTCGATGGCATCTGCCCCGATGACAATCAGAATTTCTGCACGGTCCCGAAGCTTCTCCAGCATGCAAAGCTTGTTATCCGGAAGAAAACCGGGAAGTACACGCGAAGCGTGATAATCGTCAAAGAGCTTACCGCCGAATTCAAGATACAGTTTTTCAAACTGGGACATGCGCTCACGGATATGCTCCGACTGCAGCTTTCTGTACTTTTCCGAATCAAATCCTATATGATCTGTCACTGTCATTCCTCCTGTGCGATGCCGTCCGATCCGCCGCAGAGGCAGATTTGCGCAGGCATCCGGATATTCAATACAATATCATTATGTCACGTTATTATACGGAAATAATATACCATAGACGTACACTGTTCAAGAAGAGTTATTTCCGGATCCTGAAGATACATATTCAGTGATGGCCGATGAAAATAGGATGGTACTGTCGCCGCGGGCATATGCTATAGTATAAGGAAGGGAAGAGTTGGATTGAAAGATATGATTTTGCCGGAAGATGGAAATGATCATAAATGAAATGAGGTGCACCATTGAATAAATCCAAGATTAAAAATCCTTATGTAATCGGAATTTTGCTGGTAGTTGTGGATTCCTTTTTCTTTTCTCTGATGACGGTGTTTGTTCGTCTCTCCGGGGATCTTCCAACCATGCAGAAGGCTTTTTTCAGAAATGTCGTAGCCTCCGGCGCAGCACTGGTCATTCTTGCCAGGAGCAGGGACAAATTTCGCATTAAAGAGGGAGCTCTTCCGGATCTTTTCAAGCGCGCAATTCTGGGAACCAGCGCTTTGTTCTGTAATTTCTGGGCGATCGACCATGTGAATCTTGCGGATGCGAACATCTTAAATAAGATGTCTCCGTTTTTCGCGATTGTTTTTTCCATCTTTGTTCTCGCGGAGGTTCCGAATGTTGTTGAGATCGTTACGCTGATTATTGCGTTCATGGGAGCTGCCTTTGTGGTGAAACCATCCTTCGGCTCATCCATGCTGCCGTCTCTGGTGGGATTGATGTCCGGCTGTTTTGCAGGTGCAGGCTTTACCTATGTAAGAAAGCTGGGAAAAAATGGAGAACGCGGCCCGGTAATCGTCGCCTTTTTTTCCATATTTTCCTGCCTGGCCTCGATAGTGCTTATGCTTACAGATTACAAACCGATGAGCATCCGGCAGTTCGTCTGCCTGATGCTGGCCGGCGCGTGTGCTGCCGGCGGTCAGTTTGCCGTGACAGCAGCTTATCGGTTTGCGCCCGCCAGGACCATTTCTGTGTTCGACTACTCACAGGTAATGTTTGCTTCCCTGTGGGGCTTCCTGGTCTTTGATGAACTGCCGGATCACTATTCCGTCATCGGGTACGTGATTATCATCAGCATGGCTGCCTTCAAATGGTTCTATGCGCTGAGGGAGGAAAAACATGTAAAGGCGCAGATGCATACATAGGCGCAGCGGGTTTTCACGCATTGGGAAAGCGGAGAAAATGAACATGAAATATGCAGGAATCGATATAGGAACAACAACGATCAGCGCGGTGCTTATAGACGGGAGCGGCCGGGAACTCTGCCATTATACGGTCCCGAACGATTCCGCGCTGCACGGGGAAAACAGCTGGGAACGGCTTCAGGATGCGGAACGAATTACGGAGATTTGTCAGGACCTGATCAACAGGATCCGGAGGGATGCCGGCACCTTCAACGGGCACAGCGCTCTGGCAGGCATCGGCCTGACCGGGCAGATGCATGGCATTGTCTACTTTGATCAAAATGGCCGTGCAGTCAGCCCGCTGATTACCTGGCAGGATGGCCGCGGTGACGCGTGGCTTTCCGGAACAGAAGATAGTCATCGGGGCGATGCAGCGTTCTGTGGAAATGCGTATGGCGGCGGGGATGCAGATACTGCCTGCGGACGGATCCGGAAACTTACCGGATGGAAGACAGCAACGGGTTTCGGTCTGGTTACTGTTTACGCGGATGGTCTGAGCGGGAAAATCCCGGACCGGGCGGCAGGAATTGGCACAATTGAAGATTATGTGGCTATGCACCTGACCGGGCGGACCCGGGCGCTGCTTCATCCTTCCAACGCCGCAAGTCTGGGTTTTTATCACCACGACAGCGGGTTTGACAGGGAAAGCCTGAAGACTCTTGGAATTCCGAAACAGCTTATACCGGAAATTGCTAAAATGGAGTGTGCGGTTGGATCCATGCGCTGCGGTGAGGAGGAGATTCCGGTTTCCATCCCGATCGGGGATAACCAGGCAAGCTTTCTGGGCTCAGTGGGGGCAGAAGAGGATGTTCTTATTAATATTGGTACAGGAAGCCAGATGTCCGCGCTCTCAGATCGGTATCTTTCAATAGCAGGGCTGGAATGCCGGCCGTTTGTCGGCGGCCGCTATCTGATCAATGGCTCGAGTCTGTGCGGCGGTTATGCGTACAGCATTCTGGAAAGATTTTATAGAAGTGTCTTCAGGATGGCGGGTATAGAAGCACCGGATCATTTGATGCAATTGATGGACCGCGCCGCTGAAGGTTTACCGAAGGGGACCCGGGTAAAGTTTGACACAAGGTTCCGGGGGACCCGCGAGGACAGCCGGCTGACAGCGGCAGTCACAAACATACATGAGGAAACCATGACGGCAGGTGACCTTTCCTATGCATGCATGGAAGGAATTGCCCGCGAGCTTTATGATTTTTACACACTTCTTCCGGACGGATTTCACTCGGACAAGCCTATGGCTGCCAGCGGCAATGGGCCCAGAAACAGCCGCATTGAATGCCGGATTATAGAGAAAGTATTTGGCAGGGAAATAAGGATTACCAGCAGCGCAGAGGAAGCTGCCTATGGCGCCGCATTATTTTCCCTCCATACTGCCGGCGGCAGAACCCTGGAGGAAGTGCGCCGGCTGATCCGGTACACAGACAGAGTGTCCGGATAGATTACAGAACTCCATCCATCCGGCCTTCCGGTGCCGCCTTCTTCCGGATTTCCCGGGCCGCCAGCGCCGCACCGATGGCTCCGGCGTAGCGGCCGTTCGCATCGGCAATGATTGTTTTATTTAACGCGGTTCCCAGAGCCTGCAGAACATATTCGCACTGGCACAAGCCTCCCGTGAGACAGACTTCGTTGCCCATGTCAAGATGTCCGGCCTGGGAGGCCACCTTCTTCACGATGGAATCCACCACCGCGAAGGCGATATTTTCCCGGCTTTCACCCTTGCCGATGAGACTGATCACTTCCGATTCGGCAAAGACCGTACACATGGAACTGATGGAGATGCTGCCTCCGCGAGATGCCAGATCACAAAGGGTATCCGGCCGCAGGCCCATTGTATTCGCCATGATCTCCAGAAAACGTCCGGTTCCGGCAGAGCACTTGTCGTTCATAATAAAATCAATAATCTTCCCGTTCTGTACGCGGATGATCTTTGTATCCTGACCGCCGATGTCAATAACGGTAAGGTTCCCGCTGCCGTGGAGCAGCATAGCGCCCCGGGCATGACAGGTGATTTCTGTCACAGCCTTGTCTGCATAGGGCACGGCCACCCGCCCATAGCCGGTCGCTACACATGGAAAAAGCGCCGGGTTGTATCCCTTCTGTATTAAATGCTGCTGCACTGCCTCCGCGGTGTCTACGCTGCTCCAGCCGGTGGGCTGGACAAAAAGCAGCGCAGGAGTTCCGTTTTCATCCAGAACGGCGGTCTTGGTGCTGGTTGAGCCGATATCGATGCCGATGGAAAAGCACATACTGTTTTCTCCTGTAGACATTGTTTTTCCTGGTGTGACCTTCGGTTATAGCATTTCCAGAAATGCCTCGATGCGGGTACTGAGCTGCCCGGTGTCGCCGGAGGAGTAGTCTGTTTCCACTCCCACATAGGGCACGCCCAGCTCCTCCATGAGTTTACGAACACAAAAGGCTTCCACCGTGTACGGTGTGCATGCCTGGAGATTTATCTCCACCACACCGTCCACCGCGTACTCGTTCACCAGCTGCCGCAGCAGCTCCATGCGTCTTGAGTCCGGTGTCATGACGGCGCAGCCGATGGAGAGATAGCGCCTGGCAACAGCCCGGACGATGTCCGGATCCTTCTCGTCAACATCCCTTTCGACCGCTTTGACGCCGCTGCAGTTTTCATAGCAGACCACCACACCGCCGTGCGTCTCAATGGACTTTACGGTCTTGTTCAGCACGCCGCCGATGGGGCAGCCCGTGATCAGAATTCGTTTTGCGCCTGCCGGCACTGGGCTTTCACCTGCAGCGCAGGCGCTCTTCAGGTCCCCGGTCAGCGTGTTCAGCTTTTTCAGAACCTCGGCGCGGTCAAAGAGAAAACCCACGCCGTCCAGTGCTTTATAAAGATCATAACCCCAGGCCATGGGCGGTTTATGCAGCTGGAGCTGCTGCAAAGCCCGGCGGGCCTGGCGCTCTTCATTGCGTACGTGCGCGGCTTTACGGATTTTTTCTTCTGTGATCTCTACGGAAAAGTGCTCCTCCAGATAGGCGATGAAACGGTGCAGCTCCGCCGTCCAGATGTCCAGCGCCGCCTCATTTTCTCCCTGAGGCAGATGAAGGATATAGACCTCCTTCATTTTTCCCAGAAGCTCATACATCTTTTTTTTACCATCACAGGTGGTCTCCCCCACAATCAGATCGGCAAAATAGGTATAGGGGCATTTGTCCGATACGGCAAAGCCATAGCTGGACTTGATCAGCGGGCACAGGTTTTTCGGCAGATGCGCCTCCGCTGCCGGGATGGTCTCGTCGCTCATGCCGCAAAGGCTTACCGGGCAGAAGCCGGCCGCGTCCAGGATCTCGAGAGGAGTGAAGGTGCAGAAAGTCCCGGCCACCAGGCCACCGGCTTCCTTGATTGCCTTGACCTTCAGAAAGCCGTTCTGACGTGCGGCACCGAACGCTTCAAATTGTGCAGGTAATTCTCTTGTCATATGGTTATTCTCCTTCACTGATTAAAGTATACAGGAAGCTTTTATAGAGTAATTTATAGATATTTATAGATATTTACAGACGTTTCTGCAGGCATGCTGTACACAGGTATAAAAACAACACCGCAGGCCCGGGAGAGCCTCGCGGTGCTGCATTTTTCGGATAGGCTTGATAAGGCAGGTTGTCCGATTGTCATAGGCAGATGTCCCTGCGGTGCCGTATTTTTCGGATGGACTTTATTCGGCAGAGCCCAGAGGGGTCCATAGTTTGTCAACGACGGCTTTTGCATCCTGCGATGACGTAATCAGGCCGACATCGATATAGTCCTCTGCAATGCCAAGAAGCTGTTTGGCGGAATACTCGTCGCTTTGCATGCCGAAGCTCATCAGCTTGTTCAGCTCCAGATTCATGTCGTACCTGTCGCTGGGATTAAGTCCCAGATCCATCAGGATACGGGTGCTTTCCTCCGGGTTCTCGCCCATCCACCGGAGCGCCTTCTTGACGCAGGAGGCCAGCTTTTCTGCTGTAATGGGATTTTCGGCGATGAAGTCAGGGTTCATCATGATGACGCAGCAAAGCTCATTTGTGCTGTTGCCGTCGGCGGAGTCAATCTTGCGCAGTACGCCATCCCGGACAAGAGGGTATCCGAAGGGTTCACTGAGCAGTGCAGCTTCGATCTGACCATTCTGCATGGCAGCCACGCAGGCATCCTGTGCAACGGCCGTCAGGCTGACATCTGTGAGGGGATTCATACCGGACTCAAGAAGCAGACGGGCGGTGATGTTGTAGTCGGAGGCGCCGATGCCGTTGGGAACGGATATTTTTGCTCCCTTCAGGTCCTCATAATGTTCATACCCGCTGTCCGCCAGAACATAGAGCGCCTTGCAGCCCTGAAGCAGATGGGCACTGCCCACGAAGGTGAGACTCACACCGTTCGTCGCCGGAACGGTTGCTTTGGCAATATGGCCGATGGCAATTTGACACTGCCCGGTGCCGATAGCCTCGATGTCGGAGTCGCCTTTAAAGCCTTCTACATCCAGACCGGCGTCTTCATAATAGCCAAGGTATTCCGCCATATTCGTCGCGGAAGTGCAGGCAGAGCCGATCATGTAATATAGCTTTTGACCGTAGGCAGGCTCCTGCTTCCAGGCTTCTTCTTCGCTAAGATCAGAGCTTTTCTCCTCTGCTGCGGCCTCAGCTGCGCAGGCGCTTCGCTGTCCGCCGACAGAGAGCGGCAGGAGCATGGTCAGGCAAAGCATCAGCAGGGTCATTCGTTTTTTCTTCATTTCGTTCCTCCCTTGTAAACAGATGTATTTCATTTCTCATTCAAGCCAAAGTGCAGCATATCAAGGATCTGATTGCGGTACTCTACAAATTGGGAACTGCTTCGGTTGCGGGGGTAGTCCAGTTTGATGGGTATCTCCCCCATGATGCGGCCCGGATGCGGCTCCATGACGATCACACGGGTGCCCATATAGATGGCTTCGTCAATGTCATGGGTGACCATGATCGCCAGCTGCCGCGCCGTTCGCCAGCTGCTCAGAATTTCGTCCTGCATGTTCATGCGGGTAAAGGCGTCAAGCGCGCCCAAAGGTTCGTCCAGCAGCAGGATTTTCGGCTGGCAGATCAGGGTGCGGGCCAGTGCCACACGCTGAGCCATGCCGCCGGACAACTGGGATGGGTAGTCGTCCTTAAAGGCCGTCAGCTTGATCACATCCAGGATGCGGCTGACCTGCGCTTCATTTTCCTTCAGCTTATGGCGCATGCGGAAGCTGAACGAGATATTTTTTTCCACAGTCAGCCAGGGAAAAAGGGTTGGCTGCTGAAAGACCATGCCCCGGTCCGGAGCCGGGCCGGTGATCGGCTCGCCGTTCACCGTCAGTGTACCGGTGGTTGGCCGGAGAAGTCCTGCGATCAGACGCAGGAGCGTCGATTTGCCGCAGCCGGAGGTGCCTACGATGGAGACGAACTCTCCCTCATGCAGTTCAAGGTTGATTCCCTCCAGGGCATTGGTGATGCCGTCCGTTTCTACCCGGGCGAAATGCTTGGACACTCTGTCCAGTTTTAAGATCAGCGGATCGCTCATGTCCTCGTCACCCCAATCTGCCAGCGGAGCGCGCGCCGCCGGATAAAGTCCAGCATTCTGGTTACGCCGTTGAAAATAATACAGATCACGATGATGGCTGCAAACATGCGGTTATACATAGCCCAGGCTTTAGCCCAGGTGATGTACCAGCCCAGACCGGCTTCCACGCCCAGCATTTCCGCTACCATCAGGGCAATGCAGGCTGAATTCATGCCCTGGGTCATGCCCTGCAGGATATTGGGCATCGCATGAGGGATTGCAACGTGAAGTACCAGCTGTCTTTCCCGGGCGCCAAGGATGCGGGCGGCATCAAAGTAAGCGCGGTCGATGTTGGAGATGCCCGTGATGGTGGCGATTGTTACGGAGAACCAGGTCCCCAGTGCGATGATGAAGACGGATCCGGAAAACAGGCTGGGAAAGAGCAGCATGATCAGCGGCAGCCAGGTGGCTACCGGGATGGGGCCGAGAATCTTTATGAGAGGGCTGATCCAGTAATGGATTCTGCTGCTGTAGCCGCAGGCGATGCCGGTGATCAGGCCGACACCAACCCCCCAGAAGTATCCCAGAAAGAGAAGCCGCAGGGAAAACAGCGTGCTTTTCAGCAGCATGTTCCAGTCTCCCAGGGCGGCATTGATAATGTCGTTGACCCAGGGGATGAAGGGATACATGAGCTTGCCGGTCTTTAGTGTCAGCACATCGAACAGCAGCAGGAAAAGATAAATGGCTGTGTACAGTGGTGCTTTATACAGAAGCTTTTCATACAGCGTGCGATCGCCCTTTGCGCAGCGCACTCGGGAAACGATCCAGACGCACAGATAGACGGCCAGCGGTATCAGCAGAAAGATCACATAACGCCAGGGATACGCGTTGGAATACTTGTCAGGAATATACCCGTATTCCAGCAGCGCAGCGGCGCAGGCCGGCGCCGGAAACAGCGTCACACACAGGTCCCATGCACGGCGCGCTGGCGTTTTATCCTTCTGTTCCAGCTCGAAGAGCTGTTGTCTTGTCAGTGTACCGGGAATGTCAATTTCCTCTGAAGCAGTTCTATGCCCCCGGTTCTCTTTCCTGAAACCCATTATACTAATCCTCTGCCTGTCATCTTTCATTCACAGCAGCAGCTGCGCTGTGAAGAATGCTTCTATATGCCGTTGCTAATGGACGAATCATATAGATAAAAAAACGATTTTGTGGTGCTTTTGTCAAGCAATATTTACCATAATGACCAATATTAAACATTTTTATCTTCACTTTCTTCCTGTGCCGATGCCTCGTTCTGCGATTTTGCCGCGATTGGGATGGCGCCGGGAGCAAAGTCATACGGGCGATGAAAAAGTTCGAATCCAAGACTTCGGATGTATCGGGCGTGATCAGCGAGACTGCTGCGAATTCCTGCCTTTCGCGTTTCCGGAAGATCATCGTAGGAGACAAGATATTTGGAACGGAGCAGTTCCTGGTCAGAATGGGCGTCATAGCACCATCCGTTTTCAAGATGGGTCTTGACATAAGCCTCATGGGTCCATCTTGAAAGTGTTTCCAGATCCTCCTTTCCGGGTCTGGCTACCGTGTCCGGTGCGTCCGGGATCATTCGCCGGACACCCAGAGAACGGTGAGGATCCTGGAGCTTTTCAAACAGGTACCGGATGATGCTTCGGTAGTATTCCCGGTTGATTTCGCCGATCAGATCCCATCCGGGACCTTTGCCTCCGGCCTTACTTTCCGATTTTTTCTTTTCTGATTTCTGTTCCGGGCTGTCTTCTTCCGCCTCGTCGGGAAGAGAGGCGTAATCGATCAGCGGCATGGCATTTTCATACAGACGCCTGGTAAAGGTTTCCATGCCGTCTCCAATCAGCTGTTCAAACATGATTTTGTTCTGGAAATCCTGCACATCCAGATGAATATTCAGCTGGGAAAGCGGAGGGAGATATGCCGGTGTGAAGCGCTTCTCGCCGCCGAGCCTGCTCATGGCAAGGATAAATTCAAGGGAGCGGGTGCCGTGGCGGTACTCGGAAACACGGAGCAAAGAACTAAGAAGCGCAGGAGAAATATTCACAGTGCCGGACTTTTGGTCATATACATCCGGAAATTTTCTTATAATCAGATCGCGCAGCAGCAAAGCTCTGCGGATGAGGTGCCTCCGGTCGGTGATCCGGTTCGGGTTCGGCCCCATAATGTTCAAAGTACCTTTGAGCCTTGAAACAAAATCCGGTCCCTTGCGCTGACGGAAGCTTTCTTCGCGCCCGGAGTCAGGAAGAAACTGCTCATAGGTATCCGCAGTGCCTCCGGCAAACACAAAGACAGCAGCGTCGATGGTTTCGGTTCTTCCGTGAAGGGTGTATTCTCCATCCTGCATGGGAGCAAGGAAATAGCGGAGCCATCCAAGTTCCTGGCCGTCGATGGCGGAATCAAATTCATCGAAGAAAATAAGAGGGATCGCATCGGATTTTTCCGAAAGTTCCTGATGAAGAGCTTCAAAGAGGGACTCCGGGGAACCGAACTGAGAACAGTTGAGAGTCGCACAGCGAAAACGCTTTACTGAGCGGGCAATTTCCCGGATTCCAAAGGACTTTCCGGATCCCGGCGCACCGAAGACGGCGACGGACAAAGGCTGCAGGGAATTTCCGTCCCGATGGTCAAACTGGAAAATATAGTCCTCCAGCAGGGACCGGATTGTATTATAGTTTTCAATCTCCGAGACATCAACCGTGGTAAGAGCGCCGCAGCGAAGAACCGGAACATTCCGATACAATTCATCGGTTCCCTCAATGACCAGTTTTTTGGCCATGGCGAGGTAACCTCCCTTGTAATGCTCCGCATATGCATCAAGAATGCAGAAGGGATCGGCTCCGCTTAACAGGACACGTTCCGATGTAACAGGCAGGAATATATCGCACATGGTGTCATCATTTACTTTATCAATAACATCCGAATAAACAGGATATAGATCTGCATTTTCCGCGAGAGTGATACGTTCCAGTTTTTCCGGAGCAAACAGAAGTGACCATACGCCGCCGGCACAGATCAGAGCACCGGCCGTGTCAAGAAGAATGACCATATCCTTCCGGACTTTCAAAGGCCACAGGGACTCATTAAAGAACAGCTGCTGCATGAACGTATTTACGGTGTTTTCATAGGAAAGCCCGCGGCTGATCATGAAATCGAGCTGACGCAGATGCTCCATTTGAAGGAGCGGAACTTTATCTTTGGCAAAGGCTCTTCGAAGAGAATGACCCGGCTCATATTGTGAAAAATTCTCTATTTCCATCTTAACCCTCATCTGCATACCCTCCTTTTAAACGGATATTTTTCTATCTTTAATCAGATTATCCCATATTCGTCCGGCACCTGCAACAGACGGCGGAGTGCGGTATGGTTTTACATCAGCACGGCGGTAAGCCATTATGCTCAAAAACGAGCTTTAATATCGCAAATAGGACTTGCATTTTATAGATAATTGTATAATATTAAATTGTATTAAATACAAAATCACAGTAAAGAATACAGTGCACTTTTCCAGGGTGCCTGTACAACAGTGCATTCGAAGCATTGCCGAAGGACGGACAATGGCCGCACCGGCATCAGCGCCGCGGCTAAATCCGCATCCGCTGCGGCAGGGGACGGACAGTGCCCGCGCTGGCATCATGGGAAGGAGAATTTTGAGAAAGCATGAATATCTGGATACGAATATTTTCACTTTTAACCGCGCTTGAGTTTTTTTATATTTTCTATCTGGAAACGGTGGCAGCAACTTCTGAAAAGACCAGCCGTGTCTTTGCCATCCCGATGGAAACACTGAAGGAGGATACGGTAAATGTCCTGCTGAAAAACCAGGGTGTTTACAATGGTCTGATCGGAGTTTTGATCCTTCTGGCTGCATTTATTTTCCCGAGTGTTATGGCTGTTGCTATTTTAATGCTGTATATTATCGGGGTGGCGGTATACGGAGGGGTCTCAAGCCAGCCGAAGATTATTCTGATGCAGGGCGGACTGCCGATGATTACGTTTATCCTGTGCTTAGCGGCGTTGATGTAACCAATGATGCTGTTCCCGCGCCCTGGCCGTGTTCGTGCAGGACGGTGAGGAACAGCTTTTTTCTTTCAGGTATATTTATATGAATGACACTCAGAAAAAAGATGCTTTGAAACTTGATAACCAGCTTTGTTTTCCTCTATATGTTTGTTCTAAGGAGGTTGTGCGCAGATATAAGCCTTATCTGGATGAGCTTGATCTTACGTACACACAGTATATTACGATGATGGCCATGTGGGAACACAAAAGCCTGAATGTGAGCGCTCTCGGGGATTACCTGTATCTTGACTCCGGAACACTGACGCCTTTGCTTAAAAAACTGGAACAGAAAGGATATGTAGTCAGGAAACGCAGCGAGGAAGATGAGCGAAGCCTGATTGTTACCATCACACCGGCCGGAGAAGAACTTAAGAAAAAGGCAGCAGATATCCCGCAGCGGATTGGGAAATGCTTTGAGATTTCTCCGGAGGATTCCGGGGAATTGTATCGAATTCTTCACAAACTGATGGCCACCTGGAAGTGAGGCGTTTCACGGCTCCATACCTTCCTATACACTTTTCCGATTTTAAGATCGGGGGGCGGGAACCTGGCCGTGCACCGGCTCCGGAATTCCTGCTTTATATAGGACAAAATTATTATAAATACATACGGTTCAGCATTTCCGTCCCTGTCTTTGTGCAAAAAACCTTATCCCGGAAACTAGTGATGGCTTCTTTATTTAATGACGACTCGTCAGCGTTCACCAGGAAATCCGCTTCCAGCATAATCTGTAAGTCCGGCCCGTCCACCCCGGTATACGTGTGATGATGTGCAACAATATAGCAAATCCGGTTTAGCTGTTCTTCCGGCAGTCCGAAATCACGGTAGAATTCCCGCGTCAGGAGATTTCCTTCCTGTTCCTGGGCTTTTCCGTTTGTGTTTCCATATTTTTTCCGGCAAAGCGGGCAGGCAATGTCATGAACAATGGCGGCCAGCTCCAGCGTTTGCCGCGTCTTCGCATCCAGATTTTCCGAAAGGGCGATGGCATGCGCAAACCCCCATACTTTCATGAAATGGTTGATATCATGCAGGCAGACATTGCTTTCCTTTTCATAAAAGCGGATCATTTTCATCACAGCGTCCGATATAGTCTTTGACATTTTTTCTTCTCCTTTTTCCGGTGGGCTTGAAATTTTCTTCTATTCTTTCTGTACAGTATCAGAGCAGCCACGCGTCCAGCTTGTCTTCCGCGCGCTCCCGGTAATTTCTATGCTTCATCTGCTCTTTGATTTCACAGGCACGCTTTACCCGGTCGGTAATGATGCCGTCCGCATTGCCGGCCAATATTTTTTTCAGGTAATCGTCTTCATTGACAGTCCACACAAGAACCTTTTTTCCGCCGCGCCGGAGTGCGAGAATGTTGGCTCCTGTGGCCAGCTGCTCCTCAATAATCAGATCATCCACGTTCAGCTTTGTTGTATCTCCGAAACTCATGAAGTAAAGATAGCCGGTTTCAAATTCAGGATAGGTGCGTTCCGCATAGTCAAGCACCTTATATTTCAGACTGATCAAAGCAACCTGATCGGTCATATTTTTATCGCGAACCATCTTCACCACATCATCTACCATCTTATTGTCCGCAGTCGGACCCTTGAGTTCTATGTACAGCCGGACCTTCTTCTTTTTAGCCGTTTCAAGCAATTTTGCAAGCGTCGGAACCGGATAGCCGCTCGCCGTACGCAGCTTTCTGATATCATCCATCGTCATTTCCGATGATTTTTTGCTAACTCCATATAATCGCTTAAAATCGTCATCATGATTGATGATATACTGACCGTCCTTTGTTCTTTGCACATCCGTCTCACAGCCGATCACTCCGTAATCGGCCGATCTTTCAATGCCTTCTGCTGTGTTTTCCGGTGCCAGCGTTCCGCCGGTTCGGTGGGCTACAATACCAACCGTGCTTTCCAGCGGAAAAAGCTCATCATAATACGCCGTCATACCGATGCTGAGTATAGCTACAGCGGCAATGATGGCGCCGATTCTGATCACACGGCCGACGTGACGGCTCCTTGGGGCGGCGGGAACATAAATTGTTGTTCCGTCCGTATACATCCGGTAATAGCGGGTAAGTTCCAGGATCATCAGCGGCGTGATCACCTGATACAGGTATATAAACAGAGCAGTGTTGAGCAGCGCCATAAATACACTGAAAAATTTGGAACTGGCGGCATTTTCTGATGCCAGATTCACAATCAGGTCAGGTACCAGCAGGAAGACACCGATGGCCGCGGCCGCACTGCTTCCGACGATCACAATAAACAAAAGATAATGCGGAATAAACTGCTTCCAATGTTCCTTCATAAGCTTTTTCGCATGCGCCGCGGCATTCCGGACCGGCATATTGTCCAGAACCACCGCGTGAAACGTAAATAAAAAGCGTAGTCCCTGAAAGAGCATAAAAGCATTGAAAACAGAATAGGGAATCAGGTACAGTGGCGTTGCATAAATTACGGAAGTAATGAAATTCGGTATCTTCAGATCCTTCGTTAGGCTGGTCGTAACTCCGATTCCGACCAGCGGTACGGCAATCGCCATATACAGGATAAGCAGAATTCCCCGGAACCCGGTCAATTTCCTGAACGAGCGTACGGCATCTTTTAATATAGTTCCAGTCCTTGCTTTTTCCCTGCACAGGACACTGCGACTGTAAATAATCTTGACATTCAGGTCAAATATCGTATAAAGGCACAGCAGTGCGATCGCCAGCAAAATCAGCAGTCCTCCCTGCCACGTCGTAAAAAGAAATGCAAAATCTCCCGTCGTGACAGCCTCATGGCCGGCCGATGACATCAGAATCCCGCTCAGAGTCCGTATGCCGTTCAGGGCCAGCGCCAGAATCAGTCCGGAAACAATCTGATAGTAAATGATCCCGGGGATTGTCTGGAAATACGGCCACAAATGCCAGCGACTCTGTTGTTTTTCTGTTTTGCCGGAGGACGGACTTCCCTGATTTCCCGACCTGCCTTTTCTTTTCTCTGTTCCGCTCATGTCCATTTCCCTCGAAATCTTTTCCGTCGTTATTATTGGCTGCCGGTAACCGGACTTGCAGACGCCTCTCCTGAAATGTTCTTTCGCTGCCGGTGTGCGCATCAGGGCGTATACAGAATTAAATCATCACATCAGGATGGCCAGAAGGAAGTTATACGCCGCACAGCAAAGTACGCAGATCGGAACTGCTGTCAGAAGCAGCCGGTTGAACATGGTATTTCTTTCTTCTTCCTTCGGAACGGATCCGAGGATAAGCGAGCCGCCGGATGAGAATGGGCTGATGGCACTTGACTGAGCGCCGAGAACGGTGCAGGCAAAAAGGACAGGCGCTGATATGCCGCATGTTGCGGCCAGGGCCGGGATCAGCGGGAACAGTGCCGGGGTTACAACGCCGGTTGTTGAACTAAAGAAACTCATGATGGCGGCAATGATAGAGAAGACGGCCGGAATCAGAAGTTTTGGAACGTTGGAACTTACCCAGTTGGAGAGCATATCAATAGTTCCTGCTTCGACAGCAACGGCAATCAGCATACCGGCGCCGGCAATCATAATGATGGTATTCCACGGAATTCTGGCGATGGCTTCCTTCTGCGGAGCCAGATGAAGAAGCAGTGCGATCACAGCGAAGATAACAGCTACGAGACCTACATCCATTTTACCGGCAATGCGGGCAATGACGGCATTGTTCGGATTGAATACTTTAAGCATCGGGAAAATCAGAACAAGAACCATCATGACAAGCATAAGGGTGAGCGTGGTTTTCTGCGGGGCTGTGAAAGCTTCCGGTTTTTTAAAAGCAACGTCTTTTCCGATATTACGGTTTGATTTCATGGCGAAACGGAAGATGGATACGATAATCAGGGAAAAAATAATGGAGAAGATGAAGATTTTCATTTGCATGCCGAAAGTGTCAATGGCCGGAAGATCTGGATTGTTTTCATAGGCAGTATCGGCCAGACCGCGGAATACAACGCCGAGATTCGAAGTGGGAAAGTCACCTCCGGCCAGTGCGCCGCAATTGATGGCAACCGCACCTGTCAGTTTGTCCATACGTGACTCATCACAGATGATCAGTGTGATCGGAGCCAGGAAAGCAAGGACGGTAAAATAAGTTGCACCCATCACGGAAAGGATAACAGCTACGGCAAAGAGTGCGTATGGGAGAATACCCGGGAAATGGCGGCAGGAATAAAGAAGTGCTCCTGACATTTTTTCCAGTGTTCCGTTAATCGCCGCCACATTATAAAACAGCGACACGGACAGAATTACAAACATGGTGTTTACCGGCCAGAACCCGATCAGGTCCTTCGGCCGAAGATCCATTGCGAAGCAGCCAATGATAAAGGCAAATACGATACAGAAAAGACCGGTGTTGATTTTGGTCTTGTATCCGAGAAAGATGGCGAGGGCGATCGCCAGGATGATGATCAGGCTCAGCATATTTTTCTCCTTCCTATAATAATAAAGATGATATGAGTGTCAAAAGTACCTTTTGCCACTCATTTATGATTACGCGTGGTTTCGTTGCTCCGCAATTCCCACCACGCTGCCATATTCGGCATTCTCGTGACGCTTTCGCGCCACTTCATGCCTCCTGTGGGGCGTGTCAATAAGTCCTGCCACCACTCGCATGCAAGCATGCGTGGCGGCGGACTTTTGACACGGTAATCATAAAGATGAAATAAGATGCGGGAACAGCCGGGCGCAATTATTCGGGTTGCTGACTTTCTTCAATATTCAAAAGACGGCAGGGGATGGTGCGGGTCATGTACCAGATCTGGTCATCCGGAATACCGTGATCTTTGAGATACTGCATATATTCTTCCAGCGCCAGTTCCCAGTGCGGGTTTTCTGTCTGACCTCCGTCGGTATCGGCCATGACATGCTTATAGCCGACTTCTTTGATGATGTCGAGATTGTCCGAAAGATTGGATTTGTATTTTCCGCCGCCCATATTCTGTGCATAGCAGCGCTCCAGAATGCAGTCGTAGTCACGGACCAGACGGATCTGATCTTCAACGGACATATCGACCACCCACCATTCCGGATGCGTAATTACAATTTTTCGGACCCCGGCGTCTTTCGCAGTCTCGACGATCGTAAAAGCTTCCTTGGGGGATACGTGCGCCGTCCCCAGAACCACGTCATAATCCCGGACCAGATGAAAAACATCCAGTAATTCGGGAATTACTTTTCCATCGCGGACAAGCTCAATGCCGTCCGCCGGATTCTGTCCCATTTTTTCCAGATGCCTTCTGGCGGACTGGGTCGGCAGCCAGATTTCCTTTGCGCCAAGCTTCAGAGCTTTTTCCACGGCTTCCGGATTGATACCTCCGATGACCTTGTTCATGACGACACCACCAAACATCGTAAATCCCGTATTATCGCCATAAAACTTTTTGACATATTCGTTTGTCAGACAGGCGCGGTTTACGGTAAAACCCAGATGTGACTTGATGACAATGGCTCTTGCCCCTACTCGTACGGCCGCGTCCGCCAGCTCAAAATCACTGTATGCACGGAGCCGCAGATCCGGGTTCGTGTGCACATGCATATCACAAACCCCTCTCATGGATACCCTGCTCATAACTGCCTCCCTATTCATAATTCATACACTGATATGAGTGTCAAAAGTACCTTTTGCCACTCATTTATGATTACGCGTGGTTTCGTTGCTTTGCAACTCCCACCACGCTGCCACATTCGGCATTCTCGTGACGCTTTCGCGCCCCTTCATGCCTCATGTGGGGCGTGTCAATAAGTCCTGCCACCACTCGCATGCAAGCATGCGTGGCGGCGGACTTTTGACACGGTAATCATACAC
>Ga0256404_1006944_pt1 | contig 18280 bp, 21 predicted proteins | sample RumenRJG_01DNA_FD_185990 | JGI IMG/M metagenome (GOLD analysis project Ga0256404, IMG submission 185990) | Bovine rumen microbial communities from Lethbridge, Alberta, Canada - RJG_01 | ecosystem: Host-associated > Mammals > Digestive system > Stomach > Rumen | place: Canada: Alberta | collected...
GTGATGAGCAAACTCTGTTTGGTTGCCATGCTTGTTTCCTCCTTAGTCGGTGTCCAAGTGGTTGCGATGTAGTTTCAGACGTTCGAGCGTCGATGCTGCGGTATCGTGGCCGTTGCAATGGCTCATGTAGCCGAGGAACGACGCGACACGCTGATGTACATCGTCATAGTCAACTTTCCATTCGGAAAAATCCTTTGATAGCTTTGAAAACCTCCGCTTCGCGGCTTTGACATTTCGCTTGCGCGGCAGGACGTGATTCGTCCACGTCCGATAGCCTGCGAAGTCGATGCCTCTGCAAGCAGGATAGAGCGCCGTCTTGCTGTTGAGTTCCAGCCGCAGCTTTGTATCAAGCAGCCATCGAATGTCGGCCAGCGCCGACCACAGCTTTCGCTTGTCGTTTCCAATGAGGATGAAGTCATCCATGTAGCGCAGATACATCTTCCAGCCGATGCATTCTTTGACAAAATGATCGAGCACGTTGAGGTAGATGTTCGCTGAAAGCTGCGACGTGAGAGCCCCAATGGGTAGGCCGACGCCCGTATCACCGTTGAATCCGTCGATGATGCGCCACCATAGTTCCAGCACACGTTTGTCGCGGATCGTCCTCTTGATTTGCTCAAAGAGGATTTCGTGCCGGATGCTCTGATAGTAGTGGTGGATGTCGCATTGCAAGACGTATACTGGAGCTCCTTCTTTTCCTGCTTCGCGCAAGAATCCTTGAACGCGATGCACGGCGCGATGTGTCCCCTTCCCTGGCGTCACCGCGTAGGAATCAGCGATGAACTTCGGGAGAAAGAGCGGCGCGACGATGCCACAGATGGCGTGGTGCACGATGCGGTCGCGGAAGTCGGGGGCGTGGATGATTCTCCGCTTCACTTCTGTCTTGCACATGAATTCTCGATAGCCGGATGGAAACCATGAGCCGTTCCTCATTTCTGAATGAAGTTGCTCGATTGTTTCCTCCTGCTTAAAAAGAATGCCGATGACGTCTGTGTGATACCGCTTGTGGCGGGCGGCGTCATGGAGCGCCCGATAGAGGTTTTCATAGCTTGTGATTTCGTCGAATAGGTGGTTGTGCGTTTTTGGCATGATGAATCTAATAGCGCCGCGTTTTGGCCTTTCTCTTCGGCCGTACTAGTCGCGCCATTCCTTTCGTCTGTTTTCCTTTGTTGGAGGATGGACACCAGTCCCAATTATATCGGCGACTGGACTTGCGAGCTCTGCCGCAAGACTTCTGCGCATACGAGATAGTTGCGAGCCGGAACCCGAGGCTGCTGTTCGTGTTGCTCGTGCTGTTGTTGTTCAGGTAGAACGGGCCGTAATTCGCGTTGCTACCCCAATTCGAGTTGAAGACGTAACCCCCGTTGAACCACTGGTGCAAACCGATGCCCAAAATACAATTTCAGAGTCACTCTTTGGACTTCTTCTTAATCCACCCGCCGACCATTCGGCCAATCTCGTCAAGTTTCTTTGACCATACGGTGTATCGGTGTAAGGATATGTATTCGAGCTCATACGAATCGCGGATGCGCCATCGCATTTCCTCAATCAAAATATCCATGCTGTTCAGCGTGGATTTCTGCATATATCCTTTCATGCATCGTATCGCGAGGTCTAAAAGCTCCCATGATTTCCGTTGTGTATCTTGACACATCAAAAATCGTTGCGAGCGCGGGTAGTTCGAGTTTGTTGTGGCGATCTGCGTGTAGCGCACAAACTCATTGATTTTCGCTACAAGCGTTTTCCTTGGTGCGCCGTACGAGGATTGTTCAGCGCTACCGCGCTGAACGTCACGCGACACGCACCGCTCATCACTCGACATATCTTGCGAGGCGGAACCCGAGGCTGCTGTTCGCGTCGCTCGTGCTGCTGCCGTTCAGGTCGAACGGGCCGTAAGACGCGACGCCACCCCAATACGAGCTGAAGACGTAACCCCCGTTGAACCACTGGTAATCGCCGAACGAGCCATTCGCCTGTGTGCCATCGACGGATGCGGCAAGGAAGACGTCTCCGAGGTCGTAATTCGTGCCTTTGTTGTGAAGAACATCTTTTACGTAGCCGTTCCCGCAAGGATTAAGGCCGGTATCGACATAAGTCTGCGAACCATCATTCTTGAAGATGCGAATGGTATTGCCGCTGCCGAGCGTGTCGATGCCGTCGAACCACTCGCCGTAGCTCGCGCCGCCCCAGACCATCTCGATGCCGTGGTACTTTGCATCCATGCCGCTGTCCGAGCCCGTGAGCAGCGTCTGGAGGTTGCTCGAACCGTACTCGATGAGCATGAGGCGGGCGATGAGATGATGCTCGTAGATGTTGTACATGTGCCAGCCGGTCTTCTCACCCGTACCGCCCGATACGTTGCGGTTCGAGCCGAGTGAATGTGCCGTGTCTCTCGTGATGGACGTCCAAGGCGTAGCGCCCTTGATGGATGCCGCTTTTCCGCTGCTGTCCTTCGACGCAAGGTATTTGCCGATCTGCACGCCGGACATTTCCTTGCCATTGTTCATGAAGGCTGGATGGACGTGCCATGTATCATCAATCTTGTCCGGCGCGATGAGGTATGCGTACTTCCCCGCATACGTCGCCGTGTCCGGCAGCTTCTCGTTCTTGACGTACATCTTCGGGATGTAGACCATCGCCTGCCCGTCTGCCGTCTGCTCGACCATCTTGTTGAAAGGCCATGCGTTCGTGAAATCAAGAGCCATGAGTTATCCCTCCTCCGAAAGGTCATCCTGCGCGAGATTGTCACCCTCGCTGTTGACACGTCTCCAATCGCCGTAGGTCGAGCCAGCAGCGTTGAACGCGACGCCGTATGCGGCGCCACCCATCACGAGCACGCCATCTTTCAGATGAGCGCCCTTGAGCGTGAACGAGGACGGGTCGCTGTAGTCGATGCTCTTCGTGAGCTCGACCTTCGTATTGGAACCCCTGAACGCGCTCGCGCAATCCGTCAGCTCGTCTGTGCGGACATTGCCGCCGCCGTAGGCGCGACCGTTATAAATCGCCGTGGACGAGCGATAGAGCGTTGCACGGCCTTCGTTGTACTGGTTCTTCACAACCGATTCGAGCTTGACGCGGTTGATTTTGCCGGACACAGCGATGGACTTGATCTGCACTTCCTCCGTGCGCTCGCCATCGGTGAGCTGGTAGTGAGCGCCAATGATGAGGCCGCTGCTGCTTTCGACGTCAATGCTGTCGTCGCCAGACACGACCGACGTGACATTGACGGTGATCTGGTCGATTTCCTCGGCGCTGCCGTCAAACGTCTCGATGAGCATGTTGTCGTACCCGTCCGGGTCAATCTTCGCCATCTCGAGCGCGAGGTAGGCATTTGCCATGAGGCGTTCGAGGTGATTGATGCGGTTGTTCTCTTTCGCCGTGTCGAGCGCGTTGATTTTTTCGAGAAGTTCGTCGTACTTCTCCGTGCCGGGGACGGTGGGCTGCAGCTCCGTGATGAGCTTTTTGAGGTAGTTCGTGCGGGCTGCGAGGTCTTTGATGGGCTGGTTCAGGATGCCGTCGGGGCCTGCCTCGGCGACGTCGTTTTCTTCCAGCTGGTAGATGCCCGGCGTCCATTCGGATGTCTCCGTGATGTTGCGCCGCGTGCTGTCATTCGGCATATGTGTTCCTCCTTTGCGTTAGAAACGGATTTCCCAGTAGCCGTTGATCTCGATGTCATTGGCTTTTTCGATGATGCCCGTGCGCGTGCGGTGGGAAAACATCGCTCCGTCCGAGCAGAACAGGCCGAACTCGCAGATTTTGAGCCCGTTGGCCGTCTTCGTGTCAATGACGAAGTTGAAGCGTGCTACCTTCCCATCGGCCGTCGCGCTCGTGACGGGTGTGAGCACGGCGTCTGTGAGTCCCGTGTCATCGACGGTCGCGGCCGTGCTCCCCGTGCCGACGCCGACGTGCGTGACGCAGCCGGTCGAGAGCCCTGCTAAAAGCTCCGCCATCCTCTGGCGTCCGAGCGTCGTGATGAGGTTGTGGTTCTCGTAGTGGCTGATGACCTTGCCCTTCTTCACGACGTCGAACGAGATCGCGCCGTGGACTTCCATCGGCGCTTCGCGCAAGGCGACGCCGCTAGATGCGGGCGTGTGTTCTTCGAATCGCAAGACGATTCCCCCTTTGTCTTAAATCGTGTGTACCATCCAAACGGAACGCGCCGCCAAGGCGCAGGCGTTCGCCGCCGTCAAGCTTCCATGTGCCGTCGAGGCGATGGAGTCTCTTGATTTCCAGTTCGCCAGACGTGTCAAGCGGTGTCGCATTCTCGCCGAGCGTCCAGCTGCCGTCAAGCGGCTGTCCTTCGTCGAGGCCGATGCTCCTTGCCGTGTCCTCGCTGGCGTTGATGCCTTTGAGCGTCTTCCAGACGGAGAGCGCGTCGCTGGCGTCGGCTTCTTCCACCCATTTCGGATGCGTCCATTTCGTCGGCAGGAGCTTCTTCGGCTTGGTGTTCGTCTTTGCGCCGTCGATCACGTCTGTCCAGGCATGCGACGAAAGCTTTCGCCCGCCGCCATCGAGCCGGAAGCGGCCGTCCAGCGGGATCGTGCCGTCGAGGAGGCTACGCTCTCCGCCATCGAGCTTCCAGCTGCCGTCGAGATAGTGGCGCTCGCGCACGGTGATGCGGCCGCCTGCGTCGAACGGGAGCTCGTCGAAGCCGAGATGGCTCTCTCCATTCAGCATCCATGAACCGTCGAGCTTGCGCGTCATCCTGCCGAACGTATCGCTGAGCGAGCCTCCGAGGAACTGGATGCACGACACGACGAGCGATTCGACGCCGCCGTCGAGCGTGACAAGGCCATCCTTGCGGCCGTCGAGCTTCCAAGAGCCGTCGATCCTGTCCTCCCCGTCAAGATGCCGCCTGCCGCCGAGCGTCCATGTGCCGTCGAGGCGGCGCCCTGGCCACGGGTATTCGTCGGCGACGGCCGGGCTGACGTCGATGCTCGTCGTGAAATCATCGTCGATGTCGCCAACCTCGTCCCATGGAATGAAAAAGTATGTGTACAGAATCAAAAGATTCTTTGGCACGATTTCCTCAACGAATTCATGGAGATTGTCGAGGCGGCTGTCGAAGTCCCAGTTGATCTGCATGTTGAACAGGTACTTGTTGCCATCCACGATTGGCGTCAGCGTGCCTTTGCCATAGATGGTGTCGAGCATTTCCCGAAATTTCCGCAGCGTGTACGGACGCGTCCCTGCAAAGGCGGCTAGGATGCGCTTGCGACGGTCTGCATACGTCTCGTCTGCATGCGGATGCAACTTGTAGATGCTCTCCCACTGCGACAGGCCGTACTGCATCATGTACTTCACATAGACATTGTTGAAGCAGTCGCAGAGCGCGTTCCAGAGCTCTTGAAATTCGACGGTCTCCGTGTCCATGACGGACTGGATGTCCTTGTTGTCGCGGCTGACCGGCGTCAGGTACTGGCGCATGTTGATGATGCGTTCGATGCCTTCGAGGCGGTCTTCACTCATGTGCTCACCGCCTTCAGCGTCAGCGTGCCGAGTGTCGGAACTTCCTCCGATGCGAGCGAAATGTGATCCGTTGCGCCGTTGATGGTGACGTTCGTGACATCTTCAACGAGCGGCGTGTTCAGGATGGCGTCAAGGATGAAGGCCGCACGGATGACGAGATGCTCGCGGTCGCCTTCGTCTGCCCAGTCCTTGCGCCGCTTCTGAAGGTACGTTCCGACGCTCTCCTTCGCCTTTGCGAAAATGTCATCCGTCGTATATCCGTCTTTCAGCAGCACTTCTGCCACAACATCGACTGGCACGGCCGTCGCGGAAACGACAGTCACGGTATGGCCGATGGGTGCGAGGCCATAGCCCTTGCCCTGCGGCGGCGGGTCGATAGCTTCCTGCACCTGCGCGACGAGCTCTGTGCTCGCCGTGTTGTACTCCGTCGTGAGGATGACGAGCTTGACCGTGCCGCCGCCATTCCAGCAGCGATAGACTTTCACGCCGCCGATGCCGTTGATGGCGAGCACTTTCTCCTTGTAATCGTCGCCATTGCCGCCGAACGCCTTGGAATTGAGTTCGCGGATGACGCGCGCACGAAAGACTTCCGTGTCTTCCTCGTCCTCTCCTGGCGTGATGAGCTCGATGATCTTTGCCGATTTGAGCCCCGTGAGATTCGTGACGGGCAGGATGTCGCCGATGCAGTCATTTCCTGCCGCGCCTGCTGTCTCGCAGACGAGCTTGTACGTGTGCTTTGCAGCGTCAATCTGCGCTTTCACGACGTATACAAAGCCCGTCGCAGGATACGTGAAGCGCGTGCCGAGCGGTACGTCCTCGCTGAACTCGCCGAGCACTTCTGCCGTTGTCGGGTCGGTCGGATAGATGGAATACTCGGCCGCACGCAGCGCGAGGAAGTCGCGGTCGGCCGTCGTGATGAACGCCTGTTTCAGGATGACGCGTGCCATGATGTACGCTTCTGCAAGCTCCATCGCGGCTGGTGCCGTCGCATCGTAGATGATCGAGCCCTCGCGCTTGTCGAGCGACGGATTGACACGCGTCATCATCCGTGCTTCGAGATTGTCCGCTGTCATGGATTCATACACTTGCACTCACCCCCTTTGATGCGTCTACATCTCCGTAAATCGTGTGCACGGTGAACTCCGCGAGCACGTCGCCTTTCTTGTTGTAGCTCATGCGGAAATTATCTACTGCGAGAATGCGGTCATCCTGCATGAGCGCCTCCGTGATGCGCCTAGGGAGCTCCGCATACACAAAAGGCACCGGCTTTCCGAACAGATCGGCAAGCTCGATGCCATAGTTCCACGAGTAAATGATGTACTCGTAGCGCTCCGTATTGATGATCTTGTAGATGGCCTGCTTCATCGCGTCGAGCTCGTCCACCATGCAGGCGAACTGGTTCTCGCGCTCATAGGCGATGTGAAAGGTCTTGGATGCTTCCGAGCCCGTCGAGAGGTCGGGAAAGACCTCGCCAGAGGACTCGGGCAAGAAGGATTCGCTCAATCAGAACACCCCCTGTCTGGATTGTAGCAGCGGTCGAGCGCGATGTACTGCTGCCCGCCGCTGATGCGCAGGAGATAGACCTTGTCGCCGCTCTTGAGCTCGTTGTGGACGAGATACGTCTTCGTCCCTGTATAGCCGTGCGTATGCGATGCGTATTCCGCGTAGCCGCTGCCTCCAGCCGCAGGGTCTGTCTTGTGCGCCACCGTCATATCGACGCTCCAAAGACAGGTATTCTTCGTGAGCAGGATGGATTCTTCTGGGAGCTCCAAGCCCTGTTCGAGCCGGATGGAGAGCGGGCTCTCGCTCGTGACCTCTCCCACCACGACATCGGAAAGACTGGCGGCGTCCATGCTGTTCGCGCAGATTTCTTGGATGAGTCCGACGAGCCGGCTGTAGTCGTTGCTGCTTCCCATGTATTCCGCCTCCTCAGCTCTTGTCGAGATGAATCACGTAATTTGGATACGTCGGCGTATTGCTCCACGCATACGCAAGGTCGTCGTAATGTTTCGGATAGCCGAGCGATGACGAATTTCCAAAGCAGCCGCCGGCCGCATCCGCGACCGTGACATGGTCGTAATCGCCGTAGATGAGCAAGTCGCCTTTCTTCACGATGCCGTCATACGGCTCGACCGTATAGCCGCGCGCTTCCATCTGCTGGCACATGGACGGAACATCCGACACGCCAGCGCGCGAAAGCTCCGCGCAATCTGGATTTGCATACGCCGTCGCCTTGAGCGCAACATCGACGCATCCATTCGCACCATACGGGCTTCGATAGCCTTCGCCAGGGCTCGAACCGCCGACAGCATCAAATCCAGACTGTACCTGCTCTGGATCGACACCGCCATAGCCGTCGCCGTTGTACTGGTAATACGACTTCGCGACAATCGTCGTGTAGCTCCCATCAACTGCCGTGCTGAGCACGTTGTCCGCATAGGAGTAATTCGGACTGCCAGGGCCGCCATTGTACATGGCAAGCGCCGTGCGCTCATCGCCGCCGGCCTGCTGCAAGAGGTCGCTGTAGTAATGCGCACCAGCATCGATATTCTGCTCGTAGTCAAAGACGTCCGAACAGCCATATTCGTTCGCTATGTCCTGCGAAATCTGCATGCAGCCGAAATGTGCGCCATCTGTCGAAACCGCCGAGCCATCGTAACCGCTCTCGCGCATGACGATTTTGTGCAGCGTCTCCTGCGAGACATTGTACTTTACGCTGGCACGCGCAATCGCACCATCGACACCAGGACGACCAGTGTTGATGTACGTGCTCCCAGATGGCAGCCCTGTCGGGTCGGTCGAAGCAACGCCCGTCTTTTTCGCCTTGCGGCTCTGCTTCTTCCGTTCCTCCTCTTCCTTGATTTGCTGGAGCACGGCACGGTCGCTGTCCTCCTTGACCGTGTACTTGCCAGGCTTCTCATTGTAGAAGATGGCAAGATCCATCGTGTGCAGCCCTTCCGCAAAATGATGCGTGACACTGTCCACGACGAAATAATTCTTGAGCGACTGGTCGGCAAACTGCATGTCGATGTACAGGAGGCTCCCGCCGCGCACGCGCACATCGCCGAGCACGCCAGATAGCTTGATGTCCCGCGTCTTGCGGTTCTTCATCGTGATGATGCGCTTGGCGCGATCCATCGCGTTCACTTGCTTGTTGTCCGGCCGCATGAGGTACTGCAACCGTCCCCATTCTTTCATATGGTCTTCATCGACGACGAGTCCCGTTCGCACGAGCTTCTTTCCCTGCTCGCCCGGAGCCTCGCGCACGACCTTCACAACATCATACGTGTCCTTGTCGATGGACGTCGCGTACGTGTAGCCGTGGACTTGCGAAGCGTCGATATAAGCATCGAGCTTCATCTTATCGAGCGGCTGGAGCGTGACCTTGCCTGCATCGTCATAGAGAAAATACAGGTCATGGTTCGCCGTGTGAACGAGCGTCTCGTCGAGCGCATGCTGCAAGATGTCGGCGAGCGTCTTGTTGTCCTCGATGCGGAGCGGAATCTCGTACTGCGTGTTAGCGATGTCCCCCATCGTGAGGCCGTAGTCGCTGCAAATCTGCTTGAGCACGTCCGCCGCCGTCTTCTGTCGATAGACGATGCAGTCCTTGTTCTTGAGATAGCGCAGCTGGTCATAGCACGTATACTCGTTGACGCCATCTTCTCCGCGCTTGATGGCGAAAAGAAAGCCCTTGAACACCTTCGTGCCATCGACGCTGAACTCGCAGGCGTTGCCTTCCTTGACATCGAGCCCGTCGGCGAATGATTTGAACGTGAGCTTTGCAGGCGCGATTTTCCGCTCTCGCGAAAGCGTGACGTCTCCGATGGGATCGACGAGAAAGTAGTTCGCATCCTGCCCGCCGCTCTCTGGCTCCTTCGCCTCGCCGGGCTGCTCCGTCGTGGTCTGCTCCTTCGAGCCGCTCTGCCCCGTGTTTTCTTCGTTCGCATGATTGTTGCGGATAACGAGCTGGTACGCGGGATGAAACGGCGCGAGCGTGGCGAAAGATGTAGACGCCGAAGACGTCTTGCTTTCTGTCCCCTGCGTGTTGGTTGTTTCTTCTGCCATCAGTACAGCACCGCCCCTGGAATCGACAGGATGTCACCAGAGCCAGCGCGCCTGCGGTTGGAAGGAATGGCGCCTCCCCAACCGCCGCCGACTGTTCCAGGAATGGATGTCGGCGAGAGCGGCGACATTTTGATGCTCGTGCCAGCTTTCAGCACGGCAGGGATGACAATCTTGTTGAACTTCGCCAGCTGCGGCCAGTACATCGCGTTCCCGAGCATCTTCTTGGAAAACTGTGCCAGCGTCTGGCCGCTTGATACTTTCCCGATGGTGCCTGTCGATACGAAAGAATCATGTCCGACCGTCGAGCGCGGGCTGACAGCCTTCGCCGTCTTTGCGCCGCTCGCATCCGTCTGGACTTGCAGCTTCTTCGTGCCGAACTCCACATAGCGCTTGAGCGTGACATTCGCATAGAGGTCATAGCCTTCTTCTGCGTTGTCCTCGATGCTGTAGTCCTCGAGCGTGACCTGCATGTTCATCATGTTGATGAAGCCGCCATTCTGCTTCATGCGCACGAGGATGAAGCGCGTCGGATCGCCGCTCGTCTTGAGCTCCTTGAGCGAAGAAATGAGCGAAGGCGCAAGGCCGTTGCTCCCGCCCATGAGCGACGTGAGAAGCGAACCGCCGAGCCCGCCAGATTTCTGCTGAGAGAATGGATAATCCGTATTCGGCAACATGAAGCGGAACGAGATTTCCGTGAGCTTCGAGGAACGGATGATATTGACCTCGCCCGTTTCCAGAAGCTCATACGTCTTGTTCCGGCTGCCGATCTTCGTCGTAAGAGACGGCGGCGGAATCGGAATCTGCATACTGCCGAGATACATGTAATACATCAGGTCATCACCGCCCTTTCTGCGTGCGTGTCAATGGCTTCGCGGATGCCTTCGACGAGGTCGCTCGTCATGCCGTCGACGTCTCTGTCGGAGGAAATCTGGTTCGTCTGGTCGATGTGGATGTCAATCTTATGATTGTCCTGCCAGTTCGTGATAGTAGACTGGAGCGCCATATCGCGGAGCTCCTTCATTTCCTCCTCCGTCATGTCAATCTTCTCGTTCATCTGCTGGACGCCATCGGCAATCTTGTCCGTGTTATCCTTGATTTTTCCGACATGGTCAGATGGGGACTTGCCGGCATTGATGTCGTCCATGTTGAGTGGCTCTGCCGTCGGCGGGACTGGAGTCTCTGGCGCACCTGGAGTATTGCCTGCAATCTCTCCAGCTTTCTTCAGCGCATCCGCAGCCCCCTGCACCTTGGACTCGATAGCATCTGCGATTCCTTTCCCTGCCTCATATGCCTGTGCAGCGTTGAAGTTCGCATCCCCATATTCAAACGTCTTCGGCGTGCTGGTATAACCGTCTGCATATTCGCGTTTCACCATGGCCTGATATTCGACATGGTCAACATGTCCGAGCACCTTGTCGATGCCTGGAATCTCGTTGACCATGTCAATGATGCTGTTGACCGCCTGCGCGACGAGATCGACGACACCATTCCAGATGTCGGCGAACAAGTTGTAGATGGCCGTCACGGGGTCATGGAACAGACCGCCAAGGAAATTCGCGAACTTGATGAAGCCGTTCGCAACGAACTTCACGATGTTCATGATGGACGTGCCGAGCCAAGCGAACGCACCGAAAATCAATCCCGTCGCGCTGATGCTCGTACCAGCAAATTTGTTCACGACGGCAATCGCGAGATAGAACACTGCGATGAGCGCGACGATGGCCATGACGATCCACGAAATCGGGCACATGGCGATGGCCGCATTCAATCCTTCCTGCGCAATCGTCAAGGCGATAATCTGCGCTGTCTCAATGGCACTCGCCGCCGCGTGAGCAATTGCCCCCGCTGTCGCAACAGCGGAAGCCCACATAGCGCTGAGCCCCGTGATGACAGATTGAGCGTTCATCACGATGAGCGCTGCGAGGATTGCTGCTAAAATCGGTTCAAGGATGCCGATATTTGATGCGACGAAACTCGTAATGAATGCAAACGACGACGAGACGGCATTCGCGAGGAATGTCGCCGCATTGGCTGCAATGACGAGTGCGCCGCCAAACAATTGGATAGCACCGATTTGAAGACCCGCACTTGCAATTTTGAGGTCTTTCGTCGCGCCAGAGACTTTCTTGCCGACTTCCGCGAGCGCGTCATTTACACGGTTCATCGCCTGTGCGGCCTGCCCGCCTTTCGTCTTGCCTATTTCGGCGTTCATGTTGCCGACGTTGTCCGTGACGGCCTGCGCGAGCGCGGCGACGCGCTGCTGCTCGTTGCCGTACTTGATCATGTTTTCTTGCTCTTCCGTGAGCGTGACGCCGCAGCGCGTGAGCGCACCGACGTTGCCCATGAGCGCGCGCCCCATCATGTTCGCGACAGCAATCGCGTCTTCCGATGTCGCATTCGCGCCTCTCTGCTGGGCTAGCATATTGTTCATGGCAGGAATCAGCGATTGCAGGCTGTTCTTCTCGTTAAGGAACGTCGCGAGCTGCTGGGCACCAGCCGTCTGTGTCGTGCGCGAGACGACGCCGAGCTCTTGCTGGGCTCCGATGAGCTGCTTGATGGCGTCGATGTCCTCTATCGTCGCGCCCGTGCGCTGCTGCATGATGACTTTGAGCTTGAGCTCCGCGCCACCGAGTGCGCCTGCTGCTGAAATGGCTTTGTTCATCATGCCTGTGAGCGTGTCCATGGCGAAGAACGCCGTGAACATGCCGGCGAGGCTCATGACATTCGCCTTGATCGAGCCGACAACGCCGGACGCCTTCGCGCGCATGCTGTCAAAGATTCCGAGTGTCTTTGTGCCAGCAGCCGACGTTTCTTCTGCGGCCTTCGTCGCAGCATCTCCTACTTTTCGGACGCCGTTCGCCGCCGCCATGGCAGACGTTGAAACCTCCACCATGCCTGTCGCTCCTGCCTTCCCAGCCGCAGAGACGGCCGCCCCTGCGACCGTTGCCTGCTGCGCAAGCTCTGTCACGTAGCGCGTCGTAACGCCTTCCGATGGAGACGACACGATGACAGATGGCGCGGCCTGTGCTTTCGCAGTTGTCTCCGTCATCTTTGGTGCCGCACGGACATTCGCCACAGCGCCCGAGGCTTTCTCGGCTTCTGTCTGCAAGCGCTGCATGTCCTTGGCGGCATCCGTCGCGGCTTGTGCCACGCGCTCGATGCCAGACGCCTGTGATGCGAGCTTTCCAGCCCTCTCTGCGGCATTGGCAGACGTCTCCGCCATGCGTCCCATGGCCGTCGCGGCGCTCGCCGCAGCCGATGTGATGCGGTCGGTCGTTGCAGCCGTCACGCTGAGCGATCGGTCAGTCGCCTGTACGCCCGTGATGCGCGAGACGAGATGGTCGAATCGGTCAGCAGCATTTCCAGCCGCCGACGCCATCTTCTTGAGCGGACCGCTGACGCCATCGGAAAGAGCAATAGCCTGTTCGATGGTCGCCATACGCACGCCTCCTTTCCTGAAACGTTATGTGTGCTTATCCTTCAGCTTGTCGATCTCCTGTTTTTCCTTCTGGATGTAGACCTTGATGCAGGCGAAGATGAACGCCTGCTCGTTCTTCGGCAAAGCAAGGAGCTCGTGTGGCAGAATGTGGAACTTGACGAGGGCGAAATAGGCCATATTCGCGAAGAATTCTCCCTTTTCCTCGTCGCGTCCCACAATCAGTTTTTTGCGCGCTTGATTTTATCGCTCATGCCGACTTCATAGCCGCAGACCTGCTGCACTGTGTTCGCAAGGTCGAGATATTCGCCAGGCGTCAGCATCTTCTCGATGAGGTCTTGTGCTCCGACCGCTCCATAGCTGTCCTGCAAGGCCGCATCGTCGAGATTCGGGAACTTCACGCACGTCGTGACGAGCAGGCGGACAAAGAGGTCATTGTCCGTCGTGACCTTCACGTCGCGCGTCCCTGGGACGTACTCCTTCTTCTTGGACTCCTTGAGCAGTTCTTCCTGCTTCTCCTGCGTGATGGGTGCAATCTTCCACGCAATCGGCTGGCGCTTCGCGTCAACGAAGCGTTTCGATGCCACATATTCGACTTCTTCTGCCTTGATGGCGCTCTCCGCGAAGAATGCTTTGAGATCATCTGCCATGTCTTCTTACCTCCTGTTACTGCATGCCGTCGAGCTGGGTGAACTTCTGCGGCGTCTCCCAATCCTCGAACGTGAAGTTGATTTCCTGCTCCAGCCAATCGCCGTCCGCGTCGAACGACGCGATGACGAGGTCGTCGAGGTTGCAGCCGTGCAGGATGATGGTCTGCGAGCCTGCGCGCGACGTCGGGTCGAAGTTCGTAATCTGAAGGTCGAAGTAGAGGTCTTCCGCATCGTCCTTGTAACGCTTCATCATGTCATCGAACAGTGCCGTATTGTGGTAGATTGTGAGCTTGCCCGTTCCATTGCCGCCACCCGCCTTGTTGCCGCGCAGAATGCGGCCGAGGATTGGCACTTCCTTTTTCACCTTCGAGAACTTCGCCTCGATGTTCTTTGCCTGGAACAGCAGATAGCGGTTCCCGTCCACCGTGATGGTCGCCGTTGCCAGCTTCGCCGCGAGGACGTCGCGGGCTTCCATCGTACGGATTGCATTGATTTCAGCCATGTCTCAGTTCCTCCTTCCTCATGCGACGACTACGCGCAAATAGAGCTTCTCCATACAGCACGTCGGCTGGACTTCGTATTCCTCGATGACTGCCGTCTTCGTGTCACCCTGTTTCGGGACTGGCACGTCATCTGCCTTGAAGTTCTGGATGGCACGAACGCGCTGGTAGTTCTTGTGGAGCTCCACAATGTCGCCCCAGAGTGCGAGACGGCCTTCGTCGTCGTTCTGCTCCTTGCCAAGATACTGGCGATTGAACAGGCCAGAAATGTCCGTCGCGATCTGGTCGAGCACGCGGATGACCTGGTTGAGCGAGAAGTCGTCGTTCTTCTCCTTCGTGAACTCCGTGTAGCTGTTGATGTCCGTGAGGATTTTCGTCTCGCCCGTGACATCGCCATTCGTCGGATCCGTCACCGAGTGGAACATCAGCATGCCGTCGGCAACCGCTTTCTCGAGCTCCGACTGCTTGTACTGAGTGTTGATCGTGAACTCGCCATCGTACGTCTTGTTCGTGCACGACGCATTCACAAGGCAGCCAGCTTCGGCACCAGTCAGCCAGTAGACTGCCGATGCCGGACTCTCGCCCGCATCCGTGACCGCATTCTTCAGGTTGATGACGCCTTCGTAATCGACATTCTTCGCGTTGTAGACCACGAGCTGGAACTTGCTGCCGACGTTGTCGCGCAGGCGCTTGCATGCCTGGATGAGCAGCGACTGGATTTTCTCATCCGTTCCCGCGTAGCCCATACAGTTGAAATAATACGGCTCGATGGCGTCGAGATACGCCTGATACTGCACGCCAGTGATGTCCTCGCCGTTCGTGCCGCCTTTCAGCGTATCGCCAGCATTGGCCGCGAACTCTGCCGTGCGGATGAACTCGACATAATCATTGTCCTTGACGTCATCCCAGCCCTTGACCTTCTTCTGCTGGTCGATGACCGTCTTGACGCCGTCCACATCGATATACGTCATGACGTCAAACGTGTCAGCATCATCGACATCCGCGACAACGGCAACCGTGATGTCGTTGCCGCGCGCGCCTGGGTACTTCGCTTTTGCAAGCGTGCCCGTCGCTTTCGCGCTGCCATTGTCGAGACGGTAGAAATAGCCGACTTTCAGATTGATGAAGAGATCGCGCAGGCCTTTGAGCTTGCTGCTCGTGTAGTCGTAGCCGAAATACTTCATTGACGTTTCCTGAAAATCTTCTGCCGTCACCGTGAAGACCTCGCCGACAGGCCCCCAGTCGAGCACGAGCGGCATCGTGCCATAGCCACGCTCCGCGATGCTGACCGATGCGCGCAGCTTCGACACGAAGTTGATGTACGTACCAGGAATCTTCTTGTTCTGGAACATCCAAGTTCCGCCGCCGAGTGCCATTACTTTCCACCTCCGTTGACTGCTTCCTTGACCGGCTGCGAGAGCCATGCACCAATGACTTTCTCTGCCTCGTCAAGCGTGTACTGCTTCTCTGGGTCGAGCGCCACGATGACGGCGTCCCGACGATTTGCAAAACGTTTGGAAGCCGCGAGCGTATCGACAGGATACGTCGGTGCGTCCGGCTTCTTTGCCGCTGCTTCTGCCATAGGTCTATCCTTCTTTCACATGCTGAATCTGCTCGAGCGTCTCCATGTACGGCACCCTCTCCTTCTGCTTCCACAGATGGATGCGGTAATCCACGAAGAAATGGAGCACGCCGTCCTCGATCTGATAGTTCATATTCTCGCCGCGGATGAGCCCTGCGTCATCCGTCACATATTCGAGCGCATTCGCGAGGTCGTCGGCGATGGCGTGCAGTTCTTCCGTCCCGCCTTCCTCCGTGCCATAGTAGCGGACGTCGAGATGCTCCGTGCGGAGGTATCTCTGTCCGACGACCTGCTCCTGTGCGCCGCTGAGCTCGACAATCCAGAAGCTCCCCGGCACGAAGCCCTGTTCTTCCTCATCGTAGAGATAGGTTTTCGCGTCCCCATACAGCGCATGAAGCGCATCGAGAACGCCTTGCTTGATGCCCTGTATCATTGGTCGAGCCTCCCTTCGAGCCACGACTGGAACCGCTTGCGTAAGATGGCGGGGGCCTGTGCGGCAAGTTCCTCCGAGGAAATCTTCATCATGAACTGCCCTTCCACCCAGCCATTTTTCAAGCGCTTGCCGAGCACGGGAACAAATCGGCCAGGCTCTTGGCGATGCCCGAGCTCCACGAAGGACGCATACGGCACGACGTTGGTGATGCGGATCTCGTAGGTCTTGCCCTTGTGCGCTACCTGCATCCCATCGAGCGCCGTCGCGATGTCTGGCGCACTGCCATCCTTCGCTTCCTCGTAGGTCTTTGCCGTCCAGCCGCGCCGCAGCGTGCCGCCGTTCGTCAGCCGCTTCAGCTTGACCTGCCCTTTCTTCTTTCCGCGCTGGTACTTCTTGACCGTGCCGTCCTTGTCGCGTTTGACTTCGAACGAGCCCTTGCCGACGGGCGTGCGCTTCATCACCTTGCGGAGGAAGCGCGCGGCCAGTTCCTTGCAGCAGTCACGATAGAGGTCTTCCATCTCCTGCGGAGAAGCGGCCTGCTGCACCTTCCGCTGCAAGTCGCGGAAGACGTTCCGCGCCATCAGGGATGTTCCTCCGCGCGCGTGAGCTCGATTTCCTGATGCGTCGGGTAAAGTGCGACTGCACCGCTCCGCTTGTAGCTTACGGTGCGACCACTGCGCGTGACGTCGATGCGGCTGCCCGCAGGCACGACGAGCTCCGGCCGCAAGAAGATTTTCACCGACTGCATCATCGCGTCCGTCGTATCCGACTCGCCATTCGCAGGAAACGACAAGAACGACAGGCGACACGGCTCATCTTCTGCAAGCACCGTCCATTTCTGGCGCGTGACATGCGTCTTTTCGTCCACCGTCTTCACGTTCACGGAAATCTTGCACGTATCGATGTACATTCTCTCCATCGCGCGGCGCGCGGCCTTTGTGAGTGCGTCAGTTCCCATAGCCAGAAAGCCTCCTGTAGCGACGAAGCTGCGGCTCGTAGTTCTTGAGCAGACTCGTGGCAAACCCATCATCGTACGTGCCGCCGAAATTCACCTGCGAATCCCCTTCCTTGATGCTCGTCGCCTTGCCACTTCCAGCTTCAGCACCGCCGAACCCCTCATTTCGATAGAGGTCTGCCGCCATGCGCAGCGCCGTACGGGAAAGGCCGTCCGGCACGCGCCTCACATGGCAATAATTCTTGATGATCTCCTCGACATTTCCGAGTGCGAACGTCAGGAGCGCATCCTTTGACGTGTCATCCCCGTCGATGCCGAGCAACATCTTGAGCGTTCGGACGTCCATTCCACGCGCCTCCTTGCAACTTACGCGAGCGTGACCGTGTTGATGAACAGGCCGCTCGGATTCTGGATGGCAGGGATGAAGATGCCCGCGGCCTTCGTCCAAACCGCGACAGGGTCAGGCTCCTGCCAGCGAACCGCCGTGATGAACTGCGTCGCATTCTTTGCCGTGTACGGGCCTGCTGCGAGTTCCTCCGGCGTCGCGCCCCAGAGGCCGACACCGGCAGCGCCGTTCGGCAGCGTCGAAATGCCGATGAATTTGTCCTCGTCGATGTAGCGCTTCGTTGCGAGCGCGCCTTTCGCCGTCTCGTAGCGATAGCGCTCATCATAGACGCGGAGGTTGAAGCCGAACTGCGCCTGCATCAGGCTCGTCAGCTGCGCGTTCGACAGGAACACGCCCTCGCCATTCACGCCGAGCACGGCCTTCTGCACTGCCGTGTTCTGACGGAGCGCGAGCATGACCTTCGACGTCGTGACGACCGTCGTGATCTTCTGGCCGGCATCCGCTGCCTTGTCGCAGAGCGCCTGGAGCTGACCGAGGATGTCCGCCGTCTTCGTGAAATCGAGCGTACCCTTGTTCGCCGACGGCACCTTGTAATCGACTTCGAGCGCGACGTTGTTCTCCTTGACCGTCACCTTGCCGGTCTGGATGGCTTCGCACTTCATGACTTCCGTGCGCGTCTTCACGGATTCGCAGAGGCGCGCGACGTCATCGAAGACGAAGCGCGTGATGCTGTTCTGGTCGCCGCCGTTGTCGAGGAACAGCTGCACGCGCTCCGACTGGTTGATTTTCTCCTTGATGTACATCTTCTCGAGGCGCACCTTTTCCGCCGTCGGACGCTGGCCGA
>Ga0256404_1006945_pt1 | contig 18279 bp, 16 predicted proteins | sample RumenRJG_01DNA_FD_185990 | JGI IMG/M metagenome (GOLD analysis project Ga0256404, IMG submission 185990) | Bovine rumen microbial communities from Lethbridge, Alberta, Canada - RJG_01 | ecosystem: Host-associated > Mammals > Digestive system > Stomach > Rumen | place: Canada: Alberta | collected...
AGTCGATACAGCGGAAATCCTCAATACCCTATTGATCCCGATTTAGCAAGAATTAATTCCACCTATTATTTCGACCGCCCATCAAGCGACTATGTCACTGGTGATTATTTCTGGGGCTCAGGCTTTGACCATGGACATATCTGCCCGTCTTACGACCGTCTGTATTCCAGAGAGGCAAATTACCAGACTTTCTACCTCACCAACATGCAGCCGCAATACAATAAGTTCAATGCCGGACTGTGGCTCAATATGGAGAACTTCGTGCAGAAGGTGGCTTCATCATTGGCAGCAACCGACACGATGTGGGTTTGTAGAGGTGGAACCATCGGCAACGTGACTATTAACGGATCAGAAGAATACGGAATTCTGCAATATATCAGCGACAAACTCATTGCTCCTAAGTTTTTCTTTTCCACCTTCATTATCAAGAAAAACGGGCAATACGGTGCCTTTGCCTTTTGGGCTTTAAATGAGAACAAAGACCGAAGCAACGAATACCTAAATGCTTACACGCTCAGCATTGACGAACTTGAAAAGCGTACGGGCATCGACTTCTTCTGCAATTTTACTGACGAATTAGAGAATAAGCTGGAAGCCATGACCGCAGAGAACATTAATACAGCCTGGCAAAATTACGGGCAATTTAAATAATCAATAAAGAAAGAACGTACGACTTGAAAATCGTACGTTCTTTTTTAATCTGACTTCCTGTCAAGCGTTTACTTTGTCAAGACAACCGTCCGGGGCTTCACTTCTTTCTGAATCTTAGACCATCCATAATCCCAGCTATACTCGCGGTAGAATCTGAAGGATGCCAGGTATTCACCACTGTAGTAATCATGGAACTCTCCAACGAAGGTGTCTCCGTAATCATACAGATTCCAGTTGTAGATGGCAATATGAGAACCGTCGCTATAATCCATGTAAATCACTCTGTTGCGAACCTCATAGTAGAAGTCAACGATATCTGTAACTCCCCAACTATCGTAGTCAACTTCACGACCGCTACCGCGAGCATAAGAATAAGGATCCTGATAGAACTCAATCTGAGCCTTTGTATAGTAGGAACTTCCGCCATAGCGATCATATCCACTGGTGATAGTGCCCCTCCAAGTGCCTTGCAGGCTGTAAGCAATATCATCATCGTCTGTTTCGCAAGACATAACCGAGAATGACAGCATTGCTATCGCAACCATCGTCATCAGTGTGTGAAATCTTTTCATATCTTTAATGTTTTAACCGTTTAACTTCTTGTTTACAATGCAAAGGTAAGGTAAAAACATGGATTCTCCAAGGGAAAAAACCATATTCTTCAGTAGGGAAATCCCCATTTTGTTGAAAAAGAGTTTTTTTTCTCTCTTCATCGCAATAATATGTTTGAACCAAAGGCTTTGTCTAAATGCCATAGAAGCAATGCTTAAATGCCATAGAGACGTTGCCTAAATGCCATAGAGACAATGCTTAAATGCCATAGAACCAAACCTGGGTGCTATGAAGGATATTGAAAACCTTAAAATTCAATAATTCTTCATTCTTCATTCTTCATTCTTCATTTATTTAATGTATCTTTGTACAAGAAACTATTTATACAAACACGTCAATAGAAAAAATGAAAACAATTTATGATTTCTCTGTCAAAGACAGAAAGGGAGGCCTTGTTTCCCTGAAAGAGTATGCAAATGAGGTTATACTCATCGTCAATACAGCCACCAAGTGCGGCTTCACTCCTCAATACGACGAATTAGAGGCCCTCTATGAGAAGTTTCATTCTCAGGGCTTTACAATTCTCGATTTCCCCTGCAACCAGTTTGGACAGCAGGCACCAGGAACCGACGAGAGCATCCATGAGTTCTGCAAGCTCAACTTTGGCACCGAATTCCCCCGATTCAAGAAGATTAAGGTAAACGGTGAGGACGCTGATCCTCTCTACAAATTCCTTCAGGAGCAGAAGGGTTTTGCTGGTTGGGATATGGAGCATCCTATCGCTCACATCCTCGACGACATGCTTTCAAAGGCTGATCCCGACTACAAGCAGAAGCCCGACATCAAGTGGAACTTTACCAAATTCCTTATCAACAAGAAGGGACAGGTGGTTGCACGCTTCGAACCTACAGAGAAAATAGAGAACATCGAAAAACAAATTGAAGAGCTTTTAAAATAAATGGAACACATCAAATGTCTGATTATCGGCAGTGGCCCTGCCGGCTATACCGCTGCTATCTATGCCGGACGTGCCAATCTGGCTCCCGTACAGTATTGCGGACTACAGATCGGGGGACAGCTCACGCAGACCACCATTGTAGAGAATTTCCCTGGCTATCCTGACGGTGTGGATGCCAATCAGATGATGATGGAACTCCGCCAGCAGGCCGAGCGTTTTGGTGCTGACATCCGTGACGGCGTCATCATGCAAGCAGACTTTTCTAAAAAACCTTATGTGCTGACGCTCGACGACGGAACAGCTGTAGAAGCCGATACCGTTATCATCGCTACTGGTGCTTCAGCTAAATATCTGGGTCTTGCTGATGAACAGAAATATATGGGACAAGGTGTTTCTGCCTGTGCCACCTGCGACGGATTTTTCTATCGCAAGAAAGTCGTGGCTGTTGTTGGTGGCGGCGACACAGCTTGTGAAGAGGCCTCCTATCTTGCTCAGCTTTGCTCAAAGGTATATATGATTGTTCGCAAGAATTATCTCCGTGCCTCTGACATCATGAAGAAGCGTGTAGCAGAGAATCCCAAGATTGAGGTGCTCTTTGAGCACAACACTCTCGGTCTTTACGGAGAGAACGGCGTGGAAGGTGCCCATGTAGTGAAGCGTAAGGGTGAACCCGACGAGGAGCGCTACGACCTGCCTATCGACGGATTCTTCCTGGCTATCGGTCATAAGCCTAACACCGATGTCTTCAAAGAGTGGCTGGACCTTGACGAAACAGGCTACATCAAGACCAAAGGCGATTCACCTTGCACAAACGTTCCTGGTGTCTTTGCCGCCGGTGATTGTGCTGATCCCCATTATCGTCAGGCCATCGTAGCTGCCGGTAGTGGCTGTAAGGCTGCCCTTGAAGCCGAGCGTTATCTGCAGACACTCTAATTAAATACTTATCAGGCATAGTAGCATGAATGCTTTCATGCTGCTGTGCTTCCTAAACATAAAAAACAAACTATGTCTGAAACAACCCCCCAAGAAAAAAGAAACGAGAAATTCAAGATGGAGGATTTTGGCGAATATTTTCGTCAGAATAATCCTGAAACTAAAAGTCGTGCCTATATCTGGGCTGCAGCTATTGGCCTGCAAGCCACTGACGGTCTGCGAACATCCAATGTTCTGCGGCAGACAGCACGGCAACATATCGAGAATCTAATAACAATGGTGGAAGCTAAGCAGTACATCAGGAAATACTACGAAGACAATCCCGCCACGACGCCAGAGAAGAACAAGGAGCAGGAGGCCGACAAGGTTGCCTGCAACATTGCAGAAATTCTCTTCAGCGAACAGGAAGTAGATTTCAGCACTGATGGCTATATGAACCTCCACCGGCAGATTTTCGACGGAGTCTATGAACACGCTGGAAAACTGCGCAACTGCGATCTCTTTAAAAAAGAATGGGTACTGGAAAAAGAGACTGTGGTCTATCTCCATTGGGAAGAAATACGCATAGCCCTAGACAGTAACTTTGATTTCAAGGAGAATATCAATTACCAGAAAAGAAGAGGCAGGGAACTTGTGGAATGGATCTCACATTTCACCGCTGCCATTTGGCACATCCACCCCTTCAACGAGGGTAATACCCGTACGACAGCAGTTCTGACCATCCTCATCATGCGTTCCCTTGGTTATGATCTCAGCACTGACGTCTTCGCAGACCATTCCTGGTATTATCGAAACGCTTTGGTGAGGGCCAATTATATGAATCTGGACAGAAACATCCATGTACATCCCGAATATCTGATACGCTTCTATAGCAACTGGATACTTGGTGAACGATGGGATCTCCGCAACCGCTATCTCCTCCTTCACCCCACGCTCAACTGGTTATCACAACCCAATCTGGCAGACTAAAACTTAAATAACTTTTTTCGTCCGCTCAAGAAGAGACCGAGAAAGGTGAGCAGACCATTTAGCATCAACAACTCGTAGCCAAACTGGTAACCGGTTGTTGATGCTACAGTTTTATCCAAGGCGAAGCAAATCAGCGGAGAAGCAATGGCAATGTAAGGCACCACACGGTCATTTACACCACGTTTCGTGAGCAACCCATAGGTGAAGAGTCCTAACAGCGGACCATAGGTATAACTGCAAAGGATATAAATGGCATCGATGACGCTGGTAGAGTTCACGGCATCCACCATCAGTATCAGGGTTGCAAAAATGACAGCCATGCCGATATGAACACGCTTGCGAAGCTTCTCATCGTCAGCCTTTTCCTTGATATCCACACAGAAAGAAGTCGTCATGGCCGTCAATGCGGAATCAGCACTGGAGAAAGATGCCGCGACGATTCCCAGAGAAAACAGAACCACTACACTCTGTCCCAAAGTGCCCGTGGCAGCAAACATCGGTAAGAGTTCATCGCCCATGGCAGGCAACGCCACGTTCTGTTTCTGAGCCAGCAGCATGAGAAGCACACCCAGCGCCATGAAAAGCATATTGGCAGGAACGAAGGCAAAACCATAAGTGCACATATCCTTCTGTGCCTCACGGAGTGTCTTGCACGTCAGGTTCTTCTGCATCATATCCTGATCAAGACCTGTCATTACAATCACGATGAAAACACCGCTCAGGAACTGCTTCCAGAAATTCTGCCTCGACATCCAGTCATCGAAAACGAAAATCCGCGAATGTTCATTCTGTACAATGGCAGTAAACGCCTCTCCTACGGAAAGATCGAGCGCCCCTATTACCTTATATATAATAAGGAGAAGAGCTGTAAACATACAAACTGTCTGGAAAGAATCCGTCCACACCAGCGTCTTGATACCTCCACGGCGTGTGTAAAGCCAGATCAAACAGACCATTCCCACGACAGTGAGGGCGAATGGGATACCATACTGCTCGAAGACAAAGCGTTGCAGAATGATGCACACCACATAGAAACGCACAGCGGCACCCGTCATCTTCGACAAAAGGAAAAACCATGCTCCCGTTTTATAGGAATAATGCCCCAGACGCCGTTGCAGATAACTATAGATGGTAGTCAGATTCAGCCGGTAATAGATGGGAAGCAACAGAAATGCCACCAGGAAATAGCCGATAATAAAGCCTAGGCAGGTCTGCACATAAGTCATATCCATCTTCATCACCATGCCCGGTACCGAAACGAAAGTGATGCCCGAGATGGAAGCGCCTACCATCCCGAAGGCCACCATATACCAAGGTGACCTGCGGTTACCACGATAAAAGGTTTCGTTGGTAGCGTGGCGGGCTGTCCATCTGCTAAATGCAAGTAAACAGAAGAAATATGCAAGAACAGTAAATAGTATCAACATTTGAGCGACAAAATTACAAAAAAATGATGATAAATGAAATTATTTTGCTACATTTGCACTCGGTGATCTCATTTTATAACAACTCAAACAATCATGAAGCAAAAAAAATTCATTCTCCAAGAAAGTGAACTACCCACACAATGGTACAACATCCAGGCCGACATGGTGAACAAGCCATTACCGCCATTAAATCCAGCAACCCACGAACCACTAAAAGCAGAAGACCTCTTCCCTATTTTCGCGGAAGAGTGCTGTCGCCAGGAACTCGATCAGGAACATGCATGGATTGACATTCCAGAAGAAGTGCAGGAAAAATACCGCTTCTATCGCAGCACGCCACTCGTACGTGCCTACGAATTGGAAAAGGCTATTGATACACCAGCCCACATCTATTTCAAGAATGAGAGTACCAACCCTTTAGGATCTCATAAAGTAAACTCTGCTATCCCCCAGTGCTTTTATTGTAAGAAGCAGGGCATCACTAATGTGACCACCGAGACCGGTGCTGGCCAATGGGGTGCAGCACTCGCCTATGCAGCTAAGATCTACGGACTGGACGCTGCCGTTTATCAGGTGAAGCTTACGATGCAGCAGAAGCCTTATCGCAGTAGCATCATGCGCACTTTCGGTGCATCTGTAGAAGGTTCTCCCTCTATGTCAACACGTGCCGGTAAGGATATTCTCACCATCGATCCTACGCATCCCGGTTCTTTGGGAACCGCCATTTCAGAAGCTATCGAACTGGCTATCAGCACGCCTAACTGTAAATACACCTTAGGTTCTGTATTGAGTCATGTCACACTCCATCAGACCGTGATAGGCCTGGAAGCTGAGAAGCAGATGGAAATGGCAGGCGAATATCCCGATATGGTGATCGGTTGTTTCGGCGGTGGAAGTAACTTTGGCGGTATTTCTTTCCCCTTTATGCGCCACAATATCCTCGACGGCAAGAAGACGATTTTCCTGGCTGCAGAGCCTAACAGTTGCCCGAAACTGACTCGCGGTAAGTTTGAATACGACTTCGGTGACTCTTCTGGTTACACGCCGCTGCTGCCGATGTACACGCTGGGCCATACTTTCAAGCCTGCTAACATCCATGCCGGTGGTCTTCGCTATCATGGCGCCGGCGTCATTGTCAGTCAGTTACTGAAAGACGGTCTGATGTCTGCCGTTGACATTCCTCAGATTGAGACTTTCGATGCAGGTCTTCTTTTCGCCCGTACAGAAGGCATTATTCCTGCTCCTGAAAGCTGTCACGCCATTGCGGCTACTATCCGAGAGGCTAAGAAGTGCAAGGAAACTGGCGAAGAAAAGGTTATCCTGTTCAACCTCTCCGGTCATGGCCTTATCGATATGCCGTCTTACGATATGTATATCAATGGCGACCTTCGCAACTACACGGTTACCGACGAGGAAATCAATGGTTTCCTGAAGGATGTGCCACAAGTCTAAAAGATTAGCCGATTACCGGCTATTCGGATAGCCAGATAGTCAGCTATTCGGATAATAATAAAAGCGCGAGATTCACATCTCGCGCTTTCTACTTGAGTCAATCTTAGTCAATCACCTATCTGTTATATATTACAATAGTGGTTTAAGGTTTTAACATTAGCAAGGATGTTAGTATTTATTCGTACAAGTAACTGTTCATTTACACCTGAGCAATCTAGTATCTAATGCACCTTTTCCAAAAGTGGATAATCCACCTGTGTTTTCTGTTGCAAATTTATAATAAAAAGAATATTTACAGGATGCCGAAATGTTTCCCGGTAGTGCACAAAATGTTAACTAAACTGCTGATTTCTTTGTAAAATATGTATGTTTTGTTAAATAAGGTTCAAAATCAACCAAAACCCTCCCTTATTCGGCTATTTTTCTAAGTATTTCGACGGCTCCCTTTACCGTTGTAACATTCTTCAAAACCATGCTCCTTTTCCCCTTCACTTCACGGAAATTGCATCGACGTGCATTGGCTCCCACGTAGTTGAGCACACGATCGAAAGCCTTACTTTGATAATAGGCGCTCATCGGATTGCTCACAAAGTACATCATCATCTGTCCCTGTTTCAGCATAATCTTCTCGCAACCTAGCTGACGACCCAGTCTTCTGAGCGGAACAATCTGCAGCAGTTCCTCACCTTCCTGGGGAATCTCACCGAAACGGTCTTTCAGGCGCAAACGATAACGCTCCAGGTCTTCATCACTCTTGATGTTCTCCAGCTCACGGTAAAGGAGCATGCGCTCACTGGATGAAGGCACATACTGGTCAGGCATATACATTTCGAGATCGCTCTCTATCGTACAGTCATCCACGAAGTCTTCGCCTGAAATCTTCTCTCCTTCCCTGATTTCCGCCTCATAGAGATCGTTGAACTCATCGTTTTTCAGTTCCGTGACGGCTTGTGAGAGAATCTTCTGATAAGTCTCATAGCCCAGATCCTCCATGAATCCACTCTGCTCAGCTCCCAGCAGATTACCGGCTCCACGGATATCCAAATCCTGCATACTGAGGTTAAAGCCGCTGCCCAGACCTGAGAAAGTCTCCAGAGCCTCCAAGCGGCGGCGAGCTTCTGGCGTCAAACTGGCCATCGGCGGAGCCAGCAGATAGCAGAAAGCTTTCTTGTTGGAGCGCCCTACCCTACCTCGCATCTGGTGAAGATCGCTCAAACCATAGCGATGGGCATCATTAATAATAATGGTATTAGCATTGGAGACGTCGATTCCGTTCTCCACGATAGTTGTCGACAGCAGCACGTCGAAATCGTGGTTCATGAATCCCATCACGATGTTCTCCAGTTCCTCGGGTTTCATCTGTCCATGACCTATTGCCACGCGGGCATCGGGCACACGCTTTCGGATAAGCAGTTGGAGTTCAGGAAGATTGGAGATTCGGTCGTTCACAAAGAACACCTGACCATTGCGCGACAATTCGAAGTTGATGGCTTCGGCTATCACATCGCCACTGAACGTATGCACCTCGGTATTGATGGGATAGCGGTTGGGAGGAGGCGTCTGGATGATACTCATGTCACGGGCACCCATCAGCGAGAACTGCAGCGTGCGCGGAATGGGCGTGGCACTCATCGTGAGGGTGTCCACATTGGTCTTCATCTTGCGCAGTTTCTCCTTCACGGACACGCCAAACTTCTGTTCTTCGTCAATGATGAGCAACCCTAAGTCCTTCCACTTCACGGCCTTGCCGATCAGCTTGTGAGTACCTATGATAATATCTATCTTTCCGGCTTCAAGGTCGGTCAGTATCTCCTTTGTTTTTTTTGCACTACGCGCACGCGAGAGGTATTCCACACGTACTGGTAGTCCTTTCAGGCGCGAGGTGAACGTCTGGTAATGCTGATAGGCAAGTACCGTCGTGGGTACCAGCACGGCCACCTGCTTTGAATCACAGGCCGCCTTGAAAGCTGCCCTTACGGCCACTTCCGTCTTTCCAAATCCCACATCGCCACAAACCAGACGGTCCATAGGACGGGCACGTTCCATATCAGCTTTCACATCGTTGGTGGCTTTCAACTGATCTGGAGTATCTTCATAGAGGAACGAGGCTTCCAGCTCATGCTGCATGAAAGTGTCGGCACTGAATGCAAAGCCCTTCTCCCTGCGACGGGCAGCATAGAGTTTAATCAAGTCGCGGGCAATGTCCTTGATACGCGTCTTCGTGCGTTCCTTCAATCGGTCCCATGCTCCGGTTCCCAAAGTGGAAAGTCGGGGAACCGTCTCGCTGTCGCGACGCTTATATTTCGAAATCTTATAGAGCGAATGGATGCTTACGTCCACCTTGTCATTGTTGGCATAGATGATACGTATCACCTCCTGATATTGCTGCGTATCGGACGGATGCTGGGGATTGACGATAGGCACCCTGACAAGTCCTGCAAACTTACCGATACCCAAATCCACATGCACGATATAGTCGCCAGGTTCCATCTCCTGCAGTTCCTTCATCGTCAGTGCCATCTTACCGTTGCGCGCCGCATCGGAGCGGAGGTTATATTTATGGAAACGGTCGAAAATCTGATGGTCGGTGAAGAAGCACAGTTTCAGGGCATCATTGGCAAAACCCTCATGCAGCGTATGGTCCACGGGAATAAACTCGATTCCGGATTCAGTATCCGTGAAAATATCCTTCAGACGCTCCTGCTGCTTCTGACTGTCCGCCAGAATATACAGTTTATAGTCTTTCTGCAGATATTCCTGCAAGGCAGGAATCAGCAGTTCAAAGTTCTTATGGAACAAGGGCTGGGGCGTAATCTTACAATGCACAGTGGCCTGTGCCTTTCCTTCCATCCGTGTACCGAACCACACCTTTCGGAAGCCCTGTATATCCGTCTCCATCTGTGAGGAAGTAAGCAATTTCCGTTCAGCCTTCATATCCTCCAGAATCTGCTTCTGTTCCATTTCCGTAACCCCTTCGAGGCGCTCCGTCAATGCCTGTGAGGAAAAACCTTCGCGGTAGATGCGGTCAATGGTATCAATCACAAAACGAAAATCCTTGGAAGCCAGCACCGTATGCTCCGGCAGGAACTTCATAAAGGATATAAGTTCAGAACTGAGTGTAGTCAATTCTGGTACAATCTCCACCGTTTCGCGCCGTTCCCGGGATAGCTGACTCTCCACCTCAAACGTACGGATGGAGTCGATTTCATCCCCAAAGAAATCCAGACGGAACGGGTATTCATGACTAAACGAATAGATATCCAGAATACTGCCACGCAAGGCAAACTGCCCGGGTTCATATACATAGTCCACTTCCTGAAACCCGAAGTCGCGAAGCGTCTGCTCCAATTCCGTCACATTCTTCACTTCTCCTGTACGCAACTGCATGGAGCGCTCATCGAGTTTTCGTTTAGAAACCACCAGTTCCGCCAGGGCATCAGGATAAGTGACGATATAAAGTGAAGAGTGATGAGTGATGAGTGAAGAATTTGCTGCCGCCGTTCCTGCTATAGGTTTCTGCGATGATGAAGAATAATCATTGAGTCTTGCCAGTACCTCTGTACGCAGAATCTCATTGGCCGCATCCCGCTGTCCGTACTTCACTTGTCGCCGATAACTAGAAGGGAAGAACAGCACCTCAGAGGATTTCACGTCTTGAGAGATTTCTCTCTCCTCTCTCCTCTCTCCTCTCTCCTCTTTTATCACGGAACTCCCCTCCTCTTTAGGGAGGGGCTGGGGGTAGGCTTCCTCCAACATCTGCCTCAGATCCTGATAGAAATAGCCAGCCTCATCGGCATCGGGGAGAATGAAAAGAATGGTTTGTGGAGTGCGGCGTGTCACCGAGGCAAAGAGCACTGCTGCGGCAGAGGCCGTGAGACCCTCCACGAAAATGCTTCTCATCGAAACATTCCCGAGTGCTTTTGCCAGGGCCGCCGACTGTGGGGAACGGGCATAAAGGTCTATCAGTTCCTCAATTTTCAAAACAGACCACAAAGATACGTATAAGCGAGCAAAACTGCAAATAAAACCGAATATTTTTGCTTTTACCATTCTTAATACAACAGATGCTCCCTTTCATAAACATAGATTTCTGCGCTTTAATGCTAAAGGAGGCACAAACTTTGTCCTAATATTTCATTTATTTCATCATTTCTTTGATTAACCGAAACAATTTTTCCAATTATTCGGGAAAAAATGTATCTTTGCAGAGATTTACTACAAATCATTCACATAACACCAACAATCCACGGACAAATTATCTTCTATATAACATGTCAAATCTTGAGCCACTCATTGCTCACCTTGCGCTGATTCTTATCTGTGCAGGTGTCATGACGCTCCTTTTCAAGAGCCTCAAACAACCCATCGTGCTTGGCTATACCGCGGCCGGCTTCCTCGCCTCGCCTAACATGCCCAACATGCCCAGCGTAACCGATATGCACGGCATCCACGTATGGAGTGAGACAGGTGCCATATTCCTGCTCTTTATCCTCGGCCTGGAGTTTTCGTTCAGGAAAGAATGGACGAACAGAAATAAGAGTCAAGATTACTATAAAATATAAATAGAAAAAGTATGAAAACAAAACTGATTTATGCCATCATGGCCGTCATGGCTATGACAGTCCTAAGCAGTTGTGAGGATGAGGACCTGGAGAAGGTTTACGATGAAAAGATCTCACTCGACTCACCTTTCCTCTTTTCTGAGGGCTATCAAGACACCATCGTCGTTGCCTACGACCTGCCCACACCCATCACCGACTGGCTGAGCATGGTGAAAGACGAGACGAAGGTGTGCAAACTGAGCATCCCCGGCACTCACGACACCATGACTGGCATGGGATTCTACCAACCCTTGTTGAAATATGTGTTCGACATGACGGCTATCAGCCAAGTATCAACGCTTGAGGAACAGATGGCCTGCGGCATGCGGTTCTTCGACATACGTCCAGTGGTCAGTATCGACACATTGGCCACTGACCCGGCAGAGAAGCAAATTCTGCGTCTGGCACACGGTATCAGCGAGATTGACGTGACTTTCGAGGAGACCATCGACCAGCTGCAACGCTATCTGAAAGCCCACCCGTCGGAATTCTTCATTGCCAAATTGCAAGCAGACAACGGAATGGAGAACCAAAACAATTGGACGGTGCTACTCAACAAAGTACTGAGCAAACAGAAGTACCAAGGACTGTTCGTCGATAACTGGCGCCCAGACATCACCGTAGGTGAGATGCGCGGCAAGATTCTGTGGCTGAGCCGCTACGACCTGCGTCCGCTGAACGACCTCTTCCACTACCCCATCGTCTATTGCGACTGGCCTGACGAGGATCCCGACATTGAAGAAAATCTCAACCCGCAAGCCCAGCGCAACTGTGCCATGTATAACATGAACGACGCTACGGTGAAGGCCACCCTCTACAAGCAAGACTACTACAAGACCACCACCGAGCAGCGGATGAAGAATAAACAAAAGACTGTTATCGACATGATGCACAGCGCACGTGAGGCTACCGCCACGGACGATAACATCTGGATTGTCAACCATTGTTCGGCCTATACAGAGGTGTCGCCTCGCGGATACATCACCAATGCCGCCAACCTGCACCCGCTTGTCGTCGCTGACCTGCAGAAGTACGAGGGCACCGTGGGCATCATGCCGATGGATATGGCCTGCCACGACTACGTACACTGTATTATCAACGGTGGTACGCCCTACACCAGCGACTACCTTTACGGTTTCCACCCGATGAGCCAGTCGCTCACCCACCTGCTTATCAAGTCAAACAAATCATACTTCAAATAAAACACTGGCGATAAAGATATGAAACAAGATATCCACAGACTCTTCATCCTCTTCACGATAATGCTTACGGCTATAGGAGCCAAGGCCCAAAATACAGACAAACTCCATGCCGAAGACGGTCTGCTGAACCACCTCTCTGTGGGTCTGACGACAGGACTGACCGGTGCAGGCATCGATGTAGTCATGCCTGTCCACAAGATAGTGACCGTAAGAGCAGGCTTTACCGGATGGAACGTAGGCGACATCAAGTTCAAGGCTATCAACACCGCCACGGAAATCACCGAGATGCAGATGGTGGAAGCAGATGCCGTGAAACGTTCACAAATGACAGATAAAGTGGAACTGGCTGCCGAGCCCAACTTCTGGAACTTCTTCCTGCTGGGCGAGGTTCATCCCTTCCGGAACCAGCCATTCTACTTCTCTGCAGGCCTGTTCGTAGGAAGTCAGAACTTCATCCACTTCCGCAACACCAACGAAGGTGCCCTGGAGTTTCTCTATTATGCCAACCAGTTAGTGGAAGACTACAACCAAGTCTTCCGTACTAACTATCCTCCAATCGGACTGAAGTTCGGCGACTACGTGTTCACGGCCGATGAGCATGGCAACATTGATGTGCGCATGAAGACCAATGCCGTGAAGCCTTATATCGGCATCGGCTTTGGCCAGCATCTCGCCAAGAAGCATCGTGTCAGTCTGGCCGTTGATGCAGGCCTTCTGTTCTGGGGCACTCCGAAATTCGTTCTTAACAACGATACGGAGATCAAGTCGTCAGGCAAGAATTCAGGTATCACTGGTGCCCTTTCATGGCTGAAAGCATGGCCCAACCTTCAAATACGAGTAGCCTACAAAATCTTTTAAATCTACATTATATGAGTATGATGAGCATTAGCCTCTCGTTTTCAGTGAATCCGTAATATAAACAAACAGCAAGACAGACCGCAATGACAAGAAATCTCAGACTAACCCTAGTCCTGAAGCGGGCGGCATGGATGCCGTCGTGGAAAGGACTTCTCACGATGTCACTGTTTGCAGTGATGTGGGGACAAAGTCTGACCTTGCCTGCGCAGGGCCTCATCCATCGTCTTGATAGTTTGCTGACCGCAAGATATCGCAAAGGCAATATCGACACAGCTTACGTCGTGCGGCCACGGACCAACTGGACCATCAAGGCGCGGTTCAACATGTCGGGCTCTGACATACAGACCGAGGGTCATGACCAGGGGAATTACTTCAAGTCGAAGATTGAGGCCGACAGGAAGGCAACGCTCAGCCTGGGCGTCAGCTACCTTGGTATCTCGCTCAGTGCATCCCTAAACCCTGACAAACTGTTAGGCAGGTATCACGACTACGAACTGAACCTCAACTGCTACGGCCGTCGTTTCGGTTTCGATGTCGCCTATCAGGATGCCAAGAACTTCACGGGTTGGTACGATCAGGAAGGCATGGAGCGCATCGAATTGCCCGATGAAATGCTGGAGGTGCAAACGCTCAACATGAATGCCTACTATGTGTTCAACCACCGCCGGTTCTCCTATCCCGCCGCCTTCTCGCAGAGCTACATCCAGCGTCGCCCTGCCGGCAGTTTCCTACTGGCCGCCTCGGGCATGAAGCAGAACGCCACACTCGACTGGGAGGATGGGATCAAGCTGAAGATAACCGAAATCAGCCTCGGTGCAGGCTATGGCTACAACTTCGTGCCGGGCAAAGGCTGGCTGCTCCACATCTCTGCCCTGCCCACATTCATCGTTTACAGCCATACCTCCATGTCGTTCGGCGATGACCGTGTGCCCTTGCACTACCGGTTTCCCGAAGTCATCATTACTGGCCGCGGAGCCGTAGTGCGCCAGTGGGCCAACAAGTTCTTAGGCCTTTCAATGGTGTATAACTTCTCCAACATCGGCAACGCGAAAAGCCTCGCTGTGTATAATAGCAAATGGCTCATCCGCACCTTCTTCGGCCTGCGGATATAGAACAGAAGTATAAACAACGTAATAACATAAGCCAGAGTCCTTCTCAACGGTATTCCCTCAGGGCTATGAGAATCTGGAGGCCAAGCGCGTGATGGATCTCGACAATCCCGTGCCAACCGTACTTGCAGAAGTGGATTTCTCCCAGTTCGAGGCCTCCGGCAAGTACGTCTGTTCCGTCTGCGGCTATGTCTATGACCCAGCCGAACACGACGGAGTGGCCTTCGAAGACCTTCCCGACGATTGGGTATGCCCGCGTTGCAAGCGCCCCAAGGACAAGTTCAACAAGGCGTAGTCCCTGTATTCCGCGAACTACACCGCATAGGATTATTTCGTTTTGAGGGTGCACGGGTGCCACATCCACTTTGTATAAAGGCCGTACACCCTCTAACACAAAAAACATAGGGTGAGGCGCTTATTGGAGTATTGTCATAACAATGTAATACGCTTTATTCCGACATCTCATGGAAAAACAGTATCTTTGTGCTCAAAATAATTATTTATTTCATTCACAACCATTTGAGCATTTATGAAAATACTTGTTGTCGATGACGAATTAGATATCTGTGAGATACTCCAATATAATCTTGAGACGGAGGGATACGAGGTGGCTGCCGTCAATTCTGCTGAGGAGGCATTGGCGCTGAATCTGACGGAATATGCATTGATTCTTCTGGATGTGATGATGGATAACATGTCAGGATTCCAGATGGCACATAAGATGAAGGAGAACCCTGCTACGGCGCAGATTCCCATCATTTTCATTACGGCACTCGATGGAGAGAACCACATGGTGAAAGGGCTCAATATCGGTGCAGACGATTATATTGTCAAACCCCTGAGCATGAAGACCGTGAAGGCAAGGGTCAATGCGGTGCTCAGACGAGTATATCCGCATGGAATGCGAAACGGGATATCGGCAGAAACGGTTTGCTATAAAGGTATTGTGCTTGATTTAAAGGCAAAGACCGTCAGCCTTGACCATCAGGAACTCCTTTGTACGAAGTTGGAGTTTGAGCTGCTCTCCTTCCTGCTTCAGCATCCGGACACGGTGTATTCCCGTGAGGATTTGCTGAAATACTGCTGGCCGCTGGACACGTGCGTGCTTGACCGCACGGTGGATGTCAACATTACGCGGCTGCGCAAGAAATTGGGACCCTATGGAAAACAGATTAAAACACGTGTAGGCTATGGTTACTGTTTCGAGAAGTAGCGTTTTTCAGCGAAACCTGTTGCTGAGCATCGGTGGTATATTCCTGCTTTTCGCTATTTGCTTCTGCATCTATCAGTATCAGCGTGAAAAGGAGTATAAAATAGACATCCTTCATTCGCGTCTGCAGATGTATAACTACGACATCATGCAGGTGCTGGGCGAGGACGGCATCACCAGTAGGCACCAGTTTCTAAGCTATGTGAGGCAACATCCTCTGAAGGGTCTCCGTGTCTCCGTCATCGACAGACAAGGACGGGTGCTCCTTGACAGCAACGAGCCTCATCCTGACTCATTAGACAATCATCTTGGGCGAACTGAAATTCAACAGGCACTGCGCGATGGCAATGGCTTCGACCTCAAGCGCACGTCGCAGTCCACCCACGAGACCTATTTCTACTCCGCCACACGCTTCAAGCGCGTCATCGTGCGCACCGCCGTGCCTTATTCTGCTGAGTTGACGCAATCGTTACGGGCAGACAACACCTATATCTATTTTTCCATAGCCTTGACCTTGCTCCTGGGAAGCGTGCTATATATCAGCACACGCCGCATCAGCCGACATATAGGCTATCTGCGCGAGTTTGCCATCAAGGCTGAGAATGGAGAGCCACTAGATCATGAGTTGGAACGACATCTTCCCGATGACGAGTTGGGTGACATCAGCCACACCATCATCATGCTCTACTGGAAGTTGCGACATGCCGAGGAAGACAAGGCTCGGCTAAAGCGACAACTCACGCAGAATGCCGCCCACGAACTGAAGACGCCCGCCATGAGCATCCACGGCTATCTGGAGAGCATCCTCGACAATCCCGAAATGCCTGAGGATAAGAAGAAGCATTTCCTGGAGCGCTGCTATGCCCAGAGCGAGCGTATGAACAAGCTGCTGCTTGACATGAGTGCGCTCACACGGCTCGACGAAATGGATGCTAATCACCTCCGTAATCGTGAGGAATACCAGCAGGTGGATGTGGTGCAGATTGTCCGTAGTATCCTCGACGATACAGCCCTCGCACTCCAGCAGAAAGGCATCGTAGCACGCCTGACGATGCCCCAGCAAGTCATCATTGCCGCTGATGCCAGCCTTATCTATAGCATCTTCCGTAACCTCATAGACAATGTCATAGCCTACGCCACGGATGCATCTCTCGTTGAAATCACCTGTAAACCCGTAGTCCATGAAGACTGCCGATTGTATGAGTTCTCCGTGAGCGACAATGGTCCCGGAGTAGAGCCTCAACATTTGGAACATCTTTTCGAACGTTTCTACCGAGTAGATAAGGGACGCAGCCGCAAACTCGGCGGCACCGGTCTCGGCCTTGCTATCGTCAAGAATGCCGTAACCGTCCACGGAGGCACCGTCTCGGCCCTTCCCACCCCTGACGGCGGACTGACAGTCAGGTTCATCCTTCAGGAGTAATATGGATAAAGAAAAAGAAGAAAGTATGGAATCAAAATCACCAAAAGAAATACAAGTCGAAGAGAAAATAACCGAATTGGTTACAAAGATTGTGGACGGCCAGACATCTGGCGATGACTTACCTATGAGGTTGTGGAATAGTCTTCGGAACAATCAGGAAATAGTCGCTATACAAAATTATGCCAACATGGTGTCAATAGGACGTCTGGGGTTGAATGACCATGGGCCTGTTCATATGAAGACTGTATGCCGCAATGCCTTGAAGATGCTTAATATATTACATACTGCAGGAATGCAGACAAGTTTAGAAAAGGAAAACATCGGGACGTTTGCCGACAGTGTAGCGGCGGTGATGCTTGCCTCACTTCTTCATGACAGTGGAATGACAATAGGAAGGAGTGGGCATGAACTGTATTCTGGCATCATATCCTATCCTATTATTGAAAAGGTTTTGTTGCAACTCCTTCCTGAAGACAGTGATATCCTAAGGCGGACTATCATCCGTTCCATCGCAATAGAAGGAATCGTCGGGCACATGGCTACACATCCCGTCCATTCCGTTGAGGCTGGTATCATTCTTATTGCAGACGGTTGTGACATGACAAAAGGACGTGCCCGCATTCCTTTGGAAATACCATCAAAACCGACTGAAGGCGATATCCACAAGTATTCTGCAAACTCTATCGAAAAGGTTAAAATAGGGCGGGGGAATGAACGTCCCTTGAAGATTGAGATACACATGAGGGCAGAGGTAGGCTTCTTCCAAGTCGAGGAAGTCCTGATTCCCAAGATTCAGTCGAGTCCTGTCAAGAGCATGTTAGAGTTGTATGCAGGAGTTGAGGGTGAAGAAATGAAACGATATTTGTAATATTAAATCTATAATGTCGTTTCACGGTTATTGCAATCTCATGACATTGTGAGGTTGCAATAATTC
>Ga0256404_1006948_pt1 | contig 18272 bp, 16 predicted proteins | sample RumenRJG_01DNA_FD_185990 | JGI IMG/M metagenome (GOLD analysis project Ga0256404, IMG submission 185990) | Bovine rumen microbial communities from Lethbridge, Alberta, Canada - RJG_01 | ecosystem: Host-associated > Mammals > Digestive system > Stomach > Rumen | place: Canada: Alberta | collected...
AACCCTATTACAGCATTATTTTCGATAATTGTAACAAGTATTGCATTTATGAAAAATATCAATGTATAAAATATTGCAAAACTAATAATTTGAGAAACAATTTCAGGTGCAACGGTTATATTATCGGATTTTATTGTGATGACAGCGTTAGGGTGTATAATTTTCACAAATTCACGTTTTAAATGTTTTGCAATAATAAGCACTCTTGATATTTTTAATCCCCCGCCTGTTGAACCGGCAGATGCACCTGTTATCATTAAAATAAGCAGTAAAATTTGTGCTGATATAGACCATTTTGAATAATCACAGGATGCAAATCCTGTAGATGTAATTACACTGACTGTTGTAAATACGCTGTTTGTAAATTCACTAAATGTAACTGCATTATTATTAAAACATAGTATAGCAAATATACCGAGTGATATTGCAATAATGATAAAAATATAGGTTTTAAATTCTTCATTTGTCCATAATAATTTTACTTTTTGAAATGTAGTTATTCTATATACAAGAGCCAAGTTGCAACCTGCAAGAATCATAAATACAATTGTAACCCAGCAAATAGGTATTGAATTGTACCCTATTATAGAATTTTGGTGAGGAGAAAAACCTCCTGATGCAATTGTTGCAAATGAATTACATATAGCATCAAATAGAGGCATTTTAAAATAAACTAATAAAATAATCTGAATAACTGTTAATAAAACATATAAACCCCAAAGGGCAATGGCAGTATTTTTGATTCTTGGTGTAAGCGTATCTTCAGATGGACCAGGAGCTTCTGCAAAGAACATCTGTCTGCCGGCAACGGCAAATTGAGGTAATACTGCAACGAATAATACGATTATTCCCATACCGCCAATCCATTGTGTCAGCGCTCTCCAAAAGAATAGAGTTTTAGGGTAATCAAAATGTGTAAATATTGTTGCACCCGTTGTTGTTGCACCTGCAACACCTTCAAATAAGGCATCAACTATTTTTATTCCATATAACATATATGGTAATGATGATATTATTGAAAATATTATCCATGTAAGTAATACTACACTTAATGCTTCTATTTTTTTTACATCTGTAATAAGTTTTGTCGGTAAAAGTTTTTTTACCAAAATATTTAATATATATCCTGATAAAACAGTAATTAAACCCAAACTACTAAAAATAACAATAGAATTTATATCGTGATAACAAATTGCTGTTATAACAGGTAAAAAAAGAATAAAACCTATAAAAATTATTGTTAAGGAAACTGCATTTAGAAGAAAGCCAATTCTCATAATTTAAAAAATTCCTTAATTTTATTTGCATCTTCGTTTTTGGTAAATACGATAATTTCATCGCCTGCCATAATAAGAGTATTACCTGTTGGTATAATAACTTTTTTATTTCTGTTAACAATTCCTATAACGGCACGAGGTGTCATTTTTAAATCCATAAGTTTTACTGTTTTAAAGTTTTCAGGCAGAATAATATTCAAAACTTCTCCCTGTCCTTGTTCTACAGTTGCTATAATATCTACATTGTGTTCACTAAATTCATTTTTTATTTCATGTAATGCTGCAAACTTTGTTGATACGGCAACATCAATTCCTACTCTTTCAAATAATGGTATATTCAAAAAATTTATAACTCTTGATATAACTCTTTTAGTATTATATTGTTTTGCTAAAAGAGAGCATAATAAATTCTTTTCATCACTATTTGTAACACTCACCAACACATCTACATCTGATACATCTTCATTGTTTAAAAGTTCAGGATTTGTTCCATCACCATTTATGACTAATGTATTTTGTAATGATTCCGCTAAAAAAGCACATCTTTTAGGATTTTTTTCAATTATTTTTACTTTGTATTTTAAATTTTCTAAATCTCTTGCAAGCATAAAGCCAACATCTCCGCCACCTATAATTATGATTGATTTTGAAGAATTTTTTTGATGAAAGAATTTACCTGCAAGAATATCCAATGAGTGTGAAGAACCCATAAAAATGGCTTTATCTCCCTCTTTAAGTACAGTTTCACCGTATGGAATAAATAATTCATTATTTCTGGTAACACCTACCACAAGAGTATCTGTAGGAAAAACACATTCTTTTATTTTTTTATCTACAAGAATAGAATTTTGTTCTAATTTGTATTCTAAAAGTTTAGCTTTTCCTTGTGCAAAATTTTCTACATCTAATGCTTTAGCAACTGTAATTATCCTAAAAATTTCTTTTGTTAATAATTCTTTAGGCCATATCATAGAATCAATTGAAGCCATTGAAGATTCTTCAATATCTCTTAATGCCAAAAATGTCTTTTTATACTCTTGGTGAGATACAAGACATACTGTTTTTGCATGTGTGAAAATTTTTGCTATACCGCATGCAACAATATTTGTATCATCACTTTGCGTACATGCTATAAATACATCCGAATTTTTTATATTTAACGGTTGTAGGACAGAAACATCAATACCTGAACCGTTAACAAAACTTATATCTAACTTATCAAAATCATCAGTTTTATTAGTTTCTTTATCTATGACAATCACATCGTATTTTTGGCAGAACTCATTGGCTATTAGATATCCAAATTCTGTTGCACCGTATATTATAATTTTCATACGTTGAATATATCAAAAACAAAAGTATTAGTAAACTTTTATTATATATTATAATTTGAAATCAGATTCTGCAACAAGAGTTGATTTAACCTTTTCTATCCAATCTTTTGATGCAGGTTCAGCTTTTGTCCAATTTATTGAACATAATGCTCTTTGTACCCATACTAATTGTTTGAAAAATTCATTTTGTGAGTTAGCAGCTCTTAATTTTGAACTGAAATATGTATCTTCAGCATCTAAAACTTGTGTAATAGATGTGTATTTGTTCATTAAATATTCGGATTTAACTTTATCAAAGTTTTCTTTTGATGTAAATGCAGCTTTATAATCTTTTTCAATACTGAAGTATGCTGCAATTGCTTTATTTATAACTGAACGTACTCTGCTTTCCAATTCTAATTTTATTGCCACTTCTTGTGCATTCAATTGTTCCAATTCTGCATTTATTCTTTGTATTTCTGCTATTTTTGTACCACCTTCAATTGGTTTCCATTGTGCAAATATTCCAAATCTTGAATAAGAAGGAGATGAATGCATTGCATATAAAGGCAATGTTGTTAATGAATATCCTGTTACACGTCCACCTGGAGTAACAACTCTACCTGGTATAGGGCCTGCATTATCTGCACCATATTTTCTTCCCATTAATGATGTAAATTCATAAGAAACTTTTGCATCAGGTAAGATAAATTTTTGTACATACATTGAACGTTCGTTCTTCTTCATTCCTATTGCAGTTCTAAGTTTTACAAGTTCAGGTGAAACATTAAATGATTCATCTACAAGCATTTTTGTAAAATTTTCAAGTGCTTTAGGAGTTCTTACATAATCAAGAATATTTATTTGTGATGTAAAGAATGCAGGATCATTTGCTTTTAAATCAGCAAGTTCAAAGTTAGCATTTTGTTGTTCATTTAGCATTTTGCTTATACTTACTTTTAGATTTTTATAATCGGCTGTCATATCAAGTAGAGTTTGTTCTGCAATACTCAACTGTGATGCCCAACGCATTATTTCTTCTTTTCCGCAATATCCCATTTTTTCTCTTACACGGGCTATGCCTAATATTTCTCTTGATTCTTTTACATATTCACGTTGAACTGCAATACGGTTTCTAAGTATTATAGTATCCAGATATAGATTTGCAATATCTATACCCATGTTTTGTTCTGTAACTTTATACTCTGCTTTTTCAAATTTAACTTTTTTATTCTTTATTAAAATATTTGTAACAAGTGCAGGTGAATATATAACTTGGTCAACCCCGATACTAAATACACCCGTACTTTGAGGTATTAACAAAGCTGCTGATTCAGCATAGCTGTCATTATATCTTTGCCAGCCCAAATTAACCGTTGCAGATGGTAAATATCTCAATTTTGCAGCTAATGATGCTTTTTTAGCCGCCTTTACAAGATATGATTTTTGTTCAATATCCATGTTTTGTTCGTCTAATTTATTAAATACTGCTGATAGATTGTAAACTTTTACAGGTTTTTTTGAGATTACTTTTGATGCATTTAAAAGTCTTAGTGGTGGTTCATAACCTACTTTTTCGCATGTATCCATGTTTACATAGAGTATATCATCTTCATAAAACATTAACTTTTCAGGTGCAATCTTTTTACCGTTTAATACGCTTTTTATATTAAATGAAGTTGCTTCTGCTACTTTTCTATCTAAATCTAATGCTCCTGAACCTATCATACAACCGGCATTTACATCACTTTCTCCTAAAACAGAGAATGTTTTTATTTTTCGTTCACTCATCTTGTCAAACATTGATGTAAGTTCTTCCATTGTAAGAGTAAATTGAGGTAATATTAAGGCAGCATCAACATCTTGAGGTATTCTTGACATAGTTACATTAACATCATTACTTACAGGAATAACAACAAGATTTATTGATTTGTCTTTTAATTTATTTTTTATTACAGTATCCCAATTTTTTTGCGTATTGTAGTATTTAGGATTCATCATGATTGCAACACGATTAAATTTGGTTATTCTGTGAAATAATTCAAGTTTATTTGTGAATTGATCTACAGGAGAGAAAAATCCGGAACCAAAATCTCTTAATCCGTATTGGTCAACTGTAACTACCATTTTACGTTTGTTTTTTAAGCTTGTCATATATTTTGATGACAAATATCCCAAAGCTACAACTGTTGTTGCATTTGAAGATAATGCCTGATTACATTTTTGTGCAACGCCTTTTTCTGTCCAATCTGCTGTGTATATTAATTCTTTTGGAAATAAAACGTTAGAATCTTTCATTGACTTTTTAATTGATACTTTAAATTTATCTAAAAAATAATTATTTGCAGGGGACGGACCGTCAAACACAAATGATATTCTAACTGTACCTTGTGCGTTGGCAGATAAGTTGAAACCCATAAAGCAAAATACTGCCATGATACATATAAACAAACTAAAACCTTTTTTCATAATTCCTCTCTTTATATTTTATTTTTTACTTAGTATTGAATACCACGTATAATATTATTAAAAACTTAATAGGAATACAAGAAATTTACATTAAATTGTAAAAAATGTTACAAATTATTATTATTTGTTAATCGTTCAAATTAAAAACATTAAATATACAAATTATATAATTGTGATATAATTTATTTATTATGAATGAAGAAAAATTAAATGAAATAAATGAAATTATTGGAGAAAAGGATTTTTCACAGGCAAAGATAATGCTTGAGGATTATCTTAAGGATGATGAGTTTAATGTAGAGGGATTAAAACTTCTTGGACTTTGTAATCTTAATTTAGACTTATATGATGAGGGACGTTCAAATTTTGAAACTGTTGTAAAATATGCACCGGATGATGCAACAAGTTGGTTTTATTTGGCTAATTGTTATGATAATTTAGAGGATTATTTACATGCTGAAGCTGCTTATATTGAAGTTTTAAATTTAAGAGAGGATTATATAGATGCTTTCAAAAATTTGGCTGTTCTTTATATGAAAACAAGTGAGCCGGATAGAGCCATTGATATAGCAAAAGAAGCTTTAGAAAAAGTACCGGATGATTATCGGCTAAATTTTTTACTTGGTACGGCTTATATGTCGATAAAAAAATATCAGGATAGTATTAATTATTTTAATAAAGCCATTGAGATTGAGCCGGAACATGCACAATTGTATAATAATTTAGGTACGGTTTATGTTGCTTTGGCTGATTATGATAATGCTGTATTAAATTATGAAAAAGCTTTAGAGTATGAACCGGATGATTCTATTACTTATTATAATATTGGTTCTATTCTTCAAATAAAGAACAAGCATAAGGAAGCATGTGAGATGTTTCAAAAAGCTTATGAAGTTGAGCCGATTGATAACTATTTAGTTTCACTTGCTTTATCAGAATTTAAGTCAAAGCAATATAATAAAGCTATTGTTCATTATAACTTTTTGGCTGAAAAATATCCTAAAAAGGAAAATTTTAAATATAATTTAGCAAGTTGTTTTGAGGCAATAGGCGATTTGGATTGTGCGTGCAATATTCTTAGGGATATTATTGAAAACAGTCCTAAATCAATTATGATTATTCAAAAATTGGCTTCAATTTATATAGCGATTGGTAAATATGAAGAAGCTAAATCTTTATATAACAAAATTCTTTTACAGGGAAATGTTACGGTTTCCATATATTACGAATATGCTATGTTGTGTATGAAAACAAATGATTATAATAATGCGGAAACTATATTTAAAAAAATATTATCTCTTAAACCGGATTCAGCACAAGCTCATAAGGATTTAGGAGTTATATATTTAAATAAGCATTTATTTAATTATGCAAAGGAAGAATTTGAAGAAGCTTATAATTTAAGCCCTGATGATAAAGATATAGTTTTTGAATATGCTAATTATCTTCATGCAACAAGTGATTTTGTAAAAGCGGATGAATTATATAAATATGCTCTTTCAATCTCACCTGATGATCCGAATTTCTTAGCATTTGCAGCTAAGAATAAAATGGCTTTAAATGATAATGAAGCTGCTTTTTCAATGTTATTAAATGCGTTGAAAAAAGCTGAAAATAACGAGTTTATATTATTTTTAGCCGCAAAGTCAGCTTTTTTCATTAAAGATTATGAAAATGCAAAAATTTATTTAATAAAATCTTATGAAATATCTCCTAATGATGAAAAAGAAAACTTACTTGCTTTATGTTATTTTAATCTTGGAGATTTTAGGCAGGCAAATCAAATTTTCTTAAAGATATTAGAGGGTAATCCAAATAATACTAATTTGTTACTAAATTCTGCTAAATGTTATGAACAAATAGGTGATAATGATAAAGCACTTGAGCAGTTGGAAAAGGCAGTTAATATATTTCCTGATTTTGAAGAAGCTCATGAAATGATAAGAAGATTGTCATAGAATTTATAATATCATCTGTTTAAATGATTGTATATGAAAAAATTAATATATAATTATAGTGTAGTAAGATAATTTATTGTAACCTTATAGGCGTTATTGAATGGCAGAGGATATAAATAATAATTCATACAGTAATATAAAGCGAATATCCGATGAAGAATTGGAAGCGCTTTGGAATGCTTATTTTCAAAATAGAGCCGATAAGAAAGTTAGAGATAAACTTATCGTACAATATATATATTTAACCAGATACGTAGTTGGTCGTGTAAAAGTATCTTTACCAAGTTCTTTTTCTGTAGAAGATATAACAAGTTATGGTGTTGAGGGGTTAATCAATGCCATTGAAAAATATGCACCTGAGAGAGGCGCTCGTTTTGAAACTTATGCATTAATGAGAATTAGGGGAAATATTATTGATAAAATTCGTTCTCAGGATTTTATTCCTAGAAGTACACGAAAAAAAATAAAAGATGTAAAACAAGCCCAAGAAAATTTAAGACAACAATTAGGTCGTCCTGCAACAACACTGGAAGTTGCGGATTTGTTGGGTATGGAACCTCAAAAGGTTGACCAAATACTTGCAGAGGATACAACTGTCGGCTCTATTTATGAGAAAAAAGGAACTTCTGACGATAATGTTCAAGTAATTGATACAATAAGTGATGATAGATTAACTCCTAATGAAGTTGCTGAAGAAAAGAATGTTAAAGAGGAATTAAATAATGCCTTAAAACGTTTACCTGAGAGGGAACGTACTATTTTAGTTCTTTATTATAGTGAAAATATGACATTAAAAGATATTGGTGATATGATAAACATTTCTGAATCACGTGTTTGCCAATTACATGCACAAGCACTTATGAAGTTGAAAAATATTCTCTCTGATAACCGTGTTGAACGTTTAAAACATTCAATTATATAATTACCATTTTTTAATCGCTATAATCGTAAATAGAACCACCATCTTGTTCTGAATCAGCAGCATATTTTGCTGATAATTTATCTTGATTGTTAAGCTTTTTTATTTGTTGTAATACAAGTTGTTTGGAACTTTCAAGTTTTGAAATATTTTCATTTTCAATTTCCATTATTTTATTAGAAATTTCATTTAATATATTAAGTTCGTCATCTTCAAGTTTTACTGTTTTTTTTAAAAAATTAATTTTTTGTACTAATATCGATATATAATTCTCTTTTAAAATCGCATTATCATAATCTTCGTTGCTGATATAATTTTTTACTTCTTTAACGGAATTAAGTAATTGATTATATAAAATTTGTATTTGTTCAAATTGTATAGACATTCTATCCCTCAAAATTTGCTAAATCATATTGAGGGTTTTCTTCTGCAGTTTTTTGGCTGTTTGCTATTGCAATTGCTTGTTTCCAAGTTGCACGTAAATCAACAAGATGTCTTAAAACCTCGTCTATTTTTGATTCATCTTTTTTCATATTTGCCTGAACAAGAGTATTATAAAAATATTGGTACAGAGCTTTTATTCTTACCGCAAAATCTCCGCCTTCTTCTTCGTTTACGGTGTTTATAAACTCTAATATAATATTTTCACAAGACATTAAATTATTGTGTATTTCAGGAATATTTTTTTCATGCATTGCTATTTTTGCTTTGTTTAAAAATTGGATAGCTGCATCGTATAATAATATTAATATTTTCTCAGGTGAAGCAGTTTCTACTTCATTTTTTTGATATTGTTTCAAATATTGATTCATTATTACCTCTATTAATATATTACTCTTAAATTTTTTTATTTACAAGTATACCGGAATTATTATCTAATTTATTAATCATGCTGACAAAATCGTTTGCTTTTATACTTTCTATGGTTTTTTGAGAAACCTGATTATATAATTCAATTTTTTGAGTATTTCCGTTAAAGCGTATTACAACATTTTCAGGGTCATTTATGACAGGTGCTTTGTATTTTGGTTTGCTTGAAGACGATTTTTCATCATCATTTTCATCTTTAGAATTTTCATCATCATCATCTTCTTCTTGTTTTTCCTCAAATCCGTCATTGAAAAAATTACCTTTATTTTTCTTTTCTTCATCATCTGTAATTTTTTTGTTAATTGTCTGATTAATTTTTTCAACGTTTTTGTCAGTATTTCCCAAAACAACATTTTCACTCATTGATGCTGTTGCTTGTGCTGATGTTATATCTTTCGGTAGCCCCAAACTCGACATTGAAAATCCATCTACGCCCATGTTCCCTCATATTTTTTTTAACTATTGCCATTACTTTTATTATATTATATAATGTATAAAAATAGAATACATGAGGAGATATTTTGAAAAAAAATCTTTTAAATGTTTTTATACAAAAATTAAAGGAATTCCCGCTTTGGATTAAGCAGGTAATATTTTTACGACTTTATGAAGATTTAGCTGCGGTATTATCTGAAGACTTTATTGATACTAATATAGAAGAAAACTTACACTTATATGTACCTACATTATCTTATGTTGGTCAGACTGAAATGAGTGAGCGTAAAAAGGGATTTGAAGCAAACATTTACTCTTTTATGGAGGGTGTCGACGAAGGTTTATCTATATTAGAGATAGCAATAAATAATTTTTGGACTTTGGAAGAAGTTTGCAAATTTTTTGTTGCTGCTGTTGATACTGATATGATAAAAGGCCCTGTTCCTGTTAAAATTTATACAATGGCAGGTTTTATGGCAGGTAAATTCAGAACGGGTGAATATTTTAAACGTGTCGGCAAAATAAATGTAGATCAATTGGAAGCTACAATTCGTAAACAAAAAGAACTTTCTTCTACAGGGCAAAATGTAAAAATTGCTCAAGTTATGATTGATTTGGGTTATATTACTCAAAAAGATACTGCTTCATTAATCAAACTAAAAGAAGAAGCAAGAAAAAGATTTATATTAGATGCATCTATTATTCCTGAAAATGTTACAGCAAATGATAATAAATATATGGCTGAGATTGATGCTCTTAAAAAACAAAATGCAGTTCTTAAGATGAAACTTGCTAAATTATTGGCTATGTTTAAAAAGAAGTAGTTGTTATTTATGCCGTATCTTGATTCATATAAACCTAAAAAGCTTGTTAAATTCTATAGAAACGGACTTATTGAACAGGAACATTTTGGTTTTGTAAAAGGTGTTAATTTTTCTATAGGTGAAGATTATTCGTATCCCTTTTTTATGCGTTCATGTGCTAAGCCATTACAAGCTTCTTTAGCCATAGATTATGGTTTAGATTTTAATAAAAAAGAGATTGCATTATTTTGTGCATCGCATGCCGGAGAAGAAAAGCATGTCAAGTTGGCAAAACAAATTTTAAATAAAATAGGTCTTGATGATAATTATTTAAAGTGCGGTATACACAATCCATTATCACAAACGGCACAGGTTGAATTGATTAAATCTAATTTAAATCCTACAGTTTTACATAACAATTGTTCAGGTAAGCATATTTTAATGCTTGCTTTATGCAAAAAGAATAATTGGGAGCTTGGTAATTATTATCTTCCAGAACATCCATTGCAAATAGAAATAAAAAAGAAGATTTATGAATTATGCGAGGTTAACGAAAATTATCCTGTAACCAAAGACGGATGTGGTGTTCCTATATGTTCTATGCCTTTAAAAAACATGCTTACAGGGTATTTAAATTTATTTCTTTCCGATAAATATAAAATAATACGTGATAGTTTCCTTGAATATCCTGATATTATCGGAGGAGAAGGAAGGTTGGAAACAAAGATAATGACATCTTCCGATGAGCTAATTGTAAAATGCGGAGCAGGCGGAATTTGTATTGTCATAAATACAAAACTATCTGACGGATTTATTGTTAAGATAACAGATAGTAATATGCAGGCACGTGAGGCAGTAGTTTTAGAAACTCTAAAAAAACTTGGTTGGTGTAATATTCCGTATGATAACCAAATAAAAACACTTCATAATGAGGTTGTTGGTTATATTGATGTTTCTTTAGATTTTTAAACTTTCCTATCCTATTGGCTCGAATGCATCTATTCCATGTTTACATATCGGGCATATATAATTATCAGGCAAATTTTCACCCTCATATATATATCCGCATACTTTACATACAAATCCCTTTTTCTTTTTATCTATTTTAGTTTCAGGTTTTATATGTTCTTGGTAGTAGGAATATGCTAAAGATGGTTCATCTGATATAATACGTGTATTTTCTACTTCTGCAATAAATAATGTATGTGTTTCATAATCTGTTTGAGAAACTACTTTTGCTGATATTACAGAATTTGTATATTTATTCAATGATAAAATGCCGTTTTCTTCTCTTGTTGTATAATCGAAATTGTCAAATTTTTGACAATCCTTTCCTGATTGAAAACCAAAATGTTTAAACAAGTCAAACGGTGCATCTGAAGTTAAGATTGAAATGTTAAATTTTCCTGTATTTTTAATCATTTGGTTTGTTAAACCATTTTTATTAACAGATATAGAAATCAAATTAGGACTTGATGTAATTTGATTTACAGTATTTATTATACATCCGTTGTCTTTATTATTTTCATTTGCTGTTAATAAATAAAGCCCGTAATTAATATTAAACATAGGATTTATTTCTTTTTTTGCAGGTAATATTGACTCTGATATCGTATCTGCCAAATTATTTAAACTTTCCAACTGTTCATTTTTTAGAGAAGATTTTAATGTTATTACCGGTTCAAGTAAATCCATATCTTTCATTTCTGAGAACAATTTATTTATTAAGCTTCCGGCAGCAGGGGCCCAAGAACCGTTTTCTATAATTGCAATTTTTCTATTTTGTAATGCATGTGCTTTCAAATCAAGTAAAGCGGTTTCCATATTACAGAAGATACCCATATTATATGTTGTTGATGCAATTACCAGATGAGAACATCTGAATGCTTCTGAAACTATAACAGACGGGTGTGTTTTTGAAACGTCATACATTTTTATATTTTGAACACCCTTATCTGCAAGTTTTGATGCAAGTATTTCTGCCGTATTCTCAGTATGTCCGTAAACTGATGCATACATTATTAATACCGCATTTTCTTCCGGTTCATATTTGCTCCATTTATCATATTTATTAATAAAGTATGATAAATTTTTTCTCCAAATTGGACCATGTAACGGACAAATCATTTGTATATCAATTTTTGAGCTCTTTTTTAATAATGTTTGTACAGGCATTCCGTATTTTCCTACAATGTTTGTATAATATCTTCTTGCATCATCAAGCCAATCTCTGTCAAAATTAACTTCATCCGCAAAGATATTTCCGTTTAATGCACCAAATGTTCCAAATGCATCTGCTGAAAATAATATTTTATCTGTTATATCATAAGTAACCATTACCTCAGGCCAATGTACCATTGGTGCCATTACAAAGGTTAATACGTGATTTCCTGTTGTTAAAGTATCACCTTCTTTTACTATATGTGCTTTGCTGTCAATATCAAATGTAAAATATTGTTTTATCATTTGTTTGATTTTTTCATTACAAACAACTTTTGCATTAGGATATTTTTCAACTACTGCTTCTAGTGTATGAGCATGATCCGGTTCCATGTGATTTACTACAATGTAATCTAAATTTCTACCGTTTAGCTCATATTCAAGATTTTCAAAAAATGGAATGATTGCATTTTTATCTACAGTATCCAAAAGAACTGTTTTTTCATCTTTTAATAAGTATGAATTATATGAAACACCGTTTTCTATCGGAAAAACGTTTTCAAAAAGTGCAAGTCGTCTGTCATTTGCACCTATATAAAATAAATCTTTTGTAATTTGTTTTGTATTATGCATTTTATTCTCCTTTTTTGTATATGAAATTTGTATATGAAAATTTTACCATGTACAGATTTAATTTTAAAACAAAATATATAATATATCGTAACAATTTACCCAAATAGGGATATTTTTGATTATAATTATTTTTTATATAAGTGGAAAATAGATATGCCTATCATAAATGAAAAGTTTCAAATAAGAACAAACGGATTTACTGATATAATAGATATAACTAAGAATGTGCAGAATTGTGTGTATAACTATTCTTTGAAAGATGCAAGTGTTCTATGTTATGTATCAGGAAGCACTGCCGGCTTAACTACAATAGAGTTTGAACCTGGATTACTTGTTGATTTACCGGAAGCATTAGAACGTATTGCTCCTCAAAATGCCGAATATCATCATGATGAAAGCTGGCATGATGGAAACGGTTATGCACATGTTAGGGCGTCTATTATGGGAAATTCTGTCAGCATCCCTCTAATTGACGGTGCACTTCAGCTTGGAACATACCAGCAGATTGTGCTTGTTGATTTTGATAATAAAGCCAGAACCAGAAATATTTTTATTCAAATCTTTTATTAATTTTAATCAAAATTTATATAACTAATTATTATTTTATAATTTTTTTTAAAATTATAAAATTTTTTTTCTTAATATTACTGCATTACAGATACCAATTGTTAAGTTTTGTAAAGTTTTATAATTATTTTGTTATATTGAGGAATTAAGTAAATGTAATTAGTTAGTTTAAATGGAGGTGTACAATGATAAGCATTTTCGGTTTTTCAGATAAAGTACACGCAATAAGCAGAGCAACAGGAGTTAAATCTTATTATAATAGCCCTACAGCACAAAACGATTTAATCAGAAGATTAAAGGATGAAATACCTGATACAGCATTAAAAACTTTTGCAGAACAATTGCATTCAATGGCAAAAGATGATGATAATAAATTGATTGATGTTAGTTTAAATAAACCAAAAACAAATAATTTAACAGGTAAGAAATTAGACATTTTTGCTTAATTATTTAAAAAAAGTTTAGACATTAAATTTTAAAAAGAAAGGAGAAAGAGTAGAGCGAGAAAAAATATTATAAAATTAATTGTATGATAAAAAAGGACTAAATTAATAAACTAAGTGTATATTTAAAATGTTATTATATAAGTTAAATAAATTACTTGTAAATAAACAATAAAAATTAAAAATAAAACGCATTAGTTTTGATTTAGTCCTTTTGTGGTGGTAGGTTAAAGTTTTTTAATTATAAATTTATTTTGAATTATTACTCGTTTTTCAAGTTATTTTATGGTTTAATAAAAATTGATAAGATTATCTATATAGAAAAGGGGAAATAATGTCATATTATCAGGGCTTAATAAACAAATACAGAGAATATCTTCCTGTAAATGAATATACACCGGTTGTAACATTAAATGAAGGTAACACACCTTTAATTAAGGCAGATAATTTAGCAAGAGAAATTCAGCCGGATGTGGAGATATATTTAAAATTTGAGGGCTGTAATCCTACGGGAAGTTTTAAAGATCGTGGAATGACATTGGCTGTTACTAAGGCAAAAGAAGATGGTTCTAATGCAATCATTTGTGCATCAACAGGTAATACAAGTGCTTCTGCAGCGGCTTATGGAGCTAAAGCCGGCTTAAAAACGTATGTGTTGATACCTGATGGATATATTGCACTTGGTAAACTTTCTCAAGCTATGATGTATGGAGCAGAAATAATTGCAATAGAAGGTAATTTTGATGAGGCACTTGAGCTTGTACGTAAAATTTCAAGTGATTATAATATAACTCTTGTAAATTCATTAAATCCATACAGAATAGAGGGACAAAAAACAGGTGCATTTGAAATATGCGATTCTTTAGAACAAGCTCCTGATTATCATTTTATCCCTGTAGGTAATGCAGGAAATATAACTGCTTATTGGAAGGGATATAAAGAGTATTTTGAAAAGGGTAAAATTAATAACCTTCCAAAAATGATGGGTTTTGAAGCAGAAGGTGCTGCTGCAATAGTTAGGGGAGAAAGAATTTTGCATCCTGAAACAATTGCAACTGCAATAAGAATAGGTAATCCTGCAAGTTGGACAAAAGCAGAAGAAGCTAGAGATGAAAGTAAAGGCACTATTTCATCAGTTACGGATGATGAAATTATATCTGCATATAAATTGATTGCGAAAACAGAGGGAATACTTGCAGAGCCGGCAAGTGCCGCATCTGTTGCGGGCTTAATCAAGTGTAAAAATACTTTAAAACCGGGTTCAAAATGTGTTTGTGTTTTAACAGGTAACGGACTTAAAGATCCTGATAGTGCAATAAAATATGCAGGTGTTGAAGTTAAAAAAACAAAGAATGATATAAAAGAAATTTTAAAAATTATATCTTAAATTTTTTAAGAACTCTTTTTAATCATAAATTCATAAAAAATAATACTTGCAGATACGCTTAAATTTAGTGATTCTACACTATTTGACATTTCTATTGTTACTTTTTCATTTGAAAAGTTTATTAATTCTGAACTTAAGCCCTCTGCTTCTGCACCAAGCATAATAAGAGATTTATTTTGGGGACTAAAATCTTTTAAATATATTGTAGCTTCATTTTTAGGTAGAGTTGCAATTCTTGAGTAATCATTGAAATATTTTTTTAATATTTCAATATTATTTATTTGAATAACAGGTACTTTCCACATATTTCCGACAGTTGAGCGGACAACTTTTGGATTATATAAATCAACTGTTTCTCCGTACAGTATAATTGCATCAATAGAAAATGCAGCAGCACTTCTTATAATTGTTCCTAAGTTTCCTGTATCTTTTATATTTTCAAGCAGTGCAACATTTTTACAAGTTTTAAGTATATCAATGTTATACCTTTTTTGTTCTCCAATTGCTATTGCATCGGGCGGTGTATCTGTTGACGATAATTTCTTCATGACATCTTCCGATACAATTGTTAATTCTGTTTTTAAAAATTCATATTTATTTATGCTTTTTGATAGTACAAAAACGTGTTTAAAGATTATATCAGAATTTTTTGCACCCTCTATTGCTTTAAATCCTTCAATTAAAAACTCATTGAACTCATCTCTGTACTTTTTGAGTTTTAATTTTGCGATTTGTTTTATAAGGTTATTTGTTGTACTTGTTATTTCCACTATTTAACCTCAAAATGGCTTAACTGTTCTTTTTCACTATCAGTAAGCATTGTATAATCAATAAGTTTTTTTTCATAGCACATGTTTGTAAATGACTTTATTTCTCCATTTTCAAAATAGCAAGAGTTTTCTAGCCGTACTCCAAATACATTTTGTTTATATAAACCCGGCTCAATTGTAAAACACATATTATCTTGAATAGGAATTAGAGATTCTTCACCTGTACAAGCAAGTCGTGGCGGATTATCATGAACATTTACTCCTATTCCGTGTCCTAACCCATGATTAAATACAAATCCATCGGGAGCATTTTTTTCTAAAAATTCTCTTGCTGCTTTATCTATATCTTGTCCGCATTCAAAATCTTTTTTGTTAAACGCAAGTAAAAATGATTTTAAAACAAGTGTATAAATTTGTTTTTGTAATTCTGACGGAGTACCTTTTACAAAAACTCTTGTGCAGTCTGTTGCAAGTCCGCCTTTGTAAAATCCACCACAATCTATTAATACAAGTGAACCGTCTTTTATTATTTCTGACTTTGAAGATTTTGAATAATGGGCTAAAGCAGAATTTTCATCTTTTGCAACTATTGATGTAAATGATTGTGATACTGCACCGTATTTTTTAAATGCATTTTCTAATTCACATTTTATATCGTATTCTGATATATTATCACTTTCTTCAATAAACTTGCGTGTTTCTTGTAATGCTAAATCAGTACATCTGAATGCGTCTTTATAATGTTCTATTTCTGCTTTTGTTTTTATTGATTTAAGCGTTTTAACAGGATTTATTTTTAACTCTTTTACTTTATTACCAAGTAATTTATAGTCATAAGCTGTTATAGAGTGTTTATCCGCATAAATAGTATCAATACCTTTTATGTCTTTTATAAATAGTTCAAAATCTTTTAAATTATCATCTTTAAATATGTAATGTTTATTTTTAGTAAAAAATCCCTTACCGTTAATTGAGGAAGAATTACTTTTATCAAAATTTCTAAGATTAGTAATGTATGATAAATCTTCAAGATTAGTAACTAATATTGCTTCATCCGGTAAAAGATTTTTAGTTAATTCGGATATTTTAGTATCTTTTGATTTACCTGTAAATTCTAAAGGTATTTCTGTTATATTCTGCTTAACATTATTTTTAAATGTTTGCAGGCAATCTTCATCAACCAGTTTTACTTTGATACTTTTTTCTTCAAATTTTTTCACCATATTCTCGTAACGGAATTGTGAATTTTTTTTAGAACACAATCCGAAACAACTGTTTGGTTCAAGTATTTCAAATATTTTGTTAATTACTTTTTCACCTGTTTGAAGTTTGATGACAGTAACATCATCATGATTTACTTCCAAATCTGCTTGTATATGGTATCTTCCATCAACAATCAGGTAAATACTATTTTTTGATACAATAGCATCTCCTGTCGAGCCGGAAAATCCCGTTAAAAAATATCTCGAATTTTCTTCCAAAGAGTTATATTCTGTTAAAAATTCATTTGTAGCATTTACAAGCAGGTAATCAAGTCCATTTTGAATTAAAAAATCTCTTGTTTTACTGATTGAGCTATTCATTAGTCAATTGTATCCGTAACCTTTATTAAGTGCCATCCGAATTGAGTTTGAACAGGATTTGAGATTTCACCTGTTTTTAGAGAAAATGCTGCATCTTCAAATGGTTTAACCATAACACCTTTACCGAAAAATCCTAAATCTCCGCCATTTTGTCCTGATGGGCATGAAGAATATTGCATTGCTAATTCTGCAAAATCTTTTCCGTTTTCAGTTAATTCTTTGTATAAATTTTTAGCTTCATCTTCTGTTTTAACTAGAATGTGGCTTGCTTTTACTTGTGATGTCATAAATATTCTCCTTATATGATTTTACAAAGATATTATACTTCAAAAAAGGTGAAATGTTTTATAAAATTTTTATGATTGAATTTTTACATAGTTTAAATGTTTAGAAATTTCTTCCCCTCAAAAATATTCGGAGTTTCTTTGCCGGCTTTCTTAACAAGAAGAAAGCCGTGTAGTATTTATGTTGAAATGTATTACTGTCATATTGAGTGCTAGCGAAGTATCTCCTTTATTTGAGATTATTCATATTTTTTCAGAATAACAAAAAAAATCCTCCAAAATGGAGGATAAAACTTTTAAATTGAGAGAGAGAGATTTTATATTTTAAAACTTATTTAAGAATTATGCTAAACCGAATGTAGGAGTTGCATCTTTAATACCTTCTTTTTCTGCTTCTTCTA
>Ga0256404_1006949_pt1 | contig 18260 bp, 12 predicted proteins | sample RumenRJG_01DNA_FD_185990 | JGI IMG/M metagenome (GOLD analysis project Ga0256404, IMG submission 185990) | Bovine rumen microbial communities from Lethbridge, Alberta, Canada - RJG_01 | ecosystem: Host-associated > Mammals > Digestive system > Stomach > Rumen | place: Canada: Alberta | collected...
GTTCAAGATATTTCCTGGTACCTGAGATGGACGGCTGGCGCGGAAGAATGGCTACAGGCTGGCACATGGTAGATAACAAGTGGTACTATTTCGAGCCGACAATCGGTGCAAATCAGGGCATACTTTACAGAGGAATGACTACACCTGACGGACACACAGTCGGAGCTGATGGAGCCTGGGACGGAAACGGAACCACACCTGTAGGTGCTATTCATACAGGAACTACTGTGACTATGAACTGATGATATTAGTCTGATAGAAATGGTTTTAGATTAATAGGAAAGGTCTAAAGATATGAAGAAAAAGATTTTGAAGGGAGTAGGAATTCTTGTCATGGCAGGATGCCTCATGACCACCATGGTAAAGAATGTCGGGGCTACTGAGAATCCGGCAAATGATGTGGTGAGTGAAGGAAATACTTCCGATTCAGGAGATAAAAATGATTCGTCAAATACAAATGACGGAGCAGGCGTGAAAAATGATGATGCCGGAAATACCGGAGGAACAACTGATGGAGACGGCAGTGGAAGCGGCAATAATGATGCGAACAGCGGTCAGTCCGGTGATGCCAAAGACGATAACAAGGATTCTAGCTCAGGAAATACAGGAAACTCCGGAAACAATGGTGACAGCACCTCCGGAAATACTGAAGGCGGGTCAGGCAGCTCAGGTGATGCAAGCGGAAACGGTGCCGGAAACAGCCAGGACACAGCAGACAGTGGAAACACAGCCGGTGGATCAGGCGATTCATCAGGCAATAATGAAAAAGCTTCAGAAGATTCATCTGGAAACAATAAATCAGACAATGAGGATGATGTTAATTCCGGTGATAAAAAGGATTCAGATTCCGAAAATGAAAATACCGATAAGGATAATACAGATACCGATTCAAACATAGATGAAGGACAGGTATCTGATGAGTCTGAGAACCCGGAGGAAAAATCCGATGAAGATGAAGTTGTCGAAGGAGAAACCGAGGACAAAACAACAGAGGCAGAAGAAGTAAAGGAAAGTGAAACAGAACCGGAGGAGTCACTTCCCGAGGAGAGTCTGCCTGAAGAGACAAAGCCGGAGGAGACATTGCCTGAGACAACAGCTGCAGTTGCAAAGCAGAAGGTGAAGGAAAAAGAGTATCTCACCATGGAAGACATCGCCGGAACGTGGACCATCGACGATATCACCACATATAGTTTTAAGGCAGACGGTACAGGAGCTCTCATTTTACCTAAGAACAAGTACAGCTTCAAGTACACTCTCGAAGAAGACGAGATGAAGATCGACTTCGAAAACAATAAGCTCCGTGACAGTACTTTTAAGGTATCTCTTACAGATGAAGTACTGACCCTTCAGTGCCTTGATGAGTATTTTGAAAATGAGTACGAATTACATAAACTTGAAGATTGATTTACTGAAGTAAAAGAATCATTACAATCTGTTATAGAGTTATAGAAAATGCCCTTCGAAAAGTAAGGGCATTTTCTTATTGAAACAAACTTTTTTGATTACCCGATATCACTAAGCAGTGCTGTTGCTGATGTGACTATATCCTGGGCAAATCCTTTATTAAGTAATTCCTGTGCAGTAGAACCTGTACGCAGGAGTTTAACAGCTTTTGATTAATATGCTTTATCTGGGAATATAAATCGATTTACATTGGATAAAACAGCTTCTCCAAAGAAGCGGAAAAGCAAAAGATGATTTTGATGATCACAAAAATCATGATTATAATACGTTGCTTAATTGATTTTCGTCAAGGATTTTTTAAGCGTAAATGTGGAAGTGATAGACCTTTTAAAAATAAAACTGTTTAAAAACAAAATCGGTAATAAAGATTATAATAGAGCTGTCGATAATAGAGATAGTGATATTAAAATCAGGAATTATTATTGAACTGAACGTGTGTAGTTCGAAAGCGATTTAAGTCACGGTAATGATATGAAGATTATTTATAAAGACTTTTTTAAGGAGGAGTGAATGATGAAAGGAAAGGGCTTTAATCTTCGTAAACTGGTGGCCATGGCGATAGCTTTGGTTTTATTCGCAGCTTTGGTACCCATGAATTTCGCTGCAGCGGAAGAGGCGGGGCATAATTCCTCGGTCAGTGGGACCGGAAGCGGGGCAGCCCTGCTCAACAAGTATTGGATGAGCGATTCCAAAGCGGCGAAAGGGATCAATGATTACCTTCTTGCAGTAACGGATGAAAACTCGTCTGATTACATCCCGGTGAAGGACCGTATCGCTGTTTTCGATCTGGATGGAACACTGATGTGTGAGACTTATCCCTTTTGCTTTGAGTACATGGTCTTTGCGGACTATGCGCTGAAGCATCAGGAAACTATGCCTGAGGATGTTCTTGCAGCAGCACAGGAAATCGTGGACGCTGCTGGCGGTGAGAAGCCGAGCGGCATGAGCACCAGACAGGCAGCTGCGGCAGCTTCCGCCTATAAGGGAATGACTATGGCTGAACTGTCTAAGGTGGTTGAGGATTTCAAGTCCAGTGAGGCATGGGGATTTAATGGCATGACCAGAGGTGAAGCCTGGTACAAGCCGATGGTGGAGCTTTTTGAGAAGCTTCAGAAAAATGACTTTTCTGTCTATGTGGTTACTGCTACAGAGCGTAATATCGTCCGTCAGATAATTGCCGGTACACTGGATATCCCGGCGTCACATGTCATAGGTACAGAGTATGGCTACACCGCTACGAATCAGGGAGATACTGCGGATGAGGATTATACCTTCCGGTCAGACGATAAGATAGTGTTCGACGGAAGCTATCATGGCGAAAATGCAAAGACCTGCAAGGTTGACGCAATAGTCCGTGAAATCGGTCAGCAGCCGGTGCTTGCTTTCGGTAATTCTTCCGGGGACCTTGCGATGGAGGTCTACACGATTTCGGATAATCCATATAGAAGCGAAGCATATATGGTGATGGCTGACGACAAAGAGCGGGAATACGGAGATCCGGATGATGCCGAAGAGAAGAAGGCATCTTATGAGAAAATGGGCATAGACATTATATCCATGCGTGACGATTTCCGCACAATTTATGGTGATGGCGTAACGAAGGATACCATGGCCCCTTATCAGCTTGAGCAGGTGGTAGTGCTGAGCCGTCACAATCTTAGAGCACCTCTGTCCAGCAACGGATCAGTTCCGCAGGAGCTTACCCCTAATCAGTGGATCAAATGGACCGCAAAATCCAGTGAGCTGACCACTAAGGGCGGTATTCAGGAAACTAACATGGGACAGTATTTCAGAAAGTGGCTCGACAAGGAAGGACTGATTCCGGAAAACAGCATCCCCGAGGAAGGAGAAGTTCGTTTTAATGCCAGGGAAAAGCAGCGCTGCAGGGCCACTGCCAGATACTTTGCTTCAGGTATGCTTCCTCTTGCAGACATCAGTGTGGAATATCCGACCGATTCCAATAAGCTTGAAGATTTCATGAAACCGACTCTTAAGTTTTACTCGGAAAAGTATGCTGCTGATGCCATGGATCAGGTTAAGGCCATGGGCGGAGAGGCCGGATTTGACGGTCTTTCCGAAGAGACACGTGATGCCATAAAGCTGATCATGGATACTGTTGACATGAAGGACAGCGACGCCTACAAGAGCGGAAAATACGGTGATCTGCTTACAGACGGATCCGGATATACTATGGCGGCAGATAAGGAACCTGAAGTGACAGGTGCAATCAAGACCGCCAGCCAGGTGGCAGACGCCCTGATTCTTCAGTACTATGAAGAGCCTGATCTCAAAAAGGCTGATTTCGGTCATAATCTGACCAGGTCAGACTGGGCGAAGATCGGCGGTCTGATGACGAGATATCAGCAGATTAAATTTGGTGCACCTCTTGTTTCGGTAAACATTTCACATCCTCTTATTATGGAACTGGAAAGCGAGCTGAAGAATGAGAAGCGGAAATTCAGTTTCCTGTGTGCCCACGACTGCACTGTTTTTACGACATTATGTGCTTTGGGAGTTAAGCCCTATACTCTTCCCGACAGTATCGAGACCAACACACCTATCGGTGTGAAGATTCTGTTCGAGCGCTGGCGTGATCACGATGGTCAGGCATGGTATCGTGTAAATCTGGTATACCGCAGTACGGAGCAGATCCGGGAATCGGCAGTATTGTCGCTGGATAACCCGCCTATGAGGTACAACCTGAGCTTTGAGGGAGTTGAAACAAATGAGGAGGGGTTGATTTCCGAAGCGGATCTTCTTTCTATGTTCGACCGTACCATAGCTGAATATGATGAACTTTATGCTAAGTACACGAAAGAAACATTGGATAAGGCAGCATAAGCAAAGGACTGAAATTCAATAAGGCATGCAGGTGCTCATGAAGTCTGTCCGACCCTTTACGGATTCACAGGCAGAGGGGGGCTTATGACACTTACAGCATATATTTCATATAACAAAAAGGGGAGGAGAATCATGAAATACGGTAAGTTCTACGCTGAGATTCTGATGACATTTTTATTTACGGGGGCGGTGTCCATGGCTGCGTTTGCCGGAGCTACCCTAAAGGGAGTGGATTATATCAACAATCCATCAGAAGCTTCTTTAACTGTTGGAGGGCCTTCGGTACAGAATGAGGAGAGTTCGGTTGCCGAAACGGAGGAGTCTCAGAGCAGCACGGAAGAAACCGAAGCTGTTAAGCTGATTGACGGCATACGCGTACCAACTGTGATAAAGTCAGATGAAGCCATACAGGCTGATCTTTCGGTGCTTCCGGGGGGCGGAGCAAACATGGACTGGGGTAATTACTATCCTGCGCCAAATTCGGTGCCTGTAGGAAATGCAGATGAAAGCTGGCTTAGAAGTCTTAAGACATATTCCAGAGAAAACACCCAGGAAAAGGTATGTTATCTTACATTTGATCTTGGGTATGAGAACGGGCATACGCTGTCTATCATGGAGACTCTTAAGAAGCATAATGCACCTGCCACCATTTTTGTGACCGGAGCCTGCATTAAGTCAAATCCGGAAATAGTGCTCGCTATAGCAAAAAACGGTTTCACAGTAGGAAATCATACTTTGAACCATAAGAACATGTCGGGTGTCACAACGAAGGAGATGTTCTTCACGGAAGTAAATACTGTGGAAGAGCAGTATGAGGCGCTGACCGGTCACCCCATGAATCGTTATTACCGTCCGCCTGAGGGAAAGAGCTCACAGGCACAGCTGATGCTGGCCGAAGCCATGGGCTATAAGACCATGCTTTGGTCTGTTGCCTACAAGGACTATGACGAAAAGGCACAGCCTTCACGGGAAAGCGCTCTTGCGACTTTGAATAAGAGAATCCATCCCGGTGCCATCGTGCTTTTGCATGCCACTTCAAGAACCAATGCAGCGATTCTGGATGAACTTCTCACAGGATGGGAAAGTGCAGGATATACCTTCAAGTCCCTTGATGAACTTCCCGAAAATGAATTTGTGATACAGTGATAATTCATACAGATAAACAAAGAGAGTGCTTACAGACTCCCGACAAAATTCGGCATGATCGATAATCAAACATCAATTACTTTAGGAGAAATATTATGGCTATTCAGGCTGCATTTATGGTTCCGCATCCGCCGCTTATCATTCCGGAGATAGGAAAAGGCGGTGAAAAAAGCATTCAGGATACTATCGATGCTTATGAAAGGGTGGCAAAGGAAATCGAAGAACTGAAACCGGAGACTATCATCATAACAAGTCCCCACAGCATCATGTATTCCGACTACTTTCATATTTCACCTGGTACGGGAGCAAAAGGTGATTTTTCAAGGTTCAGGGCATCAGAAGTTAAATTTGATGAAGAATATGATGAGGAACTGAGAGATAAAATCTGTGAACTTGCAGATAATGAGGATTTTCCTGCAGGCGTGTTGGGAGAAAAGGATCCTTCACTTGACCATGGCACCATGGTTCCTCTTTGGTTTATCCGGAATAAATATAATGGTGCAAAAATCATACGCATAGGTCTATCCGGACTTTCGCTTCCTGAACATTATCACTTGGGAATGCTGATTCAAAAAGCAGTTGATGAGTGTAAAAGGCGTGCGGTTTTTATCGCAAGCGGAGATCTGTCGCATAAGCTGCAGGAGCATGGTCCCTATGGATTTGCCGGGGAAGGCCCTGTATATGATGCTAGGATCATGGATGTGGCAGGCCGGGCCGCTTTTTTGGAAATGTTTGATTTTAGTGAAGATTTCTGTCGGAAGGCTGCGGAGTGCGGACATCGTTCCTTTGTGATCATGGCCGGAGCGCTGGATGGCATGAAGGTTAAATCCGAAGTTTTTTCACATCAGGATGTTACGGGAGTAGGTTATGGGATAGCATCTTTTTATCCGGTGTGTGCTGATGAATCGAGACATTATCTTGATATGTACATGGAAAGGATAAGGGAAGAACTGAAAGATAAGGTTGAAAGATCCGATGATTATGTACGTCTTGCCAGAGCATCTCTTGAAAGTTACATCATGTATCGTAAAAGGATAGAAGTGCCTCAGGATCTTCCGGATGAAATGCTTAAAAGAAGAGCCGGCGCCTTTGTGTCCATTCATAAGGATGGGAGACTGAGAGGTTGTATAGGAACCATACTTCCCACAACATCATCGGTGGCTGAGGAAATAATACAGAACGCCATAAGCGCTTCGACACGGGATCCACGGTTTAGTCCCATTACTCCGGAAGAGCTTCCGTATCTTGAGATAAATGTTGATGTACTCAGTGAACCTGAAGATATCAGCGGGCCGGAAGAACTTGATGTAAAAAGATACGGGGTGATCGTGACTTCCGGAAGAAAGAGAGGACTGCTCCTTCCGGATCTTCCAGGGGTTGATACTGTGGAGCAGCAGATAGATATAGCAAGGCAAAAGGGCGGAATTCAGGCTGATGAATCCATACAGCTTCAAAGATTTGAGGTTGTAAGGCATGTATAGGAGGAGGCAGAGAATCGGATGAAGAGAGAGTAATCCGAAAATCGATAGTTTTTCCGTGAATTATATACAGTTCGGGCATGACGATAAAACCAGGGTCATGCCATGTATGTTTTTTGCAAGCCCTTTCAACATTTTTATTCTACATTAAATACATGTATGATACAGTACCGGATTTTGGAGACAGGGTCATGAAATTTTTGAAAAAATAACAGGTGACTATGGCAAAGTGTAATGTATGTTATCGGCATTGTGAAATAGAAGAGGGCAGTCATGGTTTCTGCGGTGTCAGAACCTGCAGGGAGGGGATAGTGGTTCCGGAGAATTACGGGATGCTTACTTCCATTGCTTTGGATCCTATAGAGAAAAAACCGCTGAGAAGATTTATGCCCGGAAGTCTTATTCTGTCTGTAGGGAGCTACGGCTGTAATCTTCGTTGCCCATTCTGTCAGAACTACAGTATCTCATGGTCAGAAGAGGTCAATGAAACTAAAATGCGGGCGAGATATGTGGCGCCGGAGACATTGGCACAGATAGCGGAAGAGCAGAAGATAAACGGAAACATAGGGGTGGCTTTTACATACAATGAGCCACTGATATCTTTTGAATATGTTCTGGATACCGCAAAGCTTCTTGTTAAAAAAGGTCTGAAAACCGTGCTTGTGACCAATGGAATGGCAGATGTGGAGGCAGTTAGAGAGCTGTTTCCTTATGTGGATGCCATGAATATAGATCTAAAGGGATTTTCAGACAGATACTACCGGGAAGTTTTGAAGGGTGACCGCAGAATGGTTATGGACTTTATAGCTGAAAGTGTGAAGTACAGTCATGTGGAACTGACGACACTTATCATTCCGGGGGAAAATGATTCCGAGGAAGAAATGTCTCAGCTTAGTGCCTGGATAAGTTCGCTGGACCCATCAATCCCGCTTCATATATCGAGATTCTTTCCTCGTTTTCATATGACGGATAGGGATGCAACGCCGGTTGATAAGGTATACAGGCTAAAGGCTGTTGCGGAAGAGAATCTTAGGTTTGTGTTTACCGGTAATTGCTGAAATAATTCATAAAAAGACTATCCCGGGAATTATATGATTAATCGGTCATATAATTTCCGGGATAGTCTATTGAATTGGTTACGTTTATCTGTAACGCGTTACCTGAATTATCAGAACAGAGGTCTTTTTATATCTGGGTTCGGGAAAAACAACCCTTATGCAGAATATACTTAAACAGGAGAAACGCAGGATAGCCCTCATCGTAAATGATATGGGCAGTATAAACATAGATGCATCAATTCTCAATAAAACAGGAAATAAGGTTTCACAGATTGAAATGGTGGAGATGCAAAACGGATGTATATGCTGTACTCTTCGTGATGAATTTATGGCTGAAATTGAAAGGCTGTCTGCCGACAGAAGTATCGAAGCTGTTTTTGTTGAGGCATCAGGAATCAGCGAACCTTCATCCATAGCCGGGGCCTTCGTGAACTATGAGGAATCCATGGAAGACACATTTTGCTTGAACGTCCTGATTTTGACTATGATGAAGTAGAGTCCTACAGTACGGTGCAGAAAACTTTAAATGCTCACGATGAATATAAGGCATGTGTAGATGAATATGGCATTACTTCCTTTGTGTTTGAAGAAAAAAGACCTTTTAACAGAGAAAAATTCAACAGACTGGTTGAAGAATACCCGGAAAAGCTGATACGATCAAAGGGATATATATGGTTTTCCGATGACTGGGAGCATGTACATGCGGAGTGTACAGGCTGCGGAAAGATATTCCATCTTGACAACCTTGTTTTTTCGGGCGCTGCAAGTCAAGTGAAGAAAAAATACGGTATAGAAATTGATTACGGAAAGACTGTCATCATGTGCCTGTGCAATGAGTGCAGAGGGAATGCTTAGTCCCATGGGCAAGCGCTGGCTGTTTGTATGTGATTTGGTGTTGATTATATTGGGGGTGTTTAATGATGATATTTAGTTCTTTAAATGAAAAACTGAAGAGAAATCAATTAATAACTATTGGAATCGCAGGCGGAATTGCTGTGATTATGATCATGATTATCGGCACCATAATCATGGGCGGGGCAGCGCATAATGATACTGAGAGAGCGATTCATTCTGTCAGCAACCTCTATCTTGATGAGCTGGCAGGACGTAGAGAACAGGTGGTGGCAAACAACCTTCAAAGCGGGATAAAGAACCTTAAAGCTGCGCTTTCACTGATGACAGAGGATGATTTGTCTGATCAGGAACATCTTCAGGCCTTTCAGGCAAGAATGAAAAAAATCTATACGCTGGATAAATTTGCCTTCGTGGACAGTGATGGAATCATTTATACATCTCTGGGGAATCAGACCAATATAGATGATTATAAGTTTGACTACCTGAATATAGCAGGTCCTGAAATATCGATATTAAACTTAGAAAGTAAAGAAAAGAAGGTTATCATCGCCATACCGGTTGATAACATCAGATTTATGGGAAAAGAGTTTGTGGTCTGCTTCATGGAGATAGATATGAAGGAAATGCTTCAGGGTGTTTCCATGAGTTCCGGTGAAAAGGATGCTACATTTTGTAATATCTATACAGATAATGGTGTGGCCCTCAGCGATACAGTCCTCGGAGGACTTGCTGTTGAAGATAATCTTCTTGAGGCCCTTTTGAAGGCTGATTTTGTCAGGGATTCATCCTATCAGAAAATTCTTGATGACTTTTCTTATAAACGCCGGGGCGAAGTTTCTTTTTCCTATAACGGCACCTATGAGACTTTATCCTATGTACCGGTTGAAGGAACTGACTGGATGCTGACTTATCTCATAAAAGAAAGCGTCATTTCCGAGAAGATAAGTTGGATTTCTCAGGGAATCATATACAGAAGTATCATACAGTCCTCTCTGGCAGCTTTGATTCTCATCATAATGTTTATATTTATCATAATTCAGATAAGGAAAAATGCTGCTCTTAAGCTTTCCAAGGAAACTTCTGAAGCAGAAAACAGGGTAAAGCAGCAGGAGATGGAACAAAGGCTTGAATTACAGGAGAAACTTCTTAAGGAAGAGAAGAAAAGAACCGAACAGGATAACATGATAACTGCATTATCTGCGGATTACAGAAGTGTTTACTATATAAATCTCGATGAGGATAAAGGAATGTGCTACCGTGGTGATGCTGAGGACATGGAACAGACCGCAGAGGGAAAGCCTTTCCCATTTTACGAAAGATTTAAGTGGTATGCTGAAAATTCCGTAGCCAGGGAATACCAGGAAGGTTTTTTGAAATTTATAGATCCTGAAAACATAAAAAAAGGACTTTTAACAGAACCCATTCTCGCCTATCGTTACCTGGCAAAACGCGCAGGGAAAGAGTATTATGAGATGATCAGAGTTGCCGGAGTCAGAAGCATCGATGAGAGAATAGACGGGGAAATTCATGATATAGGTTTGGGATTTACTGTTATTGATGCGGAAATGCGACAGACCATGGCACAGCAGACAGCACTAAGCGATGCGCTTTCCTCCGCAGAGCAGGCCAATAAAGCTAAGACAGCATTTCTTTCCAATATGAGCCATGAGATCCGCACTCCTATGAATGCCATCATAGGGCTTGATAACATTGCTCTGAATGATCCGGAAACACCTGAAAAAACAAAGGGTTATCTTGAGAAAATAGGAAATTCCGCAGAACACCTTCTCAGTCTTATCAATGATATCCTGGATATGTCACGTATAGAATCCGGCAGGATGGTATTAAGAAGGGATGAGTTCTCGATTTCAAAGTTTCTTGAAGATATAAATACCATGTTCAGCGGACAGTGTATGGAAAAAGGACTTAAGTACGCCTGCCACATAAAGGGAGATATTGATAACTACTATATAGGCGACAGTATGAAGCTGAAACAGGTTCTTATCAATATACTTGGTAATGCTGTTAAATTTACACCATCAGGAGGGGCTGTAAATCTTACCCTGGAGAGAACTGCGCAGTTTGACGGTAAAAGCACTTTGCAATTCACTGTCAGGGATACGGGTATAGGTATGAGTGAGGAATTTCTTCCTCATATTTTTGATACTTTCGCTCAGGAAGATGCCACATATACAAATAAATACGGTTCCTCCGGTCTCGGAATGGCTATAACAAAAAACATAGTTGAAATGATGAATGGAACCATACAGGTTGATAGTGTTAAGAATGAGGGTTCTACATTTAAAGTGACTGTCACCATGGATGATTCAGGTCATAAAGAAGAAGCATCCGATGAGACCATTAAGCCTTTAAAAGATATGTCAGTTATGATAATCGATGATGACCCTGTGGCATGTGAACACGGAAGACTGGTTCTTGAAAAAGTTGGTATAACAGTAGACACAGCATTGTCAGGCCCTGAAGGGATAGATAAGATCGAGTTAAGACGCGGCAGGAGAAATCCTTACGATCTTATCCTTGTGGATTGGAAAATGCCTGAAATTGATGGAATAGAAACTTCGAGACGTATACGTTCTGTAGTAGGTGAAGAAACCGCCATAATCATTCTGACAGCCTACAAGTGGGATGATATCTATGACGAAGCCGTAAATACCGGTGTTGACAGTTTTATTTCAAAACCGCTCTTTGCTGCAAATGTATTAGATGAATTCGAAAGAGCAGTAAAACGAAAGAAGACGGTTAAAACAGATAAGAATGAAGATGTTGATTTCACCGGAAAGAATATACTCCTTGCGGAAGATGTTGATATCAATGCTGAGATTATGAAGATGATCCTTGAAGCCAGGGGCATAAATGTAGACATTGCCCATAACGGTAAAGAGGCTGTCGAGTTCTTTGAGACAAAACCGGAAAATCATTATCTTGCAGTACTGATGGATATGCGTATGCCTGAAATGGATGGTCTTACCGCAACAAAGATCATCAGAAATACAGACAGAAATGATTCTAAGAAGATACCGATAATAGCACTTACTGCCAATGCTTTCGACGAGGATGTTCAGAGAAGCCTTCAGGCCGGCTTAAACGCACATCTTACCAAGCCCGTGGATGCAGAACTGCTCTTCGAGACGCTGGGTTCGTTTATGCAGCCTTAACCGTTTCTATGAATGCCTGTACCTGAGGGAGTTTGATATATTCCGGACGATATAATAGGAGATAAGTTGTTTTAATGCATTAATGATAAAACAGAATACGTAGGTGGATAAACGAATATGAAATTTTCAAGGGATAAATATTCACTATTGAATTATTTTGTTCTGCCTTTACTGTTATTGGCCAGCGCATATATAGTCATGAGCTACTATTCTTTTGCACATACCATTCCTCTTGAGTTCGATGAAGAAGAACAGTATGTGTATCATTTTGCCATGATCACCAACGGACAGAACAGTGCCTATTGGGACAATGTTTATGAAGGGGCCTGTGGTGCGGCCAAATCCTACAGGGCTTATGTTGAGCCGGTTGGGGAAAACATCCGTGAAGACACTTCTGTTGCGGAAAAGCTGGAGATGGCCCGTTACTGTAATTATGACGGAGTTTTGGTCTATCCCGAGGATTCACCTGAAGTTGAACGGAACATCGATGCTCTTGTGTCTGAGGGAATCCCGGTTATTACTTTGCAGAGAGATAGTGTTGAGAGCAAAAGACAGGCATTTGTAGGAGTTAATGACTATTTTTTAGGGCAGGCTTACGGACGCAGGCTCAAAGAAATGGGCAGAAAAGACCCGCAATATATTTCGGTACTTTTCCCGGGAAGTACTTATAGCCGCCAATCATAATTGCCAGGGCGAACGGTTTTGCGGATCCGTCATATATCCCGTCAACAGAGGGAATCTCCAACGGTATAACAACTGTTGTGGAATTCAATCCGGATCTTAAGAAGGGTGTTGAGACCAATGAGAGGTTCAAGGCTCAATTTGATGTAGATATGAACGGACATTCAGCAGAGTAATTTCAAAACCAAAAAAATTTTTTTGAGAAAAAATCCAAAAAATGAACAAAACCCTATCTTGTTCAAATAACATTGCAATATGGGAGAAGGTCTCTAACCAATCGGTTAGAGACCTATTTTTTGGCAACTACTTTGACTTGCTTTGAGTATAGTAATCTGATATAGAAGGCTGCATCCCATTTTTTGCCGCAAACCGTACATTCCCATTTGGCGCTAAGTTTAGAGCTTGGAGGTACTTCGAAAATATTTAGTTCATTGTCCTTTGAGTATTCTTTTATTAGTTCCTGATGAATGTCTCCAAAGCTTTCTCCTTTTCTTAACCTTTTGTGACCACAATATGGGCATCCTTTAGAAGGGTAGGCATAACTCGATATCATTGATTCCAAGGTAGCAGTGAATGTTTCAGTACATGATGTGCACTTCCAGTCGTAATAAGTATGATTCCGCGCCTTATTTCGACGGATTTTATCTAAAGGGCATGGATTTATATCTTCCATATACATTTCCAACTTATCAATACATCATTGGATTCCCTGTAAATCTGTGAAAATCTGTAAACGTCTTTGTACCATCCGTATGGTTAAGGACTATGAATTTTCTGACAGCTATCCGGTTGTTGCCGTAGACAAGAGAATGGTTATAGACCGAAAAATGTTCTTTTTTCATGGTTATATCCTCTGATTCATTATTTTTTACCTCTTCCTGTTCAATACAATTATGGGAAAGGTTATCAGTATATTAGTATTTTGGGAGGAAAATATGCAAAAAAGAGGGTTAAGCCATAAGCAGAGAGTTTTATCGACATCCAGATAACCAGAATATTGCAATATTATTCTTGACGAGCACTCATTATCTAGATACACTTTGTTACAGAACGGCGGCGTAAAACGCCTTATTTTTGGTACAATAAATTTGTGAAATGGAAGAAGCGGTATGTGGAGTTCGTCCAAGGGAGAAAAAAATACAGAAGCAAGACGAAAAGAACTTCTGGAAAAGGGATATGAGCTTTTTTCGGATAACAGCATTGAAGCTATCAGTATGAGAAATGTGGCAAGTGCTGTTGGATGCAGTAGTGTCAGCATATACCGATATTATTCCTCAAAGCCTGAATTTGTTGTTGCTGTGGCCACATGGAAGCTGGAGCAGTTTCAGGAGAAGAATCGAAAACGCAGGCCAAAAACAAACTTTGATGGAATGACGGCGGCAGAGACCTTCGAGTTCTACCTTGATTCCTTCCTGATGATGTATAAGAACAATAAGGATCTGCTACGGTTCAACCAGTTCTTCAATGTGTATGTGGAGTCGGAGCATATCGATGCGGATACTCTTAAACCATACAATCAGATGATAGAAAGGCTCCGGGAGCAGTTCCATAATATGTACCTTAAAGCTGAGCAGGATAAGACTTTAAGGACTGATGATCCGGAGGAGAAGATGTTCAGTAAAACCCTCCACCTGATGCTGGCAGCGGTGACGAGATATGCTGTCGGTCTTGTGTATATCCCGGAGAACGGGTTTGATGCCATGGAAGAGTTGGAATTTCAAAAGGAATTGATACTCGAGAAGTATAAGATCTGACTCATTTTTTTATAGAAGCCAGGAGAAATGTGAAGGGGGTTTCGGTCAGAAATCTTTGGAACATGAAAAAGTGGTATTCATTTAATGCTTCTCACCCTGAAAAGGTTCTGATTGTTAATGATCAGATGTTTAAGGGGACATCATCTAAAAACTGCACCAGCTTGGTGCAGAAATGATTGCGTTAGATGAATTGCTGAAGGTGTCTGAAGATAATCCGACGATTGGTTTGCAGAAAGAAGAATCTCAATGAAAAATATATATGAAGATATAAACGTAAATTACTTGACAGGCGTAAACAGCCAGCCTACGCTCGAACAGAACAGAACAGAACAGAACAGAACAGAACAGAACAGAACAGAACAATTGTCGCATAATATTTACAGGGGTTAACTGCGCTCTTTTATTTGAATATAGTATCGACACGGGATGACCGTCGGATACAGGGATTTTATATCCTTTATCCGGCGTTTTTTTTTTGTGATTTTAGATGGGTACACACGAAGAATTATAGATAATCTGCTGATAAGTCAGAGAGATTGTGGCGTAACGGCGATATTTAATTCGTTGACCGAATGGGCAGGATTAGCCTGTAAATCCTGCAATTTCAATAAATCGTAAAAATAGGAGATGAAAAATATGAAGAAAAATATAAAGCCCCTCTTGAAAAGCATAATATCATTTGCTTTGGCAATAGCACTGGTCATGGGAGCGGTGCCGCTGCCGAACATGGGAGAGCTGTTACCCGATTTGGTGATAAAAGCAAATGCGGCTGAATATACGGCGAATCCTACAACAAAAGATGAGCTCGTTCCGTTAGCATCATCAGGTAGTGTGTCAGAAGCCCATGTGGTAAAGTACGCTAACAAGGAATGGTATGTTATCGGTTATGATGGAGTGGGGCTTGCTTCAGAAAGTGGGACTATGACTCTGTTTTTAAAAGGTACTTTGGGTAGTCATGAATTCTCAAACAATTATAGTAATGTTTATGCTGATTCATCAATTCACAGCTATCTGGGATCGTATTTAGCGAATACTGCTAATTTCACAAGTAATGAAAGCGCTGCTGTTGTTGCCCGTACACTTTCCGGAGGTGCATCAACTGGTAATTCTTATTCCAGTCATGTCTCAGGTGAAAGCGTAAATGCTAACCTTTGGCTGCTTTCCGCTGCCGAGGCAAGAAAACTTCCTCAAAACATTATTAAATCCGGAGGAGATGGCAATGGATGGTGGCTTCGTTCACCGGGAAATTCGGGCTCTGCTAACTATATGCCCGTTAGTCCTGCTGATACGAATGATGTTCCGAAAGAATCGGGCGCTGGTGTAGGTTCTAGTAAATCCGTTCGTGCAGCCATGCTTCTTGACCTTAATTCTGTAATATATTCATCCGAAACAAATACGCTGATAGCGCAGGAAGCCGAAGCGCACAATATTACTGTTTCTGTGGATAACAATCAGGGAAGCGTTGTTGCACCGTCACGTGCTGATAAGGGTGAGACAGTGAAATTTACAATAACACCGGAAGTCGGATATGCAGTCGATACGGTCAAATTCAATGATACTTCGCTCAGTCCTGTCAACGGCGTGTATAGTTTTACCATGCCAAACAGTGATGTAACAATATCTGTTACTTTTAATCAGATTTATAAAGTGGAAGACCATATCGAACAGGATGGCGACACTTACACGATTAAGACAGCAAAAGGCTGGGAGGTATTCTGTGAATGTGTCAAAAGCGATACATACCACGGTTTTGGAGGTAAGACTGTAAAGCTTGGTTTGGATATCACAGACGGAGTTACTGTTTCTGCCGGTATTTTGGGCAAACCATTCTACGGGACCTTCGATGGCGACGGTCATACTCTTGCTGTAGCTCTAAATAGTACTGAAGAATGGGTCGCTCCATTCAGCGTCTTTAGTGGTTCGATTAAAAATCTTACAGTTACCGGTACTGTTGAAGGTTCGAATTACGCAGGAGGTCTTACCGGTTTTACATATGGCGGAAGCATAGAGAATGTAACAGTAAACGCAGATATTTCCGGTTCTTCAAAGATAGGCGGAATAACTGGATATTGTGATTTCGGCTCGCTTTTAGTTAAAAATACAGTTTTCAATGGTTCATTGCAGTGCGACGGAGATGTATGCGGGCTGATTGGCTGGGCAAGCGAAAATGTAGGTTATAATCAGGCTATTACTATAGAAAACTGTCTGTTTAACGGTTCATATACATGTGATGGAGAATTCCATCCCATAACTGTCCGCAATTCAAATTCTAAATTTGAATATAAAGACAACGGTGCATACTATACTGTTGCGCCTAAGCTTTCCAGTGACGATTATATTATCTGTGCCGGTACGCATGTTTCTACCATTACCGCCAATAGTAAATTTGAAATAACTACCGATCCAACCTTTTCTTTCGATAGTGTGAATTATTATGCTGAGGGTACTTCAATATTGCTTAGAAGCTCTGAATCTATTGAGAGTGTAGTGATAAATAATGGTGCAGTTGAAGTGACAGATAATAAAAACGGTACATACTCATTTACGATGCCTGATTGCAATGTTACTGTGGTGGATAAGCTGATGCAAATGATTTCCTTCGAGTCTGCCACACAGACCAAGATCTACGGTGACGAGGATTTCACTGTGACTGCAACACACAGTGTTGGCGATGGTGAGGTAAGCTATACGGTAACAGAAGGAACTGATGTTGCAGATGTTAACAGTTCCACGGGTGCAGTGACAATCAAAAAGGCAGGAACAGCGATTATAACGGCAACAGCTGCCGCAAAAAATAACTTTGCCGAGGCGACTGCACAATACACGCTGACGGTTAATCCGAAATATATAACAATTCCTACAGCTATATCCGGGCTTAAATGGACAGGGGATGAACAGACTGGTGTTACAGATGATACAGGATATACAGTAACGGATGGCAAGGCAAGGAATGTTGGCAGTTATACGGCGACAGCAGTTTTGACGGATAAGGATAATACAAAATGGAACAATGGCTCTACGGATGACCAAAGTATTGCGTGGAGCATTGCCAAAGCGGACGGACCTGCCGCTCCGACAGGACTTACCGGAACCGCTCCGACAACGGATGGAGGCAGCGATGGCAAGATTTCGGGTGTTGATAGCACGATGGAGTATTCCAATAATTCAAGCTTTGAATCTGCAACCGATTGCTCGGGTACAGAAGTCACTGGTCTGTCGGAAGGAACATACTATGTGCGTGTGAAGGAAACAGAGACGCACGAAGCAGGTGTTTATGCTACGGTAACGGTTCCGGCATATAGCGATAATTCCGCTATGGTCAAAAAAGCTCCGATACCGAAGACGAATCTGGTTTACAATGGAAGTCCACAGGCACTTGTGGAGCCGGGTGAGGCGAAAAACGGTACACTTCAGTACGCCATCGGTACGAAAATCGCAGCAACGGAAGCTTATAATACATCTATCCCGAAAAAGACCGACGTGGGAACCTACTATGTCTGGTACAAGGTTGTAGGTGAAAACCATAATGAGACGACTGCAGACTTCGTTGAGGCTGAGATAAAGGAAGGTGACATACGAAAACTCAGCTTTAATCCTAATGGCGGAAGCGGAACCATGAAAGAGCAGTTTGTGACGATTGGTACTGAGACTGCATTAAGAAGCAATGCTTTTACCAGGGATGGCTACAGGTTCGACGGTTGGAATACAAAGCAGGATGGAAGCGGAAGTTCATATGAAGATGAAGGTACTATAACATTGTCAGAACATATGGTACTCTATGCCCAGTGGAAGGCGGTGGAGAAGCAT
>Ga0256404_1006950_pt1 | contig 18259 bp, 9 predicted proteins | sample RumenRJG_01DNA_FD_185990 | JGI IMG/M metagenome (GOLD analysis project Ga0256404, IMG submission 185990) | Bovine rumen microbial communities from Lethbridge, Alberta, Canada - RJG_01 | ecosystem: Host-associated > Mammals > Digestive system > Stomach > Rumen | place: Canada: Alberta | collected...
ATTTTGCCCATATGAGGAGTTTTTGTAATTGGACACTACAAATTTAACGCTTTTCCCTTTGATAGCCAAAGGGATAGCGTTAAATTCCTCACACTTTTTATTATCATCGTGAAATATTCAGGTTAGGAAAAAAAGTGATGCAAAGATAAGATTTATTTTTGGTTTTTCGCTCACTTATTCGTATCTTTGCAGGACAATGAAGAAGAAGGATGCTATAGTAAGGTTTTTGAAAGACTGGTCGCTGCCTGTCGGCATGGGAACAGGTATCACCGTTTACCTGTTCTTTGCCTTGACGCCAGCACTCGATGGCGCCGCCACTTTCTTTGCGCCATTTTTCGATAAGATAGTTCCCTTGTTTATGTTCTTCATCCTCTTCGTGACGTTTTGCAAGGTGGACTTCCACCGCATGCGCCCTGTGGCGTGGCATCTGTGGGAGGCATTGTTCCAGATCGTATTCATCGGGGTGGCGATGGCCATCATCCTAGGCTTCCACCTGCAAGGAGAGAGCCTGATTCTGATGGAAGCGCTGCTGGTGTGCATCATCTCCCCTTGTGCTGCTGCGGCGCCAGTGGTAACGCAGAAGCTGGGTGGTGACCTGGAACAGATGACGACCTATACGTTCCTGACGAATTTCATCACGGCGCTGTTTATCCCCCTGTGCTTCCCGATGATTGAGAAGGCAGGCCACATCACGTTCTGGGTGGCTTTCCTAACGATTCTGAAGGGAGTAACGTTGGTGCTTGTGGTGCCGATGCTATTGGCATACATCGTGAAGCACTATGCGAAAGGACTCCATCGTCGCATCGTCAGCGTGAAGGACCTGGGTTATTACCTGTGGGCGACATCGCTGTCAATCGTCACGGGTGTGACGATGAAGAACATCTTCCACGCGCAGACCTCAGGATGGTTCCTTGCGGCCATTGCCCTGCTGGGGTTGGTGCTGTGCATCGTGCAGTTTGCCGTGGGACGCTGGATTGGTCATTTCTCGGGCCACACGGCTGAGGGCGGACAGGCACTCGGACAGAAGAACACGGCCTTTGGCATCTGGATTGCCTACACCTATTTGACGCCATTGTCGTCGGTGGGACCGGGGTGCTACATCCTGTGGCAAAACATCATCAACAGCGTCGAGATCTGGCAGCATCGGAAAAACGAAAATGCGCAAAACAAGTAAATAACATAAAAGCAAAGGAAAAATGAAAAAAAGAATGATTCTCGCAGGCTGCTGCCTGCTGGCCGCAACGGCCCTGACAGCCCAGAACAAAGTAAAGGGCACGTATGGCTATCTGTACTGCCACATGAGCGACCGCGGCGAATACACCGCCTACGCCGTGAGCCGCGACGGTATGAACTATCAGGACATCCTGAACGGAGACGCCATCATGGATCCTGAGGAGCACGCCCGCATCGAAGGCGGACAGCGCGATGCCTTCATCACACGCAGCTGGGACGGCAAGGGCTATGTGATGGTGACGACGGACATGTGTGTGCGCAAGTCGCACAAGTGGGACAACTACGGCATCGACCTGCTGAAGTCTGATGATTTGATACACTGGACGAGTGTTACCTTCGACTACCGCAAGGGCAAGCAAATCTTCTCGAATCCAGAGGCAGAGAGCGTCTACAAGAACTGGTCGACGATTAACCGCGTGTGGGCACCACAGATATTCTGGGACCCGAACTACGTGTGGGAGAACGGCGAGAAGGGTGGCTACATGATCTACTACTCCATGCTGAACCGCCCGGAGGAGAAGTACGACCGCATGTACTATTCGTATGCCGACAAGACATTCACGAAGCTGACGCAGCCTCGCCTGCTCTTCGACTGGGGCTATGCCACCATCGATGCAGACATCAACCTGCTGAGCGACGGTCTGTACCACATGCTCATCAAGAAGGAAGGTGGCAAGCCGGGCATCTACACGGCTACATCGAAGCAGCTCACCTCCGGTTGGGGCGAGCCCGTGGAGGACGATTATGTGTCGTTTGAGGGCCGCAAGAACTGTGAGGGCTCGAGTGCCTTCCAGCTCATCGGCGACAAGACGTGGCGTGTGGCCTACATTCAGTACAGCGACAACCCGAAGCACTACCGCATCTGCAAGGCCGACGAACACCTGCGCGGCTTCCACGATCCCGTTGACATCAAGGGCGTCTCAGCACCGCAGCACGGCTCCTTCATGCGGCTAACGAAGAAAGAATACAAGCGCCTGCTGAAGTGGGATCAGGAACATAGGAACAAGGTAACAAAGTAACAAGGTAACAACAATAAAAAATCGCACCCGAATGGATGCGATTTTTTTATTGCAAGCTTTACTTTACTCTTACTTAATCACGACCTTGAACTATCGTTCGAGCTCGTTTACGTTCGGCATAATTCAAGCAAGCTTGGCTCTGCCCTCACTTAATCACGACCTTTTTCCCGTTCATGATATAAATGCCCTTTGGCAAAGTGTTACTTTGTAACTTTGTTACCTTGTTACCTTGACCCATGCGGACACCATTCATGTTATAGATGGTGCCAGCCTGCTCGTCGGCAGTAAGTTCGCGGATGCCGGAAGGAAGAACGTAGGCGAAGGTGATCTCAACCAACACGGCACGTTTCGTATTGGCAATAGCCCAATAGCACTTCACTTCCTGCTCCTCGCAACCGCTGATGTTATAGCAGAGATAGGTCTTGCCATCAGTGTATTTCACGCAGGCAGGCACGGTGGCATCGCCCGTCCATTTGGCAAAGTCGCCCTGAGCATTGCGCCAACCGTCACAGCCAGCAGGACCATATTCGGCTTCTTTGATGAACTTCTCGGTGGTGGGATTCCAGCCATATACCTCTGCTTTATCGAATGACTCGAGTTGCAGGTCGGCCAGTATCTCGCTCACCTGTTCATCGGTCAACTCAACCACCTGCTCTTTGTAGTCAACTTCGGTGGTTTCGTATTCCACACGTGACTTGATGACATTCTCAGAGAGCGAACGAATGACTTCCTGCTCCTCGGGATCCTCCCACTCCACTTCCTTGGGTGATTCAAGCAGATAGAGCTCATCAATGACCTCGCCGCTAAGTAGATGCGTTCCGAAGATACAGCTAACGTTGAAGCGCTTGCCATCTATATCCGCTGGAACTTTTAAGTCCTTAATGCCAAAGTAACTAAATAGACGCGCACGAACATCACCTTCAAGTGCAAACACTCCACCGTTGCGCTCCAGTTGTACGGTGTCGACAATAATCTTATCGGCATAGTCGGCTTCGGTGAGCTCACCTAGCTTCACATGGCGGAACTCAGCAACCTCGCCTTCCGTAACTTTCACAGATGACAAATCAGTTATATCCTCGACCTTCGTGAACCAAGGCATGCGGTTGTTACGGACGAACTGGCCGTAGACGGTACCATTAAGCACATCGTTCGCCTTCACATCAAGTCCTGTCTCGTGGAAGACAATGGCACTTGTAGCATCGCGCACATAGACATCGTTCTTGTAAACATAGAGCACCTGTGCATCGTGGAGCTGCAGAACGCTCTGGTCTTCTTCCTCTTGTGCTTTGAAAGCAGCAATGTTTTCGCTGACGGGCATCTCCTTCACCTCAACGACGGTCTTTGCAGTGAGTCCGTTATCACTCGTCACGGTGATGGTAGCCGTACCAAGGGTGATTCCCGAAACGATGCCATCCTCAGTGACAAACGCCACATGGTCGTTGCTCGACGTATAGGTAAGCGTGTAGTGGGCATAGTCGGGCACGGCCTCTACCTGCAACTTACGGTCCATGCCCAGTCCAACGACAAGGGTATCGGGGGCTTTGAGTTCGCGCAGGATGTAAGTGTCTTCAATGTCGAAAGTAATCACTCCCGACGTTTCTTTGATGTTCTTCAAACCCCACTCTGTCTCCTTGCCAGCCCAAGTTTTCAAATTGGCTGGCGAAGTGGTATTGTTGAGTGTCGACACCCTACCTGATCCAGGGAACGGATCGTAGGAACCACTACCCATCAGGCCTCTCGCACGCACAAGTTCATAATAGTTATGCTTGGGATTGCAGTTGATTGTATTCTGATTCCACACGGTGGTATTTGTAGAGTCGACGCGGAACACAAGCATACCGTGACCTGGCAGATACTGGTCCCAGCGCTTCTTCTGGCGGTTCTCCACCATGAAGAATTCTTTCTTCACTGGGGTGTTGATGCGGAAACCGGTATTGCTTTCATGAACCGGATTCAGCGTGTAGCTGCCTTCAGCATCGATAACCGCCGGTGTGGCAAAACCCACCATATAGCGTTCAAAGAGTGAGTAGCCACAAGGAGTACGTGAATTGTTCAGATAGCAGCCTGCCGACATCAGCGTCCAGTTGCCTGGGTCGTCGCTTTGGCCACCGCTTTTCTCGTAGTCAGTATCATAGAAGTCGGGCAAGCCAAGCACATGAGAGAACTCATGGCAGATGGTGCCGATGCCATCAATCTGCCGACTGCTCTTGTCGCTGCCAGTGAGCTCCGTGGAGCAGGCGTAACGGCCGAGCTGCACTCCATCCTTGTAGACATAGGAATAGGTGCGGGGATTGTAGATACTGCTGGCATGAGGCCACAACAGGCGGCTATCATTGCCGCCGACATTGGCACCGTGTCCGGCAAAGATGAAATAGATCATATCGACCACTCCATCGCCATCGGTGTCATAGTCTTTGAAGTTCACATCCGGGTCTACGGCATTGACGACATCGAGCATTAACTGACTTGCAGAACTTGAAGTACCTCTAGCGTAGTATTGGCTACGATCCACTTGAACAGGACCGACAACATCGAACTCGGGTTTGAATACACCCATGGAGTTATCGTTGAAATAATCGTAGACACTGCCCGTGCAGTTCACTCTGCGACCTGCGTAGTCGGTGTAGCCTGAATAGCCCTCTTCCGTGATGGCAGCAGTAATCGTTTCCTTGTAGTCATCGGTGTCGAAAGCACGATCATTATATTCCACAAGGATTACCAAACCGTGGAACTTGGAATAGTCGTAGTGTGGCGCCCTACGCTGCTGGCGAGCCTGCACGCGACGCTGCTGCTCGGCAGACTTCTCCAAGGCAACACGCTCGGGCATGTCGGGCTGGATGTATTTCTTCACCGTTGCGAGGAAAGCCACCTCGGCTGCAGGGCGAGCGGCTTCGTCGTGAGCCACCTGAGCTGTAGGAACCAGCTGGCCATCTGCCGACCGCTGGGCATAGACATAGAAGCCACGATCGTTCTTCACCACCGAATAACCGTCGGCAGTGGTATTGAAATGCAGATATTCATCACCCACAAGGCGAATGGTAACGGTGGTTCCATCAGGCTGTTGCACTTTCACTAAATTGCCCATGGCGGGCACAGCGCTTGCTGAGATCACTCCCAGTATCATGACCACGAGGGTCAGAAACAATTTTCTCATGTTATTCTTTCAAATTTGATAGCATTCAATGTAATACGGCCTGCAAAGGTACAACTTTTTTGGTAGTTAATAAAGCGCGAGCCTTTCTTTTTCCGTTAAAAAACTACAAAACCCCTCTCCTATTAAAAAATGCATGGGAAATGCAGGCTGGAAAAGTGTTCTTCTCGGACCAGAAGAATGTTGCATCAAGCCATTGGCTCATCCCTTTATACAAGAAGTATGCTCTTATTAGGCAGGAGACATGCTTTCGTCAGGCTAGGAGAATGCTTTCGTGCAACTAAAGCATGAACATCATTTAGTAAATTAAGTTATTTTGTTCAGCAAATTAAGTTAAATTGCGCAGTAAATTAAGTTATTTTACTCAGTAAATTAAGTTAATTTACTATACAAATTAAGTTAATTTACCGCACAAATTAAGTTAATTTACTGAACAGGAGCATAGCTATCGATGAACGGGAGCAATGATATCAATGGATGAAAGCAATGTTATTGGCTGATGAAAGCAATGATATCGACGACGAAGCCCAAATCAATCATCAGCAAATGTAGGGACGCGGCGTGCCGCGTTCTGGTGGGGGAAAACATAGGTCCAGTAACGCGGCACGCCGCGTCCCTACATTTTCAAACAATTTGGGTTCATGGCAAAAGAAAACGGGAAGCCGCTTGTTGGCGACTTCCCGTTGATGGGTTATTCGGTAGTGGAATTACTTAACCACAATCTTGAACTACGTTCGAGCTCGTTCACGTTCGGAAGAACTCGAACAAGTTCAGTTCTTCTCTTACTTAATCACGACCTTCTTACCGTTCTGGATGTAGATGCCCTTCTGCTGAGCCTTCTGCATGCGAACACCATTGATGTTGAAGATAGCGCCTGCATTCTCGTCGGCATTCAGCTCGTTGATGCCAGCAGGATCGTCAACGAAGGTAATAGTAACCTTCAGCAGCACGGCCTTCTCATTAGCCACGATACCCCACTGAGCAACATAGGTGTCACCAACCTGGAAGTTATCATCGTGAGCACCCGTGTAGTCGAACTCACCGCTTGCGGGATTGTTCAGCTTCAGGCAGAAGCCGTTTGCGCTCTGAGCCCAAGGAGCAGCGTCACCGTCGGCATTGCGCCAGCCGTCAATAGTGCCGGTGTTTTCAACGAAGTTGCCATCAGTCAGGTTAACGATGTAAGCCTTAGCCTCACTCATGTTAGCAATGCCAAGAGCAGCGCAAACCTCAGCTACGTCGAATGTGGGAGCGGGCTCCTCCTCGCAGTAAGCAGTGGCAGCCTTCTCAAGGTGAGAAATCTCGATTGTCTTCACAATCTCGGGCTTGTAGATATGCTCCTGCTTCTCGATGAATGTCACGTTGATTACGAAGATAGCCATCTTGTCGTTAGCCTTCAGACCATACTTCACGGTATAGGTCTTGCCAACTTCGTCGGCACCGTTCATGTCGCAAATCTCATACTGAGGAACAGCGGGGAAGAATTTCACGCAGATGCGGGTCTCTTCCTTACCCCAGCCGATGAAGTTACCATCAGCATCGCACCAGCCGTCGATCGGGCCATTAGGAGCTGCCTCCTCAGAGCCGTCGGCGTTGATACCAACGAGTGTTGCGTCAGTAGGATTCTCGATACCCAGATAAGCCAGTGCTTCTGTGAAGTCAGGCTCAAAGCGAGTTACGTCGTAGCCCTGACCAACCTCACGCTCAACATTGATCTCGGTAATGCACTCTTCCTCAACCTTGCCCTGTGTGACATGAATCGTAATGGGACGGCCATAAGCAGAGATGACAACATCGCCTTCACGACCCTCTACGCCTTCAGGAAGAGCCTCTGCTTCCATGAAGAGCTGCATCACCCAATATTTTTCCTGATACTCGTCGTCAAGTGCAAAACCTGTTACCCATTCAGGAGCCTCCTCAATCTGCCAAGGCTCATTCTCATCCTTTTCGTTAGACTTCACATTACTGTCGATGAGAATATCGTTATACTGGGCAGGATTGCCTTCAGAATCCTCGCTGTCATAGTAAGCATAGCCACCCTCAGCAGGGAACATAATCTTCTGCTCAGGATTACGCAGCTGGGCAGCAGCCAGCACACCATTCAGAGACAGCATGATGTTAAGCTGAGGAATTTCGGGATAGTTACGATAGCCGATTGTGCCAAAACTTCCGTCTTCAAGAATGACATAGCTGTGTCCGCTTTCACCATTAGCAGGGCTGAAAGGAGCAACAAAGTTGCCATCAATCTTATCCATGCCTTTAATGAGCAGCATGAACTCCTGATCGGGAAGGATGATGGGCTTTTCAACGGTTCCGAACAACTCGTCTTCCTCAGTGAATACGAAGGTAATACCCACATTACCATTTGCTTCGTTCACGAGCTGATAGTTCTCAAACGTAGCAATAGCGGTAGCATAGGGCTCTGCACTCATATTGCCTTCCTCGTCGAGCGTATAAATCTCGGCAGTCAGTTCATTGTCGCCAATAGGCTCTGCAATGTTGCCACTGTTGTCGAGCCAACCAACCAAGTCAATCGACTTCACATAGGTTTCTGTAACGGGCTTGTCAAAATGCTCGGCATAGCCAATTACTTTCTGTCCATCGAAATCGCTATTAATCTCATAGCGCTTGTCAAGATCCTGGAAACCGCCATAAGCACCCAGTGCATAACTTGCATGAGAGAGGCTAGTTATTGAATCAGTAGCCCACCAGTAACCTTTATAGGGATTACCTACACTATCAGTACGGATACCCAACTCACCAAAGTGATAAGTTGCAGTCTGCTCGCCCTGTGTAACAGTGAGTTCAGGAGCTTGATAGAATCCCCAGAAACTTTCGTCAGCGATACCGTTTCCTTTCTCATCCTGCTCCATATCATATGTATTCTGGCTCGTGGGAACCTGCCAGGCGAACGTCACTTCCTGCTCTTTGTCATAAGTAGCATAGTTCGGGAAAGTAACTTTTGCAAAGGGAGATGTTGTAAGAATAACTGCTGAATAGCCAGTCCACCCAGCACCCATTCCCCAGAAATAAGATGCGGTAGGAATACCATAGTCAGCCGAAATCTCTACTTCTGCCTTGCGAGGGTTGTTGCGAACAATCTTAGAAGGCGAAACCCTAAAAGTAGTTGTAGGTTGATCAGTAACATAAAGTTCAGGGGCCTGAGCTACCTTCACTTTCTGAATCTGCATGGGTGTGACACGCTTTGCGGCACCATCCATGCTGTGCATTTTCTGGGCATTGGCTGAGAGGATTCCCAGAACAAACACACCTAAAGTCAGTAAACTTTTTCTCATGTTGCTAATGTTTAAATAAATAATATGTGAACTAAAAAATAAGCTTATTTCAGACTACTCTGTACAGCGATGGTACTTCCGTCCTGCAAGAATAGTTTCATTGCACCCAGATTGAATCCTGTCTCATTGGCCTTCTCTGCTTTGTAAGAACCATTCAACCCCGTAAGGAAATTGGCCAAGGTAGGTATGGTCGTAAGAATTTGTGCAGCACGCTTGTTGTTTCCGGAAACATACGGCTCACGATAGGTAATAGAAATACCAGCATCAGAAACCTCTGCATCATAGAGATAGACCAGCGAAACACTGCTGCTACCACTTCTCACGGTTACCGTCACACGAGCATCTTCTCCATCCATAGAATATTTGATATTCTGAACGGTGTACTTCTTGGAAGCAAAGTCAGAGACGACAGTTTGCAACACCGTAGCGATATTACCCGTTATCTCAGAAGACGGTGTGAACATCCAGAAATAGCCCTGTTGCATGAATTGTCTGAAGAATACTGATGGATCGGGGCCTGATATCACATTTTCATTGTTGGCGACTCCTACAAACCTATCACCGGCCTCATCATAAACGAACTCCTGCTCCTCAACCTCACCTGCCTCGATGGCACTGCGGAAACGCAGATAGTAATTGCCGTCGCGCTTGGTAATTAGGAACGGGTGCTGGGTGGTCTCAGTAATGGCATCACCATCGTAAGGATACATGCCCATGATACCTGTGCTTCCACTGTTAATGGCAAACTTCTCACCACCAACAACGAGTACGTCCTCGTTGACGACATTCTCTGGGAAGAACTTCTTCGTGAATGCATTCACATCGTTCAGGTATTCCTGGAAGTCTGTTCCATCAGGAAGACGAGTCAGGCGAACGTATGTTCCACGCTTCTTTCCTTTCAACATGATGAGCTGTCCGTCTTCAGGAACATCGATCATCACGAACTCATAGTCACCTTCGAAGCCCTTTCCAGACTCATAGTACTCGGGATTCGAGAAGCAGTGGAGCACCTCATTATAAGTGTTGAACGTGAGCACAGGACCGTTGTCGGCAATGATCTCCCACAACGAGCGCTCTTCCATATACTCATCGTCTGACATGATATTCTTCATGGCCAGCGTCACCGACTCGTCCTTGTCGAAGTCTGCCATGATGAGATAACCGCGTCCCTTGTAGGTTTCATCGGTATTGGTGGGATAGTATTCCATCACCCATCCAGCTTCCGACGACTGCAGACGGCTTGAATAAATCTTACCCGTCTCATTGAGTCGCTCGGCGGCGGATTTCTCGAAAAGGTCCTTTTCTTCTCCGGCACAGCCTGCAAACATGAGAGCTCCGGCAATCAATATTACGGTTGAAAAAATCTTTTTCATATCGTTATTCTGTTTATACGTGATTACTTCTGCAATTCCTTGTACTTGTAGACTTCTTCCTTCAGAGCATCCATGAGCGTACGGCCGGTATCGTCAATCGGATAGGTCAGACGATTGATGTACTTGCCGTTCTTGTCGAAGACGAAGTTACCCTTGGCATCGGTGAGCCACTGGCGGGTCTGCACCTCTCTTCTGAGGTCTTCCAGGTTCAAGTCAAACTTTTCCTTCAACCAAGTACGAGCCATTTCAAGCTTCTGCAAAATGATCTGGCGGCCATCGATACCATCGGTATTGTCTGAATAGATGATTTGGCCTTTTCCTTCCGCATTGCGCAGAGGCAAGTCGAGGGTATCGCGCTGGATGATCTTGCGCTGAATGTTGTACTGGGTGTTAGAGGCGTTGGGGTTCTTACGATCAATGTAACCCACAGAGTCGCGATTGGCAAGGCCAGCCTTGCATCGCTGGTCGAGCGGATTGAAGACGGTCATCTCCACCGACACGCGCTCCCAGTCGTACTGGGCAGTGTTGAGCATGTTGGCCCAAGTGATGGAATCCTTCACGATGTAGTTAGCAATGATCTCCACCCAGTCCTCACGAGCCTGCGACGAAGCATAGTCGCTGACAAAGCCCTGAGCGACAGCCAGAGAGTCGGCGGTGTCCTGCCAGGAGATAGCGTTATACAGACCATTCGAGATCAGACGGAAGTCCGTCGGATACTCCTTGTTCTGGTGCAGGATGTGCGAGAACTCGTGGTGCATGGTCTTGAAGAACTTCTCGTTCATCATCTCAATATCGGTGGGCGAGAGGTTGTTGGCGTTGTAGAGTGTAATCTTCAAACCACCCTCTGCCTGACCAAGCGTCTCGGTACCTGACGACGGGTTGAGGGCCGGCGAACCGATGACATGGATGATGCGCGGGCTGTAAAGCTTCAGGAAGGTCTTACCGGCACACTTATCATAGACATCGTACCAGAGATACTTCGAAAGCACAGCTATTTCAATGCTCTTCTCATATTCGCAAGGTACGAGGTTCTTCTGCATGTCGGAACCAATGTCCTGCATCTTGTACAAGAACTTCAGGTTGTAAGGCTCCAGGAAATTCACCTTGAGGAACGTATCGAGCGGGAATGAATACACCGACTTGTCGAGCGGATACTCCCTCGTATCGAAGATCGTCGGGGTGAACTCTTCATCCGAACATCCGACAAAGCTGAATGAAGCCATGCCGATGGCTGCTGCGAGCAAAATCTTAAACAATGATTTCATATTTCTTTACCTCCTTACTTAATTATCTTTTGTATTCCAACTCAAGTGATTGCACATAGGTGCTGTCGGGAACAGGTGCCACAAGCGGACGCGAAGCAGCCAGACCGGCAGCCTGTACCTCCAACGGAATCTCAATGGCACGACGAGGATCATCCCAAGTCATCTTGTACTCAATCTCATCGGGTCCATAGACGTGCGACCACTCGATGCCCCAACGCTTCAGATCGAAGAAACGCATGCCTTCGAAGTTGAGTTCGAAGCGGCGCATGTCGTTGATAGCGTTCATGTAAGGCACGATGTTGGCAGGAACAACGAAGCTGCTGCTCACGTGCTGCGTGAAGTTCCAGTCTGCAAAGCAGTTGCTGTTTTTCACATTCGGATAGTAAGATTCGATGTCGGCACGTGTGAGATAGGTCAGCGCATTGTTTGCGAAGAACGTGCGCTTGTTTTCATCAGAGAATGTCCAGCGGCTGTTATCGTAGGCAATGATATCGTTGATAGCACCGTCGATGTCGGGATTAGCCTTGAGCAACTTAGCCTCGGCACGCTCGAGCAGAAGCTCGGTGCAGGTGAACTCACGGCGGATGACGTGAGCATAGCCGATACCAGCCACCTTATCAGTATACTGGAAGGTCTCAGCAATCTTCGATGAGGCAAAGCCATAGTCCTGGTTGCCGCTGTAGAAGGTCATACCTGCCACATAGCCCGTCGGGCAAACATACCAGCGCCAGTTGGGACCGAGGTGGTACATGATGTCGCGCAGAGCGCTCGAAGTCTCGGAATAACGACGGCCAACGCTGCGGCGCCACTGTGTGGAATAGGTTGCCACGAGCATGATGTTGTTATTCAGGCTGGCATTCTGCCAAACGTTGGCATAGTCATCTGAATAGGTACAGTCGTCGAAGCCGGAGTAGTCCATGAGCATGGAGGGCAGAGTAGCATAGTCGGTGCCCAGCACTGCATTGGCATGCTCAATCACCTTATCATATTCACGCGTAAAGAGATAGAAGCGAGCTGCGAAAGCATGGGCGGCATTCAGGTTGAAGTGCCACTTCGGCCGCTCGTAGATGCTGTTGTTCACCAACTTCAGACCTGCTTCCATATCCTCGCGAATCTTTGCATAGGTACCGGTAACGGTGCCGCGGTCGTAGTTCACAAGCACGCGGTCCTCAGGCTCTGTGATATAGGGAATACCCATGTCCTTCTTACTGGCTTCCTCATCCTTATAGACCTGTGAGAAGATGTTCACAAGGATGAAGTGGTAGTAAGCACGGATGAGCAGTGCTTCACCGCGGGCAGCATTGAGCTTCTCGCGTGTCGATGCCATGTTGTCACCAAACTTCTCGGGATTATTCTTCATGTCGGCCTCAATCTCATCGAGATAGACCAGAGCATGGTTGGCAGTAGCGATGGCCGAGTAGGTGTTCTCCCAAATGCTGGAGGGAGAGTCGGTACCCGTCGACGACTGCACCTGCTCGAAGCGGAACAGCTCGTCGTCCATACGCTCATAAGAAGAAAGGTTATAGCGCACAAGCACCTGCGTACTGTTGGGGTTGGCCGGATAGTGAGGTGCGTTGTTATCCATGAAGTTATCGCTCGTCAGCTCGCACACCCAGCCGTAGTTGGCCGTGCTGTAGCTGCTCACGAGCAGATCGATGACTTGGTCAACGGTCTTAATCTCAATTCGCTCATCCGGCTGCTGGTCAAGGAAGCTATCACCACACGATGTAAAGGTGAGTGCCATCAGGCCAAGCGAGCATACAATATATTTCAATGATTTCATATTTCCTATTGTGTTAAATGTTTGACCTTTAATTAAATACCAAGACGCAGCGTGAATGTGAACTGCTTAGGCATCGGCGAAGCCACACCACCCGAGTTGACGAACTCCGGATCCTGTCCGTTGAGCTTGTCATCGGCATAGATCAGGAAGAGGTTGGTGGCATCGAGCTTCAGCGAGCAGGTGTTCAGTCCAATCTTGTGAATCCACCTTTGCGGCATGTCGTAGGTGAGCGAGATGTCCTTCATGCGAATGAAACCACCGTCGGCCACGCGGGCTGTCGAGTAGTTATAGGCATTGTAGGCATAGCCCAGCTGTGAGTCGTTGTAGTACTGACGCACACTGGCAATTGCAGGAATGTCGGTGATCTTCTCATCGCCGGGCTGCACCCAACGGTTCTTGAATTCCTTCGGCATAGCACTCATATCGGAATAGCCGGCAGAGAATGCAGGATCGAGACGTACCTTGTTACCGAACGAATAGGTGATGAAGACGTTCAGACGCCAGTTCTTCCAAGTGAACATATTGTTCAGACCACCAGTGATGGTAGGCTCCGTCGGGCCTTCATACTTCAGGAAGTCAAGCTTCTCGTACTCCTGGAAGTAGATGTCGCTGGTCACCTTGTCACCATTCTGGTTGATGAACTGCGGGATACCTTCGTCGTTCAGGCCGACGAAAGGAATCGAGAACAGGGCCGAACGGGGATAGCCCACGCGGAAGTGGCTGCTACTGTTACCAGTGATCAGGTCGATGACGTTCGAACGCGACTCCAGGTCGGTGATCTCGTTGGTTGCCAGCGAGAACGTCAAGTCAGTTGTCCAGTTAAAGTTCTGGGTCTGGATGTTGCGTGTGGAGAGGGTTGCCTCGAAACCGCTTGATTTCATCGTTGCTACGTTTGCATACTTCGAAATCATACCACCAACACCCTGCGTCTTGATGATACCAATCAGGTCGTAGTTGTCACGCCAGTAGGCATCGAGGGTCAGGTTGATGCGGTTATGCAAGAAACCGAGGTCAACACCCACGTTGAACTCCTTCTTCTTCTCGTATGTCAGCTCGGAGTTGGCAATCTGATAGAGGTAGGTCATCTGCTCCTGCTGCTCGCCTTGCGGACGCCAGGCGATGTCGGAGTAGAAGATAGGACGGGCGTTCGAGACGAAGGAAGGAACACGGTCGGCGGTCAGCGAGTAGGAAAGGCGGAGAGCAGCATGCGACAGCACGTGATTGGTCTTTTCCATCCAACGCTGCATCCATGCTTCCTCATGAGCATTCCAGGCTCCCGACACGTTCCATGTAGGCAACCAGCGCGAGCTACGGCTCTTACCAAGACCGTTCGAGCCCTCGTAGCGACCGGTGAGGTTGATGGTGTAACGACCCTTATACGAATAGCTACCGCTCATGAAGTAAGCCAGGTTGCGAGTCCAGGTCTTCGAGAAGCTCTCGAGGGTGGTACCTTCTTCCTTTGCCTGCTTCGTGAACTCAGGAGTCAACAGCACGTTGCGCGACGACTCGTAGTCGACGCCGTAAGTTGCATGATACTCTGCCTCACGGTTCACCTTGTTGGCTTCCATACCTCCGAAGAGGTTCATGATGTGCGTATCGTTCCAAATCTTGTTGTACTGAACGGTGCCACGGAACTGCAACTGTTCCATCGTGTTGTCATCGCGGATGGAGATACCACCAACCGGCATTACAGAAACGGGCAGTGAGTTGGGTTTGTCAGGATCCTGATAGAGATAGGGGTTGCTATACATCTTATTAGGATCGTCCACGCCTGCGCGATAGGCCTCTGCCATGTTCGACTGGTTGAGGATGATGTGCTTCTGCGTGGAGTTCACCGTACGATAAGCTCCCATGGCGTGGAACTCAAGTCCCATGATAGGCTTCCACGTCACCTCTCCCTGATACTTCATGTCAGAGATACCCAGGTCGATATAGTTGTTGTTCAACTCATCAAAGATGTTGAACGGGGCATAGTTACGTGTGTAGATCTGATCGGGGTCGAGCGTACGCGAAGTGTTCATCGCATAGCTGTAGGGGTTGATATCGAAGGAACGGTTCACAGAACCCGACACCACGTCGGTCGACTGGTTCAGTGTTCCCGGTGCCTTCTGCTTACGCCAGCTATTGTTGGTGAGCAGGCTCACGCTAAGTTGCTTCGAGAGGTTGAACGTAGCGTTCACATTAGCGGTGTAGCGTTCCACCTTCGAGTCCATGGTCCAACCCGGGTCGCTGATGGCCGAGATTGAAGCATAGAGATTTGCCTTGTCTGAACCTGTCGAGATGCTCACGGAGTGATTCTGCATGATGTTATCGCGGAAGAGCAGGTCGAACCAGTCAGTATTACGGAACTCTGCCTGCTGCAGGTAGGCGTTCATGGCAGCATCGGTATAGGGCAGACCATACTTTCCGTTGGTCTCGTCGTACTGGGCGATGAGATTGTACATCTTTCCATACAAACCAGCGGTGGATCCGTTGGCAAGTGCCGAGAACTCAAGCCAACCCTTGGCGGCCATTTCTTTGTAGATACCCATCTGCTCCTGTGAGTTCGAGATGTTGTAGTTCCTATAGCTGGGCTTCAGACGATAGGTAAACTCACCGGTATAGTTAATGGTTGAGCGGCCGGCCTTACCACGTTTCGTGGTAACGACCACCACACCTGCCATGGCGCGGGCACCATAGATGGAGGTTGCAGAACCGTCCTTCAGCACCTGGAACGACTCAATGTCGTCGGCGCTAAGACCGGAGATGGCGTTCGAAATCAGCGTCTTTGCATCACCCGACGAAAGGTCGTCGGCACTCACTTCTACAGCATCTTCCTGTATGACGCCATCAATGACCCAAAGGGGCTTCGACGAACCATAGATGGAAGTTGCACCACGCACACGGATCTTCGGAGCTGTACCGAAGGTACCCGACACGTTCTGCACCGACACACCAGCTGCACGTCCTTCCAACGCACGGCTCACGTCGGCCACACCATCAAGTTTTGTCTTTTCGGCATCGACTTTTGCTGTAGCGCCCGTAAAGAGTCGCTTGTCCATTTTCTGCATACCTGTTACGACGACCTCGTCGATGGAACGAGAGTCCGAAACCATCTTGATAACCAGATTCTGACCGGCTTTAATGGTTTGCGTGACAAAGCCGATGGAAGAAACCTCCAGCGAGGGGTTCTTCTGGCTTGTCGTAAACGAGAAGTTGCCGTCAATATCAGTCACGGCAAGAGCAGACTTTTGACCTTTCAGCTTAATCACGGCACCAATAATCGGCTCGTCGTTTTCGGCCTCGACAACGGTTCCGGAGACTTTCGTCTGAGCCATTGCCACCCCTACTGAAAGGAGCATGAAGGTCAAAATCATCGTTAGTCTTCTTTTCATAAAAATTGTTCTAAGGTTTATACTGTTACTTAATTAATATACAAGTTTACCCTTCAAACAGGCACTTAACATGCGCCAATTCCGTGCAAAATTAATGGTTTTTTATTGAAATCATTACAAAAAACCGCTTTTTAAGATAATTCTAAACATATTTTAACGATTTAAGGTTAATCTCCTTAAAAATCACACGTGTTTTTATATGTAGCTCAAGAAAATCGGAGTTTCCTTTTGCAAGATCATGTTTTTTTCGTATCTTTGCACACAAATCATCTTTTGTACCACACCTTATCCAATGAAAACAAAGAAAATTCTGCTTGCAACACTGCTGTTGTTTAGCTTCTCTACAGCCTTGCAGTCGCTCGCTCAGTCGCCACGCGAAGAATTCAAGGAAAACATCTACAAGTCGGGTAGCAACTACTATGCTTACCCAGGCCCCACTCAGCAGAAGCTCACTCCTGCTCCGAAGGGTTATGAGCCTTACTATATCTCACATTATGGGCGCCACGGCTCGCGCTATCTCATTGGGAAAAACGACTACGACCGCGCCTGGCGAGTGCTCTCGCGTGCCGACTCGTTGAACAAGTTGACGTCATACGGCAAAGATGTTCTGCGCCGTGTGACGCTGCTCCGCAACGAGGCCGACCAGCGTTTGGGAGAGCTCACCCTGCTGGGTGCCGAGCAACATCGGGAAATAGCTCACCGCATGTATCAGCGATTCCCCGAGGTTTTCAAGGGCGTGACCGACATCGATGCGAAGAGCACCGTGGTGATTCGCTGCATCCTCTCGATGGAGAATGCCCTGCAGGAGCTGAAGAGCCTGAATCCGAAGCTTCGCATACGCCACGACGCATCGGAACACGACATGTGGTATATGAACAGCAAGGCAAAGGAAATCAAGGACCATCAGTGGAACCCGCAGACGCGAGCCGCCTACGATGCCTTCAAAGAACGCCATCAGAACTACAAGCGAGTGATGCAGGTGCTCTTCAACGACACCGCCTACGTAAACCACGAGGTAAACGCCGAGAACTTGAACTACCATTTGTTCAAGCTGGCATCGAACATTCAGAGTTCTGAACTGCGCCACTCGGTATCGCTCTACGATCTGTTCACACCCGACGAGGTCTACGATAACTGGATGATCGAGAATGCTGGATGGTATGTGGGGTATGGTCCGTGTCCGCTCAATGGAGCGCTGCAACCTTTCTCCCAGCGCCATCTACTTGCTAAGATGCTGGAGGAAGCTGATGCAAACGTTGGGAAGAAGCACCCAGGTGCCACGCTTCGCTATGGTCACGAGGTGTGCGTCATGCCGTTGGCCTGCCTCCTGGAGATGGACAACTGCGGTAAGCAGGTGGCCGACTTCGAACAACTACCCGCTGAGGGATGGCTGAACTACAAGATTTTCCCAATGGGTTGCAACATACAGCTCATCTTCTATAAGCCGAAAAAAGGCACTGGCGACATCCTCGTAAAGGCTCTTCTCAACGAGAACGAGACGCGTCTTCCGCTACACGCCGTCACCGGTCCCTACTACAAATGGACCGATTTCCGCGACTATTACACCCGTAAACTCAACAACTTCCGCCTCCCCGTAGACGACATTGAGCCGGAATAAAAACCAACAACCTAAATTAGTAACACCTTAATTCCGCAACACTATAATTTAACTTTATTTATAAGTTCCTGAGCAACAAAAAGTTGCCCAGGATTTTGCCATGTCAGAATTTTCACTTATCTTAGTGTTGCAAAAAGAAAACAAGCAAAA
>Ga0256404_1006954_pt1 | contig 18255 bp, 17 predicted proteins | sample RumenRJG_01DNA_FD_185990 | JGI IMG/M metagenome (GOLD analysis project Ga0256404, IMG submission 185990) | Bovine rumen microbial communities from Lethbridge, Alberta, Canada - RJG_01 | ecosystem: Host-associated > Mammals > Digestive system > Stomach > Rumen | place: Canada: Alberta | collected...
AAAACAATACAAAGTTATATAACCTGATTTATAAGGAGGTATCAGATATGTTTACACCTGCAATCTTTACAAGAAACCACGACTTCTGGAGAGATCCCTTTGAGGATTTCAATACAATGTTCCCGGCTTTTTTTGACAACGGAGACCTTGAGAAATCTTTTGCCGGATTCAAGACGGATGTGATGGAGAAGGACGGCAACTACGTGCTGCAGGCTGAACTGCCCGGCTTCAACAAGGAAGACATCAATGTGGACCTGAAGGATGATATTCTTACCATCAGTGCTTCTCACAAGGAAGAGAAGAAAGAGGAGGACGAGAAGACCAGATACATCCGCAGGGAGAGACGCTCCTCTTCTTACAGCAGAAGCTTCCGCGTAGCCAATGTGACACACGAGGATATAAAGGCAGCTTACAACAACGGCGTTCTTGAAGTCACATTCCCCAAGAGAGATGCTTTACCCGAGAAGGAGACGAAGAAAATAGAGATCATGTAAGGAAGATCCCGTCGGTATAGAAGATAGTTAAACAAAGATAAAGGAGGAGGCGCCTGATGAATGCTCAGCAGACGCCTCCTTTTCTATGTCATATTGAGATTTATCTTAAAATCGGGTACAATTTCTCCTTAGAGTCAAAACATCAAAGAAAAGAGGTATCCGGCTATGGCACAGATCATACTGGCATCGGCGTCACCAAGAAGAAGCGAGCTGCTCCGGCAGGCGGGAATGGATTTTATCGTGATTCCATCTAAGGGAGAAGAAGTCGTCACAAGCACACATCCGGCAGAAGTGGTTGAAGAGCTGTCTCTGCAGAAAGCACGGGAAGTCGCCGAAAGGATCCTTTCAGGTAAAGAAAAAGAGGCTTCCGATTTCAGCGTTGTCATAGGAGCTGATACTGTAGTGGCTGCGGACCACAAAATTCTGGGTAAACCTGCCGACCACGAAGACGCGCGGAAAATGATCACAATGCTGCAGGGCAATGTTCATCAGGTCTACACCGGAGTAACGCTGATCGTTAAGGACGATAAAGGAAACATCCACACCAGAACATTTAACGAATGCACTGATGTGGATGTCTGCGAAATGTCTTATGAGGAAGTGGAAGAGTATATCTCCACGCCTGAGCCCTATGACAAGGCCGGAGCTTACGGCATCCAGGGCAGTTTCGGCGTGTATATAAGAGGGATCCGCGGATGCTACTACAACGTAGTAGGATTGCCGATCTCAAGGCTTTGTCACGAACTCAAAGATATGCTCGCTCAGTGATGGCCAAGCGCTGTTTTGTTGCAGCCGAGATTCTTTGCTCTGTTCCTGAGCGGCGGGGAGATTGTCCCCGTACAGGGAAGTTACGTCGTATCCTGTCAATTTTGCACCTCATTGCTCAGCGGAACCATTTCTCGCGCTCGCCGGCGGAATATTTCTCCTCGCAGTATCTGCAGCGATAGATCTTGCGCCTGGAATCTGCCAGGAAGAAGATATGCGGCAGTTCCTGCTCAATAGAAGAAATGCATCGCGGATTGTGGCATTTAAGGACTCCATAGACTTCCTTGGGCATATCCATTTTCTTCTTCTCCACAATGACGCCGCCCTTGATTATATTGACTGTTGTGTTGGGCTCGATCAGAGCGACAGCGTCGAGACTGATGGTATCGGGATCGCATTCCACTTTCAAAATATCTTTGCGGCCCATATCATTGCTGCGGGCGTTCTTGATGATAGCGACCTGGTAGTCCTCTCTGTCCAGGTGGAGATAGTGATAGATCAGCATAGCCTTGCCGGCTTCAATATGATCAAGAACGATTCCGTTTTCAATCTTGCCTACGTTTAACATTCGGTTTCCTCCTAATCCTTGGATAAGCTCTGGTAATCAGTCCACATGAATGTCAAGCAGTGTCAGGATCAATGCCATGCGCACATATACGCCGTACTGAACCTGCTTGAAGTAAGCGGCCCGGGGATCTTTGTCGATCTCCACGGAAATCTCGTTTACGCGGGGAAGCGGATGCAGCACATACATATCATTCTTGGCCCGGCGCATGAGTTTCTTATTCAAAACATAGAAATCCTTCAGCCTGATATAATCTTCCTCGTTGAAGAAGCGCTCTCTCTGTACGCGTGTCATATAGAGAAGATCAAGTTTGGTGATGACGTCCTCAAGCTTGATGCACTCCTCATAGGTGTAACCTTTCTCCTCAAGAAGATCGGTGATGTAGTCGGGAACACGAAGCTCAGGCGGGGAAATGAAAACAAAGTGGATGTCCTCGTAGCGCGCAAGTGTTTTGACCAGCGAGTGCACTGTTCTGCCGAATTTGAGATCGCCGCAGATACCGATCGTGAAGTGGTTAAGCCTCCCCTTGAGCTGACGGATCGTCATCATGTCCAAAAGCGTCTGGGTGGGATGTTCGTGTCCGCCGTCGCCCGCGTTGATGACAGGGATGTCGGAAAAACGGGAAGCCACGTAAGCCGCGCCTTCTTTGTTGTGGCGGATCGCAGCGATATCAGCGAAGCAGGAGACAACGCGGATCGTGTCAGCCACACTCTCACCTTTAGCTGCGGAAGACTGGTCGGCGCCGGCGAAGCCAAGAGCCTTTCCTCCAAGATTCATCATGGCGGCTTCAAAACTCAGACGTGTTCTTGTACTGGGTTCGTAGAAGAGCGTCGCGATCTTCTTGCCGTCGCAGGCGTGCGCGTATTTGTCAGGGTTTTTCTCAATGTCGGCAGCCAGATCGAAAAGCTGATCGAGCTCCTGAGTGGTAAAATCAAGAGGTGTAAGACAGTGTCGCATGAAGACTCCTTTCTTTTAAGCCATTGTTTCAAAACCGATCTCCCTGGATATGAGAAACTTCTCCATAGTCTCGTCCCAGATCCTGTCGGCATTTTTGTCCAGTGTAAAACTCTTTAACGCAATGCCCGTAACCAGTGTGACATCGGTCCCGTCATAACGGATGTTGAGGACCATGGCGCCGACGTTTTCCTTAAGCTGGGGGAAACCGTTCGAAACCAGTATCTTTTCACAGTGGTCGGGGCGAAGCTGAAGAACGATCGAGAGAGAAGCCGGCGCTTTTTTGCCCCGGATCAGTTCCCGCAGATGCCCCCGCACCTCTGACCATGAGATCAGCGGATAATGGTGTAGGGACTCATCTTCCCATTCTTCGGCGGAATAGAAACCGCGGTTTATTTTTCCGTCTAAAAGCCAGGTAACCTGCATACTAAGAGAAGCTTCCTCCAGCAAAAAAGAATCAAAAGAACTGCCGGACAGAAGCTTCGTCATGAAATTTCCTGTTTCAGTGATCTTAAATGCTCTCATATAATTCCCCGTCTGATGAATGTAAATAATGAGCCTTTACAGGAAAACGATCTTGGAAGTTGCTATATGAAGCGCGAGCCATGCGCTGATCTGAAGGATAAGGATCAGAGGCAGACCATAGCGGAACTGCGGCTTGCGCTTCTTGTGGCGAAATATGATCATTCCCGCGATACAGCCTGCAGAACCGCCCAGAATCGCAAGAATAAAGAGCACGGACTCCGGAATACGGAATCGGCGCTCCATTGCGCGTATCTTATCAATGACCATAGCGGAAAGGCCGAGCAGGTTCATAACGAAAAAATAGAGAAAAAGCATTAATCTTGTATTCATGAGCTCCTCCTTTCCAAAATTCCTGAGGTATATTGTATAAGTTTCGATGGCCACATGCAAGTTAAAAATAGATTAATCGTTGTTTCGTGCCGGGCGTTATAACCTGTCTTTCACTCCGGTTTCACGTACGGGAAAGTAATAAATAGGGTCAGCGGTACTTTCCCGTACGTGAAAAGTCGTTACAGACAGGATATAACGCCCGGCACGTCTCCACGTTATCCCTATTATTTACGATGATGATCAGATTAAATTTACAGTATTTCTCATGAACAATTTTGTGAATCTACCTCTATATAAGACTCTTGCTCATATCTGACGGTTGAAAAAACTATGCCCATGAATATGTACCCAGCCAGTAATGATTTGTACGGCAGGGGAGTGATTTATACCCCGTAGTATATACCCTGTCATGAACGACTTTTCACCGGCGGGGAAGCAATACATAAAAAGAGAGATGGCACGATGATGCCATCTCTTTTTCAATTACTATTATAACTTCCCCGCCGGTGAAACCGGAGAGAAGGACAGGGTATATACGCAGGGGTACTTCAAACTCCGGAGAGAATGACAGGGTATATACTCCGGGCCTATGATTGTTTACTGCTTGCCGTTTACTTCCTGCAGCTTCAGCGCGCGCACCTTCTCGGGAAGACCGAAGAGAGTGATGAAGCCCTCTGCGTCGTGATGGTCGTAGAGGTCGCCTGTCGTGAAGGATGCAAGGCTCTCGTTGTAGAGGCTGTAAGGGGAGTATGTTCCGGCTTTGATGATGTTGCCCTTGTAGAGACCGAACTTGACTTCTCCGGTGACATACTTCTGTGTGGCCTCGATGAAGGCCTGTTCCGCCTCGCGAAGAGGAGAGAACCACTTGCCTTCATATACGAGACTGGCGAATTTGTGTCCGATCTCATCCTTAACCTCATAGGTCTTGCGGTCGAGTACGAGTTCCTCGAGCTGCTGATGGGCCTCCATGAGGATCGTTCCGCCGGGGGTCTCATAGACGCCGCGGGACTTGATGCCGACTACGCGGTTTTCTACGATGTCGATGATGCCGATGCCGTTCTCTCCGCCGAGTTTGTTGAGGGTGCGGATGATATCGGCGACTTTCATCTCTTTGCCGTTTACGCTCTTGGGAACGCCCTGCTCGAAGGTCATGGTCACATAGGTGATCTCATCGGGAGCCTTCATTGGAGTTTTACTAAGGACCAGGAGATGATCGTAGTTGGGCATCAGAGAAGGATCTTCGAGCTCGAGACCCTCGTGGCTGATGTGCCAGAGGTTGCGGTCACGGCTGTAACTGCTGTCCGCGGAGAAGGGAAGGTCGATCCCGTGCTGTTTGCAGAACTCGATCTCAGATTCACGGGAGTCCATTTTCCACTTGTCGCTGCGCCATGCCGCGATGATGCGAAGATCGGGAGCCAGAGCCTTAATGCCGAGCTCGAAACGGATCTGATCGTTGCCTTTACCTGTCGCTCCGTGGCAGATGGTCGTCGCGCCTTCTTTACGGGCGATCTCTACAAGCTTCTTGGCGATCAGAGGACGTGCCATGGAGGTGCCCAGGAGATACTTGTTCTCGTAAACGGCGTGGGCCTGTACGCAGGGAACGATATATTCCTCGGCGAACTCATCATTGACATCCAGAATATACAGTTTGGAAGCGCCGCAATATTTTGCACGCTCTTCAAGGTGATCGAGTTCCTCTTCCTGACCGCAGTCAATGCAGACGCAGATGACGTCAAAATCGTAGTTTTCTTTGAGCCACGGGATGATGGCAGTGGTATCGAGGCCGCCGCTGTAGGCGAGGATTACTTTTTCTTTCTGTTCGGACATTGTGAGTTCCTCCATTTCTCTATATACATTGATTTTTTATCGTAAGCAGATCTTACATTTGTGTACTATACAACAGCGTAATTGGAAATGCAATAGGGATTATGAATATAATTTAATAATATTCGAAAAATATACATTGAAAACTGCATAGTATACGTTTATAATGCATAAAAGATGTATATAATGCATAAACACATATTGAATTGTTTAAAAATAGTTCTTTATTATATAAAAAATTGTGATATTATCAGACTGCATGACTATAAAAGGCGAAAAAATAGTGAAGGAATAATATGGAAAATATTGAAATACGTCCCATGGTGAACGGCGATTACGACAAAGTCCGGAATCTGTGGCTGAGTATAAGAGGCTTCGGGATCCGCAGTATAGACGATTCCAGAGAAGATATAGAGAGGTTTCTTGAGAGAAATCCCACTACCAGCGTGGTTGCCTGTGACGGAGACAGGATCGTCGGCTCCATATTGTGCGGGCACGACGGCAGGCAGGCAAGTTTCTACCACGTATGTGTGAAGAAGTCTTACAGAAGGCAGGGGATTGCCACTCAGATGGTCATCTACTGCATGAACGAACTGAAAAAAATGAAGATCAATAAGATCGCTCTGATCGCGTTTACGAAAAATGACGCGGGAAACGCGTTCTGGAAGCAGATCGGATGGACCTGCCGTCCTGACTGCAATTACTATGAATTTATTCTTAATGAAGCGAACATCACACGTTTTATTGAGAGCGAAACGGAGGAGTAAGATGAAAAAGATCGAGGGAGGCGTCACAGCAGCGCAGGGTTTTGAGGCGGCGTCGGCTGCCGCGCACATTAAATATGAAGGAAGAACTGACATGGCGCTGGTCTTCAGCAAGGAGCCGTGTGTCTGCGCGGGTACTTTTACAACGAATGTAGTCAAAGCTGCCCCGGTCATCTGGGACAGGGATATGGTTTACAGCGGAAAGCCCGCCCATGCGGTGATCGTTAACTCCGGAATCGCAAATGCATGCACAGGCGTTCAGGGAATGGATTATTGCAGACAGACCGCGGAGGAAGCCGCTGCATGTCTTGACATCGACGCGGACTCCGTGCTTGTGGGATCCACAGGCGTTATCGGCTTCCAGCTCCCGATCGACCGCATAAAGGCAGGCGTAAGAAAACTCGCGGAGAACAAGAGACCCGGGATCGAGGCCGGCACAGAGGCGGCAAAGGCCATCATGACCACGGATACCGTCCACAAAGAGACTGCGTATGAATTTGAAGCAGGCGGGAAGAAAGTTGTGATCGGCGGTATGGCCAAGGGGTCCGGAATGATCCACCCCAATATGTGCACAATGCTCGGCTATGTCACAACAGACGCCGCTATTGAGAAAACTCTGCTTCAGAAGGCGCTCGGCGAGATCGTTCAGGAGACATTCAATATGATCTCCGTGGACGGAGATACCTCCACCAACGATACGCTGCTTGTCCTGGCGAACGGTCTTGCGGGAAACGCGGTCATAGCCGACGAGAACAGCGCTGACTATGCCGCATTTTACGAGGCGCTCAGAGCGATCTGCCGGGAACTTGCCATGAGGATGGCAGGAGACGGAGAAGGCTGCACCAGACTCATCGAGACAAGAGTAATTCACGCGGACAGCCTTGAAAACGCGAGGATCTTCGCGAAGAGCGTCATCACATCCAGCCTCACCAAGGCGGCTGTGTTCGGCAAAGACGCGAACTGGGGCAGGATCCTGTGCGCGCTCGGATATTCCGGAGCCTCTTTTGATCCGGAGAACTGCGATCTGTATTTTGGCGAGGGCGAGGACCAGATCCTTATATTCACAAACGGAAGCGCGGCTGATTACAGCGAAGAGAAGGCCACTGAGCTCCTCTCCGGCGAGAAAGTGATCATCACAGCGGACATGCACATGGGTGACGCGGATGCGACCGCATGGGGATGCGATCTTACTTATGACTATGTAAGGATCAACGCTGATTACAGAAGCTGATATTTAAAACCGGTCAAAACATATAAAGATCAGGGATACTGCCGAACGTATACTAAACAGCGGCAGGTCCGGAATGGAGAAAACAATGGAAACACATCTGAACCGGGAGCAGACCGAGGCGCAGCGCAAAGCGTCAGTACTGATCGAGGCTCTGCCCTATATACAGAAATTCAACAGAAAGATCGTTGTGATCAAGTACGGCGGAAGCGCGATGAACAACGAGGAGCTTCAGAAAAATGTGATCAAGGATGTCACGCTCCTCAAACTTGTCGGATTTAAGCCGATCATCGTCCACGGAGGCGGAAAGGCTATCAGCAGCTGGGTGAAGAAGAGCGGAAAAGAGGCGCAGTTTATCAACGGCCTTCGCGTGACTGACGAGGAGACAATGGAGATCGCCGAGATGGTACTCGGAAGAGTCAATAAGAATCTGGTCCGCATGGTGGAAGAGCTGGGCGTCAAAGCAGTGGGAATAAGCGGCAAGGACGGCAAACTCCTCACTGTCACCAAAAAGATTTCAGACGGGCAGGATATCGGCTATGTCGGAGAAGTATGCAAAGTCAGGCCCAAGATCCTCTATGACCTTCTGGATAACGATTATCTTCCGATCGTCGCGCCTGTAGGAATGGATGAGAATTTTGACACTTTTAATATAAATGCGGACGAGGCGGCCAGCGCTATCGCAAGATCTGTGAAAGCCGACAGGTTAGTGTATCTGACTGATATCGCCGGCCTTTACAGAGATATCAACGATCCTTCTTCCTTTATAAACAGGATCACAATCGCGGAAGCGGAGCAGCTGATCGCGGACGGCATCATCGGAGGCGGAATGCTTCCCAAACTTACCAACTGCACCCAGGCGGTACGCGGCGGCGTACACAGGGTTCATATCCTTGACGGAAGGATTCCCCATAGTATGCTGCTTGAGTTCTTTACAGATAAGGGAGTCGGGACAATGTTCCACCTGACTTCCGATACGGATATGAACTGAAGGCAGAAAAAAAGGAGCGAATGATGAGCCAGAACACAATGACAATGAAGATGATGATCGAGCAGGCGGAGAAGGACCTGCTGCACACATATAACCGATATCAGGTGGTCCTTGATCATGGTGAGGGCGTGTATCTCTACGATGTGGAGGGCAAGAAATACCTGGACTTCATGTCCGGCATCGGAGTTTTCGCCCTCGGTTACAGCAACGAGTATTATGAGAACGCCCTGAAGGCGCAGATTGACAAGATCCTGCATACTTCCAACTATTTTTACAATGTTCCCGCCATAAAGGCGGCTCACAGGATCAAGGAAGTCAGCGGCATGGATCGTGTATTCTTTGCCAACTCCGGAGCCGAGGCAGTTGAAGGAGCTCTCAAGGCAGCTATCAAGTATGCTTACAACAAGGACGGCGCATCTGATCATCAGGTCGTAGCGCTCGAGCATTCTTTCCACGGGCGCACATACGGCGCTCTTTCAGTCACCGGCAACAGCCACTACAGGGAAGCTTTCGGCGCAATGCCCTGTGAAGCAAGATTCGCAAAGATGAACGACATGGACAGCGTCATTTCCGCTGTGACTGATAAGACCTGTGCCATCATCATGGAAGTCGTGCAGGGCGAGGGCGGCATCGTTCCCGCGAAGGAGGAGTTCCTCCGGGCAGTGAGAGAGCTCTGTGACGAAAAGGATATTCTTCTGATCTTTGATGAAGTGCAGTGCGGCATGGGAAGAACAGGCTATATGTACGCCTGGCAGAAATTCGGCATTAAGCCCGATATCATGACTTCCGCCAAAGCGCTCGGCTGCGGCGTTCCGGTGGGCGCTTTCATGATGACTCAGAAAGTGGCGGACAACTCCCTGACGGCCGGCGACCACGGCACGACTTACGGCGGAAATCCGTTCGCTTGCGCGGCTGTCAACGCGGTGCTCGACCAGTATGAGGCGCTGGGAATAACGGATCACGTAAAGAAGACCGCCCCCTATCTGGAGAAGAAACTTGACGAACTTGTGGCAAAATATGATTTCTGCCTGGAGAGACGGGGACGAGGCTTCATGCAGGGCCTGGTCTGCAGAGGACCTGTCAAGGGCGTGATCGCGGACGCTATGGATAACGGTCTGATCCTCATCAACGCGGGAGCGGACATTATCCGTATCCTTCCGCCCCTCATCATCACTGAGAGGGAGATCGACGAGATGGTCTCGATACTGGAACCTGCGCTGGCAAAAGCGGAATAATACATAAGAATGATCAAATCCCGAAAGGGGTCAGTATGATCTCCACAGTATGGGTGAGTAGCCCATATTGTGGAGATTATTTGTTATTTCACTATATTTTGTATGTCGAAGGGAGAAATTGACGAAAAAAAGGTTAACAGATAAAGAATTGACCTTGTAAAATATTACGTCAATGTTTACAATAATGTTGTCGCAATGCGGGTCCCTTTTGAAAAGAGGGGACTAGTATGCAATCTCATCTTATATTTTCTTTAATAAGGAAAGGCAAAATCGTAATATCTGTCTTAGCGGCGGCAATAGTGCTGTGCGGCTGTAAAAGAGAAAAACAGACTGTTTTTACTGAAACTGTCTATGCTTCCGACGACATCGGCGATACGCGGCAGGATGCGATATACGAGGAACAGCCGGAGCATGCAGAAACAATCTGTGTCTTTGTATGCGGAGCAGTGAACTGCGAAGGCGTGTATGAACTGCCTGAATCCTCCAGAGTTATTGACGCTGTGGAGGCGGCGGGCGGTTATTCAGAAGACGCCGACAGAATTTATGTGAATCAGGCAGAGTATGTCTATGATACACAGAGGGTTGAGATCCCAACCTTCGAAGAAGCGCAGCGCCTTAGAGAGATCGAGGCGGAAGCGGCCGCAGAGCAGGGTGATTCGGGCAGCGTACGGGAGAACGGCCTTATTGATATCAATACCGCCGACAAGCAGGAACTGATGAGGATACCCGGGATCGGTGAGAGCAAAGCCGACAGGATCATAGAATACCGACAGATCCACGGCAGATTCGGTTCCATCGAGGAGCTCATGAATGTGAGCGGGATCGGAAGCGGTATGTATGAAAAGATGAAAGACTGTATAACAGTGAAATAATATGGTGTCTGCGCGCCAGTCGGAACCGACGGCGGAACACGTCAACAAAGAGAGGAGTAATGAATGGCAACAAAGGTACTTGTAGTTGATGATGAAAAAATGATCGTGAAGGGCATAAGGTTCAGCCTTCTTCAGGACGGTTATGAAGTGGATACTGCCTATGACGGCGACGAGGCTCTTCAGAAGGCGACTGAGAATCAGTACGACATTATCCTGCTGGATGTAATGCTGCCGAAGCATTCAGGACTTGAGGTATTGCAGCAGATCAGGGAATTCTCCTCTGTTCCTGTTATCATGCTCACTGCCAAGGGCGAGGATATGGACAAGATCCTCGGACTCGATTACGGCGCGGACGACTATATCACAAAGCCTTTCAATATTCTTGAGGTGAAGGCGCGGATCAAGGCAATCATCCGCCGCGTGGCCGGAAGCCGCAAGGACAAAGAGGAAGAGGAGGAGAGAATCCTCGAGAACGGCGACCTGAGGATGGATTTTGACAACCGCAGAGTCACCGTAGCGGGTAAGGAGATCAACCTCACCAGTAAAGAATTTGAGCTTCTCGAGCTTCTGGCAACTCATCCCGGAAAGGTGTACAGCCGCTCGATGCTCCTGCAGACAGTTTGGGGTAAGGATTATCCCGGTGATGTGAGAACAGTGGATGTTCACATCAGAAGGCTTCGTGAAAAGGTGGAGCCCAACGCTTCCGAGCCTGTATATGTGCAGACTAAGTGGGGCGTAGGCTACTATTTCAGACAGAATGACAGATAAGCTCAGGGAGCTGGTCCGGAAATTCTCAGTGGTCAGAAGTCTGAGAATGAGGCTTTTCATAATTATCTTCGTGGTGGGGCTGGTGCCTTGCGTGCTCCTTCACTACGGGATCCTGAATAATTATGAGACCAGAGCCGTAGAGGTCAGAACGGAGGAAGTGGAGACGCATCTGCGCGCTCTCGCCAATCACCTGATCACATACGACTACCTGAACGATCAGTCTTCGGAACTGATCGGTGCGGAACTCGCCGAATTCTCAGCGCTGTATGACGGACGCATTATGGTGATCAGCGATCACCTGAAGGTTATGAAGGACACCTATTCGATGTCGGACGGCAAGACGATCGTGTCGCCTGATGTTGTAAAATGTCTGCTGCAGGGAAATACAGGCAGTACTTCCAACTATGACCGCCGCGACGGTTTCATTGAAATAGTGACACCGATAATAGCAACAAATTATGCGGACAGCAGATCTGACAATGAAGAGTCGTCGCTGAATGTGGCGGACGAAGAAGTTGTCAAAGGTGTTCTGCTGGCAAGCGTATCCACCGTCTCTATCAGAAACACACTGGGAATACTGAGCCGGAAGGCCATGCTCCTGGAAGTGATCCTGATATTGGCGGTGTTATTGATTTCATTAGTCCTGTCCACTGTTCTGATGAAACCATTTGAAAAGCTCTCCGGAGAAATATCCGCAGTTAAGGCCGGGTATTCGACGGACCCCATCAAGGCGCCCGCTTTCGCGGAGACGGAGCATATAGCTGACGCCTTCAATCAGGTTCTTGCCAGAATGAACGCGCTGGATGAATCCAGGCAGGAATTTGTTTCAAATGTGTCACATGAGCTGAAAACGCCGATGACTTCCATGAAAGTCCTGGCGGATTCACTGGTGCAGCAGGAAAATGTTCCTGTCGAGATGTACCGGGAGTTCATGATCGACATCAAGAACGAGGTAGACCGCGAAAACCAGATCATTACGGAACTGCTCACCCTTGTCCGCATGGACCGGAAGGACTCCAGGCTCAATGTCAAGGAGTGCAACGTCAATGAAATGGTTGAGCTTATCCTCAGAAGACTTCGCCCCATCGCGCAGAAGAGGGACATCGAGCTGACTATGGTCAGTATGAGAGAGGTCTACGCGGAGATCGATGAGGTCAAGATGGTCATGGTCATCACGAACCTCGTGGAAAACGCGATCAAATATAACAGGGATCACGGAAAGGTCCGCGTAACGATCAATGCAGATCCTTATAATTTCTATATCAGCGTCGAGGATACCGGCGTGGGTATTCCGCAGGACTCCCTCGACAAGATCTATGAGAGGTTCTATCGCGTCGACAAATCAAGGTCGAGAGAAGTCGGAGGCACAGGCCTTGGACTTTCCATTACCAAGAGCATAATTCTGCAGCATCACGGCGCTATTGATGTAAGCAGTATCGAAGGCGAGGGAACGAAGTTTACAGTTACTGTTCCGCTCAATTATGTGGCGCATCCCGTTGAGCTCAGAAGGCAGTCCGAGAGGATGAGAAGAAACGAGAAGAGGAAAAGGCAGATGCGAGCAAAGAGCGCTGCTGCGGTCCGCAAAAAGAGCGGCGGTACGTCAGGCCGTACTTCCTCGGGAAGAACTGCCGCGAAGACTGCTGCCGGGCCTGCAAAAAAGACTTCTGCTGCCGGAACCTCAAAGAAGGCATCTTCTGCGGGAACAGTCAAAAAAGCGGCCGCTTCAGGGACAGTGAAAAAAACGACCTCCTCAGGGACCGTGAAAAAGACGTCTTCTGCCGGAACAACCAGGAAGAATACATCCGGCACGTCAGCAAAAAAGAAAACCGGTACTGCCGGGAAATCTTCCGGCGCCGGAACTGTAAAGAAAGCGCAGAGCAGCGGAAACGGGAAACCTTCAGAAAGCGGCGCATCCGGAGAGAAAGTTTGAATAAAAAGACAGGAATAATCTTAATATTGTTCACACTATGCCTCTTTCTCGGTGCGTGCGCAAAGAAAGGCGCTGATAAAAGAGGCATCAGGATCTATTATCTGAATAAGGGTGACTACGGGATCCAGGAACAGGAATATGTTCCCGAGGCCGACGACCGGGAGAGGATCATTGAGGAATTGATCGCCAAACTCTGCGTTCAGCCCAAGGAGATGACGCTCAGGGCTCCCATAACGGATTTCAGACTTCTGTCCAGTGAGACATTGGGAAAGATCGTCACGCTCAATCTTTCCGCTGAGTATTATGATCTGAGCGCCGTCGAGGAAGTACTGACAAGGACCGCCATTGTCAATACTCTTTGCAGTTTCGCGGATGTGGACGGCGTCTATTTTATGGTAGAAGGTGAAGCGTTCCGTGACGCGGACGGAGAAGAGCCGGGCATCATGGAGCCGGACCAGTTCATCTACAACTCATATACAGAGATGCGCAATTATGAGAGAGTGCGGCTTCATCTGTATTTTGCCAATGAGACAGGAGACAAACTCGTAGACGCATACAGAACGGTGGTCTATAACAGTAATATGCCCCTTGAGAGGATCGTCATCGAGCAGGTCATACAGGGACCGAACGGCAATTTCGCGCATCCTACTGTTAACAGCGCTTCAAAAGTGATCAATGTCACGACCAGAGACCGTCGCTGCTACGTTAATCTGAACAGCGAGTTCCTTCACGGACAGGAAGGCGTACTTGCACAGACAGCGCTCTATTCGATCGTAAACTCGCTCTGCGAGCTTCCAAGTATAGAATCCGTGCTGATATCTGTAGACGGTAATACCGACGCGGTCTTTATGGAGTCGATCCCCCTTTCCGGCAGCTTCAGAATGAATGAAGAGATCGTCGAAAGACGCGCGGAGACGGAAACACAGTAATTTGATCAGCGGCTTTCGCTCAGGAACTTAACCTGACGAAAGCCGCCTTTTTATATCAGAGAGTATCTTGCTTTTTGGGTATATCCGGATTAGGATAATTATGTCAGGACCGTTCGGTCCGTCCCCTGCGCCGGGTCCGGCAGGGAAGAATCCATTATTATCAATATGAATACGGACGGAGGAGAAACTTGCGAAGACCGGTTTGTCTTTTTGTAATGCTCTTTACGGCGGCAGTATGGGCCGCTGTTCTTTTCTCACCCCCGAAGCCTCTCATAGCCGAAAAGGCGGAGGGAAGGTATGTAACTCTCGTTGGGACAGTGGAGGAAAAACAATATGCGATCCGGGATCCCGGAGGAGAAGAGTACATACAAATGACTTTGGGTAATGTCAGCCTTGAGTCTGAGATCCCTAAGGAGGGAGCCTTTAAGATAAGAAGAGGTGATAAAATACTATGTACGATCGATGAGGATCCACAAACGCAGAAGATCTGGGCCGTTGAAGGCGCCACAGTGCGGGTAAGGGGAAAGATCCGGCTGTTCAGGCAGCCTTCCAATGACGGTGAGTTTGACGCTTTTTTGTACTATAGTGTGATCGGAGGCTATCTGTTTAAGCTGAGCAATACACACATTCTCGCTTATAACAGCGGGAAGGATCCTGTAAGATCGACACTTTTCCTCGCGAGAGAGCATTTGTCTGCTGAGATGGATGAGATCTACGGCAGCAGGCATGGGACATATGGCAGAGAGTGCGCGTCTGTCATGAAAGCGATGCTTTTGGGAGAGAGCGGACTTGTTGACAGAAAGATCAAAGAGAAGTACCAGGCATCAGGCATTGTACATGTGATATGCGTGTCCGGCCTTCATATTTCTCTGATCGGTTCCGGGATCTACGCTTTTCTTAGAAAGTGCAGGACACCGGTCTTTATTTCATGTATCGTTACCATAGCGTTTCTTTATTTGTACGGCATGCTTACAGGTATGCATACCTCATGTATAAGAGCGCTGGTCATGTTCGGGATGAGGGCGGCGGCAAAAGCGGCAGGGAGGACTTACGATACGCTTACAGCAATGGCGATAGCTGCTCTGCTTCTTCTTATTGAACAGCCTTGTTATCTCTTATACAGCGGTTTTCTCTTTTCTTTTACGGCGATCGCAGCCGCAGGTCTGATGATCCCTGAGCTTCCGTCTCCTGCAAAGCCTCTGGCGATCCCTCTCTTCACTCTGCCGGTGCATCTGAGTTTCTATTACACATTCCCGCTGTATTCCGTTTTTTTAAACATGGTCGTGATCTTTATGGCTCCCATACTGATGACAGGAGGATGTATATCATTAATTCTGGGGACTGCCGCAAGGGTATTATCAGGCAAAATAGTTCTGCGCGCCGTTTTTTCCGGTGCCTGCGGGCTTGCGGGAGAGGTTCCGGTCCTTATCCTTTGGATCTTTGACAGGATGTGCGATCTTACTCAAAAGCTGCCATTCAATACTTTGACGCCGGGTAGGCCGCCGAATTGGGTGATCGCAGTTTATTACATTCTGATCGCCGCAGCCATCGCGGTTTCGCGATTGAAATCAGTCCGGGACAGAAAACTTCATGTGCTGCGCTTTTCATTCTGCGCCTCCGCAGTATTTCTGATCTTCACGATCAGGTATACTCCGCCCATGGCTTTGTATATGCTGGATGTAGGTCAGGGGGACGGGCTCGTTATCAGGACCTGCGACGAGAACGGAAGCGGTGTGATCGTGATCGACGGAGGAAGTTCCTCCAGGAAAGGGATCGGAGAAAATGTGGAGATCCCATTTCTTAAGTATCACGGGATCGCAAAGATCGATTACTGTTTGCTGACCCATGATGATCTTGATCACTGCAGCGGACTTCTGGAACTCCTCGATCAGGCAGACTCACCGGGCGGTATCCGGATCGGATGTCTGGGGATGCCTTCCATCGCGGAGGAACGCAAGGGAGAAACATATCTCAAAATTGAGAAGACAGCGAAACTAAAAGGGATACCGGTCACATATCTGCACAGGGGAATGACATATACAAAGGGAAAATTGAATCTGAATTGCCTTCATCCCGCGCTGAACGCAAACTATGAGGACGCGAATGAGTACTCAGCGGTAATGCTGCTGACCTATGACAGGTTTTCAGCTGTCCTTACGGGCGATCTTGAGGGACAGGGGGAAAAGGATCTTCTGGATTATCTGGGCGGAAATAAGATATCGGCAGACGTTATGAAAATCGCCCACCACGGCAGCAAAGGAGGAACTACAGAAGAGTTTCTTCAAAAGATCTCTTCGCGCCTTGCCCTGATCTCCTGCGGATACGGGAATCGCTACGGGCATCCCGCGCCTTCTACGATCAGCAGGATCATGAATGCGGGAATGGATATTGCGGATACAAGAAAAGCAGGACAGATATCAGTGACAACAGACGGAAGGGGCGGGTATTCTGTTCATACATTTTATTGACAAAACGCAGGGAATGTCATTCAATGAAAGTTAATACGAAACCAGATTGTATAAGCGGCAGACAGCCGTGAATTGTGTGTGGGGATAACAATGGCCGCCAAACAGGCAAAGAGTGATTTCGCTGCAGAGCAGAGACAATTTAATGAAGCGATCGGGAGCGGAGACCTCAAAAGTGTATATCTTTTGAGCGGAGAACAGGCTTATCTGAGGCTGCAAAACAGAGACAAACTTGTAAAGGCGCTCATAGGAGACGGAGACGCGATGAACCTGTCGCGTTATACCGGAGCGGATGTTACTGCAAGAGAACTGATCGAGATGGCGCAGACACTTCCTTTCTTTGCGGACAGGAGAGTGATCGTTCTTGAAAACACAGGGCTGCTGAATCCAAAATCCGCGTCAAGATCCGTGACCGGCAGTAAAACTGCCGCGTCGATCGCGGAAGAAGCGGACAAGATCGCCGCCTTTATACCTGAAATTCCCGACACCACTTCAATCGTATTTGTTGAGGAAAACGTCGACAAGAGAGGACGGCTTTACAAAGCGATCGCTAAGAGCCGGAAAGAAAAACAGGGAGATATCCTGGAGTGTGTCACGCCCGGGGAGGCAGACCTGCGCGCCTGGGCAGGCGGTGTCTTCAGAAAGAACGGCTTTTCCGTAAGCGGAAGGACCCTTGCGCTTTTTTTGGAATACACAGGGGAGGATATGCAGAATATTGCAGGGGAGGCGGAAAAGCTCTGCTGCTACTGCATGGGAAAGAAGGAGATCACTGAGCAGGATATTAAAGATGTGTGCAGTCCCAGGATCAGGGACAGGATCTTTGACATGATCGAAGCCATTGCGCTGAGGGACAGAAAGAAAGCCCTCGGAATATATATGGAACTGTGCGCGCTCAGAACTGCGCCTCAGGTCATTCTGAGCCTGATGAGAAGGCAGTTTAACCAATTAGTCATGATAAAGGAACTCAGCGGGACAATGCCTGACGGCGAGATCGCGTCTAAAGTGGGCGTCCCTCCCTTTGTTATCAGCAGAAAATATAAACCCGCGCTGAGAATGTATAATACAGAGGAGCTTGTTGAGGCGCTTAACGACTGTATTGCTGCCGACCATGAGAGCAAGAGCGGCAGGATCGACGCAGGGATCGCCGCGGAGATGATCATTGTAAAACACTCCGGAAGGGAATGACACGCCAATATATAGAAAATGAAAATATTTTATGAGGAACTGTTAAACTGGTATTATCAAAACCGGAGAGAACTGCCCTGGAGAGAGGATCCCGCTCCCTATCATGTGTGGCTTTCAGAGATCATGCTGCAGCAGACCAGGGTTGAAGCGGCGAAGGGCTATTACATTCGATTTCTAAACAGCCTTCCCGATATAGCATCCCTGGCTGATTCATCGGAGGAGACATGTCTTAAGCTCTGGGAGGGACTGGGCTATTACAGCCGGGTCAGGAATCTGAAAAGGGCGGCGGAAGAAGTAATGAAGAGCTTCGGAGGGAATCTCCCGCGGACATCCGCGGAACTGCGGCAGCTCCCGGGAATAGGGCCTTACACATCAGCCGCAATTGCCTCTATAGCATTCGGAGAGAAAATACCCGCAGTAGACGGCAACCT
>Ga0256404_1006955_pt1 | contig 18254 bp, 12 predicted proteins | sample RumenRJG_01DNA_FD_185990 | JGI IMG/M metagenome (GOLD analysis project Ga0256404, IMG submission 185990) | Bovine rumen microbial communities from Lethbridge, Alberta, Canada - RJG_01 | ecosystem: Host-associated > Mammals > Digestive system > Stomach > Rumen | place: Canada: Alberta | collected...
TTTTTTCTCAATTAATGATTCTTTTTCTTCTGAAACTGATGTACGTACCGATTCTTTTTTAGAAAGTTCTTCATTTTTCTTAGCGTTTTCGATATCTTCTATAGTCCATGTATCGCTTTCAACAACACCATCCAAAAATCTAATAATTCTATCAGAATATTTGTCGGCTAAATCTTGGTTATGGGTAACCATGATGACTAATTTATTCTTACTAATCTCTTTAAGAATCTCCATGATTTGGACGGAGGTTTTTGAGTCCAAAGCACCTGTAGGTTCATCAGCTAAAATAATTTCAGGATTGTTTACTAAAGATCTAGCAATTGCAACCCTTTGCATTTGTCCGCCACTAAGTTGATTAGGCCTTTTGTTATATAAGTCTTTTAAACCAACATCATCTAAAGCTTTTCTTGCTCTTTCGAGCTTTTCTTTTCTTCCAATGCCGTTTAATGTAAGAGACATTGCAACATTTTCTAAAATTGAAAGGTGTGAAATTAAGTTATATGTTTGAAAAACAAAACCAATACGCTTATTTCTATAATTATCCCAATCTTTGTCGTTATAATTTTTGGTCGAAATGCCTTCGATGACTAAATCACCTGAAGTGTATTTATCTAAACCTCCAATGATATTTAAGGTTGTAGTTTTACCACAGCCACTTGGCCCTAAAATGGAACAAAATTGATTTTTTGGCCAGTATAAAGATATGCCATTTAGCGCTCTAATTGGCTCTTTTTCAACATAATAATCTTTAACAATTTCTCTAAGTTCTAACATAATTTCAATAGTAGAAATTATATCTTAAAAGATATATTTCTAATAGCAAAATGAAACATTTTTTATGCGAATTATTTTACGCTCAAAAATTGAAAATTTATTGCCGTAAGAAACCTTTAAATAAATACATTTTGTTCATTATAAATATATAAAACTTCGAGGAACTCAACTCTTTTTTAAACTTTATCGCAATTGAAAAGAGGTGTGCCAGTTTGGGGACTTTATAAACACACCTCTAATCACACTAAACTAATGTTATCTTCTTCCGCCTGGGCCACTCATATTTCCGCCCATTCCACTTGAAGAACCATATAAATAACTTGAGAATGTAACGCTTTGGCTATTATTACCAATTGTAAATGTATATGTTGAACCTTTTTCTAAATCAGGAGCAGAGAACACAACGCATCCAAACGATTTTTTAGCTGTATAAGAATAATTAACTCCGTTCCCCGAAACAATAAATTTTGTATTTGCTGAGCCACTACTTGTGATTAATGCGGAACATTGAGTTCCTCCGCTCATATTTTGCGCCATTCCAGATGAACCAAATGCACATAATACTCCACCAGTAATAGTTGCGCTGCCATCATAGTCAATTGAAGCATTTCCGTTATCTGTTGGTCCATAAACTGTAATATTCCCGCCACTTATTGACATTGATCCATTACTATCTAAGCCATCGCCTTTAGAATCAACAACAACTGTTCCACCTTCAATTTTTAATGATTGAGTGCCTGAACTATTAAAATTGTCTTGCTTCCAACCACCTAAACTCGTGTTTTCTTGGGTATCTTTGCCTCCGGCAGCATTGAAACCATCATCATCTGCAACAACATTAATTGTTCCATCTTTAATGTTAATTCCTACTGCTTCTAATCCTTCATGGCTTTTTGTGATATCAATTTCTCCACCATTAACTACAATTTCATTATCAGCATGCAACGCGTCATCGCCTGTGGAAATAGCCAAATCTGCATTATTTATAGTAATATTTGTAGCACTATGGAGCGCATCATCTTGAGAAGTAATATCTGCTTCAACTTCTCCAAGAAGAATTTCGCCATCAGCTTTAAGTCCTTTCATTGACTCGCTACTTCCTGATTTTCCAGTGTTTAAAGTATAATCGCCGCCTGTAATTTTTATGTAACCACTTGCATCAATTGCATCTGTTAATGATGTAATAGTTAAATTGCCACCTTCACCATAGAAATATCCTTTTGTTGTATCAGTATGTTCAACATGGATTCCATCTTGGCTAGCATTTAAAGTTAACTTGCCTTCAGCAACTCTAACTGAATTATTTGCATCAATTGCATGGCCACTTGAAGCAACATTAATTGTTCCATTAGTGACTTTTAAATCGTCTTTACAGACAATTCCGTTATCTTTAGATTCAACATTTAATGTGCCGCTTCCTTTAATTGTAAAATCAACTTTTGAGAAAATTGCTCCATCAACATTGTTGCTATCATATTTATTTTGTGAGAATGTTCCTGTGTTTTTCACAGTATTTGTGCCATTTAACACAAGGAATACTTTATCAGCTGCTTTTACATAAATTCCAGCGTAATCGCTTGATGTAATTGTAGCTCCATTTAAAATGAGAGTTACTTTTTCACTGTCACTAACTTCCACAATAATAGTACCATCTGTTAATGAACCAGAAACTGCGTAAGTTCCTCCGGTTGTAATTGTGACTTTGCTATTAGAAATAGAAACTCCACTTGTTGCTGTGGTTGAGGCACTATTTCCATTTAAACTAATGGTAGCTGAGGCATCACTAACATTGACTTCTTCTAAATCACCATCAGTAAATGCATCGGTTTCTGCTTTAACGGTTGTTTGAGCTGAACTCGTACCACTTGTACTTGTATTGTTACATGATGCTATTAAACCTAAGCTTAATAATAAAGCAGGTAATACTAATAATTTCTTTTTCATATTAAGTCTCCTTTTTTAGAGTGAGCCGCCCTTTTCTCCGATTTGATAAGAGAGAACAGCGACATCTAAATTTGCATTTCTTTCACGTACTTCATCTATAAAAGTCTTCAAATCTCCAGTATTTTTAAATTTTGCGCGATATTCTAATCTATAAAGTGAACCCATATCACTTGTTTTAACTTTTAGTAATTCAACTTCTTTTAAGTAATGAGTGAATATTTCTTCAAACGCTTCATCATAATTAAGATCTTCTGGAACTGTGATTTTGACAAGCTTTTCATAATCTTGTGATTTATGTTGGAAAATTGGAAGGAATGAGAATCCAACAAAGGCAAGAGATAATCCAAGTCCTGCAATCACGCCATAAGCGAGATAACCTGTACCAAAAGCTAAGCCGATTGCGCTTGAGATGAAGATTGCAGCAATTTCTTCTGAGTTGCCTTGAGCGCTTCTAAATCTAACAAGACCAAATGCGCCAGCTACTGCAAGTCCTACTCCTAAATTGCTATTAACTAAAGCAATAATGAGAGAAACAATTGCAGGGATAATTGAGTTAGCAATATAGAATCTTTTGTTGCTTCTCATTCTAAATGAGATGATAAATGAATCTAAAATTCCAACAACTAAAGCAACCGCTACCATGATAATGAAGGCAACTGTTGTATCTAATGAATCATTGAATATTGAACTGAATAGGTATTCCATAATTTATTTTCTCCTCTCTCAAGTTTGTAATTTTGGTGTTTGCTTTTTTCGATCTTATAAGCGGTACCATATTTACTGAATGATTTTCTTCTTACGTTGCATTTACTTAATGCATGAACGAGCCATAGTGGCATGTTGTGTAATACTTTAATCTCCATAAGCACCTCTCCATTTGGCAATAATTCATTACCTTCAAGAGATGTGTGTAGATTAATGTCTTCCACTCTATATCTAGGATTAAAATCGAATGTAACTCTTACCTCTGAATTTTCTCTAGCATAGCTTTCCCTTTCATAAATAATTAGCATTTTTGGCTCAAGTGTTTCATAGAGTGACTTTGTGTAACGTAACTCTCTAGCAATTTGGCCATCACCTGGTATCTGATTTTTATTAACAAAGAATTTTGAATCTTGTTCCTTACAAGTGATTCTCCTTTTATAAACTAGTCCATTGCATTTTCTTTTAATCTCAAGGAAACAAGTTGTATTTTCATTAGCTAGTCCATAAGATCTTAGACGAATCTTTTCCTTATATTTAGGTTTATCAATAGAGTTTCTAATGATTTGGTCGTTAGGAGTATCGTAGTAAACACTTTGGATTGTAGTTCTTCCATAACGATCAAGAGTCATATACTTTTTTAACTCTACTAGGAACTCTTCATATTGTTCTTTTGTAAGCATGTATTTAAGTTCGTATCTTTGAAATGTTTGTCCAACTGTCATACTCGTTTCTCCTTTCTTGATAATAGTTTAAAAAACGAACCTAAAAATAACTTAAAGATAGACTTAAAGATTACTTAAAGTTTATTTAAAAAAGAGACCCAAAAGGGTCTCATCAAATTTTCTACATATTTTATTTATTTAAGTATTTAAACGTTAAGCGATTTAAGAAGAATAATCCAAACCCAATTCCAATTGATCCAGCCCCCATAAAGCCAATTGATAAAAGCAATTTACTTACATCAACAAATCCATAAAAATCTGGCCAATTTTTAAATACAACAACATTTAATGCATAGACAATGCCATATATTATGACCTCTATTAATGGTAAAAAGCTAAACCACCAAGGAGCTTTTACGCGATTATCGCAAAAGACAAACTGTAAGATTGCTAATAAAGGCACAATTAAATGAAGATGTAAATTCACTCCTGATAACATTGATTCATATGAATAAACAATTGGTCCAAGGAAGAACATAACAGTTAAGAAAGTAACTGTCACTCCAAACGTTCCACATAGTTTAATTACGTAATGAATCTTGTTAAGTTTTATTTCTTTATTTAATAAAGAAAGGATAGAAATAACAACTGAATAAATCGAAATGAGAGCACATAAAATGTTACTTAAAATCGTGAAATATCTAAATGCAGTAATTTCTAAGCCATTGTCCACTTCAAATCTAACAGTTTCAAAGACACTATAAAAGACAAGCGTAAAAATGCCTACACTTATAACAACGGATATAATGTCTCTTAATTTCTTACTCATAAACTATTAATTATGATACTTAAAAATTTTGAAAATGAAAATTAATACCCTATTTTTTTCTTATAAAAATAGGTTTAATCTTTTATATAAAACTTCAAAAAGTTTGCAAATTAATTCAAAAACCTTGCAAATCTCAATTATTTTTAAAATATATCAATAATTAAAATAATTTAAAATCAAACTGCAAATTGCCAGCTAGTAAATTAAAATAATCCTTCTACAGAGAGATATCTATCTCCAGAATCAGGGAAAATAACAACAATAGTTTTACCTTCGTTTTCTTCCTTTGATGCCTCAATAACAGCGCCTCTTAAAGCTGCTCCACTAGAAATTCCAACTAACAAACCTTCAGTTTTAGCAACAAGTCTAGTATATTCATAAGCTTCTTCGTTTGAAATTGTCAAAATCTCATCAAGGATTTTTTTGTCTAAAGTAAGTGGTTCAAAACCAGCACCTATCCCTTGAATTTTATGTGGGCCTTTTGGTTGACCACTAAGTATTGCACTACTAGCAGGCTCTAATCCAACAACCTTAAGAGTAGGTATTTTGCTCTTTAAAAATTTACCGGTTCCTGTAATAGTTCCGCCAGTTCCAATACCGCCAACTAGGATATCCACTTTTCCATCTAAGTCTTTATAGATTTCAGGACCAGTTGTTTCATAGTGCATCTGTGGATTCATGAGGTTAACAAATTGACCTACAATAAATGAATTTTCAATTTCTTTATTTAATCTATTTGCTTCTTCTATTGCTCCGCTCATTCCGAGTTTCCCATCACTTAAAACCACTTCAGCGCCATAGGCCTTCATTAATTTTACTCTTTCGGCAGACATTGTAGATGGCATTACAATAATACATCTATATCCTTTAACAGCTGCCACACATGAAATTCCAATTCCAGTATTCCCGCTCGTTGGTTCAATCAAAGTTGATCCAGGAACAAGTCTTCCATCCTTTTCCATTTCAGAAATAATCTTAAAAGCTATTCTGTCTTTAACGGACCCAGTTGTATTAAAATATTCGACTTTTGCAAAGATTTTGGCTTTTAAACCAAGTTTCTCTTCAATTTTGTTAAGCCTAACAAGTGGGGTATTACCAATTAATTCTAACGCATTATTGTAAACCATAATTGTCCTCCATGAGATAAATGATAAACCCGTCAAAAAATTGCACAAGAAAAACGCTCAATAAAAAATAGGTTATGAAAAACATAAAATAAAGAGTGCACGTATTTATTGTTTTTACAAATTTTTATTCAATGATTTCAAATTGTGAGTTATAAAGTTCAGCATAGAAACCATTTGCTTCAAGTAGTTCTTTGTGTGTTCCTTGTTCAATAATATTTCCGTCTTTTAAAACTAAAATCAAATCGGCATTTTTAATAGTTGAGAGTCTATGAGCGATAACAAACGAGGTCCTGCCTTCAGTCAATTTATCCATAGCTTTTTGAATAATAATTTCAGTTCTTGTATCAACACTTGAGGTAGCTTCATCTAAAATTAATAATGGTGAATCTTTAATAATTGCTCTAGCAATTGTTAATTGCTGCTTTTGGCCTTCAGATAAATTCAAATGTTCATCAATGATTGAATCTAGGCCATTTTCAAGAGTATCAAGGAAATAATCAAGGCCAACAGTATTTAACGCTTCAATTATTTCTTCATCAGTAACATCTTTTTTGTTGTATTTTAAGTTATCACGTATTGTTCCACTAAATAGCCATGTATCTTGTAAAATCATATCAAATAAATCATGCACGTTTTCACGTGTGATGTCGCGAGTATCTACTCCATCAATAAGAATTTTGCCTTCATTAATTTCGTAAAAACGCATTAATAAATTAACAATAGTTGTTTTTCCAGCACCTGTTGGACCAACAATTGCAATTTTTTGTCCTTTTTTAATGTGCGATGTAAATCCCTTAATAATTATTTTATCTTCAACATAACCGAATTTAACATTTTCGAAGTCAACAGTTCCTTGAACGTTTTGCAATGTTTCAGTTTTTTCCGATTCATCAGCAAGTTCTTTTTCGTTTAAGAACTCAAATACTCTACTCGCTGCAGCACTTGCTTGTTGCAACGATGTCAAACTTTGAGCAAATGTTGTTAATGGCTGAGTGAAGAGTCTAGCATAAATGACAAACCTCATGATTGTTCCATAATCAATATCAGTTCTTCCACTAGTAATCATTGCAACACTAATAATAAAAATTAATGCATAAGATAAGTTGCCAGTGAAATTCATAATTGGATGCATCAATCCAGAAAGGAATTGAGACTTCCGGTTAGTATTAAATAAGCCATCATTTTTCTCATTAAATTCTTTAATCTCTTCTTCTTTTGCATCAAATGAGCGAACAATATTGATATTTGTGTATGTTTCTTCAATTTGTCCGTTAATATCGCCAAGTATTTTTTGACGCCTATTAAAGTATTTTTGGCTTCTTCCAACAAAGAAGAACATTGCAAAAATGCCAAGTAGTGATGAACCAATTGTAATCAAAGCGAGTTCCCAATTAACAACAAACATTGCAATAACGACGCCAATAAAAAGTGCAAAAGCATTAACGATACTTGCAATTGTACTACCTAAAGATTGAGCGATTGAATCAACATCATTTGTAACTCTACTTAATAAATCGCCACGCAAGGTAGTATCAAAATAATTAAGTGGTAACCTATTAATTTTATGATTAATGTCGCTTCTTAAAATCTTAGAAGTTCTTTGAGTAATTTCTGTTGTGATAAGTTGTTGAATTAAACTAACAATCGCTCCACCGCCATAAATTATTATAAGGATAATAAATATTTCATAAAATTTATCCATGTCAACGCCGTTAAGCGAAGCGGCTCCATCAAAAATTAAATTAGCGAGTTCTTTAATTTGACCAGGCCCAAAGACTGAAGCTAAAGCGGAAACTGCGGCAAAAAGAATAGACAAGATTATTGGGAATAAATAGTGCTTAAAGTACTTAAAAAGCTGCAAAAGTGCACTAAAATTAATTTTTTTGCCTTTTTCCATATACATTGAACGTGGTCCACCTCTAGCCATACTAAAGTTCCTCCTCGCTCAATTGTGATAAGGCAATTTCTTTATAAACTTCACAAGTTTTTAAAAGTTCTTCGTGTTTTCCACTTCCAACTATTCTACCTTTATCTACTACTAAAATTGTATCTGCGTTTTTAATTGTTCCAATTCTTTGAGCAACTAAAATGATAGTTTTATCTTTTAGATTTTCTTTGATGCCTTTTCTAACAAGCATATCAGTCTTGTAATCAAGAGCTGAGAAAGTATCATCAAAAATAATAATCTCAGAATTTTTATATAATGCTCTAGCAATTGATAATCTTTGTTTTTGACCACCAGAAAAATTTGATCCACCTTGCGCAACTTCACTATCTAATCCTTTTTCTAAGTCAAAAACAAAATTAGCTTGAGCAATTTCAAGAGATTTCTTAAGTCTTTCTTCATCAATTTCTTTTGAACCATAAGTTATGTTATCTCTAATTGTCCCCTTAAATAATTTCGCTTTTTGAGGAGCGATTGAAATAATATTTCTAATTCCTTTTTCACTGTAATCTTTTATATTAATGCCATCTAAATAAATGGTTCCTCTTTTAGTGTCATAATATCGATTAAGCAAATTAATAATTGTAGATTTACCACATCCGGTAGCACCAATTAAGGCAATTGTATCTCCTTTTTTTGCTTCAAAGGAAATGTGTTTTAAGACTCTATGTTCTTCGCCACGATAAGTAAAATCAACATCATCAAACTTAATACTGCCAACTTCATTTCCTTGATTAAGTTCGCCATAAACCATTGATGGCTTCTTTTCTAAAACTTCATTAATTCTTTTTGCTGAAACGGATGTTCTAGGAAGAATAATAAAAATAAAGGTTAGCATGATAAAGGACATGACAATTTGAAGCGCATAACTTGAAAATGCAGTCATGTGAGCAATAACATCAACTCTAGCTGTAACAAAGTCCTGCATTGCAGTTGGTCCAGTATAGTTATCTAATATAATCTTATTAATTAATAATGCACCAATGAAATAAATTGCAATCGTTAAACCATTCATAATGATTGTCATTAATGGATTCATTGCGGATAACATTCTATTTGCAAATAAATTAGTTTTTGTAATTTCATTATTAACTTCTTCAAACTTATTTGTTTGATATTCTTCAGCATTAAATGCACGAATAACACGAATACCTTCGATATTTTCATCAGTTACTCTATTAAGATCATCAGTTAATTTTTGAATCTTTTTAAACATTGGTAAGACTAAGAAAATAAGAACGATGACACCTATAATAATTATTCCAATTGCTACAGCAACTGAGATTGTCCAAGTTAATTCAACAAATGAGATTTTTACAATACCCCAAATTGCCATAATTGGTGCTCTAAATAAAAGAATAATTCCCATTGAGAAAAACATTTGAATTTGAACAACATCATTTGTCGTTCTTGTGATAAGACTAGATGTACGGAATTCACTTAAATCAGTATTTGATAAATCTAAAATCTTGCTAAAAAGTTTCTTTCTTAAGGTTCTAGAAAGTCCTCCCGCAACTTGACTTGATAAAAAACCAGTAACAACTGATGAAGCTAAGCTTCCAGCAGCACAAAGAAGCATCCATCCGCCATTTGCCCATACTTGAGCCATATCTTTATCTGGTCCAGAAAGGATTTCTGTTAATTTTTGCGTATAATCAGGTAGCTTAAATTCTAGCCAAACTTGCATTACTACAAATCCTAAGGCTAGAATCAGAAATATAATCTCTTTTAATTTAAAGTGTTTAAGTATTCTAAACATCAGTAGACTTCTTTCATATTTAATTTTGTTAAGTATGAAACTAATTTATCTTTTTGTCTACCGAAAAGAATCAAGTGATGATTCCCTAGAGACATATTTAAAAAATATGTCACATCGCAATTTAAATGTAGTTTTACTTGAGTTCTACATCTATCTTTTCTATATTCATTTTCAACTAAAGTGCCTTCTGCACAAAAGAATTTAGTTAAATCATTTGATAATTTTAATACTGTAATGTCGCCAGTTTTAAGTTCACCATGAATCCCAACGCCAATTCCACTTTCAAAATGTGTATCAAAAACAAAATCCTCACACATATCAAAAGGCAAAGTGCAATGAGCAAAATAAACTATGCCATCCTCAGCATTAATATATTGAGGATTTGCTTGAAATGAATGCATGGAGGTTCCTAAAACATCCATCACAACTTTATTTGTAAGCATTGAAGGAACATCACCTTCACATGTTCCGATAATATTTTCCTCGTTTAATAAAGCAAGGGCTAAGCATGCGCTTGATTTAAATTCACCTAAAATATCAAAGCAACGAATTGTTAATCCATCTAATGAATATTTAGCAATAATTTTCTTTAAAGCATCGTAGATTTGCATAGCTTTGATAAGCTCAGTCTTATCAAAATCCCTGCAAAACTCAACTTTTTCTCTCTTTTTAGTGTTTCTAATGGTCTCTATTAACTCTTCCATCGAAACGTCTATTAAATCAACGTTTAAGACGTCTTTTACTTTTTTATAATCAACGTCTGAAGAAATTAGCCAATCGCTTGGATGTCCTAAAACACCTAGTCTATTTGGTCTAATTACTTCTTTTTTGTTTAATCCAAAGATCTCCTTAATGCGTTTTGAAACATATGAAATTTCTCCATGAATTACTTCGCCAGTTTTACCTTCATTTCTAATGAAAGAAATAATTTCTAAAGAGGCAGCTAATGAATTATTTAAACCATAAGTTAATAAATAATATGGTTCCTCAACTTTGCCATAGATGTGGTCTTTAAAATAAGCCTCACTTCCGCCAGTTTGGACAAGAATAAGAATCTTTCCTTTAACGTTATCTAAGCTTTCAATAATTTCAAATTCAACATTAGCTTCTTTTTCAATATCTTTAAGAAACTTTGTTGAATCATCTAAGAGAAACTTATCCTTTTTAAGGATTGAGCGAATTGGATAAACAAATATCTTCATAATTATTTTGATGCTTTCCTTTTGATGAATTTAATTAAAACAACGATTTCATGAATAACTAATGGAATTACTGAGAATGCTGCTGTTATTAACCACTCTCTCCAATCAAGGTTAGCGGTCTTAAAGACATTTTGAACGCCAGGAACTTCGATAACGAATAGTTGTAAAATTAAACCGGCACCAAACGCAATTGCCATCATCCAGTTCTTATTCTTGAAGACATGAACGAATGATTTATTAACGTTGCTCATACCAATCATATGGAATAATTCGCTAAGAGCAAGTGTTGTAAATGCCATTGTTTGTGCTTGATGTAATAATGTTGGGTTATCTTCATAAAGTTTAATGATGTCTGAAAGGCCAAATACCCCATTAAGCCATGCGACGCTAAAGTAAGCAATTAAAACGCCAACTGTAAGAACAACGCCATAGAAGATTGTTCTCTTCATACCACCATGAGCAAAGATTCCTTCATTTGGATCACGTGGTCTTTCCATCATGATTCCTTCGTCTTTTGGATCCATGCCTAGAGCAATAGCTGGAAGTGAGTCAGTAACTAAGTTAACCCATAATAAATGAATAGCGATTAATGGAGTTGGAAGTCCTAAGCAGATAACAATAAACATGACAAGAACTTCTGCGATATTACTTGATAATAAGAAGATAACTGTCTTCTTAATATTTGCGTAAATTCCTCTACCTTCTTCGACTGCTTTTTCAATTGAAGCGAAGTTATCATCAGTTAAAACCATGTCTGCTGCACCTTTAGCAACATCTGTGCCGGTAATACCCATTGCAATACCAACGTCTGCTGCTTTTAATGATGGAGCATCATTAACACCGTCTCCAGTCATTGCGCAAATATTTCCATTTGCTTTAAATGCTTTAACAATTTGAACTTTATTTTCAGGTGAAACACGAGCAAATACTCGAGCTGTACGGCATCTTTCCTTAAGTTCTTCTTCGCTCATTTCATCGACTTCTGCACCTAAAACACAATCTTCAATTCTTTCAACAATTCCTAATTCTTTAGCAATTGCGAATGCTGTATCTTTGTGGTCACCTGTAATCATAACAGTTGTAATGCCAGCTGTTTTAAATGTAGCAACAGCAGGTTTTGCTTCTGGTCTAGCAGGGTCAATCATTGCAACTAAACCAACAAAAACAAGGTCTTCTTCATCAATTACATCCTTTTTATTATAAGCAAGAGCTAAAACTCTAAGAGCTTTTAATGAATAATGTTGGTTAGCTTCAGTAATTTTTAATCTATCATTTTCAGTGATAGGTCTTTCGATACCATGATCAAGAATCTTAGTTGTTCTTGATAAAATGCTATCTAAAGCACCTTTTGTATATGTAATTGTTTCTCCATCTAATTGATGCTTTGTTGACATCATTTTTCTAACTGAGTCAAATGGGAGCTCATCAATTCTTGGAGTCTTTGCTTCTAAATCTTTTTTATGTAAATTGAATGCATTTGCAAAAGCAACTAAAGCAATTTCGGTTGGGTCACCAAATAAGCCTTCATCGACAGTTGCGTTTGAACAAAGTGACATTCCTGTAGCAAGTAATTTGCGTTGATCATTTGTTGAACTTTCAACGAAAGATTCGCCTAAAATATATTCTCCATTTGTATAGGCTTCGACAATTGTCATCTTATTTTGAGTTAAAGTACCTGTTTTATCACTACAAACTACGCTGACTGCACCAAGAGTTTCGACTGATGGAAGTTTTCTAACGATTGTATTTGCTTTAACCATTCTTTGAACGCCGATTGATAAAACAATTGTAACAACTGCTGCCAAACCTTCAGGAATTGCAGCAACAGCTAAAGCAATTGCATCTAAAACAGCTTGAATCCAAGATTCAATTTCTGTTCCATTTCCTTTAACTAAAATCCAAATAATATCAGCAATTAAAACTGCAACAATAATTACAATTGTAATAAGTCCTAAAACTTTTGAAAGTTTTGCAAGAACCTTTTGAAGTGGTGTTTCTTCCTCTTCTTCACTATCTAAAGCGCTAGCAATCTTACCAATTTCAGTTTTCATTCCAGTGCCAGAAACAACACCTTTTCCACGACCATAAGTGACAGGTGTAGACATGTAAACCATGTTCTTTCTATCACCAATTGCAACTTTTTCACTAAAAGTTAATGAACAATCTTTTTCAATTGGGACAGATTCGCCAGTTAAACTTGATTCATTTGCTTTTAAGTTTACAGCTTCAATTAAACGTAAATCAGCACCGATTGTGTCGCCTTCTTCGAGAACAACAATGTCACCAACAACAAGTTCGCTTGATTTAACTTTAAATCTTTTTCCGTCTCTAATAACAGTAGATTCAGGGCTTGATAAATCTCTTAAAGCATCAAGAGAAACTTGAGCTTTAACTTCTTGAACAGTACCAATAATTGAGTTCATTATGATAACTGCAAGAATAATAACGATGTCTGCCCAGTCACCTGTTTTTAAGAAATCAAAGTAACCTGCATTAACTGTTTTGTAAATGGATACACCCAAAGTGATAGCAACTGCACCAAAAAGAACAAAAATCATTGGATTATTCATTTGTTCAAAGAAAATTCTGATCCATGATTTCTTTTTCTTTTCAGCTAATTTGTTTGGACCATACTTTTCTAATCTAGCAGCAGCTTCAGCACTTGTAAGTCCCTCGTTTTCGTCGGTGCCAAGTTCACTTAAAATTTTCTCTTTTGTGTAAGTCTCAGCATTCTCGACCAAAAAACCATTTTTTGTTTCTTGTTCAGTCATAAAAAACGCTCCTTATAATTACTGGTCTTGCTAATTTACTCGTCTAGGGCCGGATTATTTCATCGTGTTGACGACTATCTAGACTTCGCTACTCCCCATAAGTTTTAATATTTTAAAAAATATTAAAGCGTAAGTAAACAAAAGCTATTAGATAAAGTGTCAATTATTGGCTCAAAAAGCATAACAATTAACTCATCATTAAAATCTTGAATTTCTTTGAATTTATTAAAATCTTCAAGATTTGCAAGGTTTTTGCATGGCTATGATAATAATCTCCATCATTTTTTACTGGAATTAATTCTTTATTTATTTTACACAATATAAGTTGTGATTTGGCCTATTTTGTAGCAAAATAATCACATGAAAATTATTGCATTATTACTATCTAGTTTTGTCGCTTTACCAATTTCAACATTGAGTAATTTGCCTGTTAAAAAATCCTTCGATACAAAAGGAACAATTTATTACGATCTTTCTGAAACTGAAGTCAAAAATTATTATGATTCTATCAATAATTCTACAGGCGGAGATACTGTATTAAACAAACTTCAAACTCTTTTAAAACAAAATCAAGTTAAAGTAAATTACACATCTGGTTCTTCTAAAAAATCAACTGCGTGGTATGGCTATTATCTCTATGAAAGAGATTACAACCTTTCACCATTAGAAGATTCGGAAAAAGATGGTAATTACAAAACTTTTGGTATTTGGATTCAATCTCTTTACGTTCCTTATCCTATTTATATAGAAACTCAAATAAATAAAGGAAACTACAAATATAAAGATAACGAGGGCGTAGAACATACAGGGACTTTTCAAAATAGTAAAGTTCAATTTGATAGGGAACATGTTTTTCCTAAGTCATACGGTTTCAATGGAGCAGGTGATCAATATCAAAATTTAACAGTTGGTTGCGATGCTCATAATCTGCACATTGGTGAACATTTTGGAAATAGCGCAGGCCATAACAATTATCCTTATGGAAATGTTCTTGAATCAGAAAAGATAGATACAAACGCCATTAAAGATGGATTAACTAGCACAATTATTGGCTATCTAGGCAAAAATAAAAATGGTGATAAAGTTTTTGAGCCAACCTTACTAAAAGACAAGGGTGATATCGCTCGTTCTATTTTCTATATGTGTGCAAGATATCACACTTATGAGCAAAGCAATATTTCTAGTGAAAATGATATCAGTCCTGCTTTAACTCTAGTTGATTCAGATCCTGGATTTGGTGGTAAAACTATCGAACCAAGTGAAACTAAAGACAATCCTGCAAAATACGGTATACTTAGTGACTTATTAGAACGGAATAAATTAGATCCTGTTGATCAATTTGAAGTTCATAGAAATAATCTTGTTTACAATAGTGTTAATGGCAATCGAAATCCTTTTGTTGATTATCCAAACTGGGCTGACTATTGCTATGGAGATAAAAAGAATGAAACTTTAAGTACAGATTCGCCAAAATTAATAAGCAATACTTCTTCTGAAACACCACAAAGCGAAAGTACATCCCCTTCTACTAATACAGATACTAAGGATGATACTTCTACTAACAAAGTTGAAGAATCTCCCATAATGAAATTCATTAAATCTGTGCCTATGCGGGCATGGATTGTTGCCGGCGTTGTTGTTTTAGCATTAATTATTGCAATACTCATTCTTGCTGGTAGTAAAGGTGGAAAAAAGGTAGCAAAACAAGCTATTAAATATGCAAACAAAGTAACTAAAAATAAGACTAAAAAGAAAAAATAACAGGTACGTGCATACGTTATCTGTTATTTTTTTGTTTATAAATCAATATCAAGTTCGATTGGACAATGATCGCTTCCATATATTTCATTATGGATAATTGAATCTTTTACTTTCTCCATGATTCTTTCACTTACGACAAAATAATCAATTCTCCAACCTGCGTTCTTTTGTCGCGCTTGAAATCTATAACTCCACCAAGAATATTTAACAGTGTCAGGATAAAGTCTTCTAAATGTGTCAGCATATCCATTATTTAGTAAATTAGTAAAAGCTGTTCTTTCTTCAATTGTAAAACCTGGATTCATAGTATTTGTTTTTGGATTTTTAATATCAATTTCATTATGAGCAACATTTAAATCACCAGCGTAAATAATCGGTTTTTTCTCATTAAGTTCATTTACGTAATCAAGAAAATCCTTTTCATATTGTAGTCTAAAATCCATTCGTTTTAAGCCATCTCCAGCGTTTGGAACGTAGGCAGCAATATAATAGAAATTATCAAATTCTAAAGTGATAACGCGGCCTTCTTCATCATATTTTCCGTCTATTAATCCGTAATGTACATTAATTGGGTGCTTTTTTGTAAATACAGCCACTCCACTATATCCTTTTCTTAATTTAGAATTAGTGTAATAAATTTCGTAGCCATTTGGATTAAACGGAAAATCACTAAACAAAGAATAGTCCTCAGATAATTTTGTTTCATTAAGCGAAAAGAGATCTGCATCTAAGCCTTCAAAGTCTTTAACAAAATCCTTTTGCATAATTGCACGTAATCCATTTACATTAAAAGATACAATTTTCATATTAAATATTCCTTCATTTCGATAAACATTATACATTCTTAACCGGTTTTTCTGCATTATAAACCTCTCATGAGCAAATAGAAGATAGCAAGACTCATAAAGCGTTCAAGTATAAAAAAGCCACCCGAATAGAGTGGCACAAATATCAAATTTAAAAATAAATATTAATTAACGATTAACTGCTTCTTATAAAACACATCTAACAACTTTGAATCTGTTGTTGTTATTAAGGACATATTGAACGTTATGTTTGTTGTCCATTAATGGGTATTCTTCCTTTAATTCAGAATTGTAAATGTAATTGTCATTAAGATAGTTAAACATAAAGTTAATTGCTTCGTTTCTTGTAGCAAATGCCTTTTTAAATTCGACTTCTTTGTTGTTAATGACTGCATCTAACTTGTAGTATTTCATAAATAAATACCTCCTGTAAAGTGATTGATTTTCTCAATCGCCATTACTATATAACCACTACAAAAAAGTAAAATACTGAAAGCGTTTTCATTTTCTATGAAAGCGTTTTCAATAATTTTCATAAAATTTTCATTGTGTTTTCATAACGATACAAATAAATAAAAACTCTGCAAAAATATGAAAAAACCCTGCAAATCCTAAATATTTTCAATTTTTCATCAAAAAAGCTGTTAGATTTTCTAACAGCTTTATTTGTTTAATGAATCAGATATTAGAGACCGAACTTCTTAATTCTTTCCCATCTTGCTTTTGAAGCTTCTTCATTCTTTCTGAAGAGTTCTTCAGCTTCTGCTGGGTTGATCTTTGGAAGTTGAGCGTATCTGGTTTCTCTCATGATGAATTCTCTAATCTTTGAGAAGTCAGGTTCTTTACAATCGATTTGGAGACCTGGTTTACCTTCTGCGACTAAACGAGGATTATATCTCCATGTTGTGAAGTAGCCACATTCAACTGCGAGTCTTTCAGTTTCGATTGAGTTAACCATACCACCTTTAATACCATGGTTGACACATGGTGCATAAGCAATAATTAAGGATGGTCCATTGTATGATTCAGCTTCTTTGAATGCTTTGATTGCGGCTGCTGGGTTTGCACCTAAAGCAACTTGAGCAACATAGATATTGCCATAAGTCATAGCAATAAGAGCTAAGTTCTTCTTTGCGGTCTTTTTACCACTTGCGGTAAATTGAGCAATTTGGCCGTGTTGTGATGATTTTGAAGCTTGTCCGCCAGTGTTGGAGTAAACTTCTGTATCTAAACATAAGACGTTGACATCATCTTCACTTGCTAAGACATGATCGAGTCCACCATAGCCAATATCGTATGCCCAACCGTCACCACCGATAATCCAGACACTCTTATCGAGTAAGTCTTTTTCGTAGTTAAGGAGTTCTTTAACTGCTTTATTCTTGCTTGCTTTAACTGCTTCAACAAGTTCAGGAACAATCTTTCTAGCTTCGTCTTTGTTCTTGACGTTTTCAAGATAGCTCTTTGCGAGTTCTTTTAATGGTTTTTCAACACTTCTTGCTGATAATGCTTCGTTTAAGATTCTAGCGATATTTGCTAACTTGTAATCTGTAGCAAGTCTCATACCATAACCGTTTTGAGCGTTATCTTCAAAGAGTGAGTTAGCCCATGCAACACCATTATTATCTTTATCAGTAACAAATGGAGTTAATGGAGTTGAACCACAATAGATTGATGAACAACCTGTTGCGTTACTGATTAATAAATCTTTACCAAATAATCTGGTTAATAAGTTGTAATATGGGGTTTCACCACATCCTGCACAAGCACCGCTTACTTCCATATATGGCATTAAGAATGCTGCGCCTTTAACTGTTGTTAGTGGGAACTTGTCTGCTTTATATTCAACGTGTTTGTAGAGATATTGAGCAAATGTTTCTTTATCAAATTGTGATTTAGCTTCAACAAGTTTAAGAGCGTATTTGCCACTTCCTGTCTTTTCAGCAGTCTTGTTAGCCATACATTCTTT